>Ga0182745_1003854_pt1 | contig 12732 bp, 10 predicted proteins | sample eDN3rd30CKraftBY_FD_128523 | JGI IMG/M metagenome (GOLD analysis project Ga0182745, IMG submission 128523) | Enriched backyard soil microbial communities from Emeryville, California, USA - eDNA 3rd pass 30_C Kraft BY (version 2) (version 2) | ecosystem: Environmental > Terrestrial > Soil >...
CGCGCACCCTCCTACGCGTGACGGCTCACGCCCGACGTCACCCGCGTGACGGCTCACGCCCGACGACACCCGCGTGACGGCTCACGCCGGACGACTCAGGCCTGACGCCGGCTCGCGTAGAAGCGGCCGAGCGTCTCGGCCTTGAACTCGGCGAGGGTGCCGTTCTCCATGTTCGCCCGGATGTCGTCGACCAGCCGCACCGTGAACCGCTCGTTGTGGATCGTGCACAACGTCGAGGCGAGCATCTCCTTCGCCTTGAACAGGTGGTGGATGTACGCGCGCGTGTAGTTCCGGCAGGTGTAGCAGTCGCAGTTCTCGTCGATCGGCGTGAAGTCGCGCCGGTGGCGGCTCGTGTTGATGTTGAACCGGCCGTCCGGGTGGTAGATCGCGGCGTTGCGCGCGACCCGCGACGGATTGACGCAGTCGAAGGTGTCGACGCCGTGCTCGACCGCGACGAAGATGTCGTCGGGTTCGCTGATGCCCAGCAGGTGACGCGGCTTGTGTTCGGGCAGCTCCTCGGTGCACCACCGCACGATCGTGCCGAGATTGTGCTTCTCGAGCGCACCGCCGATGCCGTAGCCGTCGAACCCGCGTCCGGTCTCGCCGACGATGGACTCGAGGCCCCGACAGGCCTGTCGTCGCAGGTCCTCGTACTGAGCGCCCTGCACGACCCCGAACAACGCCTGGTAGGGGCGGTGGGCACGTTCGGCGGTGAGCTTCTCGTGCTCGGCGATGCACCGCACCGCCCACGCCTGGGTGCGCTCGAGGGAGCGTTCCTGGTAACCGCGGGTGTTCATGAGGGTCGTGAGCTCGTCGAAGGCGAACATGATGTCGGCGCCGAGCTCGTGCTGGATGCGCATCGACACCTCGGGGGTGAACCGGTGCCGCGACCCGTCGAGATGCGACTTGAAGGTCACCCCGTCGTCGTCGACGTGGGCGAGCCGTTCCTTGCCCTTGGCGATGACGTCGTCGTTCTGGACGCCGACGGACTCCATCGCGATGACCTTCTTGAACCCGGCCCCGAGCGACATGACCTGGAAACCGCCGCTGTCGGTGAAGGTCGGGCCGGGCCAGTTCATGAACTTCCCGAGCCCGCCGGCCTCGTCGACGATGTCGGAGCCGGGCTGCAGGTAGAGGTGGTAGGCGTTGGCGAGCAGCGCCTGCGAGCCGAGTTCGGCCATCGTCTCCGGCAGCACGGCCTTGACCGTCGCCTTCGTGCCCACCGGGACGAAGGCCGGGGTGCGGATGTCTCCGTGCGGGGTGTGGATCGTGCCCGTGCGGCCGAGTCCGTTGTCGAGACGCGCTCCGACCGTGAAGAAGGGGTCGGGCGGGGTCGGAATGCTGGAATCGGTCACTTCCGTATCCAATCACGTCGGGAATGTGCGGCCTTCTCACGGCGGCGGACGGAGATCGCGAACACGGCGACACCGGCCAGCGCCAGCAGCACGCCGACCGCGGCGGGCGCGGTGTAACCGAAACCGGCCGCGATCACCACCCCGCCGATCCACGCGCCGAACGCGTTGGCGAGGTTGAACGCGGCGTGGTGCAGCGATGCCGCGAGCGTCTGGGCGTCCTCGGCGACATCCATCAACCGCACCTGCAGTGCCGGACCGACGGCGGCGCATCCGACACCCAGGCCGAAGACCATCACGAAGGCGGTCCACGGGTTGTGGGCCGCGGCAACGAACAGCGCGAGCAGCACCGCGAGCGAGGTGATCGACGCGTAGACGCCGGGGATCACACCGCGATCGGCGACACGACCACCGATCGCGTTGCCGACGACCATGCCCACACCGAAGAGCATCAGCGCGACCGGCACGAGCGATCTCGACACTCCGGCGACGTCGGTCAGCGTGGTGCTGATGTAGGTGTACACCGCGAACACACCACCGAAGCCGATGACGGCCACGGCGAGCGTGAGCCAGACGGTGCTGCTCTTCAACGCCCCGAGTTCGACCCGCACGCTGGTCGTCGGTATCGACAGTGTCGGCACCCAGGCGGCAAGAGCGACGACGGTGGCCACTCCGATCACCGCGACCAGCACGAACGCCGCGCGCCAGCCCAGCGCCATGCCGAGCCACGAGGCGGCGGGCACGCCGACGACGTTCGCCACCGACAGCCCCATCATCACCAGCGACACCGCCCGCGCGCGGCGACCGGGTCCGGCGAGATGAGCCGCGACCAGCGCGGCGACCCCGAAGTACGCGCCGTGCGGCAGGCCGGCGACGAACCGGGAGACGACGAGCAGACCGTAGTTCGGGGCCAGCACCGTGGCGGCGTTGCCGAGGGTGAACGCGACCATCAGTGCGACCAGCAGTGTCTTGCGCGGCACGCGGGCGGCGATCGTCGCGATGAGCGGGGCACCGACGACGACACCGGCCGCGTAGGCGGAGACGACGTGGCCCGCGGTGGGTTCGGAGACCCCGATGCTCGTCGCGATCTCGGGGAGCAACCCCATGGCGACGAACTCGGTGGTTCCGATCCCGAACCCGCCGAGGGCGAGCGCCCACATCACGAGCGTGCGCGCGGGATGTCCGGAGTCGGTGTGGGCAGGATCGTCGAGTGGGCGGCCGGAAGCCGTGGTGGTCATCGGTGAGGAAACCTTCGATCTGTCGAGGGTCCCGGAGCCGGAGGTCGTGCGGGCCGGGACGCGGGCGCGCTCGGGGAGCGACGCGGGGGCAGCCTCCATTCTGGGGCAGTCCGGCCTCGCACTTCTCCCCGCGGCGACGTGAGTTCCGCCATCTCCCGATCGTCAGGTGAGGAAGGTCGTATCCGCCCGCTCGGCCCTGCGCGCCTCGATCCTCCTGGCGACGAACTTGCCGATCTCGTCCACCCACAGCACCGACGAGCCGACGGCGACCGCGAGCAGCCACTGTTCGGAGGTGAGCGAGGTGGTGTCCATGAATCCCTGCAGGGCGCCGAGTTGCACGACGCAGATCTGCAGGACGACGACGGCGCCGATCGCGATCCAGATGGTGTGGTTGGTGAACGTCTGCGCCGAGAACACCGATCCGAGATCCGAGCGCACGTTGAACAGGTTGAACACCTGGTAGAAGACGAACGTCGTGAACGCGAGGGTGGTGGCGAACAGTGGGTCGGATGCGCTGTCGGGGAACAGTTCCGGGCCGAAGTGCAGCACGGCGATCGTGCCCACCGTCATCACGATGCCGAGGCCGAGGATGCGCTGTACCCGGGAGCGTTCGAGCAGGGCCTCGTTCGCGGGCCGCGGTCGTCGTTTCATCGCGTCGGGGGCGGTCGGGTCGACGCCGAGGGCGAGCGCCGGTGGTCCGTCCATGATGATGTTCACCCACAGGATCTGCAGTGCACTGAAGGGCGCGCCGCCCGCGAGTCCGAGCACACCGGCCGTCAGGAAGATCAGGACGAAGCCCCACGCCGTGGTCAGCTGGAACTTCACGAATTTGACGATGTTGTCGTAGATTCCGCGTCCTTCGGCCACTGCGGCGACGATGGTCGCGAAGTTGTCGTCGGTGAGGATCATGTCCGCGGCGCCCTTGGAGACGTCGGTGCCCGTGATGCCCATGGCCACACCGATGTCGGACTGTTCGAGTGCGGGAGCGTCGTTGACGCCGTCACCCGTCATCGCGACGATCTGCCCGTCGGCTTGCAGCGCTTCGACGAACCTGATCTTGTGTTCGGGTGCCACGCGGGCGAGGACACCGAATTCCTTTGCCCTCTGCCGCAGTTCGTCGTCGGTGAGCCTGTCGAGATCGGCACCGGAGGCAGCCGATCCGCGGATTCCGAGTTCCTCGGCGATCGCGGAGGCCGTCACCAGATGGTCGCCGGTGATCATGTGCACCGCGATGCCCGCCTCGTGGGCGACGGCGATCGCGTCCTCGGCTTCGGTCCGCGGTGGGTCGACGATGCCGACGATCGCGTGGATCGTCAGGTCGGTCACCTTCTCCTGCAGGGCATCGGTGTCGCCGCGGGGAACGGCGTCGAGGTCGCGACCGGCGATCATGAGGGTTCGCAGGCCTTCCGACGCCAGCGCCTCCACCGCCCGGTGGATCCTTCCGCGACCGTCGTCGTCGAGCGGGATCGGACCGTCGGCACCGGCGATCGAGGTGGCACGCTCGAGGAGCACACCCGGCGCGCCCTTCACGAAGCAGCGGTATCCGCCGTTCGGCAGGGTGTGGAAGGTGGCCATGTACTTGTAATCCGAGTCGAAGGGCACCTCCGCGATGCGGTTCAGCGCCGCCCGTGCACCCTCGACGTCGATGCCGCCCTTCTCGGCGAGCACCACGAGGGCACCCTCGGTGGGATCGCCGACCAGCACTCCGTTGCGCACGGTCGCGTCGTTGCACAGTCCCATCCCGAGCAGTGCGTCCGTGAAGTCCGGTGCGGGCAGGCCGTCGCCGACGAGGATCTTGCCGTCGGTTCCGTATCCGGTGCCGGTGACGCGGAAGGCGCGGCCCGCGACGAGCAGTCGCTGCACCGTCATCTCGTTGAGGGTGAGGGTGCCGGTCTTGTCGGTGCAGATGTGGGTGGTGCTGCCGAGCGTCTCGACCGCCGCGAGTCGTTTGACGATCGCACCGCGGGCCGCGAGGCGTGAGGCGCCCATCGCGAGGGTGAAGGCGACGACGGCCGTGAGCCCTTCGGGGATGGTGGCGACCGCCAGCGATACCGCGGTGACGAGAAGATCCGACCAGGTCTGTCCCCGCAGCAGGCCGAGGACGAACACCAGCGTCACCGTCACGATCGCGATGATCGTCAGGGTCTGGGCGAGCTGGCCGATGCGCCGTTGCAGCGGCGTCTGTTCGACACCGGCAGATCCGAGAAGGGTTGCGATCGCCCCCATCTCGGTGCGCATGCCCGTGCCGGTGACGATCATCGCGGCACGGCCGCGGGTGACCTCGGTGTTCATGAACAGCATGTCGGTGCGGTCGCCGAGCGGCGCGTCGGGATCGTCGACGACGTCGACCCGTTTGTCGACGGGCTGGGATTCACCGGTGAGGGCGGCCTCGGCGACCTGCAGCCGGACCGCGGTGACGAGCCGGCCGTCGGCCGGGACGGTGTCGCCGGCCTCGAGGAGCACCACGTCTCCGGGGACGAGTTCGGCGCGGGGCACCTCCGTCCCGCGACCGTCGCGGAGCACCCGGCTGGTGGACACCGACATCTTCTTCAGCGCCGCGAGGCTGCTCTCGGCCCGGGATTCCTGCACGTAGTTCAGCACGGTGTTGAGCGCGATGACCGCGAAGATGACGATGGGGGTCTCCCACTCGCGGGAGACGGTGGCGCTGACCACCGCCGCCACGACCAGAACGAGGGTCATCCTGTCGGCGAGCAGCGACAACACGCGTCGCCAGGTCGGTACCTTCTTCGCCTCGTCGAGCAGGTTCGGGCCGTATTCGCCGCGCCGTCGCTCGACCTCGTCCGCGCTCAGCCCTCGTTGCGGATCGACCTCGAACGCCTCGGCGACGTCGGTCGCGGCGCGGGTGTGCCAACTCGAGGTGGTCGCGGGAGCCTGTGCGGACATCGGCACTCCTCGTTCGGGCGGTTCTCGGCGGATCGGGCGAATGCGGTCCTGACGGCCGGTTTCACCGTAACCGGCGGAGCGTTCCACTGCGCCGGAAGCCGGTTCGTGATGTGCTGGATACGGCAGCGGAACCGGAGGAGTGAACGCGATGAGCGACAACCCGAACACCGACGATCCTGTCGTCCCACTCGACGAGGACCAGTGCTGGGACCTGCTCGCGACGGGCAAGGTGGGCCGCCTCGTCACCGTCGTCGGCGATCGACCGGAGATCTATCCCGTCAACTACGTCACCGACGACCGCACGGTGTACTTCCGCAGCGGTGAGGGCAGCAAGCTCTCCGAGCTGGCGGTGCATCCGCAGGTCGCGTTCGAGGTGGACGAGATCAGCGAGGACTCCGCGTGGAGCGTCGTGCTGCACGGGCACGCCCGGATCCTGCGGAGCTTCGACGACGCGGCGAGGATCGACGCCCTCGGACTGTCGCCGTGGGTTCCCACCCCGAAGTACGACTACGTCGCGCTGACGGCCACCGACCTCACCGGGATGCGGCTGAAGCTCGTCAAGCGCTGACGGTGACGCCCTCTGCGCAGCAGCACCGCCTGTTGATGCGGTTCATGCTGCTGTCGGTGGCGACCGCGCTCGCAACGATGCTGCTGAAGGCATCCGCGGCGTGGATCACCGGGTCGGTGGGTCTGCTGTCGGACGCGCTCGAATCCGGGGTCAACCTCGTCGCGGCGCTCGTCGGTCTCGCGGCGCTGCGACTCGCCGCGAAACCGGCCGACGCGAACCACGACTTCGGGCACGGGAAGGCCGAGTACCTCTCCGCCGCGGTCGAGGGCACCATGGTCTTCGCCGCCGCGACGGTGATCCTGTGGACCTCGGTCGAACGACTGATCTCCCCGCAGCCGGTGATCGAGGTCGGACTCGGTCTCGTGCTGTCGGCCGCATCGTCGGCACTCAATCTCGTGGTCGGTCTGCTGCTCATCCGGCAGGGCCGCGCACACCGGTCGATCACGCTGGTCGCCGACGGGAAACACCTGCTGACGGACGTGTGGACGTCGGCGGGCGTGCTCGTCGGCGTCGCGCTGGTCGCACTGTCCGGGTGGGACGTGCTCGACCCGATCGTGGCGATCCTCGTCGCCCTGAACATCCTGCGGATCGGTTTCGGGCTCGTGCGGCAGGCGGTCGTCGGCATGCTCGACGCGGTTCTTCCCCAGGAGGACGTGACGGCGGTGACCGCCGTGCTCGACCGCTATCGGGAACCGGGGGTGGTGACGATCCTGCCGCCACGCACCCGCGAATCAGGACGTCAACGCTTCGTCTACCTCGTCGTGCGGGTGCCGGGCGACTGGACGGTGCGGGCCGGCCACGACCTGCTCGACCGCATCGAGGCCGATCTCGCCGAGGCGCTGCCCGGAGTCATGGTGTTCAGCCACCTCGAGCCGGATCGCGCCCCCACGGGACGCAGATGAGGTGATCAGGCCGAGGCGACCAGTCCGGCACCGAGGCCGAGCATCAGGACCGCGACGCCGCCGTCGAGGATGCGCCACGAGGACGGCTTGGCGAACCAGGCGCGCAGGTAGCGGGCGCCGTATCCGAGGGCGGCGAACCACACGACGCTCGCGGTGATCGCCCCGGCACCGAACCACCACCGGCCGGGATTGCTGTAGTGGTTGGCCACCGAACCGAGCATGAGCACGGTGTCGAGATAGGTGTGCGGGTTGAGCCAGGTCAGCGCCAGGCAGGTCAGAAGGGCCGCGCCGATGGTCACGGCACCGCCCGGCGCGGCGGACAGCGCGGACGGCTTCAACGCGCGACGTGCCGCGAACAGTCCGTAGCAGATGAGGAAAGCGGCACCCGCCCAACGGATCACGTCGATCGCGCCGGGTGCACGGTCGAGGATCGTCGCGATCCCGGCGATGCCGGCGGTGATGAGCACGGCGTCGGAGATCACGCAGATCGCGATCACAGGCAGCACGAATCGTCGCGCGATGGCCATGCGCAGCACGAAGGCGTTCTGCGCACCGATGGCGACGATGAGGGACAGACCTGTGACGAATCCGGCGGCGACGAGTGACATGGCATCGACGCTAGGAATCCCATCCGGATAAGAACAGTTGATTTTGCTGTACCTGCATTAGAGTTTCTTGATGTGGATCTCGACTTTGCTCAACTTCGCACTTTTGCAACGGTATTGGACGAGGGCACTTTCGAGGGTGCGGCGGCTGTTCTTCGTGTCACACCGTCCGCGGTGAGCCAGCGCATCAAGTCGCTCGAGCAACACGTCGGTCAGGTGCTGCTGCGACGCACCCGGCCCGTCAGCGCGACCGCGGCCGGCGAGGTGGTGATGCGACTCGCCCGGCAGGTCGCACGCCTGGAACAGGACACCTCCGAGGAACTCGGCCTCGGCGCCGACACCGGGAGCTACGCCACGATCCCGCTCGTCGTCAACGCCGACTCGATGTCCACCTGGATGCTGCGCGCCTTGGCCCGGATGCCCGTGCGCTATCGCGCACTGTTCGAACTGCACCGCGAGGACGAGTTCCACTCCACGGATCTGTTGCGCGACGGCACCGTCATGGCGGCGGTCACCTCCGTCCCCGAACCCGTGCAGGGCTGCACGTCCGAGAAGCTCGGCGCCATGCGCTATCACGCGATGGCGAGCGTGGACTTCGCCGAACGCTGGTTCCCCGAGGGCATGACCCCCACCGAACTGCGGGAAGCCCCGATGCTCACCTTCGACCGCAAGGACGACATGCAGGATCGCTTCGTTCGCAAGCGGACCCGGCGGCGGCTGAATCCGCCGCGCAATTACGTTCCGGGCGCTCTCGAGTTCGTCGAGGCGGCGCGGCTGGGGTTGGGTTGGGCCATGCTTCCCGACGCGATGGTCGCCGACACGACCGATCTCGTGAGCCTGGCCCCGGACGACCCGATCGCCGTGCCGCTGTACTGGCAGCGGTGGCGGCTGGACTCCCCCGTACTCGACGCGCTGACCGATGCGGTCCGTCGCACCGCGCGCGAAGTGCTGCACTGATCTCCCGGCACCCGATCTCCCGGAACGAGCAGGGCCCGAACCGGATCGCTCCGGTTCGGGCCCCGCTGGTGGTGATGCGGATCAGTAGTTGAACGCCTCTGCCCAGTGCTGCGAGTACTCGGCCTGACGCTCCACCTCGGTCAGCGGCATACGCCAGACCTTGTCGGAGTCGATCGGCGGGAGTTCACGGCCGAGCGCGGTCGGCGGTGCGACGTCGGGGCGCACGCTGTAGTCGCCCAGTTCGGTGAACAGCTCCTGGCCACGCTGCGAGAAGTTGTAGTTCATGAACACCTCGGCCGCTTCCGCGTTCTTGGCGGCGGCGGTCTTGCCCAGGTAGTAGTCGAAGGTCACGAAGCCTTCCTCGGGCACGACGAAGTCGATCGGCGCCTTGTCCTCGGTGGCGGTGACGTTCACCGACGCCGAACCCGTGGTCGCGACCGGCACCTCACCGCGGGCGAAGGCCGTCAGCTTCTGGCCGGCACCGTCGTAGATCGTCGGCTGCAGCGCAGCGAGCTTCTCCCAGTAACCGTCCTCGAGCTTCTCCTCGACGAACCAGTTGAGTGCGACGTTGGAACCGCCCGTCGCACCCTGCGAGATGCCGATCTTGCCGCGCCACTTCTCGTCGAGCAGGTCGGCCCACGAGGTGGGTGCCTCCTCCTCGGGGACGGCGCGGGTGTTGTAACCGAAGGTCTGCACCACGTTGGTGACCCGGGAGAAGTTGCCGTCCTGGATCACGACCTCCTCGAGTTCCTCGGTGCCGGGCACGACGTACGGGTTCCACACGCCGGCCTCGGTGAAGCTGTCGACGATGTCGTAGTCGGACGTGCGGATCACGTCGGCGTTCAGGCGACCGGCACCCTGCTCGGAGAGCACGCGCTCGGCCAGCCGGGCCGGGACGAGGCGCATCAGGTCGACCTTGATGCCGGTGTCGCGGGTGAATGCCTCGATGAAGGCCTGTTCGTTGGATTCCTGGTAGCTCGAGTACAGACTCAGCGTCTGCGTCTTCGCTGCCTCGTAGGTCTCCTTGTCGGCGATGGTCTCGCCGTCGATGACCAGACCCTCCGAGGTGTCGACCTCGGCCTGGGAGGTGACGCCGTCGGAATCTCCGCCGCCGCACGCCGCGAGTGTCGTGGCGAGGACGACCGACAGAGCGGTGAGCGCTACTTTGCGCGTTTTCATGGTGAGGCCTTTCGTTTCTCGAAAAGTCCGGTCAGAGCGAATTGGTTCCGGAGTCCGACGCTTCGGCGAGCTGCTTCTTCTCCCGGTTGCCGGCGAGCTGGGCGAGGACGGCCAGCACGGCGATCACCAGGACGAACAGCACGCTGATGGAGGCCGCGACCGCCGTCTGCCCGTTCTCGAAGTTGTCGAAGACCAGGATCGACAGGATCCGGGTGTCGGAGGTGAACAGGAACAGCGAGGCCGACAGTTCGCGCATCGCCAGCATGAGCAGGAGCAGGAAGGTCGACACGATACCGACGCGCATCAACGGCACGGTGACGTTGACGATGGCGCGCGACCGGCGGGCGCCGAGCATCACGGCACTGTCCTCGAGGTCGCTGTGCAGCTGCAGCATCGACGACGAGATCGAGCGGTAGCCCTGCGGCAGTGCCACGGCGACACAGGCGACGGCGAGGATGATCAGCGTGCCGTAGATCGGGATCGGCAGGCTCAGCCAGGTCCAGAGGATGCCCATACCGAGCACGATCGACGGGATGGCGAGCGGTGCGGTCGCGATCTGCTCGAGCAGAGCGCCGAGACGGCTCTTGGTGCGGTAGCGGATGTACGAGGCGGAGAAGCTGATCGTCGTACCGGCGAAGGCGGCGACGACGGCCACGACCACCGAGTTCACGAGTGCCTTCTGGAAGTCGGCCGCCGAGGCCACCTTCACGATGTTGTCGAACGACATTCCGCCCTGGAACATCTGGGACATGCTGTACAGGTACGGCGAGTCCTGGGTCGCGGCGAGGAAGAGCGCACCCATCGGCAGCGCGATCGCGAGCAGGAAGTACACGAGCGCGAAGATCGTTGCCGGCCAGCGCCAACCGCGCAGCGGCACCTGACGGGGACGGGCACCCTTGCCCGTCATCGTCGTGAACTTGCGGCGGTTGACGATCCACTGCTGGCCCATGGTGACGAAGACCAGGCCGAGCGTGAGCAGGATGGCGATACCGGCGGCGGCGTTCGCCTGGGCCGGGGCCGCACCCATGAGCCGGAAGATGTAGGTGGGCAGGGTCTCGATCCCCGCGGGGTTACCGAGAACCGCCGCGACCGGGAAGTTCTCCATGCTCAGTGCGAAGACGAGGATGCCCGAACCGAGCAGCGCCGGCATGGCGAGCGGCAGGGTCACCGTCCGGAACATCGTCTTCAGGGACGCGCCGTGGACGGTCGAGGCCTCTTCGAGGTCGGCGTTCATCATCGACAGCGAGCTGTGCACGAGCATGAACACGTACGGCGCGTAGAACAGGCCGAGGACGAAGATCAGGCCCGGGATGCTGTAGATGTTGATCGTCATGTCCAGGCCCATGTCGGCGAGCATGATGTTGACGAATCCGGCACTGGGAGAAGCGAGCAGCGACCAGGCGAGCGCACCGACGAGAGCCGGCACGAACACCGGCGCCATGCCGATGAAGAAGATGAACCGGCGCCAGGGCGCGTCGGTGCGGGCGCAGATGAACGCGAGCGTCGCACCGATCACGAGCGCGATGGCCGTCGCTCCGAGGCCGAGGATGAGGGAGTTCACCAGGCCCTTGACCGCGTCGGGGCTCGTGAGCACCTTGAGGTTGTCGAGCGTGAGAGCACCGAGGCCGCCGTTGCCCGGGCGCGGTACCTCGGTGGCGATCGCGGCCACGAGCACCAGGATCATCGGCATGATCACCAGTACGGCCAGCACGGCGAGAACCACCAGCGCCGCGCCGTTCTTGCGGAGGATTCCCCTACCCCACAACGGCGCCGATACCGGGGCGTCGGGCTCGAGGTCGTCGACCGGACGTGTCTCGGGGGGAGTGGCCAGCTGGGTCATGCCGCGACCTCCTGCAGTCGTGCCTGGCGAACCACATCGGCCGGCAGGACCTGGACGTTCTCCGGTGCGACCGAAGCGAAGACGCGATCGCCGATCGCGAAGCGCTCGGCGCCCTTCGTCGGGGCGAAGACGTCGAGCTCGCCTCCGTTGTCGAGGGTGACGGCGTAGCGGATGCTCGAACCCTGGAAGCTCGTGACGGCGACGCGGCCCGAGAACTCGTTGGTGCCCCCGCCGGACACGTTCGACAGCACCAGGTCCTCGGACCGGATGCACGCCTTGAAGTCGTCAGCGGTTGCGAGACCGCGCTGCTCGGTACGGATCACCTCTCCCCCGGTGCGAACGGCCGTGACGTAGCCGTCGGCGCCGACGGTGGCGGTGCAGTCGAAGATGTTGGACACGCCGAGGAAGTGTGCGATCGACGCGCTCGCCGGCTCGTTGTAGATGGCGGTGGGGCCGCCGATCTGCACGATCCGCCCGCCCTGCATGAGCGCGATGCGGTCGGCGAGTGCGAATGCCTCCTGCTGGTCGTGCGTGACGTAGACCGTGGTCAGGCCGAGGCTCAGCTGGATCTCACGCAGTTCCACCCGAAGACGGTCGCGCAGGCGGGCGTCGAGGTTCGACAGCGGCTCGTCGAGCATGAGCACCGAGGGGCGCATCACGAGCGAGCGGGCGAGTGCCACACGCTGCATCTGTCCACCGGAGAGCAGGCTCGCGCCACGCTGCGCGAAGTCCGACAGACCGACGAGTTCGAGTACCTCCGCGACACGCGACTTGACCTCTGCCGCAGGAAGTTTCTGCAGCTTCAGCGAGTAGGCCACGTTCTGGAAGACGGTCATGTGCGGCCACACCGCGTACGACTGGAAGACCATGCCGACGTTGCGCTTGTTCGGCGGCAGGTTGATGCCCTTCGCGGCGTCGAAGACGACCGTGTCGCCGATGGTGATGCGACCGGCGGTGGGTTCCTCGAGACCGGCGATGCAGCGCATGGTGCTGGTCTTGCCGCAACCCGACTTGCCGAGCAGCACAACCGATTCGCCCTCGTCGATCTCGAGGTTGAGGTTCTCGATGGCCGTGAACTTCCCGTAGCGGAGCTGCAGGTTCTCGATCGTGATCTTCATAGTGGTTCCTCAGGTTGTCTTTCCGGCGGGTGGCGGGTCCTACTCGAAGTACGTGACGGCTTCGATCAG
>Ga0182745_1003855_pt1 | contig 12730 bp, 9 predicted proteins | sample eDN3rd30CKraftBY_FD_128523 | JGI IMG/M metagenome (GOLD analysis project Ga0182745, IMG submission 128523) | Enriched backyard soil microbial communities from Emeryville, California, USA - eDNA 3rd pass 30_C Kraft BY (version 2) (version 2) | ecosystem: Environmental > Terrestrial > Soil >...
CACCATCGACCGTATCGCGATACCAGCCGCATTCTCGAACTGTTCACGCGTGACTATGGTCGTGTGACCGTTTTCGCCCGCGGCGCACGCGGCGGCGGGCGCAAGGGCGATTCGCTGATGTCCATGCTGCAACCGTTCAATCGGCTGCTGGCATCGTGGCAGGCCGGTAGCGAAGCCGGCACGCTGACGGCGGTGGAGTTCGACGGCGGGTATTCCATCCTGCCACCGGACCGTCTGGTGAGCGGTTACTACCTCAATGAGCTGCTGCTCAAGCTGTTCGCACGACACGACGGCCACGCCGAGGTGTTCGATCTATACCTGCGTACGGTCGATGCGCTGAAGTCTTCCCCGGATCCGGCCCGCGCGCTGCGCCTGTTCGAGAAGCGCCTGCTGGAAGCACTCGGCTATGGCCTTGCGCTCGCGCACGAGGCGGAGTCAGGCGCGGCGCTCGATCCCGAGCGGGCCTACTTGTACCGACTGGAGCAGGGGGCCATACCTGCCATCGATGCTTTTGAGGGCAGCATGGTCTTCTCGGGTGCCTCGCTGCTGTCGCTCGCTCACGAAGAACTGCACGACGCGGTAAGTTGCCAGGATGCGCGACGCCTGTTGCGCGCGGCTCTGGACCGCTGTCTGGAAGGCCGGGAGCTGAAGAGCCGCACAGTAATGCTGGCGCTGCGCAAGAATCGGCGCGAGGGCTAGCGATCAGCCGCGAGCTCCTGAGGTTTCCAATGACGGCCGCCGCGACGAATTCGGCACTGGCCATCGAGCGCACCGGCGGTGCACACTTCGCTCTGATTTTCCCGGGTCCTCATCCATGTCCAACTCGCTGCACCTCGGTGTCAATGTCGATCACGTCGCTACGCTGCGCCAGGCGCGGCGCACGACTTATCCGGATCCGCTGTTTGCTGCGCTGGTCGCCGAACAGGCAGGTGCTGACAGCATCACCATCCATCTGCGCGAGGACCGGCGGCACATCCAGGATCGCGACGCGCATCTGTGCCAGCAGGCATTGCAGACCAGAGTGAATCTGGAAATGGCGGCGACCGAGGAGATGGTCCGCATCGCTTGCGAGGTCAAGCCGGCGGATTGCTGCCTGGTGCCGGAACGGCGCGAAGAAGTCACGACCGAAGGCGGCCTGGACGTGGCGGGGCAGGAGAGCGTCCTCAAGCCGATCTGCGCGCGGCTCAAGGCAGCCGGTATTCGCGTTTCGCTGTTCATCGATCCGGAGCCTGCGCAGCTCGATGCTGCCGTACGAGTCGGCGCGCCGGTGATCGAGCTGCATACCGGCGCCTATGCTGAAGCAACCGGCGAAGCGCTGGCTCGTGAGCTCAAGCGTGTACAGGACGCGGCTAGATATGCATCGAGAATCGGGCTGACGGTCCACGCCGGTCACGGTTTGAATTATCACAATGTCCAGCCGATCGCGGCGATCACCGAGATCGTCGAGCTCAACATCGGCCACGCCATCGTCGCGCGTGCTGTCATCGACGGCATGAGCGCCGCGGTCGCCGAGATGAAGCGTCTGATGCTGCAAGCGCGCGGCGCTTGAGAGCCGGCACCCGATCATGATTTTCGGTATCGGCACCGACGTCGTACGCATGGATCGCATCCGCAAGATCCACGAGCGCTACGGCGAGCATTTCGTCGAACGCCTGCTGCTGCCGCAGGAGCTGGATGCATTCCGCGGTCATGCACGGCCGGTCCGCTTCCTGGCAATGCGCTTCGCTGCCAAGGAGGCCATCGTCAAGGCGATGGGTACTGGTTTTGCGCACGGTATGTGGATCCGCGATTGCGGTGTAGTCCCCAATGCCTGGGGCAAGCCGGAAATCGTCTGGTCGCCGCGCGGCCAGCAGATGTGCGAGAAGCTGGGTATTGGCGAGGGGCATGTGACGCTGACTGACGAAGCGGATCTGGTCGTTGCGGTTGCGGTGCTGATGCGGAAGTAGGCTCGGGGCGGGCGTGCAGGGTTCGGTAACGGCGTCGTTTGGGGCCACCAAGACGAGAGCGGTTCGATTGGTAGTGTGCGGGCTGGGTACGGTTGGGGAAGAGCAGCTTCGGTTGGCGGTGTTGCGGTTCCGGGAGGGGGGTGTCTCGTTTCGGGACCGCCGTGAACCCATCCATGGGGGCTGCCACAAAAACATCCTGTTTTTGAGGCTCCCGAAACGAGACACCCCCCTCCCGGAACCGCAAGAACTTTCTGTGCAGCGGCGCTCGGAGAGAGCCGTCAGAGAAGAACAAAGTAGATAAGCCGTCCTGTCTCGCTCCTGCGGCTGGCCGTTTCGGACTGTGAGAAAGGCGATGTGCCGACTCGCTGCCAGGGCATACGGCCGCGTTTCTTTCTCTCTTTCCCTCTAATCCAATTCTTCGCCTCTGCACCCCATCTGAGTGCCACCGTCCCAGCCAATTGCGGGCGGTCTCGGGTCGGGGTCGCTCGTTTCGGGACCCTCAAAAACAGGATGTTTTTGGGGGAGCCTCCAGGGAAGGATTCACGGCGTTCCCGAAACGAGCGACCCCGACCCGAGACCGCCTATCTCAAACGAAGGCACGTTTCCGGCACCCGAAAAAGCCCGCCGACCACAAACGAAAATACCCCTCCGGGGCACACAGACCGCGGGACTTCAACCGAAGCAGCTTCCCGACGGACCCGCCCAACCGCCGCCGCCTCTTACAGAAACTCGTGAATCCCGCAGGTTAGAATGCCGGCCATCGTCCCATTGCGACGCCACAGGTCCTGGATTCAAGCTCATGCCCGTCTTCGCCTTCGATATCGAAACCGTTCCCGACGTCGAGCTCGGCCGTCGTGTCTATGACCTGGATGGCCTGAGCGACAAGGAAATCGGCTACGTGATGCAGGCCAAGCGCCGCGAAGCCACCGGCAGTGAATTCCTGTCGTACGAGCAACAGCGCGTGGTAGCCATCTCGGTGGCGTTGCGCACCCGCGATACGTTCAAGGTCTGGTCGCTGGGCGAACCCGATGCGCCCGAGGCAGAGATCATCCAGCGCTTCTTCGATGGCATCGAGAAGTACACGCCCGACCTGATCTCCTGGAACGGCGGCGGCTTCGATCTGCCGGTGCTGCACTATCGCGCGCTGCGTCACGGCATTCAGGCACCGCGCTACTGGGAAGATGGCAGCGAGGACCAGTCGTTCCGCTTCAACAACTACCTCAACCGCTACCACGCCCGGCATCTCGATCTGATGGATGTGTTGTCGAGCTTCCAGGCGCGTGCCCGCGTGAGCCTGCAGGCTGCGGCGATGCTGCTTGGCCTGCCGGGCAAGCTCGGCATGAGCGGCGACAAGGTCTGGGATGCCTATCTGGCCGGCCAGATCGACGTGATCCGCAACTACTGCGAGACCGATGTCCTGAATACGTTCCTGGTCTATCTGCGTTTCGAGCTGATACGCGGAATGCTGTCGCGCGAGGAATATCTCGCCGAGTGCGCTCGTGTGCGCGAGTCGCTGCGGGCGCACGGCAAGCCGCACCTGGATGAGTTCCTGGCCGCCTGGCCGGAGGTCAGTCTTTGAGCGCCCGGCCGCGTCAGTCCGCTTCATCGAAACTGGAAACGGCGCTCATCGAGGATCTCTCGCACGAAGGCCGCGGTGTCGCGCATCACGAGGGCAAAGCGGTGTTCATCGACGATGCCTTGCCCGGTGAGCGTGTCGAATGGTCGCGCATCAAGCGTGGACGCAACTTCGATGAAGGCCGGCTCGAACGTGTAGTGGAACCATCCACCGACCGCGTGACGCCGCACTGCGCGCATTTCGGTGTTTGCGGCGGCTGCACGTTGCAGCACTTGTCCTCGGAGCGGCAGATCGAGTTCAAGCAGAAACAGTTGCTGGATTCGCTCGCGCGTATCGGCCGCGTGACGCCGGACGAAGTGCTGCCGCCGCTACAGGCGAATGTCTGGAACTATCGGCGCCGCGCTCGCCTGGCAGCGCGTTGGGTGCCGAAGAAAGGTCGTGTCGTCGTTGGCTTCCGTGAGCGCTCGACTTCGTACATTGCCGATCTGCAGCGCTGCGAAGTGCTGATGCCCCCGGTCGACGCCATGTTGCCGGCGCTGTCGGAGTTGCTTACTGGCCTGAGCATTCGTAATCGCGTACCGCAGATCGAAGTGGCCGTTGCCGATAACCTGGTGGCCCTGGTCATCCGTGTGCTCGAGCCGCTGACGGCAGCGGACCTGCAGTTGCTGCAGGAATTCGAACGCCGTCACCAGTTGCAGATCTATCTGCAACCCGGCGGCTACGAGACCGTTGCTGCGTTGAGCGGCGAGGCGCAGCCGCTGACTTATCGGCTGCCGCAGTTCGAGGTGGAGCTGCAGTTCCAGCCGACGGATTTCGTACAGGTCAATCGCGAGCTGAACGAGCGCATGGTGGCGCAGGCGCTGCGGCTGCTCCAGCTCGGCAAGGACGACAGCGTGTTGGATCTGTTCTGCGGCCTGGGGAATTTCTCGCTGCCGCTGGCGCGCGGCTGCGGCCACGTCGTTGGGTTGGAAGGAGAGGCCGGATTGGTGGCCCGAGCCCGACGTAACGCCGAGCGCAATGGGCTGGGCAATACGGAGTTCTTTACTGCGAATCTGGCAGCCGAGGACCTGGTGCAGGCGCTGTGGGCGAAGCGACGTTACGACAAAGTGCTGCTCGACCCGCCGCGGGCTGGCGCACAGGAAGTGTTGCCGGTGGTGGCGGCTTGTGGCGCCCGACGCGTGGTCTATGTTTCCTGTCACCCGGGGACGCTGGCGCGCGATGCCGGCATTCTGGTTCATGAGCATGGCTTCAAGCTGCTGGCTGCCGGCGTGATGGACATGTTTCCGCATACGGCGCACGTGGAATCCGTGGCTGTTTTCGAGCGGGCCCGAGGCTGAGGCATGGCGCTCGAGATCGAACGCAAATTCCTGGTGCGCTCGGACGCGTGGCGCGACGAGGTGCAAAGCCGTGAGCTGCTGCGGCAGGGCTATCTCAGCTCCGGCTCGCGCTGCTCCATCCGCGCGCGCATTGCGGGTGAGCAGGCGTGGCTGAATTTGAAAGCCAAGCGCTCCGGCATGACACGGCTGGAGTTCGAGTATCCGATTCCGCTGGCCGACGCCGATGAGATCCTGCGGGAACTGTGCGACGGTCCGCTGCTCGAAAAGTATCGTCACCTGATCGCGCGCGGTCCGTACGTGTGGGAAGTAGATGAGTTCCTGGGCGACAACGCCGGCCTGATCGTGGCGGAAATCGAGCTGCCGGACGAGGCGGCACCGTTCGAGCGGCCGGACTGGCTGGGTGCGGAAGTGACCGAAGACCAGCGCTACTACAATTTCAATCTGGCGAGCCATCCCTACACGCAATGGAAATGACCATGACCCTAGGGCCTCTCATGATCGACGTTGCGGGCACCGAACTCACGGCCGAGGACCGGGAACTGCTGGCGCATCCGCTGGTCGGCGGCTGCATCCTGTTCACCCGCAACTTTGCCGGCATCGAGCAGCTCGAACGGCTGGTAGCCGACATCCGCGCCGTGAGGACGCCGCAGCTGCTGGTGGCAGTCGATCACGAGGGCGGGCGCGTGCAGCGCTTCCGCAACGATTTCACGGTGCTGCCGAACATGCGCACCATCGGCCGCCAGTACGATCTGGATCCTGCAGCGGGGCGGCAGTTGGCGCGTCAATGCGGCTGGCTGCTGGCGGCGGAGCTGCTGGCCGTGGGCATCGACATGAGCTTTGCGCCGGTGGTGGACCTGGACTACGGCGTCAGTTCGGTGATCGGCGATCGCGCCTTCCATCGCGACCCGCGAGTGGTGGCGGAACTGGCCATCGCCTTCGCCAACGGCATGAAGCAGGCCGGCATGTCGGCCACCGCCAAGCACTTCCCCGGCCACGGGGCGGTGGTGCCGGATTCCCATGTGGCCATGCCGGTGGACCGCCGGCCGCTGGCCGACATGGACGAGGACCTGTATCCCTATCAACGGCTGATCGACAACGGCCTGGCCTCGATCATGGCCGCGCACGTGGTCTTTTCCGAGGTGGACCGGCTGCCGGCCGGGTTCTCCAGCAGGTGGCTGCAGCAGGAGCTGCGCGGCCGGCTCGGCTTCGACGGGGCGATCTTCTCGGATGATCTCTCAATGGCCGGGGCGGGCGTGGTCGGAGACATGCCGGAACGGGTCCGGGCGGCGCTGACGGCCGGCTGCGACATCGTTCTGGCCTGCAACAATCGCCAAGGTGTGCTCCACGTCATCGATTCTTTGCGAGGAACTGGGGATCCTCTGAGCCACATTCGATTGGCGCGCCTGCACGGCAGGCAGGAACTGACCCGGACGGCCCTGCGTGGCTCGGCTCACTGGCAGGCCTGCGAGCAGGCGATCAGGGGCAGCATGGAACGGCCGGATCTGCGACTGGATGCCTAAGCGCCAGGGCGTGCAGCGTGTCCGGTCTGGATTTTGGCATGAGCACGGTAGATTCGAACTTACTCAAAACGCTCGTAGAAGCGTCCCCTGAGGGCGTTGCCATCTGCGAGGCGGCGTCCGGCACCTGGCAGGTGACGTACGTGAACCCGGCGCTGGAGCACCTCACCGGCTACCGGGCCGACGCCATCCTGGGGCGCAACCTGCGCTTCCTGCAATCCGAGGACCACGACCAGGAAGGGCTCGCCCGTATCCGCACAGCGCTGCGCGAAGGCACCGGTTGCCAGGCGATGCTGCGCAACTATCGCAGTGACGGCACGATGTTCTGGAACGAGCTGACATTGGCGCCGCTGCGCGATGATCAGGGCCGGATTACTCATTTCGCCAGTTTTCATCGCGAAGCGGGTACCACGCGCACGGACGCTCGTACCGAGCCCCGCGATCCGGCAATGAATACCCAGACCATGCTGGCCTATCTGCGCGACGACAAGCTGACGGGCCTGCTGCGACGGCCTTACTTCGAAGAGTTGATCAAGCGCGATTGGGGCCTCGCACAACGTGAATCGCGACGGCTGAGCTTCCTGGTGTTCGACCTGGATCACTATTCGCATTACCGCGAAGTCTTCGGTCGCCAGGGTGCGGACCAATCGTTCCGCCGCATCGCGCGCGTGGTCGGCGGCTGCTTCCGGCGCGCCAGCGATCTGTGCGGACGTTTCGATGACGATCAGATTGCTGCGCTCACCACCGGTCTTGACCTGTCACAGGCGGCCAAGCTGGCCGATGCCGTACTGGGCCGCGTACGCGATCTCGCCATCCATCATCCGCGTTCCAACGTCTCGCGCTACATCACAGTCAGTGCAGGCGTCGTTTCCATCGTCCCGCCGCACGATGTTGCGCCCGCGCGCATCTACGATTGCGCCACCCGCGCGCTCAAGGACGCGAAAGAGCTGGGCCGCAATCGCGTCGTCAGTCGCGAGTGCGATTGAGGCAAGTGCGCCGACCTGAACCAGCTCATCAACGAACTGCTCAAGCGTGGCATCGAGCTCATCGAGGCCGCCAAGTAGGGCTGCGGTTTAGCGGCTGGGTGTGATCAGCGCGATCACGCCGAATTTCGGATGATCGATGTAGTGCCGCTCGTTGCTGCGCATGCGGCGGGTCTGGCGCAGCACGAAGTGCTCGGCCGAGCCGGGGGGTTGCAAGGACAGATCCAGGGTGAGATGCAGATAGCGGCCGCGCGACATGGCGACCTGACCGGTCAGTCCGGAGTCCGCGCCGACCAGCGGTTCGATCGACATGTAATGCGACTCGGTGCGCGGGTAGCCGGGCTGGGTCCAGCCGAAATGGGCCAGTGTCCGGTAGTTGCGGCTGCGGCGCAGGGTGTCGGCGATGGCGCCGAGCTTCATCTTGTCGGGAGACAGCGCCGGGAACGTTTCGCTGGCCGTGGCCAGCGGTGCACCTTCGGAGGCCACGCCGGCAGCGGACTCCGATTCGTCGTCGGGAACGCTCAGGACGGTGCCGGCCGACTGGTCCCAGGCTTCTGACGTCGCGTCCGAGGACAGGGTGCGGAAAATCACCAGCTCCACGTCGTACGAGGTCATGGCCTGCTGCGCGCCGGCCGAGCCCACGATCGAAGCCAGTGCCATGATCGCGGCGAGTTTCACCCAGTTCAGTTTGCTCATGGGCTGCAAGTCTAGCAGGCGTATTGCCGGCTGGCCGTCGGCTACTTTTTCGCGCGTTGCTTGCCGGATTCGGCCGCGACCGGTGCCTTTCGGCCGAGCGCGTCGATCAGCTCCTGGACGAGTTCGAAACGCCGCTCAGGCTGCTCGGCCTTGGCCGTGAAGCGCAGCTTCACGCCGCCCTCGAGCCGGTGTGTGCGTGAGTTCTGTTGCACGTAGCGGATCAGCGTCGTTGGCTCCACGCGTGTATCGGAATTGAAGGTGACCGAACCGCCGCCCGGGCCGATGTCGATTTTGCGCAGCCCCAGTTCTCGCGCGGCCAGCTTCAGCTGCGCGATCCGGAACAGGTTCTTGGCCGGCGGCGGCAACAAGCCGAAGCGGTCGATCATCTCGACCTGCAGCTCGCGCAGCTCCTCGTTGCTGGCCGCGGCAATGCGCTTGTAGAGCACCAGGCGCAGGTGCACGTCCGGCAGGTAGTCGTCCGGCAGCAGCGATGCCAGGTGCAGATCGACTTCCGGGCCCTGATGCATGGGCGCATCCAGATCCGGAATCTTGCCGGACTTCAGCGCCTTGACCGCGCGCTCCAGCATTTCCATGTACAGCGCGTAGCCGATTTCCTGGATCTGGCCGGTCTGCTCCTCGCCGAGCAGCTCGCCGGCGCCGCGGATTTCCAGATCGTGCGTGGCCAGCGTGAAGCCCGCGCCGAGATCTTCCAGCGACTCGATGGCTTCGAGCCGCTTGACCGCATCGGCGGTCATCACATTGCGCGGCGGTGTGAGCAGATACGCATAGGCCTGATGATGCGAGCGGCCGACGCGGCCGCGCAACTGGTGCAGCTGTGCCAGGCCCAGCCGGTCGGCGCGATCGATGATGATGGTGTTCGCCGACGGCACGTCGATGCCGCTTTCGACGATGGTGGTGCACACCAGCACGTTGCAGCGCTGGTGATAGAAGTCGAGCATGATCTGCTCGAGCTCACGCTCGCGCATCTGGCCGTGGCCTACAGCGATGCGTGCTTCCGGCACCAGCTCGGCCAGCGCCTTGGCGGTTTTCTCGATGGTCTCGACCGCGTTGTGGACAAAATAAATCTGTCCCCCGCGGCGGATCTCGCGCAGGCAGGCCTCGCGGATGGTGGCGGGATCCCATTGCGATACGAAAGTCTTGATCGACAGACGCGACACCGGCGGTGTGGTGATCAACGACAGTTCGCGCAGGCCGCCCATCGCCATGTTGAGCGTGCGCGGAATGGGCGTGGCGGTCAGCGTCAGCACGTCCACTTCGGCGCGCAGCTGCTTCAGCCGTTCCTTGTCCTTCACGCCGAAACGATGCTCTTCATCGATGACGAGCAGTCCCAGGTGCGCGAATTTGATGCCGGTCTGCAGCAGCCGGTGCGTGCCGACGACGATGTCGACCTGGCCGCCTTCCAGGCCGTGCAGCACTTGTTCCACTTCGCGTGTGCTGCGGAAGCGTGACAGAGATTCGATGCGCACCGGCCAGTCGGCGAAACGGTCGGCAAAAGTCTGATAGTGCTGTTGCGCCAGCAGGGTGGTTGGCACCAGCACGACGACCTGCTTGCCGGCCTGCACGGCAACGAACGCAGCGCGCAAGGCGACTTCGGTCTTGCCGAACCCGACATCGCCGCAGACCACGCGGTCCATCGGCTGGCCGCTGCCGAGATCGGCGATGACCGCTTCGATGGCCTGCGCCTGGTCCGGCGTCTCCTCGAACTTGAACGCTGCTTCGAAGGCCCGCAGATCATCTTCATTCGCCGCGAGCTGCTCGCCTTGCCGGGCGGCACGACGCGAATACAGATCGAGCAGCTCCGCCGCCGTGTCGCGAATGCGCTGTGCCGCTTTTTTCTTCGCCTTCTGCCAGGCATCGGAGCCGAGCTTGTGCAGCGGCGCGGTTTCCGCCGGCGAGCCGGTGTAGCGGCTGATCAGGTCCAGCGCCTGGACCGGCACGTAGAGCTTGTCGCCATCGGCATATTCGAGCACCAGGAACTCGCTGGTGAGGCCGCCGACATCCAGCGTCTGCAGTCCGAGGAAACGACCGACGCCGTAGTGTTCGTGAACCACCGGCGAGCCCGGATGCAGGTCGGTCAGATCGCGGATGATCTTTTCCGGGTCTCGCTCCGGACGGCGCCGCCGTCGTTCCTGTCGCGCTCGCTCGCCGAACAGCTGCTCTTCCGCAATCAACGCAACGTGTGGCTGCTCCAGCACCAGGCCGGTGGCGATCGGCGAAACGGTGATGGCGACCGGTGTTTCGCCGTCGCGGAATGCAGCCCAGCTGTCGATCAAAGCCGGCTCGACGCGCCGCTTGCGCAGCATGTCGAGCAGCATCTCGCGACGGCCTGCGGATTCCGCCGCGATCAACACGCGGCCTTGGAAGGCATCGAGGAAGTTTGCCACCTCGCGCGCTGGATCTTCGTTGCGCGGATCGACGCGCAGCTGTGGCGGCGGCTTGGTGCCGAAGTTCTGATGCGGCAACGTCTGTGTCAGCGGATCGAGCTCGACACGCGACAGGTCGATGCGCCGGAACTTCGAGTGGCGCTCGGACAATTCCGCCACCGGCATGAACACTTCAGCCGGCGGCAGGATCGGTCGTGTCGCATCGTGTCTGCGTTGCTCGTAACGTCCTTCGATTTCCGTGAACGCCTGTGTCGCGAGTACTTCGAGATCCGCGTCCGCGGCCACCAGCGTATTGGCAGGCAGATAGTCGAACAGAGTCGCGCTCGCTTCGAAGAACAGCGGCAGGTAGTACTCGATACCGGCGGGCGGCGCGCCTTCGGCGATGTCCTGATAAATCGGCATGCGCGTCAGATCGCCGGGAAAGCGATTGCGGAAGCGCCGCTTGAACGCCTGAATGCCTTCCGCAGTAAGCGGGAACTCACGTGCGGGCAGCAGCCGCAGTGCCTGCACGCGCTCACCGGAGCGCTGGGTCTCCGGATCGAAGACGCGAATGCTCTCGACTTCGTCGTCGAACAGGTCGATGCGATAGGGCGTGGCGCTGCCCATGGGGAACAGGTCGATGAGCGAGCCGCGCACCGCGAATTCGCCCGGAGCGATCACCTGCGAACTGGCGACGTAGCCAGCGCCGACCAGCCGCTCCCGGAAGCGCTCGATGTCCAGCGCCTGACCCACGGGAAGATCGAAGGCGTGCGCATCGATATAGGACTGCGGCGCCAGCCGCTGCAGCAGAGTTTCCAGATCGACGATGACGACGCCCTTGGTCAACCGTGGCAGCGTTGCCAGCATGCGCAGGCGCTGCGACACGATGTCCGGATGGGGTGAGAACAGGTCGTACGGCAGCGTTTCCCAATCGGGAAAGCTCTCGATGTACAGCTGCGACTCGCAGAAGAATCTCAGCTCGTCCTCGAGGCGGCTCGCCTGCCGTGCGTCCGCGGCGATGACCAGGAGCGGTGCGGAGGCGCGCCGCGCCGCCTCGGCGAGCCACAGGGAGGTGGCCGAGCCATAGAGCTGACCCCAGCGCACCTGCGGCTGGGCTTTGCTGGGCAGTAACGGTTCGTTTTGAGCCATGAACTTGGGCGATATCGCGTCGATCGTCGCGGATGACAAGCCAAATGCGCACACTCGGGCAGACGCGTCATGGCGTCCCCGAAGGCGCGGCAGGGTAGCAGGTGAGGGAACGAGGCTCTAGGGCTGCAAACGCAGGAGTTCGTATCGGCCTTCACTGGTCCTGATCCACGCAGTCGGGGATCCGAGAGGCCTGGATCAGACGCCGGGGTTGCCGCCTTCGCGGGAACGAGCAAGGGGGTTGGTGCTGTCGGACTATCGCCGGCAGGGCGGGCCGCCGGTTATGGGCGGCCCTCGGATGGCAGGTCAGTGGCGTGGCGGGTCGGTCCTGGATCGATGCCGATATCGATCAGGACTACGCCGCGGCGCGGCTCACTCGAGGTAGGCCGGGAATTTCGGCAGCGTGGCGAAATCCGCGCGGTCGTGCTCGATGATGAAACGGGCCTGGGTGTTCTTGACGATGGTGTCGATGCGGTCGAACGAGGCCAGCGTATCGGCGCGGCTGTAGTTGTTGCCGGGCACGCGATGGAACTTGCGATTGTCCCGCATGTGGTACAGGTCGCCCGAGAGCACCACCGTGCCGGATTTGAGCTTCAGTTCCAGCGCCTGGTGGCCGGGCGTGTGGCCGGGCGCCTTCAGGATGCGCACCGAGCCGTCGCCGAACACGTCGTGGTCGTTGCGGATCACTTCCTGCTTGGCGGAGCCGAGCGCCTGCTGGAACTGCGCGCTCACGTTGACCAGCGGCGGCGTTGCGTTGGCGGCATCGACCTCGGCCTTGTTCACGATCCAGGTGGCGCCGGGGAAGTTCTTGGCATTGCCGGTGTGGTCGCCGTGGAAATGCGAGAAGGCCACGAAGTCGATGTCGGCGGCCGACAGGCCGATCTGTTTCAGCTGCTCGACCAGGGTCGCTTTCAGGTGCGTGGTGAAGGCGCCGCCGCCGAGGGTGCCGCCCTGGGGCATCGCAGCCACTTCATCGCCGATACCGGTGTTCCACAGCAGCGTGCCCTTGGGGTGACGGATCACGAAGCAGGGCGAGATCACCTCGCCGCTGCGGCCGTCGTACTCGCCGGTGTCGGAGAACATGCCCAAGTTCTTGGCGGTCATGTCGCCGCAGTTGAGCGCATACAGGCGCACTTGCGTCACGG
>Ga0182745_1003857_pt1 | contig 12722 bp, 7 predicted proteins | sample eDN3rd30CKraftBY_FD_128523 | JGI IMG/M metagenome (GOLD analysis project Ga0182745, IMG submission 128523) | Enriched backyard soil microbial communities from Emeryville, California, USA - eDNA 3rd pass 30_C Kraft BY (version 2) (version 2) | ecosystem: Environmental > Terrestrial > Soil >...
CTTGGTTTCCAGACCGAACTGTCCCAGCAGACGATTCACCCGGGCGACGCGGTCTTTCCGAGAAAATGGCAGAAATTCCAGGATGGCGATGATATTCTGTTCGACGGTCAACTTGGTGAAAATGCTTTGATCCTGCGGCAGATAGCCCATGCCATTGCGGGCTCGCAGATACATCGGCGCATTCGTCACATCTTTGCCATTGAGAATGACGCGGCCCTCCGTGGGAGCGATCAATCCACAGGCCATGCGAAAGGTGGTCGATTTGCCAGCTCCATTGGGGCCCAGCAAGCCCACAATCTCACCAGGGTTCACATCGAACGAAACGCCACTTACCGCCCGCTTGCCACCGGGATAAATCTTGACCAGACCATGGCATTCCAGTATCGACATACGGGCTCCTTCCCTTCTGTTGAAAGTCGTTGGAAGTCTAAGTTGCCATATGAAAACCGGCAAGGTGAATTCGAGGTGCTGTCATCGGCAGGGTGCAGGCGAGCTTTTGTCGTCGGTTTAGACTGCTTCAATGATTACGGCGCTGGCTTGTCCTGGACGGGTGAAGTTGATGTTCAGGAATTTTTTATTGGTTGCTGGAACAGGTTTGCCCAGCACCAGTGGAAGCCCGAGTTCCGGATCCGGATCTTGGCAGTTCGCAACCGGAGGCACGACTCCCTGAGAAAGCGAAAGCAATGATCCTACGATTTCGAAAAAGCCAGTGGCTGCTCCAGCATTTCCGAACAAGCCTTTCAAGGCTGTCACGGGAATCTGACGATCTCCGATCAATTCGCGCAGCGCATCTGCTTCTGCCTGATCTTCCTTTTGTGTGGCGACACCATGAGCATTGACATGCCCGATGTCATCCATGGTCAGTTTTGCCCGTCGCAACGCGGAATTCACGGCATTGATGATGGATTTCTGGATATCTGCAGTGCCATCGGGAGCAGCGACGCAAGAGGAACTTCCACTCAATAGATACCCGTAAATTGTGGCGTTCCGATTTTTGGCATGTTGTTCCTCTTCCAGAATGAAACAGCCAGCCCCTTCCGATGCAACCTGCCCTTGACGGTTTTGATCGAATGGCTTCGAACTTCTTTCTGGACGGGTTTCATCGTATCCCAGCGGATCACACAATCGGGCATGAATGGCCCGCACAGGGTGAATGCGAGTTCCTGTCCCTCCCACAATCATCACATCTGCGGCATTTCGCTCAAGAACATTCAAGGCCTCGGTTAACGCGACACCCGGACTGGCCTCATCCAGCGTGATAGAATTATTGGGACCGCGCGAGTCTGTGATAATCGCAATATGGCATGCAGGCATATTCGGGAGATAACGCAACATCCAGAGCGGTTCCATCTTGTCCAGTCCGGTTGTGCCCCATTCGGAAAACGTGAACTGTCCCTGTTCGTTTTTGCAGGCTTTGGCAGCATCGGCCATGGAATCCGGGGTGAAGAACATCAGGTTCGCCCCGTATTCCACTCCGATTCGTTCACGGCTGACTTCTTCCGGATTCAGACGGGCATCCTCCAGGGCCTGAAGCGCGACGGCTGTTCCCAGTTGAGTTTCCCGACTCATTACCTTGATGCTTTTACGGACCGACTTCAAATAGATTTTTCTTGCAGAATCTTCGTTGAAGCCCTTGACCTCGCCCCCAATTCCACCGGGGGTGGCTGTGCAATGGTAATATTGCATGGGAGCGATCCCAGGCCGTCCCTCCTGGAGATTGTTCCAGAACTCTTCCCGGCCAATGCCAATGGGAGAGAAAATTCCGATGCCGGTGATGGCGATTTTCCGTTTCACGTCTGCAGTCATTTTCAATACTGTCCCTGAAAATCTCGATCTGGACGATCATTTCGAACAACGAGGACAGGACTGTCGCGAACAGGCCGTCATCAGTCGGAACTTGCCCTGAGATTGATCGAACTTGCTGGGGCACAGATTCTCCACGAGCCTGAGCCAAACTTCAAAAACGCAGGATGTAAAACACATTCTGCTGCTTCGTCTCATCTAAAATTCAGGGTAGGCCGAAACGCAAAATCCGACAACGGACGACGTCTCGCGATCACGCACCCCAAATCCAAGCCCTGACAGGGCACGACACTGTCCCTCCGGAACATCATCTCTTCCATGACCAGGGAGCACTTGACCAGAACTCCCCCCTCCTCGTCTTCGATACCCAACCAACAAACTCTCTTGCGGCATTCATCGACGTATCGATCGGCTGAAGTCACATTTTATGGTGTACGATCGATTTTGGCGACTAGACAAGGATGTGCAAAGCGATTACGCAAGCTGAAAGCGAAATCCAATAGAGAATACTGATCCGACATTTTCGCTCGAACATCGAAATGTCACATTTGTTTTTCCATAATACATTATGGTAAAACGTTTTAAGAAGAAAATACACCTCCAGACAAGAGCGCTCCATCAATGACTTGTTGGACCCACGCGATTGAGGAAATTAAAAAATCAGACAACCAGGCCCCGGCCTAATGACGACGTGATCCTTCTCGAAGCCGGGGATCGGTGGCCTCCTGAAGTCCTTCGCCAATCAGGTTATATGACAAAACCGTCAGGAAAATCCCCATTCCTGGAAAAAAAATCAGCCACCAGTTCTGATGATTCGTCTGTCCCAGCTGTAACAACTTGCCCCAACTGGCATTAGGGAGAGGAGCCCCGAAACCGATATAGCTGAGAGAAGTTTCAATCAAAATGGCTGCCGCAATCCCGAAGGTGATTGGAACCAGCACCGGCGCCAGGGAGTTCGGCAACAAATATCGAAAAATAATACGTGGTGAACTGGCTCCCAGCACCCGGGCTGCGGAGATGTAATCCATCGATTTCAACTTCAGGAATTCTCCCCGCACCAATCGGGCGATGCCAGTCCATCCGGTTGCTCCAATAATAGCCATCATATGCCAGGTCGTGGGGGCTTCAATGACCGCCATCAACGCGAGAATTAAGATCAGAGTGGGGACGCACATCACCACTTCAATGGTTCGGCTGAGCAGAATATCGATCCAACCGCCATAGAACCCCGCAATCGCCCCCAAGGTGACGCCGATCAATGAGGCAATCCCCATCGAGACGACTCCCACCAGTAGCGCCGTCCGCGTGCCGTGCACCATCTGGGCAAACACGTCATAGCCGCGGGAATCGGTGCCAAACCAGTTCAATCGGCTCGGCGGACTGCTTTGCGGATTTGCGGGTCGTCCCGGCCATTCATCTTCTTCCACCGGCCGGGCGGGATCGTTGTAATTCAGAGGCCAGATGGCCCAGGATTGCGGGTCCGCTTCTTTCAGGATCTTAGGATATCTTTTATAGAACGGTGCACCGGAAAATGCCGCCTCCCAGCTTGGACCATAATAGCCAAAGCAGGGAAAATAAATCTCTTCCTGATAATAACAAATCAAGGGTTTGGTCCCGACAATGGCCGGGGAAAGGGCGGCAATCACCGCGAGAAACATTACGAACCAAAAGGCAATCATCGACAGGCGACGTTCCCGAAAACGCCGCCAGGATTCTTTCCAGAAACCGGGAGACTTCGGCAAGACCATCGGAACTGCAACGGGATCATTCATACGTAAAAAATCAAGTAAAAAGCCCTAAAAGAACTTGCAGCGAATTTGCTCGCGGAAAGGAAACGTTCCTTGTCCAGGAGGTTTTGTTCGCGGCTCTAAAAAATAACGTCTTCAACAAAATACAAAGATCTGCCTAATTCCTAATCCACACGAACACGGGGGTCGACAAAAGCATAAAGCATGTCCGCCACCAGTTGGGCTGCGAGGGTCAGTACGGAAAACATCAGCGTCAGTCCCATGACAGTTGGATAATCGCGTTCTGTAATTGACACGAAAAACTGGCTTCCCATGCCAGGCCAGTTAAAGATCTGTTCAATAATAATCGATCCGCTGAGCAGGCTGGGAAGCGTCAGACCGACCAGCGTTACCAATGGAATGAGCGTGTTCCGAAAAGCATGTGTCCAGATGACCCCCACTGGCCCCAATCCTTTTGCACGTGCAGTTCGAATATAATCCTGCCGTAGGACTTCCTGCATGTTTGCCCGAATGAAGCGAGCGTCATATGCCAGTCCTCCATACGTATAGACGGTCACCGGCAAAAGCGCATGGAGAAAGATCTCCCAGGTCTTCCCCAGCAAACTCAGGTGTTCGTATTGATCCCCGGTCATTCCAAACAACGGCAACCAGCGCAGATGGATTGCAAAGAGTAATTGCAGAAATAGCGCAGCCACAAATGCAGGGAATGAATAAAGCATATAAAGGATTGTGCTGATCACTCGTTCGTCGGTATGGCCGTCACGCGCACTGCAATAAAGCCCCAGGGGAATGGAAAGCAGATAACTGATAATTAATGATGGGATCGACAGCAGTAGTGTCGGACCGATTCGTTCCTGGATAATGGCGATGACCGGCTTCTTACGGGAAAAAGAACGGCCGAAATCTCCTTTCACCACGTTGCCGATCCAGTGTAGATAGGCTTGCGGCCAAGGTTTATCAAGCCCATAGATCGCCTTGAGCTGCTTAATCCGTTCTGGAGAAATCTGCTTGGACGGGTCCGTCTCCGCCATGTCGACCGTTAAGGGCGTTCCCGGCATATTTCGAATCAGACCGTAAATCACAAATGTGATTAACAGTAATGTGATTGCGCCAATCGCCAGCCGCCTGATTAAATAATTGAGCATCCCACGAGACCTTTATCTGATTCCTTCCATTCGTCATTGAGGAGTCTCCGGCAACTGCCTCAACGGCCATCTCTCCTGCCGGTCGTGGGCGGTGCTTAGGGCGCGGCAACCATCCAGATTGAATCGAATCCGGGGCTGTAATGATAGGGGCCGCGGGGGCTGAACATATAACCGCGGAGCTTCTTGTTGAACGCATAAAATGCGCTGCGACTGTATAACCAGGTATATGGCTGATCTTCCCAGAGAATTTGATCGATTTCGCGATAATACTCAGCACGTTTCTCCTGGTCGTACTCCTTCTGCCCTAGCGCAAAGAGTTCGTCCACTCTCTTATTGGAATATCCTCCATAATTTCTGCTCTCACCTGTCTTCCACAGATTTTCCAGCGTGCTGGGATCGGTCCCCGTTCCCCATCCTCCGAACATCGCTTCATACTTATGATCGGTGGCATTCTGTTGCAGGACAGTAAATTCCGTGGGCTTGACGGTACAGAGAATTCCGAGACGGTTCAGGCTTTCCGCCAGGGAAGCACAAATGTCAATTCTCGATTGTTCATTATTACACATGATCGCGAATTCAAATTTTACGGTTTTTCCGTTTATCTTTTTATCCCGGATTCCATCGCCGTCGGAATCTGTCCAGCCCGCTTCTTTTAAGAGTGCTTCTGCCTTGGCCAGATCCTGGACATAAGGTTGACGCGGAACAGTGGGCGCAGCCCAGTTCCCTTCGGGAAACTCGCCGGTCGATTGCTCATAAAGGCCATAATTCAGTTTTTTTAGAATCTGATCATAATTGACGGCGTATGACATGGCCTGCCGGACTCGCAAGTCCTTGAACAGCGGGGTCTGCATATTCCAGCCAAAGTAATAATAGACCCACTGCACACCACGCACTTTGACATTGCGGGCATAAAATGCGTCATCATTTGTCTGCTCGACCCATTGCCGAGCCTGCAGTTCCATTTCGTCAATCTGGCCGTCGTTGAGCGCCAGACGAGCAGTGGTTGCATCTTCGATCACGCGAAAACGAACCTGCTTGAAGTTCGGTTTGGGGCGAACCTGTTTGCCGTCACGCAGATACCAGTCTTCCCGGCGTTCCAGCAGGATTTCCTGTCCTTTAACACGTTTAACAATACGAAATGGACCGCCGGAAACAGGATTCTGCTCGTACTTCTGATGGTAATCCGAGTCGGTCAGGGTCAAATCCTTGGGAATGGAATTCTCATAGATATGTTTGGGGATGATTGGAAAATTGCAATTCCAGACATTCGTGGCCAAAGCTTCCTTGTGAAAAATCACGAACGTGTGGTCATCATAAGCCTGAACCCAACGGACTTTGTCCATCCCTGTGCGTACGGCTGGAATGGGAATTTTTGGGTTCATGATGGTCTGAAAGGAGAACATCACATCATAAGCAGTAATCGGCTTGCCGTCCGACCAGACCAGATCATCTCGAATGACCACTTTATCATAAAGCTGGTCCTGGCTGGTCTGCCAGGAAACCACGGTTTCACTCGGGGCAAACGGCTGCAACTTCCAGTCAAAACTGAAAAAACCAATTGCGGACAACCCCAGTACATCCGCATCGGAAGTGGAACTCTGCAAGAGTGGATTCGTGGTTTTGATATCCCCGAAGAGATGCCGGTTGATCTGGGCGTCAGAGTTGACCTCTTTTTCTTCGGCAGGAGGCCGCCCCAGGGCACTGAGAATCTTTTCGTTATCTTCTTCTGAATTATTTTTGAGTTTTAAAGCCTCGTCCACACTGACAAGTTGCGGTACCCCGTCTTTGAGCTTGCGAAATTCGTTCATCGCGTCCAGGACAGGACGATCTTTCCACTGTGCGGTCGCATCCAGATCGGCCAGTGCCGGGGGATCATATGGTTCCAGCTCTGGGAAGCCTTCTTCCGCTTCTCCTTCCCCAACGGCATTTGCTGCTTCACCGCTCGGGAAATCAGGAGGTTTGGGGCATCCCGAAAACGCCAGCAGCATCAACGTACTGGTCAATGTACTGGTCAATATGGAACGAGTCAGCAACACGCGACTGCGGCGGCAATGGCAGGCCATCATCAAGGGTCCATCCTCAGCGTCGAAGTTGATCGGAAATCAAGACTTTTGCCGATTCTGGCAGACCAGAGAAAGGAGAGCAAGCGGGAAGTGACAATCCGGGAGGGGGATCTGCTGATGCGGGGCAACTCCGCCAACCCGCCGATGCCCCAGAGGTCACAAGGCACCAAGAGCTTGCACTGGTGCGGAGCTCTCGCCATCCAGTGGCTGCAAAGGGCGATGATGCAGCCGATGGAAATCTTTCGATCACTGCGTGGCAATCCACGACCGGACTCAGGTGCACGCACTCGTGCGGCCTGCGGACCGGCTTGTGACGTTCAGCTTTTCGTCAATCAAGCGGCTTCACTTTTCGACGGTAATTTTCTTTTGCGAAGAGGGGGCCATTGTCTCCTCGGACAGGCACAGTTCGTCACGGACGATGTTCATCGTGCGCGGCGCTTCGATGCCGATCCGAACGGTATTGGGGCCGATTCGTACGACGGTGATGGCGATCTCTTCGCCAATCAGAATCCGCTCTCCGGGCTTCCTTGAGAGAACAAGCATGATTTGACGCCTCCTTCTTATGGCTGAGTGCGCCTGAAATGCTTCTTGCACGACATTGCGCCATCAAATCGAACATGCCATCAGAAAGATACCAGCCCATACAAGCTGCGCCTACCCTCAAAACCACCTCTGTACAAAAAAGCACGCTGAACAGATCTTGGCGGCAATGCCTAGAAAACAGGCTGCCTAATTATTGAGCAGGCTCTGTCGTGCAGCCGGGCTCTTGAAGTTGGCGTCGCATTTCATTTTTTTGCTGCCGAAATGACAGTGAAGGGGGATCTTGACTGTGCGGGTGCCCGAGAATCAGGACGATCCCGCTCCCCAGGCAAGAATTCCCAGAGTCACCAAAGAATCGATGAGAGAGACTGCCTCCTCTTCCCCAATGACAATAATGCCTGCACGCGGATTTTGATGGGCGCTTCGTCAATTCTGAAATCCAGGGTCGGCATTAATGTAAAGTGCTACAGAGTAACGCTACGCGACAATTCACCCCAAGCTTAAGCCCTGGCGGGGGCATGAGGCCACTGTTCGAAAAGCTGTTGCCTTGCGGCAGCCGGGCCATTGAGCGTCTCTTCCGGACATCCCTCCCTAAACAAAAGGAAGATCGACAGAAGCAGAGAGAAGGCTCAGCCATCCTGAAAAGAATGTGGCCTGGGCCATAAAAAAAGGAGGCGCCGCAATCATTCGCGGCGCCTCCTCACTGGCATGACCCCAAGGGGATTCGAACCCCTGTACTTGGACTGAAAATCCAATGTCCTGGGCCTCTAGACGATGGGGCCAGATGGTCCATACGGTAATGGGTCAATCGGCAATGTCAAGCTGACTCAGTGAGGGATTTTCATTCAGAACGAGAATCTCACCCAATCAGCCCGATTCCCAGACTGCTTTTGCTGCAATTTGACCTGTTTTCGTTGTATTATTGCATGCCATGCCCAATACGGATTCTCAAATTTTCGCGATTCTGGACCTGATGACTTCCCGCATGAGGAGCGGGGAGGACATTCAATTGGAGCAGATTTTATGCGATCATCCTCAGTTTGCGGACGAGCTCTGTTCCCTCTGGGCCACGGTGATTGTGGCGGAACAACTCGGCCTGCCAGCTTTGGAATCGCTGGTGGCCGATTCTGATTCCCTGTCACAAACATGGGCACGGACACCGCCAGAGCGTAACAGGATCGGGAAATTCGAACTGATTCAGGAAATTGGTCGGGGCGGAATGGGGATTGTCTATAAGGCGATCCAAAAAAATCCCCACCGGACCGTGGCTGTCAAAATGTTGTTAAGAGGAGATCTGTCGACACCTGCCAATCTGGCAAGATTTCATGCTGAAGCAGAATCGGCAGCCCGCCTGGACCATCCTCATATTGTCGCAATTCATGACGTGGGGATGGAGGAGGGACAACCTTACTTCAGTATGCCGTTTATTGATGGCACAACGCTTGCGCGGCGGATTGCCGAAAGCACCCTTCCGGACCGCGAGGCGGCGCAACTTCTCATTCCGGTCTGTCGAGCCATCGCTTATGCTCATCAGCGGGGAGTCTTGCATCGTGATTTAAAGCCATCCAATATTCTGATCGACGAGAGTGGACATCAGTTTGTTTCCGATTTTGGTCTGGCCAAGCGGATCGAAACCAAGGACGCTTCCTTGCCCGGCACAATTCTGACCGAGACAGGAGCCATCCTGGGGACCCCCGGATATATGGCTCCCGAGCAGGCTGCGGGAAGTCGCGGGAGTCCAGGCCTGGCTTCGGATGTCTACAGCCTGGGGGCAATTCTCTATGCCTGTGTCACGGGTCGCGCGCCCTTTCAGGCGGCCAATCCATTAGATGCACTGCTGATGATTCTCGAACAAGATCCGCCGCCGCCTCGCCTGCTGCACCCGCAGATTGACGTCGACCTGGAAATGATCATTCTGAAGGCATTGCAAAAACCAATCGATTTGCGCTATCAGACCGCGGATGCCCTGGCGGATGATCTCGAAGCCTATTTACGGCATGAACCGGTTTCCGCGAGATCCTCTCAATTTACCCAGATTCTTAGCCGGGCCTTTCGTCCCACTCACAATATTGGAGTTCTGGAAAATTGGGGTCTGCTCTGGATGTGGCATGCCGTGGTGCTGTTGACGTTGTGCCTGATTACCGACCTGATGAAGTACGCTCAGATTGATTCGCGGTTGCTCTATGTCGGTTTGTGGACGCTGGGACTGGGAACCTGGGCTGCAATTTTCTGGAATTTGCGCCGCCGGGCGGGCCCAGTAACATTTGTCGAGCGGCAGATTGCTCATCTCTGGGCCGCCAGTATGGGCTGCTCCACAGCCTTGTTTGCCGTGGAATCAATCATGGGACTGCCGGTGCTGACACTCTCGCCCGTTCTGGCCTTGTTTGCGGGGGCGGTCTTTATTGCCAAGGCCGGGATTCTTTCCGGTGAGTTCTATATTCCGGGAGTGTTACTGTATTTGTCTGCCATCCCCATGGCACTCTTTCCCCAGGTGTCGCTCACGATTTTTGGGCTGGTTTCCGCCGAAGCATTTTTTTTGCCTGGATTGAAGTTTCACCTGCTGCAAAGAGCAAATCGCAGCAAACACCGGATTCCACCTGCCGAGGCCGAATAGGTCGCATGGACTCCGCACCGCCTGCAGCCGGCCCCGATGCGAATGTCAGCGTCTCTTGGAGTCTGTCCAGGAAGGTGCTTTGTCAGCCGATCGCAACCCAAATTGACCGCTCCGGGCAGGCTCTCAATGGGAAAGGGCGGAAATACGGCTTCAGTAATGCGGTCTTCTCTTGCTTCCTCTGGAATTGTGGGCTGGACAGTTCTGTCTGGCCGAGTGCTTCGTCAATTTCAAAAATCCGGGTAGGACTTAACGCCAAGTCCGACAACGAAGGATGTTTCGCGATCACGTACCCGAAATTCAAGCCCTGACAGGGCACGAGGCTTCATGTTTTTTTCAACAGGCTGGCACGATTACGTGTCCATTCATCCCGTGTCGCCTGGGTTCTGGCCTCGCGGCGCCCAGTTTTTCATCGATCGAAACGCTTTCATTGCAGACACGGGCGCGGAGCAGCTTGCTTCTCACGTCTTTCCGGCAACCCTGAAACAACGCTTACCAGAGAATTTCTTCGATCAATTCCGTCTGACCCTGCTGGGCAGGAATCACGGGAATCAGCAATTCACGATTGTCGCCGGAGGCTCGAATTAATGGTTGTGCTCCGCCGGTGATACGAATGAGATACATGCCGTTCACGCGGAATCCATCTTCAACCGGTTCAATATTTTTTCCCACAGCCGCTCGAAAATAAACATCCGTGGTCTGCGGGGAAAGGTCGAGTGTCAACGTTCTGCGAAAAGTTCCTTCGTGCTGATTAACGGCCACGGGTTCCGGGAAATCGGAGATCATGCCGAAGGGTGTCGTGTACTGAAATGTCGGCTGGCCCTTTTCGTTCAACCGGTATCCTTTGAACTGGTATCCCGGCAACTGATGGGGAGAACCTTGTGTCCAGGGAGTCTCTCCGGAGGCCAGCCGGGCAAACGGAATGCCTGGCTCCAGAGAGATAATATGGTCTCCCATGGGGCGCTGGCGTCCTGATCCGCGTCCAGTCCAATGCAACGAGGCGTCGATGAACCGATCGTGCCACGCCTGACGCAGGCAGAATTCATTGGCGTCCCAGATCAGATGGGCCTTTTCCGGATATCCCACAGCGATTCCGCGCGGAGAAGTTTCTTCGAAGAAGTTACGATAGAGAATCGGTTCGGTGGTTGGCTTGAGTTCGATGGTCCGGGCCACCAGCCCTTCCGGCAACCCCGCTCGTGTGCCATCCGTCAGGTACGTCCAGATCGATGTGACCTGCATGTTGGGATCACCATGGTACAGGTCGCGATCCACCGCCTGTCCGTTGGGAAATCCGGTGGGCATGCGCGTTCCCGGACGATATTTCACTGGATCGATCAGGTATCTTAGAAACCAGTCTTCCCGAATCCGTCCGGTCATTTCCGTCAGTGAAATCGCCTGAATTCCGGTTGCCTTCTTGTCACCGAAGTTGTGGCACTTGATACAGGCCAACCCGCCATTGCCCACGAGTTGACGCCCACTCGCCTTGACCCGATGAAGGGGTTCTTCAAATGTGGCTGGCGATGATTCTTCGCGACGGTCCTGGGCAATGACAGCTTCCGCCAGATGGCCAACATTCCGGCCACCAAAGCTGGGCATCTGCGTCAACATGTACGGACGATTTTCTGCTCCTTGATCAAGAACCGTTTTCAGCCATCGCTCTTGTAACTTGTCTCCCACGCCGGTCAGAATTGGGGGCAGGCGGCCTTCATCCCCCATCTCGTGCTCCGTGGAGGTGAAGAACTCATTCCGGGCCGATTCCGGCCCCCCTTGTCCCTGTCGCTCATGACAGCCGTAACAGTTGAAAGTGACCAGCGTGCGATGAATACGAGCCTGTGGAGAAGAGTGTAAATTCCCCGCAGATTCGGCAACGGCAATGGTCAGATCCCTCTTTTGTCCGGGCACCAGATCGAAGTCCGGCACCGGGCGTTTCTGAGAAGAGACCGATCTTTCCGCCAGGCAGCCCGTCTCGAGGTTCAATTCGCTGAGTTTTTTTGCCACCAGCGTCGAATGAAGAGTCTCTTTATTCTGTTTGAATTCGTGACAGTTGGCGCAGCCGATGGACGTAAAGAGTTCACGGCCTTGAGCAATCAACCCGGGATCGACACGAAATCGAGAAGGGGACTGGGCCGCCTCTTCCACCCGGGAACGAGAGGGCTGTTTCTCATTGAGTTGCAACAGCATGCCCAGGTCCGTGGGAGACTGCCCCACCACATTCACTTCGACAACCAGTTCTTCCTCACCACCCAGTTCGAAATAGTCCACACGGACACGGTATCCCGGCAGTCCGTCCAGCCGAGCCGTTTTGCGGGTCATGCTGAAAGGATGAATTCCATCGGTTTCAATAACGGTCTGTCCTTCGATCATTACCCGGGCTCCATCATCCGAACCGAGTCCAAATTCGGCGGTCAGACTGGGAAGCCGGGGAAGATATCCTTCAAAACGCATCCCAAACTGGTCTTTTCGACCCGCTTTGGAAAGATCGAATCCAAGGCATTCTCCCTCGGCAACGGGGGTGAGTTGATCGAAGTCGGGAAGCCGCTCCCATGATCCATGATAGACCTTGTAATGAACATTAGCAGGCAGATTGACGGCACCGTCCCGCAGCAGATAATGGGCGAGTTGTTCCGGCTCTTCTTTCTGGAATTTGAACGTCGGCATGCGGCCGGAGGGGCGAACCTGATGCGGCTCTTTCAGAAACTGGGCGAGCGATTGAATGCTGTACTTGTCCACCAGGCCCACTAACGACACAGAGGTGGCTTCCGGGACAGCCGTTCCGTTTTGTGCGGCATGACAGGCCACACAGCCGATGGAA
>Ga0182745_1003859_pt1 | contig 12722 bp, 10 predicted proteins | sample eDN3rd30CKraftBY_FD_128523 | JGI IMG/M metagenome (GOLD analysis project Ga0182745, IMG submission 128523) | Enriched backyard soil microbial communities from Emeryville, California, USA - eDNA 3rd pass 30_C Kraft BY (version 2) (version 2) | ecosystem: Environmental > Terrestrial > Soil >...
CGAAGGCACTCGCGACGCTCGTCGGCTTCTTTGCCTATGAAACCATCGGTCTCGTCGAGCGCATCCCGCGCGCGCCAGGCGCCGGGCTCGGCCTGCCCGACATGGTGTTCGTCCGCCCGACGACGATCCTCGTCTTCGACCGCCTCGCCGACGAACTGTTCCTGATCGCGCCGATCTGGCCCGATGCCGGCGCACCGATCGACCGGATGATCGACGCCGCGGCCGACCGCCTCGACGCCATCGCCGCGCGTCTCGCGACCGCCAGCGCCCACGGCGAACGCGCCGGCACCGAGACGCTGTCCACCGACATCGCCGCGATCCCCGCGACGACGCCCGAACGCTTCGCCGAGATGGTCGCCACGGCGAAGGATTATATCGCCGCGGGCGACATTTTTCAGGTCGTGCTGTCGCAGCGCTTCTCGACTCCGTTCGACCTGCCGCCCTTCGACCTCTACCGCGCTCTCCGCCGCATCAACCCGTCGCCTTTCCTCTATTTCCTCGATCTACCGGGCTTCGCGATCATCGGCTCGTCGCCCGAAATCCTCGTGCGCGTCCGCGACGGCGAGATCACCATCCGCCCGATCGCCGGCACCCGCCCGCGTGGCCGCACGAGCGCCGAGGATGCCGAAAATCGCGAATCTTTGCTCGCCGACCCCAAGGAGCGCGCCGAGCATCTGATGCTGCTCGACCTCGGCCGCAACGACGTCGGCCGCGCCGCGACCGGCGGCAGCGTCACCGTGACCGATAGCTATACGGTCGAATTTTACAGCCACGTCATGCACATCGTGTCGAACGTCATCGGCCGAATCGCGCCCGACAAGGATGCGATCGACGCGCTGTTCGCGGGCTTCCCGGCGGGCACCGTCAGCGGCGCGCCTAAAGTGCGCGCCTGCCAGATCATCGCCGAACTGGAGGCCGACGCACGCGGGCCTTATGCGGGCGGCGTCGGCTATTTCGCCCCCGACGGCAATATGGATAGCTGCATCGTGCTGCGCACCGCGATCGTCAAGGACGGCGAAATGCACGTCCAGGCCGGCGCCGGCATCGTCGCCGACAGCGAAGCCGCCTATGAGCAGCGCGAATGCGAGGCCAAGGCGGGGGCGCTGTTCGCGGCGGCGCGCGAAGCGGTGCGCATCGCCGGCCAGGCAGGCTACGGGCAATAGCTTGACCCGGTGCCGGCGAGCGCTAGCTTCGTCGCCATGCTGAAACGCCTCGCCCCGCTCGCCCTGCTCCTCGCCGCAGCCAGTCCCGCTCACGCGCAGCCCGAAAGCGCCGTCGAGGGTGACGCGATACTCAAGGATTTCACTTTCGGCACCGGCGAAAAGCTACCCGAGCTCCGGATTCATTACACGACGCTCGGCAAGCCGCAGCGCGACCGGCAGGGCCATGTCACCAACGCGGTGATGATCCTCCACGGCACCGGCGGCACCGGCAAGCAATTCTTCCAGCCGCAGTTTGCGAACGAGTTGTTCGGGCCCGGGCAGGTTCTCGACACCGGCAAATATTACATCATCCTGCCCGACAATATCGGCCACGGCGGCTCGTCGAAGCCGAGCGACGGTCTTAAAATGGCGTTCCCTCGCTACGATTATGACGACATGGTCGCCGCCCAGTATCGGATGCTCACCGAAAAGCTCGGCGTGACGAAACTGAAGCTGATCCTCGGCACCTCGATGGGCTGTATGCACGCTTTCGTCTGGGGCGAGGCGCATCCCGGCTTCGCCGAAAGACTCGCGCCCTTCGCCTGCTTGCCGGTCGAGATCGCGGGCGAAAACCGGATGTGGCGCACGCTGTCGATCGACGCGATCAAGGCCGATCCGCTGTGGAAGGACGGCAATTATACCGACCCGCCGCTGTCGGGGCTGCGTACCGCGGCGTCGCTGTCGATGATCGCGGGCGCGAACCCCTATGCGTTGCAGGCGCAATATCCGACACGCGAAGCCGCGGAAAAATATAAGGACGAAGCCTTCGCGCGCACCTTTGGCCGAAATGATGCGAACGACATCATCTATCAGTTTGATTCATCGCGAAACTATAATCCATGGGCGAATCTCGAAAAGATCGAAGTGCCGGTGCTGTGGATCAATTCGGCCGACGATTTCATCAATCCGCCCGGCTACGGCATTACCGAAAAGGCGGCTGCGCGTATGCCGGCGGCGAAGTTCATTCTGATCCCCGCCAGCGCCGAGACGAAGGGCCACAGCACTCACACCTGGGCGAAATTCTGGAAGGATGATCTGGCGAAGCTGATGGCCGAATGATTCCGAAGGATGAAGGTGGAATTGCTCGCCCGATAGTTCGTAAAGCTTCCCCCCACGCCGCAAAACCGTTAGGGCGCCGCCATGATCCTCGTCATCGACAATTATGACAGCTTCACCTTCAACCTCGTTCATTATCTGATCGAGCTCGGGACCGAGGTGCGCGTCGAACGCAACGACGCGCTGACCGCAACGCAAGCGCTCGCGACTGATGCAGCGGCCTTCCTGATCTCCCCCGGCCCCTGCACGCCCAACGAGGCGGGAATCAGCCTCGATCTCGTCGCCGCCTGCGCCGACGCGGGAAGGCCGCTGCTCGGCGTCTGCCTCGGCCATCAGGCGATCGGCCAGCATTTCGGCGGCACCGTCCAGCGCGGCCATCTGATGCACGGCAAAACCTCGCCGGTCTGCCATGACGGCACCGGCCTTTTCACCGGCCTCCCCTCGCCACTGACCGCGACGCGCTATCACAGTCTTGAGGTCGTCGATATTCCGCCGGTTCTCGCGATCAACGCGACGAGCGACGACGGCGCGGTGATGGGCTTCCGCCATGTCGACCTGCCGATCCATGGCGTCCAGTTCCATCCCGAAAGCATCGCGACCGAGCACGGCCATGCGATGCTCGCCAATTTCCTGAAGATCGCGGGGCTGCCGGTCGCGGCGCGGCGCGCGGCATGAGCCGCTTCGGTCCGCTCCCCGACCCCACCGCACTGCTGGGGCATGACGAAGCGGCCGCCGCGTTCGCGGCGGTCCTCGATGGCGGTGCGAGCGACGAGCAGATCGCGGGCTTCCTGATCGCGCTCTCGGACCGCGGCGAGACGATGGTCGAGATCGCCGCCGCGGCGCAGGCGATGCGCGACCGGATGATCCCGATCGATGCGCCGGATAATGCGATCGACGTCTGCGGCACCGGCGGCGACGGCCATCACACGCTCAACGTCTCGACCGCGGTCGCCATCGTCGTCGCGGCGTGCGAGGTTCCGGTCGCAAAGCACGGAAATCGCGCGGCTTCGTCGAAATCGGGCGCTGCCGACACATTGGAAGCCTTGGGCCTCGACATGGAGCGCGCCGGGGCGATGGCCGAGGCGCAGCTCGCCGACCTCGGCATCTGCTTCCTCTTCGCCGCGAACCACCATCCCGCGATGAAGCGCATCCAGCCGATCCGCAAGGCGATCGGGCAGCGCACCATCTTCAACCTGATGGGCCCGCTCGCCAATCCCGCGCGCGTTTCGCGCCAGCTCGTCGGCATCGCGCGCCCCGCCTATGTTCCCGTCTATGCCGAGGCGCTGCACCGGCTCGGCACCGATCATTCGCGTGTGATTTCGGGCGACGAAGGGCTCGACGAACTGTCGCTCGCCGGTGGCAACGAGGTCGCGGTCGTCACCCGCGAGGGGGTGCGGATGCAGCGCAGCACCGCCGCCGATGCGGGGCTTCCCAGCCATCCGATCGAAGCGATCCGCGGCGGCGACGCAGCGGCGAACGCGGCGGCGCTCCGTGCGCTGCTGCTGGGCGAGCCCGGCGCCTATCGCGACGCGGTCCTCTACAACGCCGCCGAAGCGCTGGTCGTCGCGGGCGCCGCCGAAACGCTCGCGGACGGCGTCGAGGAAGCTGCCGAGGCGATCGACAAGGGCCTCGCCAACGCCCTGCTCAATTGCTGGATCGCCTATACATGAACAAGCTCACCGAAATCCTTGCCACCAAGGCGCAGGAGGTGGCGCAGCGCCGCCAGGCCTATTCGATTCCCGACCTCGACGGCATCGACGCCGGCGCTCCGCGCGGCTTTGCGGAGGCGCTGCGGGCAAAGATCAGCGCGGGCGGCTTCGGCCTGATCGCGGAAATCAAGAAAGCCTCGCCGTCCAAGGGATTGATAAGAGAAGATTTCAATCCGGCCGAACACGCCCGCGCCTATGCCGCGGGCGGCGCGGCCTGCCTGTCGGTGCTCACCGACGCGCCTTATTTTCAGGGACATGAGGAATTTCTGATCGCGGCACGCACCGCGTGCGACCTTCCCGTCCTCCGCAAGGATTTCATGATCGACCCGTGGCAGGTCGCCGAGGCACGCTCGATCGGCGCCGACGCGATCCTGATCATCGTCGCCGCGCTTGACGACGGCGCGATGCGCGAGATCGAAGATGCGGCGATCGAACGCGGCATGGACGTCCTCGTCGAAGTGCATGACGAGGCCGAACTCGACCGCGCGCTGACGCAGCTTCGCCCGCGCCTGATCGGGGTCAACAACCGCGATCTGCGCACTTTCGAAACCGACCTCGCGGTGACCGAGCGGCTGGCGAAGCTGGTGCCGCCCGGCACGCTGCTCGTCGGCGAAAGCGGCATCGCCACCCATGCCGACTGCCACCGCCTCTCGCAAAGCGGCGTCCACGCCTTTCTCGTCGGCGAAAGCCTGATGCGCCAGCCTGATGTCGAGGCGGCGACAAAGGCGCTGCTGAGCGGGTAAAACGCCATTTCCGCTTTGGGGTGGGAAGCAGATATTCCCCTCCCTGAAAGGGAGGGGTTAGGGGTGGGTAGCGAGCGTAGCGAGCCGGAAGGAAGAGCGCCGCCTTCGGCGGCCACCCACCCCCGCCCCTCCCTTCCAGGGAGGGGAGAAGATAGGTCCGCAACCGGTCGAAAGCCGCCATCTCCCCTTGCCTTTCTTACGCTGCGTTGCTTCGCTCGCCCCGATGATCAGCAAACCGACTCACCTCGACGACAGCGGCGCCGCGCATATGGTCGATGTCGGCGCCAAGCCCGCCACCCGCCGCCGCGCCGTCGCGGGCGGCCGCATAGCGATGTCAGCCGAGGCACTGGACGCGATCCGCAGCGGTAACGCGCCCAAAGGCGACGTCCTCTCGACCGCGCGCATCGCCGGCATCATGGCCGCGAAACGCACGTCCGACCTGATCCCGCTCTGCCACCCGCTCGCGCTCACCAAAGTGTCGGTCGAATTCGACTGGGAAGACACTGGCCTTTCGGTCCGCGCCACAGCCGAAACGACCGGACCGACCGGGGTCGAGATGGAGGCGCTCACCGCCGCCTCGGTCGCATTGCTGACACTCTACGATATGGCGAAGGCGCTCGACCGCGCGATGATCCTCAGCGATATCCGCCTGCTCGAAAAGAGCGGCGGCCGCTCGGGCGACTGGCGCGCCGCATGAGCGGCCTGCTTGCCGTCGAGGAGGCACAGGCGCGCCTGCTCGCCTTGCGCCCGCCGCTCGCGCCGGAAACTATCGCTTTTTCGGAAGCGCTTGGCCGCTATCTTTCACAGGACATCGCGGCCGAACGCGACCAGCCCGCGGCGCCGCTGTCGGCGATGGACGGCTATGCGATCCGCTTCGACGATCTTCCCGGCCCATGGCGGATCACCGGCGAGGTGGCCGCTGGCGCCGCACCATCCGCACCGCTCGGCGCGGGCGAGGCGGCGCGCATCTTCACCGGCGCGATGCTTCCCGACGGTGCCGACACCATCCTCATCCAGGAAAATGCCGCCGCCGATGGGGCGACGCTCACCCTGACCGGCGACGCGCCCGCGCGCGGCCAGCATATCCGCGCCCGCGCGAGCGATTTCGCCGCGGGCGATCGTCTCCTCGCCGCCGGAACGCGCCTGACCCCGGGCGCGATCGCCGCCGCAATCATGGGCGGCGCGGCGCAGCTTGCGGTCGGCGCGCGCCCGCGCGTCGCGATCATGACCACCGGCGACGAACTGGTCCAGCCGGGCCGCACGCTCGCCCCCGGCCAGATCCCCGACAGCAACGGCCCGATGCTCGCGGCGCTGCTCGCGCGCGAACCCGCCGAGGCCGGGCTGCCGCTGCACATGCGCGACGACCGGACGATGATCGCGCGTGTTCTCAAGGATCTGGCGCGACGTCACGACGTCATCGTCACCGTCGGCGGCGCGTCGGTCGGCGATCATGACCATGTCCGCGGCGCGCTCGAGGATGCAGGCGGGCACGTCGATTTCTGGAAGATCGCGATGAAGCCGGGCAAGCCGCTGATCGCGGGCCGCATCGGCGATGCGCTGCTGCTCGGCCTGCCCGGCAATCCATCGTCCGCTTTCGTCACCGCGATCCTGTTCCTGCTCCCGCTCGTCCGCCACCTTGCGGGCGCACGCGATCCATTGCCCGAAATCCGGCACGCGCCGCTCGCGGCTGCGCTCGGCCCCGGTGGCACGCGGCGCGACTATCTGCGCGCACGCCGCGACGGCGAGTGCCTCATGCTGTTCGACGGACAGGACAGCGGCCGCACCTTCCCGCTCGCCGACGCCGATGCGCTCGTGATCCGCGAGATCGGCGCGACGGCGAAAGCCGCGGGCGAGCTCGCCGACTATATCGACATCGCTTGACAAGTTCCGCTTTGTTCCACTATCGTTCTCCCTATGTCCGGCGCCCGGTCCATTCGGGGCATGATGGAGAATGATCGATGTTGACCGCCAAGCAGCATGAACTGCTCCACTTCATCCAGCAGCGCCTCGACGCAAGCGGCATTTCGCCGTCGTTCGAGGAGATGAAGGAAGCGCTCGGTCTCAAGTCGAAATCGGGTATCCATCGCCTGATAAGTGCCTTGGAAGAAAGAGGTTTTCTCCGCCGCCTTCCCAACCGCGCCCGCGCGCTGGAAGTGCTCAAGACCCCCGAAGGCGCCAAGGCTCCCGTGTTGAGCGATCGCGACAATATCGTCCCGCTGCGCAAGCCCGCCCCCGCGCTGCGCCCGATCGCCGCGAACGACATCATCGAAGTGCCGCTGCACGGCAAGATCGCCGCGGGTGTGCCGATCGAAGCGTTCGAGGATCACAATCAGCTCGCGGTTCCCGCCGCGCTGCTCGGGGCGGGCGAGCATTATGCGCTCGAAGTGTCGGGCGACTCGATGGTCGAGGCGGGAATCTTCGACGGCGATTATGCGCTGATCCAGAAGGCCGACACCGCGCGCGAGGGTGACATCGTCGTCGCGCTGGTCGACGGGCAGGATGCGACGCTCAAATATTTCCGCCGCGAGGGCAAGATGATCCGGCTCGATCCCGCCAACAGCGCCTATGAGCCGCAGCGCTACGAAGCCGGGCGCGTTATGGTGCAAGGGCGGCTGTCGGGACTGCTTCGTCGTTACCACTGAGTTGATCGGGCTGGCGCCACGGATGCTCGTCACCCGCGCGTAGCGCGGCGGCGACCCGCGGCCTTTCCCCCAGATAGATCGCCAGCCCGCCGCTTTGCGCCAGACTGTCGCGGTCGATCGTCAGCCAGCGCCCGACGCACTCGCGCGGCAGCCAGCGGTCGCTGATCACGACATCGGCTGCGGCGCAGGCGGCCGCCATCTCGGCGCCCTCGATCCGGTCACGGCCGCGCGAGGCGAGAACGATACGTTGCACACCGTCCGCGCCCTGTTGCCAGCGGCAGAAATCGGCGTTGCATTCGACATGGTCGCGATCGGCGAGCGCGCCCAGCGGCGCGTCGACCCCCGCTGCTTCGCTCATCGTATCGCGCACGAAATCGCCCGCGCGGTCGCGCAGCAGCGCATAGCCGCCGCCGGGCACCGCCGCCGCGATGTTGCGCCCGTCGCCGGTGACGAGCAGATCGGGGCGCGGCTGCGCAAGTAGCGCCGCGATGCCGATCGCCAACGGCACCGCGCCCGCCCAGCGCCAGCGCGTCCGCCAGATGAGGATCCACAGCCCGCCGCCGACGGTCAGCGCGAAGCCCCAACGCGGAAAGCTCGGCAGCGTCGCGACCGCCCCCGGCGTGTCCGCGACCCGATGCGCGAGCGCGATCAACAGGCGCAGCGCGTGATCGGCCACCCACCAGAAGGGGGCACCGAGCCCGACGCTATCGAACAGCAGCCCCGCCGCCTCCATTGGCATGATGACGAAGGTCGTGAGCGGGATCGCCACGACATTGGCAAGCGCACCGTAAAGCCCCGCCTTATGGAAATGAAACAGCGCGATCGGCGCCAGCGCCAGTTCGACCACCAGCCCGGTGATCAGCAACCCCGCCAACGCCCGCCCCCATCGCAGCGGCAGAATTTCGTCGCGGCGCGCGAGGAAGCGCTGCATCGCCGGGCTTTCATGAAGCGCGACGAGCGCGGTCACCGCCGCGAAGCTGAGCTGAAAACTCGGCCCCGCGAGCGATTCGGGACGCCACAGCAGCACGATCAGCGCGCCTGCCGCCACAAGCCGCAACGTCAGCGCCTCGCGCCCCATCAGAAAAGCGACAAGGACGAGTAGCGCCGCGATCAGCGAGCGCAACGTCGGCACCTCGGCGCCCGCCAGCCACGTATAGCCCGCCCCCGCGAGCGCGCCGGCGGCAGCGGCGATCGGCAGCACATATCCCGCCAGCGCCAGCCGCCGGCTGAGCGCGAACAGCCGCATCGCGACGAGCATCGCAAAGCCGATCACCGCGGTCACATGCAGCCCGCTGATCGACAGCAAATGCGCCAGCCCTGCGCGGCGCATCGCCTCATCGTCCTCGGGCGAAATCGCGCCGCGATCGCCGGTGACGAGCGCCGCCGCGATGCCGCCCGGCGATCCCGCGACCTGTTCGTGGATATGCGCGCTCAGCCGCGCGCGCAGCGGCTGGCTGCCGCGACGCGGTCCGGGCGGCCGGGCGACGTCGCCGAGCACCGTCCCGACCGCGCCGATCCGGTCGAACCAGGCGCGCTGCGCAAAATCATAGCCGCCCGGCAGGCTCGCCGTTGGCGGCGGCATCAACCGCGCGCGCAGCCCGACGAGTTCGCCCGGCGCAATATCGCCGCCGTCGCCGCGCAGCGTCAGCCGGACGCGCGGCGGCAGATCGGGCCGCCGTAGCGGACGGACGATCAACCGGAGCTGCTCGCGCGCAGGCTGCGGCTCGACCGCTTCGACCTCAGCCGAAAAGGCGGTCACCGCGGGTTGCGCCAGCACCGGCGCCGCGACCCATGTCGCGCGCGCCCAGATCAGCAGCAGTCCCGCCGCCATCACCGCAGAGCCGACCGCTGCGATGCGACCCAGCCGCCGCTGCCATCCAGCCAAAACCCCAATAAGCGCTCCTGCAGCGAGCAGGAAAAGCAACCCGATCCACTGCATCATCGTCGGCAAGGCAAACCAGGCTGCGATCCCCGTGCCGAGCGCGACGGGAAGCCAGAGCCCGATCCGCTCGCGCTCGACATCGAGCCACGCCTCGGCGCGTTCCGAAAGCCCGCGGAGGGCCGCAATCGCGCGCGCGAACATGGGCGTTTGAAGCGACCTTGCCGCCATGCTAGGGGCTGCCCCGATCCTCCGTCCCGGTCCCCCTGACCGGAGCGGCAAATTGAGTGAAAGAGGCCGCAGTGGCAACCGAAAACCCGACCAATTTGGCAGAAGCCACCCCCGAGGCGACCGGCTCCGACGTGGTGACGCGCTTTGCCCCCTCCCCGACCGGATATCTGCACATCGGCGGTGCGCGCACCGCGCTGTTCAACTGGCTGTTCGCGCGCCACCATGGCGGCAAGTTCCTGCTTCGCATCGAGGATACCGACCGCGCGCGTTCGACCGACGCCGCAATCGACGCGATTCTCGACGGGATGAAATGGCTCGATCTCGATTGGGACGGCGATGCGGTCTTCCAGTTCGCGCGCGCGCCGCGCCATGCCGAGGTTGCGCACGACCTGCTCGCCAGGGGCGCGGCCTATCGCTGCTATCTGACGCAGGACGAACTCGCGGCGATGCGCGCCGAAGCGCAGGAAAAGCGCATCCCCTTCCGCGTCCGCAGCCCGTGGCGTGACCGCGACGACGGCAACCCCGCGGCGCCGCACGTCATCCGCCTGCGCGCGCCGCAGGACGGCGAGGTCACGATCCGCGACCGCGTGCAGGGCGACGTCACCGTCCAGAATGCCGAGCTCGACGATTTCATCCTGCTGCGCAGCGACGGCACCCCGACCTATATGCTCAGCGTCGTCGTCGACGACAACGACATGGGGATCACCCACGTCATCCGCGGCGACGACCATCTCAACAACGCCTTCCGCCAGCTTGCTTTGATCCGCGCGATGAACTGGCGCGAGCCGGTCTATGCGCATGTCCCGCTGATCCACGGCGCCGACGGCGCAAAGCTGTCGAAGCGCCACGGCGCGCTCGGCGTCGACGCCTATCGCGACGAGATGGGCTATCTGCCCGAAGCGGTGAATAATTATCTCCTCCGCCTCGGCTGGGGTCACGGCGACGCCGAGATCATCAGCCGCGAGCAGGCGGTCGAATGGTTCGACCTCGATCATGTCGGCCGTTCGCCCTCGCGCTTCGACTTCAAGAAGCTCGAGAATCTCAACGGCCATTACATTCGCGAAGCCGAAGACGCCCGCCTCGCCGATCTCGTCGCGCCGCGCGTCGAAAAGCGCGTCGGCCGCGCGCTGGCCGATGCCGAACGCGATCTGCTGGTGCGCGCGATGGAGTCGCTGAAACCCCGCGCCAAGACGCTGGACGAGATCGCCGAGGGCGCGACCTTCCTTTTCGAGGCGCTGCCGCTCGCGGTGGACGAAAAGGCCGCGCAGGTGCTAAGGGATGCGCCGGAGGGAGTGCTCGCCGGCGTCACCGACAAGCTGCGCGGGCTGAACGACTGGAATGCGGAGGATATCGAGGCCGCGGTTCGCGAGACGAGCGAGTCGGCCGGAATCGGGCTCGGCAAACTCGCGCAGCCGCTGCGCGCCGCGCTGACCGGACGCACGGTATCTCCGGGAATTTTCGACGTGCTGCTGCTGCTCGGCCGCGATGCAAGCCTGGCGCGACTTGACGCAGCGCAATATTATCCGGCAGGGGCGTAGCCGCAACGTCTCCCGCCCTAAACCTTCAGGGGAAAGAAAATGACCGATATCGCAAAAATCACCCTGGGCGACACCACCGTCGAGAATCCGGTGCTCAAGGGCACGGTCGGCCCCGATGTCGTCGATATCCGCAAATTCTATGCCCAGACGGGCGCCTTCACCTACGATCCCGGCTTCACCTCGACCGCGAGCTGCGAATCGCAGATCACCTATATCGACGGCGACGAAGGCGTGCTGCTGCACCGCGGCTATGCGATCGGCGACCTCGCCGAACATTCGACCTTCATGGAAACCTGCTATCTGCTGCTCAACGGCGAACTGCCGAACGCTGAGGAACTGACGGCTTTCGACAATACCATCACCCGCCACACGATGGTCCACGAACAATTGTCGACCTTTTTCCGCGGCTTCCGTCGCGACGCGCATCCGATGGCGCTGATGTGCGGCATCGTCGGCGCACTCAGCGCTTTCTACCACGATTCGACCGAGATTCACGATCCGCACCAGCGCATGATCGCCAGCCACCGGCTGATCGCGAAGATGCCGACAATCGCGGCGATGGCGTATAAATATTCGGTCGGTCAGCCCTTCGTCTATCCGCGCAACGACCTTGGCTACACGCATAATTTCCTGCGCATGACCTTCGGCGTTCCGGCCGAGGAATATGAGGTCGATCCGGCGGTCGTCCGCGCGCTCGACCGCATCTTCATCCTCCACGCCGATCACGAGCAGAATGCTTCGACCTCGACGGTCCGCCTCGCGGGCTCGTCGGGCGCGAATCCCTTCGCGTGCATCGCGGCGGGCATTGCCTGCCTGTGGGGTCCGGCGCACGGCGGCGCGAACGAGGCGGCGCTCAACATGCTGCGCGAGATCGGGCGCCCCGAACGCATCCCCGAATATCTCGCTCGCGCCAAGGACAAGGACGATCCGTTCCGCCTGATGGGCTTCGGCCACCGCGTCTACAAGAATTACGACCCGCGCGCGACCGTGATGCAAAAGACGGTGCGCGAGGTATTCGACGCGCTCAAGGTCAACGATCCGGTGTTCGAGGTTGCGTTGCAGCTTGAGGAAATGGCGCTGAACGACCCCTATTTCATCGAGAAGAAGCTGTTCCCGAACGTCGATTTCTATTCGGGCGTGATCCTTTCGGCGATCGGCTTCCCGACGACGATGTTCACCGTGCTCTTCGCGCTCGCCCGCACCGTCGGCTGGGTCGCGCAGTGGAACGAAATGATCTCCGACCCCGCGCAGAAGATCGGCCGTCCGCGTCAGCTCTACACCGGCCCGACGCACCGTCCGTTCGTGCCCGTCGACAAGCGGTAAGCACTCGCGAGAAATCGAAAGCAGGAAAAGGGGCCGTTCCGCGGCCCCTTTTTCGTAGCGGCACCCCCAAGACAATCGTCGCCCCCGCGAAGGCGGGGGCCGCAGGCAGCCTTGCGCTGCGCCTCTGACGGCCCCGCCTTCGCGGGGGCGACGACTTAGCTATCCCGCGCCGGCAGGCTCAGCGTGAACCGCGCCCCCTGCCCCGGCGCGCTTTCGACCGTCAGGTCGCCGTCCATCGCCCGCGCCAGACGCCGCGCGATATAGAGGCCCAGCCCCGATCCGCCGCTGTCGGTGCGGCCGAGCCGTTCGAACTTCTCGAACACCACCGCCTGCTGCTCGCCCGAAATCCCCTGTCCCTGATCGGCGACGGTGACCATCGCGCGGTCGCCCTCGCGGTCG
>Ga0182745_1003861_pt1 | contig 12720 bp, 10 predicted proteins | sample eDN3rd30CKraftBY_FD_128523 | JGI IMG/M metagenome (GOLD analysis project Ga0182745, IMG submission 128523) | Enriched backyard soil microbial communities from Emeryville, California, USA - eDNA 3rd pass 30_C Kraft BY (version 2) (version 2) | ecosystem: Environmental > Terrestrial > Soil >...
CATTGCGAGAAGGCGAACCGGAAGACCAGAGATGATTTCGCGTGCAAGCATTGCGGTTTTGAACTCCCCGCCGATTGGAACGCCGCTCGAAACATCCGTGACCGGGCCGAAGTCGTGCGGCCTAATGTCGGCGTTGTTGACACCGGGGGTCGGATCCCGGTCGAGACGACTGGCAAGCCTGTTTTGGCAAGCCTACGTGCTTTAGCCGTGGGTTCATGACTCACCTTGAACGACGAAAGCACGAGTGCTCAATTGCAGCACGGAGTCGAAGGTGACCGGTTCGGGGGCTGGGTCGACCCGTAGCATGGCATCGATCCGAAATCGCACACTCCGTTCGTGCTCTTTCCCTTCCACAATCGCGACATTAACACGAGAGAGCCGTGGTTCAAAGCGCGAGATGGTTTCCTCCACCGCCCTGCGAAGCCGGTCTTGCTGAATGGAATTGCTGAGTGTGGAGGAGGAGAAGTCGGGCATCCCGTAAGTGAGCAGAGATCGGTTGAGCTGCCTGAGGTCTTCCGGCCAATCTGAGTTGAGTTGTTTGGAGTTCAGCAACCACTCCAGGTCGCGCTTGACTGACTCCTTGATCTGAGCCTGCTGCGTGCCTCGTACGGAGCTTGGCTCGGTGGAGACCTTCGGATCCCGGTCAATCAACCGATCGAGAATGGATGGGGTCAGCGTGTATTCGATGGGTGAGCGTGCCATCCGATTTTCTCCGGACTGAGATTCAGGTCGAGCACGACCGAGGAAGTCGGAATTGAGGAGCGTTCCCGAATAACGCAGCCGTTGAGGTCTTGGGGAGGCCTCCATCGAAACGCCAACCCAACACGAACGCCCGGTACGCCGCGAGCGCGACGTACCGAGCGTTATCTCAACCCCGTGAAAGGTCCACCGTTCCGTTCCGGTCCCTCTTGTCGAGTAACACTCGCTGAGGAACGGACTCGGACCGGTTACGAACGGGACAATCAACCACCTGTGTTGGTCTTCATGTCCCAGTGCTTCTTGCCGGCCGACTTGGTGATCCCCTTCTCGTCCTGGGCCAGGTAGTCGACTTCAATCTTCGAGTAGTTCAGGCTGATCTGGTCCATGGGGACCTCGCCCCCTTGCGACCCGCCCGTCTGATAGCTCGAGATCAGGACGTCGGACATGGTGACCTTGAGGAAGTCTTGCTGGGTGCCACCCGCCTTGCGGCAGGTGAGCTTGGCTTCCTTGAGGTGCTTGCCGTTGGCGCAGAACAGGAAGAGGGATGGGGAGGCCGAGTTATTTCGCATGACGAAGTGGAAGTCGTTCATCGAAACCTTACCGGCACCGGCTCCCGTCCCGTGGGAGGAGGCGCCAAGTTGGGTGGCTCCCCAACTGAAGGACTCGATTTCGATCTCGCCCGCGTGTCCCTTGTCCTTCGACTCACCCTTGACGTCAGTGATCTTCAGAAACATATCAACGGACATAAAAGTTACCCTCTTGAAGTTTTGAGCGACTTTGATCGGACGTTCCTGATTCGTCCTGACATATCACTTACTAGGCGATGGGTTCCGAGTGACACCAAACGCCGGAGAATCTTTCGAGAAGATTCTCCGGCTCGACGATCGCCTCGATTAACCAGAAGCTGGTGGCGGCAGTTCCGTCACCATGCGGAGGGAGACGGTCAGCTCATCGAGCTGGAAGTGAGGTCGAAGGAACGCGACCGCCTTGTAGGCCCCCGGGTGGCCCGGAACGTCCATGACGTCAATACGCGCTTCGCGCAGAGGGTATTGAGACTTCGTTTCCTGGCTCGCGGTATCGTCGGTAGTGACGTACTGAGCGATCCAGGTGTTCAGGAAGGTCTCGCATTCGCTCCGGCTCATGAAGCTTCCCAGCTTGTCGCGCATCATCGACTTGAGGTAATGCGCGATCCGGGAGATGGCCATGATGTACTGGAACTGGCTGGAGAGCCGGGCGTTCGCGTTGGCCACGGCGGTGTTGTACGTTTTCGCCTTTTGGGCGGATTGCGCACTAAAGAACGCCGCGTAGTCGGTATTTTTGCAATGGACCAGCGGAATGAAGCCGAGGTCCGCCAGTTCCTTCTCGCGCCGATCCGTGATCGCGATCTCGGTCGGGCACTTGAGGGCCACGTCCCCACTGTCGGTGCTGAAGGTATGCACCGGCAGGCCGGAGACCAGCCCGCCCCCTTCGACTCCTCGAATCGATGCGCACCAGTGATGGTGGGCGAACGATTCGGTCAACCGAGTCGCGAACGCGTACGCCGCATTCCCCCAGAGATACTTACCGTGATCGGTTCCATCCACATCTTCCTCAAAGTTGAACGCCTCCACGGGCGTGTTGTCGCGCCCGTAAGGAATTCGCATCAAGATATGAGGAACACAGAGGCCGACATACCGCGAATCTTCCGAGTCGCGGAACGACCGCCATTTCACGTAGTCGTTCGTCTCGAAGGTCTTGCTCAGGTCTCGCGGGCCGCTCATCTCGGTGAACGAATCCCAGTTGAAGAGCAAGGGGCTGGCCGCGGTGAGGAAGGGGGCGTGAGCCGAGGCCGCCACGTTGGAGATTTTCTCCAGCAGCGAGAGATCCTGCGTGCTCCGTCCGAACTCGTAGTCGCCCACGAGCGCACCAAACGGAGCGCCACCGAAGGTTCCGAACTCCTCCTCGTAGACCTTCTTGAACAAGGCACTCTGGTCGAACTCGGGGGCTCGCTCCATGTCCTTGAGCAGGTCCTTCTTGGAGACGTTCATGACCTTGATCTTCAGGGTCGTGCTCGTCTCTGACTGATGGACCAGGTAATGCAGTCCGCGCCAGGAGGCTTCCAAACGCTGGAAGTCTTCGTGATGCATGACCGCGTTCAGTTGTTTCGAGATCAACTGATCGATCTGCGCGACGCGAGCGTTGATCATCGCCTGGGTGTCGGACGAGATCTTCATCGTGCCCGACATGACCTGGTCGACGAACTCGCCGATTAGGTCTTTGGCCAGAGTCCGTTGTTCGTCGTCTCGAGCCATCCGCCCCTTGGAGATGATTTCATCCAGAAGGCTGACTTCTTCTTGAGACGAGGCGGCGGCGGTAGATTGACCTTGTTCCGCGGCTCCACTCATGGTCATGCCTCCTCGGGCGCAGCACCAGCGCGACCGGTCTCGTTGCCCAGCTTCTTCAGGGAGTCGGTATTGTTAACGACATCCTGGAGAAGCTGTTCCAGGGTATCGTTTCCATCCATCTTGTTGGCCAATCCGGTGAGGCGTTCCCGAGCTTCGAGCAGCTTGCGGAGCGGCTCGATTTGGCGAACGACCTGCTCGGGCTCAAGATCTTGCATATTATTGAAATTGAGCTCGACATTAATCTTAGAATTGTCGTTCTGAAGCGTATTCTCCACCTGAAACGCAAGGCGAGGTTTGATCGCCCCCATGACCTTGTTGAAATTATCGCGGTCGATCTCCACGAATTTTCGGTCTTTCAGGCGAGGTAGTGACTCGATCGGCTTTCCCGAGAGGTCGGCGAGAACCCCCATTACAAAGGGGAGCTCCTTGACCTGGATGGCGCCCCCGACTTCGACATCGTAGGTTAGATGCACGCGAGGGCGACGCACCCGATCAAGTTTGTGCTGGGTGCTTTCGATGTGAGGCATTGCAAGATCTCTCCATAAATAAAGGCCATCGGATCGGAGAGCGACCGGTCAAGGCATCGTCACTACGTTGAGCCTCAAGGATGTGACCTTGAAAGCTTTGTGTCAATTGAATTCCAACAACTCCGAGCCCTGTTCACGCGGCTTCGTCGACCTGTTCACGCGGCGTCGTCGCACGCGGTTGAGGAGACGGATTTCGGCTGGCAAACGCAACCACCGGGCGAACGGCGCCTCGGCTCGACGGGTTGGGTTGTCAACCCGCATCCCCTTCAAGGCTGAGGGCCTGATTGATATCCAGTCGGCAAAGCCGGGAGAAAACTTGCTGAAGTCGCTCGTTCGACGCGCCTCCCCCCCCAACTCCCGAGGATCGGAGACAGCGATAATACGCGGCCCAGACTCGGGCGCAAAGAGCTTCGGCCTCCCACTCCTCCAATCGAAATTCATCGACCACTCGTGCCAGGTCTTCCGAAAGGGGAAGAGCAACCTGGTGCCGATTCGTCATCAGACACAGTTCGGCCAGTTGCAACTTTCGTTGAAATCGCTCGCGGCCCGAGGATGCGGCCGCCAGGCTATTCCGAATTCGGGCGATCGCCTCGTTCATCCGGCCTTGCTCCACCAACTCGAGCGCCTCGGTCCAAGCGTCGACCGGCCCGTCTCGCGTCTCATCCGTGCCGCGCGCCGGCACGAAGGGAGGCATGGGGGGAAGCGAAGGTTCTTCGGGTTCGGGTTCCGGCTCGTCTTCCTCACTGTAAGACGCTTCCGGCGAGGCTTCGCTGGGAGGCGGAGGGAGAACCTCTTCGGTAAGCCAGCGCCGGGTCTCGGAGTTGGCGGTGGGGGTGCCATCGCTCAACTCGGCCTCGGTTAATTCGGGAAAGTCGGACAGGCAGGCTCGCAGAAGACTCTTGCAGACGTTAGCGGCTTCGTAACGGCTGGTGTCCCCCTGGGTCATGGCCGCGATGGCGAATCGGTGAGCATCCAGCCAGGCGGTTCCCTCTGGCTGACCGATCGCTTGCTCAGCCGCCTCGAGCAACTGATCCCATTCTCCGTCCCGTTCCAGGCGCCTGAGTAGGGCTCGCGTCTCGCTGGAAGGGGCTTCGCACGAGGAGATATCCGGAGGCGATTCCATACCGTAGAGCACGCTGAGCCGCAGAGCCCGGGTCACCGCGAAGGGGACGGGGCTCGTCGGCTCGTGCTCGCGCAGGTAGGCCGCGGCCTCGAGAATACGCTGGTAAGCGTCGGCGACGCTGGAGATCGGACCGCCTGACGAACGGGCGGGGGGGCGTGCGCGCCGTTTGGGGGCAACAACGCGAGGTGCCTCTTCCTCCTCATACCCAGAGTCGTACGCATCAGAGCTCTCGTCCGTTCCATACGCGTCGTCCGAACTCTCTTCGGCATCGGCGGCCGGGTCATCTGGGTCCGGTTCGAGCTCTCGTTTTTCGTTCAGGATCGGCTCAAGGGCGTCCCGACACTCGTTTAAGGCTTTGCGGACTGAACCGACACCGGGCGATTCGCGGCCGAATCGCTGGTCCATGCTGTCGTCGAGTGCTCGCAGCGTTTCGATGCACGCGAGGAGGTCATGATAAATCGTTTCATAAAAGGCGCGCGGAGTCTGGGCGACGGCATCGTCGAACTGTTGCCCGGTGATCTTCCCCTCGGCGATCAGGGCGTCCATCGCCTCCTGACTTCTCAGACCCACGTTGTCCGTGTTGCGTGCTTCCTGCCACTTGTAGAACGAATAGTTCTCGTCACCAAATCCCTTGGTGAGGGGAATCGTCCGAATCAAGGGGGCGACCACACTATCGAGAAAAACGAATGGGCCACTTCGAGAGTCAAGGTCGCCGTCATCAATTTCTGGAAAATACGTTTCCCAGAATTGATCCTGAATCCCAAGCATCAGTTTTAAGCCATCACGTAAACCGCCGAATGCGTATTTGCGTCCGAGGGCTTCGGTCATCCAGGCGGCGATCTGCAGGTCCTTCGTCTTTTTCTGAAGCAACTCCTGCCCGAAATCGATTACCCGATCCCAGTCCGCGACCTTGGTTTTTCTGCGCCACTCTCCTTGGAGGGTGTCATCCTCGAAACGGCGAGCTTCCTTGAGCTCGTCGAATTCGGACTCGTAGGCGAGGTTCTCCCCGGAAGGAGACTCGTCCGAGATCGGAATCAAACAAGATTCCACATCAATGATTGGCGGCGTACCCATGGTCAGGACGGATCTCCCGTGGGCTCAGTCGATTCCAAGGCCGTCTCGGTGGCGTGCTCCACGTCGCAAATGAACTGGACCTGGGATAACTCGTGGAGTGTACGGAGCTCCTCGCCGACTAGGAAGGACTTCCTGCCTAACCCTCGAACAATACCGACATCTTGCTCGATCCAGTCGGTCTGCCGACCTAGACGGATGAGGTCATCGTTGGAGCTGGCCGAGAGGGGATAGAGGCTGGGAAGATAAACTTCACCAAGCTGTCCGTCAAAGGTGGCGAGCTTGGCGGGCGCCCAGAGCAGGTCGAGCAAGGTTTTAGGCGCGGGAACTTCCAGGAACTGGACGTGAACCCATGGTACCCAGTAGTAGCCCGTCGCCGTGAAAACTTCGAGAACGGGAGCGAGAACGTCGTCCGCGTCTCGGAAGTCATCGAAGTGCATCCCATCAACCTGGCCTCGCGCAGCCTGAAGCGTCGAGGCAGCCTGATCAAGTCGTGCTTTGGCTGAGGTAAAGTCTCCCCCCCTGGCTAGGTCGAGCGCATCGAGATAAGCGACCACCTCATCCGGAGGAGCCATCATGAACCGAGGACGAACGCCCTTGTCGAACAGGTTCCGGCGCGATTGTTCCGCATCCAGGAGCCCTTGATAAACGCGAAGGCCGTTCAGGTACTCGGCCTCCTGAGTTTGCGTGCGTATGACCTCAAGCTGTTTCGTCGCTCGAGTCAAGTCGCCAGCGTAGGCGTGGAGCTGAAACAAGAAAGTGCGGAGCTCGAGGTCGGTCGGCCGCTGCCTGACCTCGTCGTTGAGTTGGCGAATGGCCTCGGTGAGGTGGCCTTGGTCCAGGCAATCTCTTGCACTCATGACGGAAATGACTCCGAGCGGAGGCCAACGATTGTTGGGGCGTCGAACACGAACTGTCACGAGGGCGCGTCACTCGACTCGGGATTCACCATCGAAAGGGTACGAGCAATGGCCGTGGTCGCCCCGATTCAAGTCCTGTCCCCGTTGCATGATACCCGCCCTATTCCGAAATAGGACGCCTGGATTCCCGTTTTCCCGAAATGGAACCCATCATGCACTGACTTGAACGATTAGGGACTCGAGATGATCGTTCAAATCCTATATTTGCACGACTTCAGCTTGATTGCGGATCTTGAAGTTGAGAAGGGAAGAGATAGGCGGCGAAGAACGAAGGAAGGCGTAGCGGCAAAACCGCATCGTTCTCGAAGTTCTTTGACGGAAATGGGTGAATCGCCTATAGTGTACGAATCTCTTGAGTCGATTCCGGCTGATCTCCTTTCACTCATTCATCAGGAGATCTGACCAAGGTTCAACCAGCCGAGGGACTCAAGCCCTAGCGGACCAATCGGATCGGAGAATGTGGATGGCACAGCCCTGTCCCCAATGTCGTACGATGGTCGACGACGACCTGTTGTGCTGTCCAGCATGCCGAGCGCCGCTCGATCCGGGTCGGACCATTCTTCCACCGGGCCCGAAGAGTCCGATGTCGAGCCGAAGCTCGGTGTCGAATCATGATAACTCCGCGCGAGGTCAGGACGAAACGCCGAACGCCGGGAATCGTGAGCAGGCCAACGAGGAAGTGCCTCGCGTCAAGTCGAGCTCATCGGGTAAGAAGCAGGTTCGCCCCAAGACATACAAGCCATCGAATCAGGCACCGCGGCCAGCCCAACAAATGGCTCCGCAGCCGCACGCCGTACCGCCGCCGCCTCCACAGCCCCCGGTCCACGACCCGGGTTATGGAAACCAGTACCCACAGCAGGTACAACCGGGTGGGCAAGCTTCCCAGGGGGGAGTGCGAGGCTGGATGATCAAAATGCTTGGTGGCGCCCCTGCCAACCCATATCCAGCTCCCCCGCAGCACGCGCAGGGTATAACGCCCCAGCCTCCGAGTTCACCTTATCCTCAACCCGGATCTCCGCCCCCGCAGCCCCATCAAAACCCAGGCTTTCCAAACTATCAGAATCAGAATCCGCAGCAGTCTCCATTCGCCGTGCCCCAGTATTCATCAGGATCTCCGTCACCTTCTTGGCCACCTCAGCAGAACGTTCCTTCTCCTCCCCCTAACGCGGAATTTGGCTTCCAGTCCCCCGGATCCGATGAGTACGACCGGTTTCCGCATCGCAACATTCCCCCTTATCTCGACCCCGCTGGCGCGGGAGACGCCGGAATGGGAATCGGCGCAAACGATGGGGCCGATGGACGCACGGTCGTATTCCAAGGGGTCAACGTTGATAAGCTCAAAATCCCCAAACATAAATACACGCTGCAAATTCTTGACGGCCGAGGACAATGGCGGGATCTTGGCCCCATCCAGGTGAATGGACTCCATTTCGGCCGTTCCAAGAACAGTTCCGACCTCCCTGGTCTGAACACCTTGGCGGTCCACCACATGAAGTTCCGCTACGAACGAACCTCGCTCGTTATCGAGGACATGGGTTCGATCAACGGAGTTTATTTGCGGGTTCTCAAGCCCACGGAACTGATGGATGGGATGCGCTTTCGGCTAGGGAATCAGATTTTTGAATTTCACGAGGTAGGGCCGGTCGAGCCCTCCACCCCGCTTGTCTCCGACGACGGCGAGGAATTCTGCGGGCGAGATTTCGAGCCGCTGGCCTATCTCGATCTGATCCGCGCCGACGGGAAGCCCGGACTGCGGTTTCCGATCACCCGGCAGGATCCCACTGTGATCGGTCGCGACGGCCCCAATACTCACCTGGCCCTTCCCACCGATGGCGCGATCAGTGGCATGCATGCACGAATCTATCGGAAGGAAGGGACGTTTTACCTGGAAGATCTGAAGAGTCGTAATGGCACATTTATCCATGTTTTGGGAAGTGCGAAGATCGGCTCGGGCGACGTGATTCTCGCGGGGCGTGTTCTTTTCCGCGTGCTCGACCAGCTCGGTGGCTAAGACCGGGCGGAGTTCTCACGCCAAAGTCAACCGGTCGCTCCGAATCAGCGAGCGGCCGAATTTTTTCTGGTCAGCCAAAAGAGGAAGATCAGCCAGGCCACGAGCAGGAGTGCCGGGCCAGCCCACCACCATGAGCTCAAGGTAAAGGCGATAATCGCAAGCCAGCCCAGGAGTGTCGCTCCGGCACCGACCAGCCCCACCACCAAAGCGATACGGCGATAAAACTGGTCATCCTCCTTGGCCTGTTTCGTCCACTGAGTGAAAACGTTATCGGCAAGGATGCGGCCTCGGGCTCCTCTGAGCAGGCCCGAAGTAAACGCTTGCTCGTTCGTCTGGGGCCCGGTCGCCGTGAAATAACATCCACGAAAGAGCATAGGTTCCATTTCTCGATGCGTGGAGAACGCCGCTTCCAGCAAGGAACGCAAACGCTTGCGATACCTCCGAAACTCAAGGTCCAGCAAGTAAAGATGGCTGTTCCCGCGGGCATTGAGGATGTCATCGGCGAAAAAGCTCAGGGTCCAGCCATGGAACCAACCCGACATCCAGATAAGCCCGTTTTGAACGAGGTCTCCACTGAAGGGGTGCGAGATTGGCACGGCGAACCCGCAACGGCTCTGCCGCTGCGCGGGGGTCATGCGACCGACGAACTCCGAGAAACCCGGAGTCATTTCCATTTCCGTGAACAGGGCGATGACCGGACATCGAATCTTTAAAACGCGTTCGATTGTTTTAATGTCTTCACGGATCGAAGTTGCCCACTTAACGGACTCTTGCTGACCGGCCCAGGTAATGGGAAAGAGGGTGACGATGCCTCGGACCACCGGGCAATCCGGCCGATCCGCGAGCACTCTCCGGCAAAGAATCTCGAGCAGTCGCGAGCCCGTGGCATTCTGGACGCCGAACTGCGATGCGCCCGCGAGACTGAGGAAGACGCCGTCGGCGGTGGCGAACCCTTTGATTGGAGCATCACCTTCCGGCCCCTCGGCGAAGATCTGGATCCCGGCCGAATGGATGAGGGCGGTGGCCCAGGAATGCTCGGGCGTAAGGATCAGGTAAACGTTCTGGTCGGAGGTGTCGACGTGGGCATTGCTGAATCGGAGTTGGATTTCGTTCCATGCCGCCTCGAAATCCGCCGTTTGCTCCGCCACTTCGTCGGTAGTCTCACCAGGGGCGGCAAGCGTGGTCGGTTCACGAAGTTGACTGATGAATGAGGATAGACCGAGAATGAACCCGGAGCTGAATACGAACATCCAGGTCCAGAAATAGTTCAAGAATACGGGAGGGGTCGCCTCGTCCAGAAAAACGTGCGCGGGGTTTCGAACGGGGAGATAGAGAAGGAAGACCACCGCCGACATGGAGATCAGAACGGTGATCAGCCAACGCCAGGACCATCGAGCGAGAAGGAATGCCCCGATGCCCGAAAGGATGACTCCGATCGTCAGGGCCACCCACTGCCAGAATCCGCTGAAGTAATATAACACGTTGGCTCTCTAAACGAATGGAGAGATACTTAACTTCGAGGATGGACGGCGAGCACGAAGCAAACCAGGGTGATCAGCGCGGTGACCGAGACCATCAGGCTGACCGCGAGAAGCACCGACTGACCGGGCAAGGAGCTCAAGGGGGAGCGCTCGGCCGTCTCCTCGGGTAAGAACCGATCCGGCAGCAACCCCGTCGAAGCGATTCGGTTGTAAATCCGATCGGACCAGCCGCGTAAATCAGCGGGCTGGTCCACGAATTTCCCGCGAAAGCCCAGAGCGACGCAAAGGTAATACGTCTCCAGGGGATCGGTCCCGGCCAGAGTTTCGGCGGCGTGGGCCTTCTCATAGAAGCGATCCGCGCGAAGCCGTTCCTGGTAGATATCCCACTCGAGGATATGCTGACGCCACTCCGTCGCGTGCGTCCATGGAGAGTTGATCAAGACCTCGTCAATCCAATAGACCAAGCCATGCTTCGCAAGCTCGAAATCGTGAGAAAGCTGCGTCGAGCTCCCGGCCTTCCTCGACGCCTCATCGAGTGCCATGAGTATTTGTTCACGTTCTGGCCCCAACGGCGGGTTCTCCCCCTCCTCAACACGTTGGAGGAGCTCGAGAACCCGTTGGAAGACCGGACTGACTAGGCTGGCGAACAGGTCGGTCATGTTGTTCTAGATAATGAACAGAGCGAATTGAAGGTTGGTTGACTTGGTACTCTTCGGTGGAATCACGGCAAGGACTCGATCGCTCTGAAACGTCGCCCTGGCCAGATTCATGCGAACGGACATCGAGCAAGTGTCGACCACGTCGCGCCAGAACACCTGATCTCGTTCGATTTGGTAGTAGACGATCCCGGTCCCCGCGGGGAGTGCGCGGGGCGGACGGACGATGGGGACCATTTTCAGACCTTGCAACGCCTGCTTAAAGATTTGTTCAACTCGCGAGGTGCTTCCCATTTTCATGTCCATGGATCGGAGCAGTACCTCACAATCCTGCGCACCTAGCTCGGTTTCCACTCCAAGAAACAGGCTTTTATCATTTCCAAGCCAGCTCGGCTCGAGGCTCACCTGGAGACGCTCGCCGTTACGCTCGAAGTAACGCTTCTCGAACGCCGACGGAGCAATGGTATCCAGACCAAGTTGAATATACTTGATCACAGTGTAAAAACAACCACCAATGTCCTCGTGGTCGTACTGTGGCAGGGTAGGGGGGCGTCTCGCTTCCATGAAGATGGCGAGCTGGCCCACAAGCCGGCAAAGCTCATGGTACAAGTAGAGAGGGGTTAACCCGCGCAAGAATACGACCGACTCCAGCGCGGTGAGCGCTCCGTTCAAGGTGGCCAGCTTGAGCAATCGCTCGGCATCTCCCGGGATCTGGCTGTCAAACGAGATGCTCCGGTCAATGACCTGCGACGCGAGCTGGTCGATCTTGGCTCCGATCTGGTGGTAGAGCGACTGGATCGATTGCCAGAGCGAAGGCCATGCGTCGATGGTGAGCAGAGGAGGCGCGAATCCAAAATCAATCTGAGGAGGGGCTTCAAGCTGGGCCGACCGCTCGATGCGCGCGAGGGGGAGAACCTCGTAACCCGTGTGGTCCTGAGTGGAGAGCAGCAATCTGGTGCGCGTGCGTCGGACGAGAAGGGCCTGCTCCTCCGATCCCGTGTTCTCGTCGGTGATTTCCAGCTCGTCAATCCAGTACCTTGGCCCATTCGCGCTGGGCTTTTCCTCGACGTTGGCCCGGCCTGACTGAAGGGTCGGAACACCCAAGTAGATCATCACCGAGCCCGAGCTGGTGAGCGCCTGTCGCAGTTCGACAGGATCCAGGTTTCCGTCGGCGGGGATCGAAACCTTCGTGCCGTCCTTGAACCTAGCTTCGCAAGAGCGAACGACCGCCGAGTAGTTCGCGATTGCCTCCCGATCGAAGTCGACCCCCTTCAGGCCCCAGTTGTAGGGGTGAAACCAGTCTTCGGAACTCGTGAGGGCCTCTCTGGAGTTTCGCTCGGCCACCTGGAAATGCTGTGGTCGAAGGAACATTCCTTCGTGCCAATGGATAGGTCGGCTCGCCATCAGAGGCTCCCGGTTCTCGCTGGACCTTTACGACGGACTTGTTGCCAGAGCATAACCAATCGGACTTCGGATCTGAAGTGAGAGGAACGTTCCATCCCAGGAACCCGACCGACCGCGATTGAAAAGCCTTCCGTGTCAATCCACTCAATTAACGTAGGTTACCCGCCTGGTACGAGCTCAATGCGGGGTGAGCGTCTTATAAGTGGGTAGTAGTCATGCGGCCTTTCCGCGATTGGTCCAGAATCCAGTCCAGAGCGATGGCTCGCTGAGCCGTAACGCGCGAAGGTGGCCCATGGCGTCGGCCCCTTCGTGGCCCCAGCGCATCCCCGTGCCGTTGAGGCGTTCGTTGATCACCAGTTTGCACGCCGCTTCCACCGGACCTGAACCAATCTGCCATCCCTTGGACAAATAGCGGGGATAGTCCATCCGATGGCATTGGTTGCG
>Ga0182745_1003862_pt1 | contig 12718 bp, 10 predicted proteins | sample eDN3rd30CKraftBY_FD_128523 | JGI IMG/M metagenome (GOLD analysis project Ga0182745, IMG submission 128523) | Enriched backyard soil microbial communities from Emeryville, California, USA - eDNA 3rd pass 30_C Kraft BY (version 2) (version 2) | ecosystem: Environmental > Terrestrial > Soil >...
AGATTGTGCTTCTAAGCTAGCTCCACCAACTAATGCACCATCGATATCAGGCTGTGCCATATACTCTTTGATGTTAGCCGGTTTTACGCTGCCGCCGTATTGAATGCGAACTGCTTGTGCTACGTCAGAAGAAAATTGCTCTGCAATTACTTGACGGATGTGTGCACACACTTCATTTGCATCTTCAGCAGATGAAGATTTTCCAGTTCCAATTGCCCAAATTGGCTCATATGCAATAACTGTTTGTTTTAATTGATCTTCTGATAAACCTTGTAAAGCTTTCTTTACTTGATCGCCAACAAGATCATTTGTTTTACCTGCTTCACGCTCTTCTAATGTTTCACCACAGCAAACGATTGGAGTTAAACCGTGTTTGAATGCAGCTAAAGTCTTTTTGTTAACTGTTTCATCAGTTTCTGCGAACATTTCTCTGCGCTCAGAGTGTCCTAAGATTACGTAGCTTACACCTAAATCTTTAAGTGCAACAGGGCTTACTTCGCCAGTGAACGCTCCGTTTTCTTCAAAGTGCATGTTTTGTGCACCTACTTTTAGGTCACTGCCTTCCGTTAAACCTACAAGGCTTTCTAAAAATAGAGCTGGGGCACAAACGACTGAGTCCACATTTTCTGCGTTAGGTACCAGGCTTTTTACTTCTTCAACAAAGCTTCTAGCTTCAGAAGAGACTTTGTTCATTTTCCAGTTACCTGCGATAATTGGTTTTCTCATTTCCTACACCATCCTCAAATCAAGATTTCACAACTAACTCGCAGTTGTTACTTTTCACGACACGTCTCTGTACTTAGTTCTCGTGTCTAGCTACATCGACCAGCGACTAGTGAACTTCACCCTCCTCCTTACGATAAGTCAACATCGAATCGCTAACGCTCTTCGTGTTTCCTTTTCCCGTTTCAGACGGATAAGTCTCGCTATCCATTAGAGGCAAGAACACCCTCTAATGGAAGTCTCGCTTTATCTCATACGGAGGCCTCCAGTTCATACGTCGCTAAGCGGTCGATTCCGCTTTTCTTATTTATCGTTTAATGCAACTACACCTGGAAGCTCTTTGCCTTCCATAAATTCAAGAGAAGCTCCACCGCCAGTTGAAATGTGGCTCATTTTATCAGCCAAATTGAACTTTTCGACAGCGGCAGCTGAATCTCCTCCTCCGATAACGGAATATGTATCATTTGCCTCAGCTAATGCTTCTGCAACTGCTTTTGTACCACCCGCGAATGTATCTAATTCGAATACACCCATTGGCCCGTTCCAGATCACAAGCTTAGAGTTTTTGATAACGTCAGCATAGATTTCACGTGTTTTAGGACCTGCATCAAGACCTTCCCAATCGCTTGGAATACTGTCGATTGATACAACTTGTGTGTTTGCATCGTTCGAGAAGTCATCAGCAACAACGACATCTACAGGCATGTAGAAATTAACACCTTTTTCTTTTGCTGTTTCAAGGTATGATTTCGCTAAATCAATTTTATCTTCTTCTAATAGTGACTTCCCAACATCATGGCCTAAAGCTTTGATGAATGTGTAAGCTAATCCGCCACCGATGATTAAGTTGTCCACTTTATCAAGCAAGTTATCGATTACACCGATTTTATCTTTAACTTTTGCTCCACCAATGATTGCTGTGAATGGACGATCTGGATTAGAAAGTGCTTTACCTAATACTTCAAGCTCTTTTTCCATTAAGAAACCTGCAACTGCTGGGATATGTTTTGCAATCCCTTCAGTAGAAGCATGTGCACGGTGAGCTGCTCCAAATGCATCGTTCACATAAACATCAGCAAGGTCTGCAAATGCTTTTGCTAATTCTGGATCATTTTTCTCTTCACCAGCATAGAAACGCACGTTTTCTAGTAAAAGAAGTCCGCCTTCTTCTAATTTTGCAATTTCAGCTTTAACAGCATCGCCATAAGCTTCATCTGTTTTTACAACATTTTTACCAGAAAGCTCTTGTAGTTTTTCTGCTACAGCATTTAAGCGTAACTCTTCAACTACTTCACCTTTTGGACGCCCCAAGTGACTAGCCAGTACAACTTTTGCACCTTGCTCACTTAAGTATTGAATTGTTGGTAAAGCTGCACGAATACGTGTTTCATCTGTAACTTGTCCATCCTTCATCGGTACGTTAAAATCAACGCGACAAAAGACGACTTTTCCTTTTACATCAATGTCTTTAACTGACTTTTTGTTCATGAAAAGCCCTCCCTAAATTGAAATGCGTAAGCGCCTCGTTCAGGCCCGACAAGCATAAGACGAGCATGAAAAGAAGGCGTTCTTTGCCTTAATTCATGCTTGGCTTATGACTCGAGGGCCTAGGCGCTGAAGCTGGACACAAAAACTCGTTTCAAGCCTTTATGTCAAACCAAAAACAGGGAAAGGGGATGATCCCCTTTCCCCATTGGTTTGTAGCTATATAGTTCGATAACTCTTAAGAATTAAAGACCTTTAGAAGCTAGGTAGTCAGCAAGGTCAACTACGCGGTTAGAGTAACCACTTTCGTTGTCATACCAAGAGATTACTTTTACCATTTGGCCTTCCATTACCATTGTTGATAATGCGTCAATTGTAGAAGAGTTGATGTTACCATTGTAATCGCTAGATACTAATGGCTCTTCGCTGTATCCTAGGATACCTTTTAGGTTACCTTCAGCAGCTTCTTTTAATGCAGCATTTACTTCGTCAACAGTTACTTCTTTATCTAACTCTGCAACTAAGTCAACTAAAGAAACGTTTGGAGTTGGAACACGCATAGCTCCACCGTTTAATTTACCTTTTAACTCAGGTAATACTAGAGAAACAGCTTTTGCAGCACCCGTTGAAGTTGGGATGATGTTTTCAGCTGCCGCACGAGCACGACGATAGTCTTTGTGTGGTAAATCTAAGATTTGTTGGTCATTTGTGTATGAGTGAACAGTTGTCATCATTCCACGTTTGATACCGAATTTATCGTTTAATACTTTAGCAAATGGAGCTAAGCAGTTAGTCGTACAAGATGCGTTAGAGATTACATCGTGGCTAGCAGCATCGTATTTGTCTTCGTTAACACCCATAACGATTGTGATATCTTCGTCGCTTGCTGGAGCAGAAATGATAACTTTTTTAGCGCCTGCTTCTAAGTGTTTCGCAGCGTCAGCACGTTTAGTAAAGAAACCAGTAGATTCAACAACGATTTCAACACCTTGAGCTCCCCAAGATAATTTTGCTGGGTCACGCTCAGCTGAAACTTCGATTGTTTTTCCGTCAACAACTAGGTTGTTACCGTCAACAGAAACTTCTGCATCTAATTTTCCGTGAACTGTATCATATTTTAAAAGATGAGCTAACATGTTAGCGTCTGTTAAGTCGTTAACTGCTACTACGTCAACGTTAGGATTTTTTAAAGCTGCACGGAATACATTACGTCCAATACGACCAAAACCATTAATACCGATTTTTACTGCCATGATTAATTTCCTCCTTTAATTAAGTCCAATGTTATACTTGGACACTTTCATAAGAAATGGTTCTACTCTAAAATGAGAAGAACTTTTTATAATCAGGGAGTGTTAATCCCTTATTAACTCATTTGCAGCGGCTTCATCTGTTATAAGAACAGAATCCAACGTTTGTTTCATATAGGCTTTAATCGCCTTTGCTTTTGAGGCTCCGCCTGCTACAGCGATAACAGATGGAATTTCCTCGATGTCATCTAATTGAATACCGACCGTCTGAACTTTATGTACAATCTCACCTTGCTGATCAAAATAGTAGCCAAATGCTTCCGCAACAGCCTTTCCTTCGATAATCTTCCGAAGATGTTCCTCCGGAGTTTTTCGACGTTCCGCCATTGTTTTAGCGTCCCCTATTCCATGAACGACCATACTGGCTGATTTCAAGATTGTTAAAGTTTCCTTAATCGACGGTTCTTCAATAATGGCCTGGTAAGCATCTTTACTAAGTTGTTGATCAGGTGCATACAGAAGTCTGTAATTCCCGCTCGCACGCTCGGCCATTTTGGCACAAATTGTGTTCGCCTGGTTTTCAACTGTTTCTCCTAATCCTCCACGTGCAGGGACGAATAAAGTATCGCGGATTTTGCTATCGGGTGTCATCATTTCGGCAACTGCTGCAAGTGTTGTTCCACCGGTAACAGCGACGATATTATTGCCCGTTAATCGCTCCTTTATACATGTTACACATGCTCTTCCCATTTCTTTTTTCACCCATGGAGATTGATCACTATCACCGGAAACAACGATGACTCTGTTTAAATTGAATCTCTCCTTTAATGTATTTTCCAAAGAAGACAATCCTAAAACATCTTTCATCATTTCTTCGAGGTGAATAAGTAAAGATGTTCCCTCATCTGTTAAGGTCATACCTGAAGTTTGAATGTCAATCAGATTTTGATCCTTCAGAAACTGAACTTCATTTCTTAAAATTCTTTCACTAATGCCTAGGCTAATTGAGAGACTTCTGCGTCCAATCGGCTGCATTAATCGTATGTACTGAAGGATTTGATAGCGTTTTTGCATAACCTGCAACAGGTCAGGCAATAATTTTTTTTGTACTGCGATAAGTGATTTCATTTTTGCTATCCCTCTCTGAGTCGATATGGACTAAAATGGTCCCTCTGTGACGTATTATGTCCCACCATCTCAAAAAAAAATCTCCCTTGCCATATTTTTATTTTAACAGGGGAAAATGGCATATTCAAGAAATGTTTACTGACTTTTTAAAGTAATCGCTTTCTTATGGAATCTTTATCCAAAATTCCGTATGTGACCACTTCTTCTGCTATTTCAACAACTGGAATCATAATTTGAAACTTCTCCAGAAGCTTATCATCTTGATAAATATCGACTACTTTATATTCAAAATCAAACTCTTTTTGTAGTTCATGAATAATGGCCAATCCTTTATCACATAACGAACAATTCTCTTTCGAATAAAAGATTACTTCTTTCACAGCTGCTTAGCACTTCCATTTCGTTATTAATATTCTTTCCTTATTGAAGACGTTGCAATATTTAATTGCTCGCGATACTTTGTTACCGTTCTTCTGGAAATATCAATATCATACAACGTTTTAAGGGTATTGGCTATTTTTTGATCTGACAACGGCTTATTCTTATTCTCTGAATCTACGACTTCCTTTAGCCTCAATTTAACTGAAGAAGCAGAAACATCTCCTTGATCTTCTGATAACTTTGTTGAGAAAAAAGACTTCATATTCATTAGTCCGTGCGGAGTTTGCACAAACTTGTCTTTCACCGTACGACTGACAGTTGATTCATGGATGTCTAATGTATCGGCGATATCCTTTAATGTTAAGGGCTTTAATGCACTTTTCCCTTTAGTGAAAAAGTCACTTTGTCTTTTTAGAATCTCATTCATCACATTCATCATTGTTTCTTTTCTTTGTTCAATTGCCCTCACCAGCCATTTACCTTGAGTGACATTTTTGGCGTAGTAGCTTTTTGTTTCTTTATCAATTGGAAACGAGCCGCTCGCCACAGAAGGATCATGAACCATCAGCTGTGGTATGATTTTATCATTGTACAAGATATGCCAGGTACCATTTACTTCTTTTATCATCATATCAGGTGTTACATATGTGCTTTCATCTACTCCATACTTTAACCCGGGCCTAGGTTCGAGCTGTTTAATGATTTCATGAATTTCTTGTATTTGAGTCATTTTTATTTTTAAGATCTTGGAAAGTTCCTTCCATGACTTTTCAGCAAATAAACGAAAATGGTCTGATATAATCGTTTCCGCCAGCTGATTTCTGATTTTTAGTCGTCTTAGTTGCAATAAAATGCATTCCTGTAGAGTACGGGCACCGATTCCTGCCGGCTCTAAGCTTTGAAGAAAATACAATTTACTTTCAAGTACCTCTTCATCTACATTCATGATTATAGCCAGGTCTTCAAGTGAATCTTTTATATACCCGTTTGAATCCAATGCATGAATAAGCAATTCAAGGCAAGCCCGGTCTTGCTTTGATAATGAAAAATCAATCAACTGATGGCACAGATGGTCACGAAGATTAGTTTTTTCTTTTACGGTATTTTCAATGAAGGATTGTTTGTTTGAGGAAGATCTTGACTGTCGAAAAGGTGACTGCCTGCTCTCCTTTACTTCAATTAGAGGATTTTCCAGCGTAAGCTCTCGCACATATGAAAGCAAATCTGCCGAGGAATATTGCAAAAGTGAGATGGCTTGTTGCAGTTCTTGAGTCATATTAAGTTTTAACCCCTGTTGTTGCACTAAATCCATTTTCATTTTAGTTTCCTCCCAATAATAGTCTACACAATAAGGTTGAAAAATGTTCTGATTGTTACAGAAAGCGCTTACAGATACTATTTTACTAATCAATGATTCTATTACACAAGTATTTTCTTTACCAAGTTTATGTATTGTGCTGGAATACATACGCATTGTTCCTGGCAGATCTTATTTTATTTACGATTCTTGGAATTTATTTACGAATTTCATATTTTATTTTCGATTTTGGAGATATATTTTCGATTTTTACATTTTATTTACCATTAGACAAAATCCGACACTTTCCGCGATCTCCGCATACCTCAAATAGAAAAGAGCCGATCCTCTAAAGGAATCGGCTCTGGAAATTATATCGTCTTAGGCTTCATTTGTGGTTTAGCCTCATTATTTAATTTCTGAATAGCTTCTTTGCTCGTATCTACACGTTTCACAAAGATAGATAATACAATTGCTACAACATTTATGATTAACGTAACGTAAAACGAATACTGAATACCTGCTAATAATGACTTCTGCATCATTAAAGCCTGACTAGAAGCAGTTAATGTGGTTGGATCTACACCAGACATTAAGTTTTCTGCTTCTGATGTTGTTACAGAGTTCATGATCGTTACAAGGATAGCCGTACCAATAGAACCGGACACTTGTTGAACTGTATTATTAACAGCTGTACCATGTGGGTTTAATACGGTTGGTAATTGATTTAACCCATTTGTCATAATTGGCATCATAACCATTGACATCCCAAACATACGTAAGGAGTAAATGAAAATAATATGACCATAACTAGTATCCAATTGGACATGAGCTAACATGTAAGTGGAAACAGCTGTAACCGTTAGTCCTAAAACAGCAAGAACACGTGGCCCGAATTTATCAAATAACTTACCTGTAATTGGCGACATCAATCCCATAATAATCGCACCAGGTAACATCATTAGTCCTGAATCAAGAGGTGAAATACCTCTAACATTCTGCACATAAGCTGGTGTTAAAATCATTCCGGAAAACATGGCTACTGCATTCACAATCATAATAACTGAACCCAGTGCAAACATTGGGTATTTATAAACTCGTAAATCCAATAATGGTTTCTCCATTTTCAATTGACGAACAACGAAAACCACTAAAGCAATCACACCAGCGATCAGAGTCGTTAAAACGATTGGATCTGACCAGCCATCTGAACTTGCAGAACTGACACCATATAAAAGACCGCCAAACCCAATTGAAGATAAAACAACTGAGAAATAATCAAGCTTAGCTTCCTTGTTTTGTTCCATCACATTTTGGAATTTAAAGAACGCTAATAATAGTGTAATAACAGCTAATGGTAAAATCATTTCAAATAGTAAACGCCAGTCATAGTGTTCTACAATATAACCTGATAAAGTCGGGCCAATTGCCGGAGCAGTAATCATAACTAATCCAAAAACACCCATTGCTGCACCACGTTTTTCACGCGGGAAGCTGACAAGCATAACATTCATTAATAAAGGTCCCATTACAGAAGAACCAGCTGCTTGAATCATACGTCCTGTAAGTAATAAACTGAAGTTAGGTGAAAATGCTGCTAATGCTGTACCTAACGTAAAAATTATCATCGATGTGATAAACAAGCTGCGGTTGGAAAATCTTGTGAGTAAAAAGGCAGACGCCGGTATTAATACACCACTGACAAGCATATAACCAGTAGCAAGCCATTGGATTGTTGAATAATCTTTAATTCCCAAATCCACCATCATAGACGGCAATGCGACATTTAAAAGTGAGTTATTTAAAAATGAGACAAATGCTCCAATAAATAAAATGGCTATCATTAAATAGGGCGGTTTCTTTTGTTGTAATGTTTCTTCCATCATATAACCTTCTTTCCTATCGTAATACTTTTAGTATTCTTTCTTATAAAGTCCTCTTTTAAGTAACTCAATTTGTGCCATATAGGTTCTTAGCGCTTCTTCATTCGTTAAATCCTGACCAAACACATGAACAAAATTTTGAGAGGTGATTGATCTTAGAATTTTAACAACCTGATGCAGTTCTTCTTCATCTTTAATATTCAACTGGTCCCGATTGATTAAAGCTAGGATGCTTTCATACTGCTTTTTCCTGTTTTCGTACATATGATCTGCCAGTTTGTTTTCCAACTTGTAATTCATATTGAGAAACACATTTTTAAAGAAATTTTTATACTCCTGCTTTCTTTGGTTCTTAATCACTAATTGAAACAATTCAATGAATGCCTCAAATATATCTCCGTTTTTGTCCTCTAATATCGTGATAAATCGTTCATTATTTCTTTGTATCAACTGGTTTGTTAGATAATAAAATAAATCCTCTTTATCCTCAAAATATTGATAAAAGCTACCTCTGGGAATTCCAGCGCTTTTAATAATATTAGCAATAGATGCTTCATGTAGGGGAACTCTGGAAAACTCCTCTTTTGCAGCTTGAATTAATGTATCCTGTTTTTCTTTTGATATTTGAAAAAATGTTTGTTTAGGCATATTACACTTCCTCTCCAACAAAGTGACACTGTGTCACAATCGACCGCAAGAGAAATTATATAATGACACGGTGTCATAAGTCAATAGAAAAAGTGACATGTTGTCACTTTAATTTTCAAAAAGGAAAATAGAAAGCCTAAAAACCTTATTTTATGGTTTTTAGGCTTCTGTAATAGTATGAAGATAGATAAATCCCTTATTTGATACTTCTGCATTAAGGACATTTCCTAAGTTTGTCCTCATTAAATGCCCTTCACTATATAGTTCTTCACAAATTCTTCCAAACTCTTCTATTGTGAGATGACACTCTTCTGCGGATGGTATTTGTCCATTTATTAAGGAAGATAAAATAACTGCTTTTGCATTTTGGTTGTATAGGCTCTCGTGCATTAGGTACACCTCCTTCAGCACCAGTATGTAACAGAGGTGGGGGGAGATATACCTTTTTTACGTATTAAGCTATTGGTTCTTATGACATACTTAAAGACCCAAAAACATACCTAATCTTTATACTTTGAATTTACTTATTAGCCTTTGTAAATCCTCTGCCAGTGCAGATAGACTGTTTGCTGAAGCTGTTATCTCTTCCATAGAAGCCAATTGTTCCTCAGCAGATGCCGCTACATTCTGGGAGTGATCAGCAGTATCAGCTGATATGCTAGCAATTCCATTTGCAGTAGCTGACACTTGTTCTGTGCTAGCTGAAATTTCTTGTGCTGTTGCAGCCATATTTTGAATTTCACCTGAAAGCTTATTCATGAATTTAAGAATTTCATGAAAATTGTCTTCTGTTTGCTGCACGATATTAAGTCCTTCTGCTACTTCTGAAGAAACTTGTTCCATTGACTGGTTCGAACGAGTCATATCCTGCTGAATTTCTACTATTAGACCTGAAATTTGTGAAGATGACTGTTCTGACTGTTCTGCTAATTTCCTCACTTCATCCGCAACTACAGCAAACCCCTTTCCATATTCACCTGCTCTTGCTGCTTCGATTGCAGCATTTAAAGCAAGCAGGTTGGTCTGCCCTGCGATTGAAGAAATGGCTTTAGTTATTTCACCAATCTCTCTTGATCGGTTCTCCAAAGACTTAATGACATCGCCACTTACGGAGACAGATTTGCTGATGGACTGAATTTGCATGACCGTTTTTTCTACAAAAGTTCCCCCTTCTTTGGCTTTAGTAGTCGCCTCTGAACTGGACTCTGATATAGAAAGAGCGCTGTCTGCAATTGATTGAACTCCTCTTGCGACTTCATCTAAAGCTGTAGAACTTTCCTGAACACTTATAGTTGAACTTTCTGCTCCACTTGCTACTTTCTGAATTGAATCAGTAATCGTTTCCGTTGCCTTACTTGTTTCTTCAGAACTCGCGGTCAACTCTTCAGCAGATGATGCAACTTGTTCAGATGTAACGATTACTTCATTTAATAGTTTTTTTAGATCATCTGCCATTAGGTTATAACTGTTTGTAAGGGTACTCAACTCATCACCAGTCTGATCTTCAATCCTAGTTGTAAAGTTTCCTTCACCCGCAAGTAGCATCGCAGAGGTTACTTTGGCTAGACGCTTTTTTATTCTATTTGTAAAAAAGTACACCACTATACTAGCTAACAAAATACTGACTACCAGCACAATTGAAAATGCTTTCATAAAACCGTTGAGTATTCCTTTAATAATTTCTTGAGATGCTCCTACATAAAAAATCCCGATTACCTCTCCGCCGGCATCATTAATCGGCATATACGCAGTTTGGTATATACTCCCTGCTACATTTGCCTCACCATAGTAGTTTTCACCTTTTTTTAAAACAACATCAGCAACCTCTTTTGAAACTTGGGTACCTATTGCACGTTCACCGTTCTGCATAACATTTGTCGCAATTCTTGTATCATACTGAAACAAAGTGACTGTATCACCCGTATCTTCTCCGATATTATCGATAAATTCATAGTTGTCGTTCATTAATGTATCGCCTTTGTAAAGCTTCTTATTTTTAATTTCCCAGTCACCGGGATAGTTATTATCTAAATACCTGTAGGCAAGTTCCAAGTCACCTTTCGCCTTTTCAGTAGCAAATGATTCAATACCTGAAGTAATTTCTTTTACTACAACGAACCCAATAACAGTTGATAACAATATAATTATACCTAGAACCATCATATTAATTTTAGTTCCAAGCTTAAACTTCAAACTTTTCATCTATATATACTCCCTTTTCTTTAGATAGTATATATATCGGTTTCAAACGAGGAAAGGTTAATGAATTTGTTTAAAATTTCACAATGGAACTTTAAGGAAGTGGATCTTTTACAAGCAAAAAAATAGCAAGGGCCTGAGATCAACTCAAACCCTTGCTATTTTGACGCGCTCGAAGGGATTCGAACCCCCGACAGACGTGGTACCGGAAACCACCGCTCTATCCAACTGAGCTACGAGCGCACAATAATATGTCAGTACGAAAAATTATACGGCAACTTCCACTTAATTTCAACTGTCTTTTCAAGTATTTAGCTGGAAAAGGCTCCAGATCATTTCAAAAACAGAGTTCTAACTACCTCTATCATAAGCATATTTTACTTTATAGGTAAAAAGATAGCGGGGTGGAGTATGACATTTTACTCATTGTTATTAGTGATCCATATTGTTGCGGCTGTAGTTGGACTTGGTGCCAGTTTTGGAATGCCTGTTTTAATGAGCAGTGTTAAAACTGTTCCACAAGCAAAGTTTGCGCTTGCTGTTTCAAAAGGGATTGAAAAGTTTGCAAAGGTTGGGAGTATTACATTATTGATTACAGGGATCATCATGGCCATTATTCAGCCATATTTATTTAAAGAAATTTGGTATATTGCCTCCCTGGTCATTTATGTCGCTGTTCAGCCAATAGCAGCAGGTATATTACCGAAAAAAGCAAAGCTACAAATGGAGACCCTTGAAAACTATCTAGGAGAGGAACTTCCTGATGGATACAATACTCTTGCTAAGGAATCTGTTCCTTTAAATAATGTTTTACATATCGCAGCTGTTGTTTTAATCATATTGATGACAATAAAGCCTTTTTAATTTTTATATGTTGCAGCATCAAAAGGTGCTGCATTCTTTCATGCGTTTGAAATCAGAAAAATGTGGGAAACATGATTACATGTTATGCTATTACCATACATAGGATAGTAAGAGGAACACATGGATATCCATACTTAAAATTCATTGTGCTGCTTTGGTCTTTTCGTTTGACCTTTATTGACCTTAGTTGTATGATGGAGATACATAAAGTTTTACCTTTTGTTTTATGTCTATGTGTTAAGTCTTAAAGGATTACATAGTATCTACATTTTCCTTTAAGACGAAAAATCTTTCTTATATTAAAGGAGGAATACAAAAATGAATTTAATCCCTACAGTTATTGAACAAACAAACCGTGGTGAGCGTGCTTATGACATCTACTCCCGTCTTTTAAAAGACCGTATCATTATGCTGGGTAGTGGTATTGACGATAATGTGGCAAACTCCATCGTTTCTCAGCTGCTTTTCCTGGAAGCAGAAGATCCAGAGAAGGATATCTCAATCTACATTAACAGCCCGGGTGGATCCATTACAGCTGGTATGGCTATCTATGATACAATGCAGTTTATTAAGCCAAGTGTATCAACAATTTGTATCGGAATGGCTGCTTCAATGGGTGCATTCTTACTTGCAGCTGGAGACAAAGGAAAACGTTATGCTCTTCCTAACTCTGAAGTTATGATTCACCAACCGCTTGGTGGTGCTCAAGGTCAGGCAACTGAAATCGAAATTGCTGCAAAACGTATCTTGTTCCTGCGTGATAAATTGAACAAAATCCTATCTGATCGTACTGGTCAATCATTAGATGTGATCGAGCGTGATACAGAGCGTGATAACTTTATGACAGCTGAACGTGCGCT
>Ga0182745_1003863_pt1 | contig 12710 bp, 12 predicted proteins | sample eDN3rd30CKraftBY_FD_128523 | JGI IMG/M metagenome (GOLD analysis project Ga0182745, IMG submission 128523) | Enriched backyard soil microbial communities from Emeryville, California, USA - eDNA 3rd pass 30_C Kraft BY (version 2) (version 2) | ecosystem: Environmental > Terrestrial > Soil >...
CCCGCGCGGCGCGCTCGCCGCGCGGCACGCCCCGCACTTCCAGCGCAAAGGCGACGTTGGCTCCCACGCTCATGTGCGGCCACAGCGCGTAGTCCTGGAACACCATGCCCAGGCCGCGCCGCTCAGGAGGAACGAAAGTCCGGTCGTCGACCACCGTGGTGCCGCCGATGGCGATGCGCCCGGCCACCGGCCGGGTCAGGCCGGCCAGCAGCTTGAGCAGCGTGGTCTTGCCGCAGCCCGACGGCCCCAGCAGGGCCAGCACCCTGCCCGGCTCCAGGCGCACGTCGATGCCGTCCAGGATGGTCTGGCCGGACAGCCGCTGCACCAGCCCTTCGATATCGATGGCGGCGCCGGAAAAAGAGGAAACGGGAAGGGAAGCGGAATCGGACACGGGCGGACACGAACAGGAAAGGCCGCTGCGCGCGGGCCCGCGAGGGCTCGGCGGCGGCGCCGTAAGATCGTGCAAATACTATGTCCGCCGGATGACCGGATCATGACAACCGGCCTCCCCTTGGGAAAGGCCGGCTCAGAAGATGGAGCTGATCGCGAAATGTTCCAGCACCGCGGGGCACAGGGCGCCCAGCTTCGTGATCAGCCACATGAACGCACAGGAGAACCCCGCCAGCAGGGCAAAGCCCCGCAGGCGCCTGAGCCATACCTCTGCAGGCCGTTGTTCCATCCCGTGGTATTCCATGACTGTCGAACCTCTCTCGATTACGAATATCCGTGAGGCGAGTCTATGCATCTTCACACGGAATCTCCATATCCGGAAGGTCGTACTCCAAAAAAGGGAAAGGGGCCGGCGCGGCGACCGCGGCCGCCCCTGGAAAAACGCGCGTCAGCGCGCGGCGGGGAACTCTCCCGGGCGTACATGGCCGGGGAAATCCTTGTCCAGCACGCTCGTGAAGAACGGCGACTTGAACGCGGCGGCCGGATCCTTGGCCCAGGGCTTGCCCTGATCCGCGCGACGGATGGCGACGACCTGCTGGAACTGCACCGGCGGCGTTTCCAGCGCTACCGCGCCGGTCAGCTTCAGGCCCGAGGCGATGGCGAAGTTGCCCGGTACCACCGCGAGATACGGCCCGCGGCCATGTCGAGCGAGACCGATTCATGGAAAAAGACGAGGCGGCGCGGTCTCCGCCGGCATGGCGCGGAAATTCGCCGGCCGCCACTGTGACTGCGCGGTATGAGGCCGGCGCCTGCTGCTGGGAATAACAATAATCAAATCATTTGCGTATAAAGAAAAGATGGATTTCCACTTGGGAGCAGCGCAAAGAAAAAGCGCCGACCCCATGAGAGCCGGCGCTTTTTCGGAATTCCTGGAGGCGCGTGGCGGAGTCGAACCGCCCTCAACGGATTTGCAATCCGGTGCATAACCGCTTTGCTAACGCGCCCTGTAGCGAACGATTGGAACGCCGTTCGCTGCCTTCCGCTTCGCTGCTTTCAGCAAAAGCAGCTTTATTGGAAGTAAGCCCGCTATTCTACACGAAGCTGGGAATGCGCGCGCGGCGGCTTCAGCCGGCCGCGCGCAGCATCAGCACCGCCGCCACCACGATGCACAGCGTGGCGAATCCGCGCTGCAGGATGAAGGGGGACAGGCGCGGCGCGAGGCCCCGCCCTACCCCCATGCCCACCACGGCGGCGGCCACGAATCCCCAGGCGGCGGGCGGCAGCGACAGGCCGTGCGCCGCCGCGATCCCCACCGTGGCGGCCGAGACCAGGGCGATCACCATCAACGAGGTGGGTACGATGCTGTGCATGCGCAGTTCGCTGAAGTGGTCCAGCGCCGGCACGATGATGAAGCCGCCGCCCACGCCCAGCATGCCGGTGCAAATGCCCGAGAAGGCGCCGATGGAACCCAGCGTGGCGGCCACCTTGCGGCTCCAGACGAAGCGGCCGGTCCGCGGCGATATCCGGCAGGCCTTTTCCCGTTCGTCGTCGGACGGCGCGACGCTGGCGCGTGGACGTGACTGGCGAATCATGCGCCAGGCGACCAACAGCATGATGGCGGCGAACAGCCCGCTCAGCAATCCGGACGGCAGGCGCTGCGCCAGGGCCACCCCCAGCGGAGCCGTGACCCCGCCCAGGATCGCCATCAGCGCCGCGGCCTTGTAGCGCACCGCCCCCTGGCGCAGTCCCTGCACGGCGCCGGTGGCTGCCGCCATGCCGACGGCGACCAGCGCCACGGGCGCGGCCTGGCGCAGGTCCATGCCCAATCCGAACATCAGCGCCGGCACGGCCAGAATGCCGCCGCCGGCGCCGGTCAGGCCCAGCAGCGCGCCGATGAATAGGCCCAGTACGCTACCCGTGATCATCTTCTTATTTTCAAAAGGAATAAGCTAATTATTTTAAGTCATTTAAACCTCTTTATGGCAACGGCTGTTGCATCGCATAACGACGTAGCCGAACCGATCGGATCACACGCCGGCAATCGAGTCAGGGTCTGACTTCCCGCAATCGAAGCTTCGCATCCTTGCGCAGGGCTTGAGCGAGTGCCTGGACTTCGCGCAGGATGACGCCCGCCGCCATCGTCAATGGGTGCACGCGGGCGATCTCGACATTCATGACCCGGCTCAATGGCGGGGAGACGAGCCGCGCCGCCGCCAGTGCGCCGGTCTCGACCTCGCGCACCATCGACTCCCACCCCGTCACCGTATGGCCCGCCCCCACTTCGATGGCCCGTTTCATCGTCGAAAGCGAATCGGCTTCGTAGGCCACATTGCACGCGAAACCCGCCTGGGCGCAGGCATGCTCGACGGCGACCCGGATCGCGTTCGGCGCTCCCGGCAGGATCAGGCGCAAGCGCCGCAGACAGGAGGTCGGCACGGTCGGCTTGGCAAACAAGGAGTCGCCAGGCGGTCCGACCAGATACAGATCCGACAGATACAGCGGCGTTGCGCGCGCCACCGGCCGGTCGGGCGCGGCGAAATACAGGCCGAAATCGACGCGGCCGGTGGCCAGTTGCTCTTCCACCGAGGCCGACAAACCCTCGATCAGCCGTATCTTCACTTGGGGATACTTGTCGCTGGCCTGCACCAGCAGTTGGGATCCGAGCAACATGGCGACCGAACCCGGCATGCCTATGGTTACCGTGCCGACCGGCACGCCGCGTATGGCGACGGCCTCGTCGTGCACGGCCTGGGCCTGGGAAATGAGCTGGCGCGCCTGCAGGTAGAGACGATGCCCCGCTTCGGTAAGGCGTACGCCCCGGCCCGTACGCTGAAGCAGGCGATAGCCGAGTTCGGCTTCCAGTTCCGCGACCTGGCGGCTCAAGCCCGAATGCGCCGTGCCCAGCAGCAAGGCGGCGCGCGAGAAACTGCCGCTCTCGGCCACCTTCACGAAACTGATCAGTTTGACGAGGGAAAGCACCGGGGCGGCCGCGGGATGATTTGAAGCGATTCTATCAGCGCGGACACGCGGCGCCGGCGGGGCCGCTCCGGCTGGCCGCCGCTACCACCTCAACGAACGAAGGTTATGCACGTGCACATGGTCGCCGGCTTCGATGGCGGCCGATGCCTCGCCGATCGGGGCCCCGTATTTCACGACGCGTTCGCCCTTCGCGATCGCGCGCACGGCGACCTTGTGCCCGAAAGGCACGGCCTGGCGCAACACGATGGTGCTCACTTCATCCCGGTCCATCGACCAACAGCGCAGCGATGCGCCCGCGCCGAGCCCCCCGAGCACCATGACCGCCACGTCGTCGGCATCGTGATGCACGATGGCATCTATGGCTGTCGCGCTCATTCGACCTGCGCCCCCGAACTCGCCACCAGGGCTTGCCAGCGCTTCATCTCGCCACGCAGGAACGCCGCGAACTCCTGTGCGGTGGCCGGATGGGGAATGGCTCCCATGGGCTCCATCTTCGCCGCGAAATCCGCGGAGCTGACGACCTTGTGGACAGCCGCGGCCAGCCTGTCGCGTACGGCGGCGGGCGTGGCGGCCGGTACGCTCACGCCCGTCCATGCCGACACCTCGAGCCCCGGAAAACCGAGCTCCTCCAGCGTCGGCGCATCCGGGAACGCGGACAACCGCTTGCGCGAGGCGGCCGCCAGGACGACCAGCCGCTTGCCTTCGACCAGTTGCCGGGTGGCCGCCACCGAATCGAGTCCTACCTGTACCCGCCCCGCGACGAGATCCGTCATGGCGCGTGCGCTGCCCTGATAGGGCACGTGCACGATGTCCAGGCCCGCGCGGCGCTTGAGCTCCTGCATGCCCAGATGCGAGACCGTGCCGTTACCCGAGGACGAATGCCTGAGCGCCCCGGGCTGCGCCTTGGCCTGGCGGATCAGATCCGGAAAGCTGGCGATGCCCGACTCCGCGCCCGTGACCAGCACCGTCGGGATGTCCGCCACCAGGCCGATGGGCGCGAAGTCCTTCAGTGTGTCGTACGGCACGCTCTTGTAGAGAAATGGATTGATCGCATAGGATGCCAGCGCCGACACCGTAATCACGCTGCCGTCGGCCGGCGCCTTGGCCAGGGCGCCCAGGGCCAGGCTGCCGCCCTGCCCCGGCTTGTTCTCGACCACGATCGTCTGACCCAGCTCCTTGCCGAGTCCCTCGGCCAGGATCCGGGCGATCAATTCGGTGGCCTGGCCAGGAGGAAAACCGACGATCATCCTGATCGATTTATCGTGGGATTGCGCCCGCACACCAGGCGGCATCGCCGCGGCCGCGGCAAGCGCCATGACAAGCAAGGTTCTCTTTTTCATTCTGGTATCTCCTCCAGCTTCATGAATGGGCGGGCCACGACGCGTCTCAGTCCAACCGGGCGCCGTCGCGATTCAGTACTTCGCGCAGTTCCTTGCCGCGCAGCGCGCGCGGGGCGATTCCTTCCCTGGCGCAGATCGCGGCCGCATGGCCCACGGCATGTCCGTACGAGAAGCACTGGGCGGTCACGCGGGCCGAGGCCACCGCCTCGTGCTCGGCCGACAGGCAGCGTCCGGCGGCAAGCAGCCCTTCACCGTATTCCGGTACGAAGCAGCCATACGGCACCTCGTACCAATCGTTCAGCAGCCAGGCCACCCGCGGCTTGGCGCCGGCATGCAGTTCGATCGGCCAGGGCGAACGGGCAATGCCGTCGGCGCACTTGGCGCCGGCCAGCACATCCTCGTTGCGCAACAGCGCCGTGCCGCGCATCTGCCGCGTCTGGCGCACCCCCACCTGCACGCCGGTATCGTTGACGAAACTGTGCTCGCATCCTTGCAGGCGGTCGCGGATGAAGCGCGCATACTCGCGCACCTGGCGCCGCCCTTCCATTTCGGCATCGGTGAAATCCTGCGCCGCAAGCGTGTTGAGCTCGCGTCCGTCCGGCCCGATCACTCGCGTGCAATTGCACAGGAGCTCTCCGGGACGAGTGGTCGGAAAGATCCAGATCTTGGCCCGCGGCAACCGGTAGGTGCCGGCCGCATCCGCTTGCCGCAATGCCTCGGAAACCGACTCGTCCATGATGGTGTCGCTGCCATGGCGAGCCAGGAAACGGGGTACGTCGACGCCCAGCAGGCGAAAGATCATGGTCGGGTTCTGCACCCGCCCATGGTCGCCCACGAAGCAGGGCAAGCCGGCCATCGCCACCAGGTCGGCGTCTCCGCTGGCGTCGATGGTGATCCGCGCCCGCACGTCGATCGCTCCCTCCTTCGTCCACAGCTGCGCGCCATCGATGCGTTCTCCGCCCTCCACCAGCGCGCGCACGGCCACCGCATGGTAGATGACATGGACCCCCGCTTCCCGCAGCAAGTCGTCCGCCGTCTCGCGCCAGACCAACGGATCGTGCACGCGCGTGAACGTCTTGCCGTAACGCAATACCGGCCCCAGCCCGCCGCGCGCTTCCATCGCATGGACGAAGCGCTGCGCGAAGCCGAACACGACCTGGCGCGGCTGCGCGCGGCTGTCGTCCGAGGCTTCATACAGGCCGCACACCGTGCCGGACAGACCGGCGACCGCGCCGCCCCCGCAGAACCCATAGCGTTCGACCAGGATGACCGTCGCGCCCTGGCCGCGCGCGGCGATGGCGGCGGCGACGCCGGCCGCGCCGCCGCCGATCACCAGCACATCGGTGTTCATCCGGAGGGTGCCGCGCGCATCGATGGCGTTCCCGGCCCCGGCTTTCGACCTTGCATTCATCGGATCTCCTCGCAGCCCCGGCATCGGTTTCTCAAGCGGTCCTGAACAGGCGGGTCATCGCGATTTCGCGGTGTCCCAGCGCTTCCGTGGCAGTCAGCCTGCCGTTGCACGTCCTGGCCAACAGCGCGAACAAGGCGTCGCCGGCCTGCCTCAGGCTCAGCGCCCGCTGCAGCAGGCCGGAGACATCCAGATCGATGTGTTCGGCCATGCTTTTCGTCAGCGCCGGATTCGCGGTGATCTTGACGACGGGCATCAACGCATTGCCCACCACATTGCCCTGGCCGGTCGTGAACAGATGACACACCGCACCGGCAGCCGCGCACGCGGTCAGCATCTCAGCCCCCGCGCCGGACGAATCCATGAACCACAGGCCCGGGCCGCCGGGCCTCTCGGCCGTGTCCACGACGCCCACGACAGGCGTCGTGCGGCCGATCTTGGTCAATGCCCCCAGCGCCTTCTCCTCGATGGTCGAGATTCCCCCTTCCAGATTTCCCCGGGTCGGATTCGACTCCAGCATGTCCCCTTCCTTGAGCCGCAGGATTTCGTCGTTGTAGGCATGGAATCGGGACAGGAACGCTTCCCTGACGTCCGCCCCCGCGCACCGGCCGGCGATCACGTGTTCGCCGCCGGTCAACTCCGTGGTCTCGCCGAAGATCAGCGTGGCGCCCGCAGCGCCCAGACGGTCGAACACCTCGCCCACCGTCGGATTCGAGCCTATGCCGGTCGTCGTGTCCGATTCGCCGCACTTGGCCGACAGCACCAGTTCCCGCCAGGAGCAAGGCTCGCGCTCCAGTTCGGAAGCATCCTGCAGGAAGCGCTTGGCGGCGCGGGCCGCTGCCGCCGCGGTCGCCAGGTCGCCGTTGCCGGCGATCGAAAAGCGGGCCACCGGTTTGCCGCTGGCCTCTATCATGCCCGCGAGGCGAGCCGCCCAGCCCGCTTCGATCCCCAGCACGACCACCGCCGCGACATTGGGATTGCTTCCCAGGCCGGCCAGCGTACGAAAGTGCAGCTTGAGATCCTCGCCGAATTGCAGCCGGCCGTAGGCGTGCGTCAGCGCCAGCACGCCGGGCACCTGCGACGCCACCATGTCGGCCACGCGGTTGGAAATATCGTCGACCGGCAGTATGGCGACGTGATTGCGCACGCCGACCCGGCCATCCGGGCGCCGGTAGCCGCGAAACCCGATGGCTTCGGGTTGAACCGCCGCCGCCATCCGCGACACTGCTTCCGATCTCGACATGCCTGGTCCGCCAAATCATCCGATGACGGCATGCTAAGGGGACCGTGGCGTCACGAATAGTGGGGTCGGCTGCCAGCAGTTGTGCGGATTCCTGACATCTCTCCGAGCCTGGTCCATTCGTGCCGTCGCCCCACCCACAACACGCAGGCGCTCGCCCACTCCGCAAGCGGCACGGTTTACCGGGCCAGGCCCCGATCCACTGCACATTTCCAGCAAATGAATTTTTTGACACATTTATGCAAATACATTAGCCTTTGCTCCCATGGTGTCCCGGCACCCAATCTGAAATGCCGCCCCCGCGCGGCGCACAAGCCAATGCAGAACACTTCCGTCGTCGTTGCATCCAACAAGCTTCGGCAATTCATCCAGTGCGTGTATGGACAGGCCGGGCTTTCGGACGAACATGCGCTGCTGGTCGCCGATTCCCTTGTCCACGCAGACCTTTGGGGCCATCAGTCGCATGGCGTGCTGCGCACCGGGTGGTATCTCGAGCGGCTCCGCCGCGGCTCGATGAATGCGGCCAGTCCCATTGAAACCGTGCGCGACCGCGGCGCGATCGCTGTTCTGGAAGGCTGCGACAGCGTGGGACAGGTCGTGGCCAAAACCGCCATGGACCTGGCGATCCGCAAGGCCAAGGCTCACGGCGTGAGTGCCGTCACCGTGCGGCACTCCAATCATTTCGGCACGCTGATGTACTTCACGCGCATGGCCGCCGAGGCCGGCTGCATCGCGTTCCTGACGTCGAACGGCGGACCTGCGATGGCGCCGTGGGGCGGCGCCAGGAACAAGATAATCGGAACCAACCCCTGGTCGATAGGCGCACCGGTCGAGCACGGCGCCCCGATGCTGCTCGACATGGCCAACACGGGCGTCGCGCGGGGCAAGATCTACTTGGCGAGACAACGGCGCGAATCGATCCCGGAAGGCTGGGCGTTGGACGCCGCGGGCGCCCCCACCACGGATCCGGAAGCCGCCATCAACGGGCTGATTCTTCCCATGGCACACCACAAGGGCTATGCGATTGCGACGCTGATGGATGTGTTCGCGGGCGTTCTCTCGGGAAGCCAATTTCTCAGCGGCGTGAATGGCCCCTACCACTACGAAAAAAAAAGCGGCGCCGGGCATTTCGTGTCCGTGTACGACATCGAGGCATTCATGCCCCGTGCGGAATTCGATGCCCGCATGCATTCCTTCATCCGGGAGATCAAGTCGCAGCCCCTCGCGCAAGGCTTCGACGAAATTCTCTATCCAGGCGAACTGGAGTCGCGCAAGGCGGAAAAGCACCTTGCCGAAGGCATCACGCTCCCGGCCGACACCTGGAGTGATCTGAAGCGCATTGCCGATGAAATCGGGAAAGCAGAACTCCTGGAGGAATGTCTGCAACGCATTTCCTGAACGACCTTCCCACTGTCGAACCTCGTCGTCCACTGAAGCCCTGAACATACCTACTACCTACAAGGAGACATCCATGAAAGCTCACCGATTCGGCCTGCCGCGCACCGCCGCAGATGTTCGCCGATGCGCCGCCCTGACCGCGCTCGGCCTCGCCCCGCTGGCCATGGGATCTGCCCAGGCGCAGGAATGGCCCGGCAAGCCGATCACCATCATGGTCGGATATGCGCCCGGTGGCGGCGCCGACATCGTTTCACGAGTCGTCGGGCAAAAAATGTCGGAGATTCTGGGCCAACCCGTGATCGTCGAGAACCGTCCAGGCAGCGCCGCCCAGATCGCCGCTACCGCCGTGGCTCGCAGCGCTCCCGACGGACATACGGTGCTTGTCGATGCCGCGGCCTTCGCCATCAATGCCAACCTGTATTCGAAGCTTCCGTACAAGACGTCGTCATTCCAGACCGTCGGCGTCGTCGCGACCGTTCCGCTGCTCATGGTCGTTCACCCCAGCATGCCGGCCCACTCGGTAGCGGATGTCGTGAACCACGCCAAGGCCAACCCCGGAAAGGTCTTCTTCGCTACCTCCGGACCCGGATCCCTGATGAATCTTGCCGGCCTGATGTTCGAGAAGCAGACCGGCGTCAAGCTGTCCGCGATCCCTTACAAGGGAGCCGGCGCCGCCCTGACCGACCTCGTCGGGGGTCAGGTCTCCCTGTACTTCGGCAACGCCACGGCCACCCTCCCATTCGTCAAGAACGGCAAATTGCGGCCGGTGGCCATCACGTCCAGGACCCGCAGCCGCGATCTGCCGGACACGCCGACACTGCAGGAAGAAAACATCCACGGCATGGAAATCTACGAATGGAATGCAATGTTTGCGCCCGCGGGCACGCCCGCACCCATCATCGGCAAGCTTTCGGACGCACTGAGGAAGGCGCTTGCGAGTCCCGAAGTCGCCGACAAGCTGGCATCGTTGGGGGCGCAGGCCTATCCGGGCACCCGCGCCGAATCGATCCAGTTCGTGGACTCCGAAATTTCACGCCTCGGCAAGATCATCCGTGAAAACAATCTTCAGGCCGATTGATTCGCGTCCAGTGATCAGGAGGGCGGAGCGGGACGACCGCGGACACGGCTTCGGGCAGACCGCGCTTGCGCGAACGGAGCAACAGTCCCCCGACAGCCTCTGCCTCCAGGCGCTCGACGACCGCCTGGACGGCAGGCTGTCGCAAGTGATCAGCCTGCGCGCACTCGCCGGCCGCTACCAGGTTGGCGAAAGAACGGCGCGGCGGATGGCAAGGCAACTGCAGCAACGCGGTCTTGCGACTTTCGATCCGTTGCAGCAAGCCATCGCGTTTCTGGTCGGACCGCGTGCCGCCGCAAGCAGGGACATCAGGCGCTTGCGCATGATGCTCGAGCCCGCTGTGCTGCTGGAGCCCGGATTCGACATTCCAAAGCCGCAGCTGGCGCAGTGCGAACGCGAGCACCGGCTGCTCCTGGACAGTCTGGCACGCTTCCCCGATCCGGGCAGCGCTGCCGCCAAGCTGGCCACCCTGCACTGGATCGTCCTCGGCGCGGCAAACAATCGCTTCGCGTACCGTGTCTTCGAGCAGGCGCAAACCGTACTTCGCGTCCTGTCGCGCCGACAGGCGCCGAGCCTGGCGGACATCGGCGCCCATTGCGAAGAACATCTGTACCTGCTCGCGCTTCTTCGCCAGCGCGAGTTTGCGGAGGCCGCCCACATCCTTCGACAGCACTTGTGGGAAAACGCGCTATGCGCCTATTGAATTGCGCCAGCGTTATGCGCCATCGGCCTGCCGGCTAGAAGACAAGGCAAACCGGACTGGCGCAGCTTGTCTCGCCGACTCGCGAGCCGATCATCCCGGTAGCCGGATCGATGAAGAATCTGACGATATTGTCGCTGTCCTCATTGAGGACGTACAGGCAGTCTCCCTTCGGACCCAAGGTGAAAAACCGCGGCGTGCGCCCATGGGAATGCACGACATCTTGCAGACGGAGCCGACCGTCGTTGGCGTCGACTCCGAAAACGGCGATGCTGTCGCTGCCCCGGTTCGATGCGTACAGCGTCTTTCCAGACCGGGAAATTTCGATCTCCGAGGCAGTGCTGTCGCCGGTAAAGGTGTCGGGAAGGCAAGACAGTATCTGGAACGGCTCCAGCCCGCCATTGGACGCATCGAACCGATACGCGGCCACCGTGCTGTCCAATTCGTTCACGACGTACACGAAGGGCGCATGGGGATGAAACGCGAGATGCCGCGGGCCCGCGCCCGAGCGCGTCTTCACCCACGGCGTGCAAGCAGGCCGCGCCCGGCCCTCGGCAAAGGAAAAAACGAAAACCTTGTCCAGGCCCTTGTCCGGCACCAGAATGAATTTTCCCGAGGGGTCGAACGGGTTGAAATGCGGCTTGGCAAAGGGCTGCTCTTTCCGGTGCGGCCCGGGCAATCCCTCCAGCTCGAGCTTCTGGCTGGTTTCCCCCACGGTGCCGTCATCCAGGATGGGCAGCACGATCAGCGACCCTCCATGCCCGGTTCCAAGATGATCCGAGACGACCAGCGACGTCTCGGTACCATCCAGTGCGAGATGGACGGGATTGCGCCCGACGAACGTCCGGCGGCCGATGCGGCTGATTTTCCCGTCGGCGGGCGAAACGCTGAAGGTGCTTATCTCGTTTCCGTCGCCGTGCACGGTGTAAAGCCGGCTCTTCGCCCGGTTGAGCGCCAGGAAGGAAGGGTTGACCAGATCCCGCACGAGCTGGATCAACGTCAGTTCGCCTTCCGGCCCGACTTCGTAGACACTGATGCCCTCGCCTCGCGCATTGCGTTCGCGCGTGGTCCGGGAGCCCACGTAAGCATGGTTCGCCATCGGTTCGTCTCCTCCTCGGTCCTCGACGACAGCCATCTCAGACCTTCGCAATGTAGAGAAAATTGGTGCTGCCGGCCACTCCGAAGGGAGTCCCGGCGGCGATTGCCAGGTGGGAGCCGAGGCCCGCAAGTCCTTCCTTCACGGCGATGGCGCACGACTTGCCGATGATGTCGGGAACGTCCTCGATTTCGTCCTGCGAACAAATTGAATGCACGCCCCATGCAAGCGCGAGCCGCCGGGCAACGCCGATATCGGGTGTGACGCTCAAGATCGGAACTTCCGGCCGTTCCCGCGAGGCACGCAGTGTCGTCGCCCCGGATCGCGAGTACGTCACGACAGAGGAAAGCGGCAGCAGATGAGCGGCTGACCGCAGGGCGAGACAAATGGATCCGGCCACGGTGGCCTCGGGCGGATTGCGCGAGGCTTCGATACCCGCGCGATAGAAAGGATCCTGCTCCACCCCTTTGATGATCCGCTCCATCATCACGACCGCTTCCCGGGGAAACCTCCCGGAGGCCGATTCGGCGGACAACATCACGGCATCGGCGCCGTCGTAGACCGCGGTTGCGACATCCGAGGCTTCCGCGCGCGTAGGCACCGGCGCGCTGATCATCGATTCGAGCATCTGGGTCGCCACGATGACCGGCTTGCCCGCCGCCCGGCAAGCCCTCACGACGCGCTTCTGGATGCTGGGCACCTGCTCGGCGGGCAGTTCCACGCCCATGTCTCCGCGCGCCACCATCACCGCGTCCGCCGCGTCGATGATCGCGTCCAGCGATTCGATGGCCGAGGGTTTCTCCAGCTTGGCCAGCATCCCGGCCCTGCCCTGGACGATGGCCCGCACTTCCAGCAGATCCTCCGGACGCTGGACGAAGGACAGGGCCACCCAGTCCACATCCAGGCTCAGCGCGAAATCGAGATCCATCCGGTCCTTGGCGGTCAAGGCGGAGATCGGAAGCAGCACGGAAGGCACGTTGACGCCTTTGCGATCCGACAACCTCCCGCCGTTGATCACCACGGTCTGCGCGAAGCCCGGCCCGCAATCGACCACGCGCAGCCGGATCTTGCCGTCGTCCAGCAA
>Ga0182745_1003864_pt1 | contig 12709 bp, 9 predicted proteins | sample eDN3rd30CKraftBY_FD_128523 | JGI IMG/M metagenome (GOLD analysis project Ga0182745, IMG submission 128523) | Enriched backyard soil microbial communities from Emeryville, California, USA - eDNA 3rd pass 30_C Kraft BY (version 2) (version 2) | ecosystem: Environmental > Terrestrial > Soil >...
CACGGTGCCGCTGGCGGTGGGCGCGCGCGTGCTGGGCGCGCTGTGCCTGCTGTCCACCGGGACACACCGCCGCTTCGGCGAGGTGGACCGGGCCTTCATGGAGGAGCTGGCGGCGCGCGCCGCGCTCGCGCTCGACAACGCCCGGCTGCTGTCGGAGGCGCAGGGCACGCTCGAGCTCATTGGCATCGCCGCGCATGACCTGGGCAACCCGCTCAGCTCGCTCCAGCTGCGGCTGCGGCGCCTGGCGATGCAGAGCGCCACCGCGCCCGACGCGCGGCTGCGCGAGGGGCTGGCGAGCGCCGAGGGCGAGACGCGGCGGCTGGGCCGGCTGGTCCATAACCTCCTGGACCTGTCCCGCCTGTCCGCCGGCCGCATGGTGCTGGACCCGGAGAAGCTGGACCTGGCGCAGCTGGTGCGCGAGGTGGCCGAGCGCCACGGCGACCAGGCCAGCGCCGCCGGCTGCGCCCTGTCCGTCCGCGTGGACGAGGGCGCCACCGGCGAGTGGGACCGCCAGCGCCTGGACCGCGTCATCACCAACCTGCTGAGCAACGCGCTCAAGTTCGGCCGCGGCCACCCGGTGGAGCTGCGCGTCCAGGCCAGCGCCCGCTGCGTCCGCCTCAGCGTGCGGGACGGCGGCATCGGCATCGGCGTGGAGGCCCAGCAGCGGCTCTTCCACCGCTTCCAGCGCGTCCACGCTGACGGCCAGCACCCCGGCACCGGGCTGGGCCTCTACATCGTCCGCCAGCTCGTCGAGGCCCACGGCGGCACCGTCCAGGTCCAGAGCCGCGCCGGCGAGGGTGCAGAGTTCACGATTGAACTTCCGCGCAAGATAAACAAGGATTCCTGCTTGATGGCTGAAGCGGGGGTGTGACGCTGTAGGAGACCTGCCCGGCAGGGCGAGCCTCCATCTCCTTGAAAACACTTGGCACTTGACTCTGGGTGGATTGTTTTCCCAGAAGTTGAACAAATCTGCTCGTTGCAGATAATCTTCGTACGGCTAAAAAGGCTCGAACCGGGGAAACCCGGAAACGGGAGAGGTCCGGCCCACATCGCCCCACAGGCGACGGGCTACAGGACCCACTGGCCCCAGGCGCCATTCCGGCGTCGGCTTTTGAATGTACGAGGAGTTGCACCATGGGCGGACTTGGAGCCCCCCGGGCCCTGCTGGCGTCGCTCGCAGGGTTGCTGCTCGCCTGCGGCGGACAGGACATCACGGACGAGGCCTCGACAGGCACCGCGGCCGCGGAGGAGGCCCCCCTCGGCGAGGCGTCCCAGGCGCTGCTGGGCGGCTGGCCCTGGCCGGCCCCCACGCCGGCCGTCGCGCTGGCGCTGGAGGTGGAGAACGGCCGGGGCAAGCCCTTGCGCGTGCGCGCGGGCACGACCTTCTTCATCAACCAGATCGACATCCGCTCCTTCGTGACGTCCACCCGGGACGAGGGCCTGCGCAACCTCATCCGGCAGAGCGACTTCGGGGGCCTGGGCTGGCTCGGCGTGCGCCAGGTGGACCAGGAGTCCATCGGCGCGCCGGGGCCCTACACCCGCCGCCGCTTCTACCGCGACGCGGCGTGGATGAGCCTGCCCAGCCACTTCATCGTGGAGCCGGTGGACGCGCGCGGCCGGCTCACCGGCGTGCCCCTGCTCCTCAACGCGGGCGCCGAGCACCAGCGCCGCCCCAACGCGGACGACTTCTTCATCCGCCGCTTCCGCGGCATCCAGACGGCCAACGGCTGCGCCACGCCCGACGACTGCTCGGCGTCCACCTCCTTCGAGGAGGAGGCCATCCTGGAGCTGCGCAACGCGTACGAGCACGCCCGGCGCCAGACGCTCACGCTGCGCTCCGACACCCGCGCGCTGCGCCTGCGCTGGAGCCTGCGCCCGGCCGCGCCCTATGAAATCCCCGTGGAGCAGGTGCACGACGCGAAGTACGCGTACGGCTTCCGCATCGGCGTGGAGGCCCTCACCCCGCCGCGCCCGGACGGCACCTACGCCCCGGGCACGGAAATCACCTTCCAGCTCACCCTGCGGGACGGCGCGGGCAACCGGCTCCACCCCCAGGGCCACCTGCCGCCGTACAACCAGGTGGCGCCCGACGGCACCGAGTCCGGCCTCCAGTACTACCGCGCCTTCTTCGACGCGACGACCACCTACTACCGGCGCAAGCACCGCGAGCGGATGATGATGACGCAGATCATCGGCCCCGCGCAGCACATCCAGCCCATCCGCTCCATCGTCCAGCTGGGCGCGTTCCTGGACCCGGACATCGACGAGCAGGTGGTGGCCACGCCCGAGCGCGACGGCGTCTTCGCCCAGTTCGCCACCCTGCCCTTCGCCAACGTCCTCTTCGGCGGCGCCTTCGTGGACCCGGCGCTGTGGGACGTGCCCAACACCGACACCTGGCGGTTCAAGCTGCCGGACAACGCCGCGCCCGGCACCTACCTGGTGACGGTGAAGGGCCGCCGCGTGTACCTGGGCGAGGACCTCCCGGGGTCGACGACCATCGAAATCCAGGTGGGCACCAAGCAGCGCACCGAGCCCCAGCACACCACCGGCCCCTGTACGTCCTGCCACAGCAAGGGCGGCGAGCTGGGCGAGGTGCTGCACGCCAACGAGAACCGCGCCGCCTGCGCCGGGTGCCACGCCCCGCTCGCCTTCGAGCTGGAGGGCCCCATCTTCGTGCGCACCCACTTCATCCACTCGCGCTCGAACCGCTTTGACGCACCGCTCCACCAGTGCTCGTCCTGCCACCTGACGAAGGAGAGCATCCAGCGCACCAGCAAGGCCGCCTGTCTGTCCTGCCACAAGAGCTACCCGGACAGCCACGTGGCGCAGTTCGGCCCCATCGAGAGCATGTACGTGGGGGGTGGCGCGGAGTCTTTCCAGCAGTGCACCGGCGCCTGTCATACTCGGCATCCCGGCAGCGGCCTCTAACCCCCGCTCGCGCTCCCCTGGAGGTCCTCCATGGCCCAAGTGAAGATGCAGACGGCTCGCACCACGCTGATGGAGCCGGACGCAGCCGCGGAGGACCTCCTGAGCCAGCTGGGCGTGGGCACGCCCCGGCTGGTGACGATGTTCGCCTCGCGGGAGCGGGACCAGCAGGCCCTCAACCGCGCGGTGCGGCAGCGGCTGCCCGCGGAGACGCGCCTGATTGGCGCCACCACCGCGGGCGAGCTGGACAACACCGGCATCCACGAGGGCAGCGTGGTGATGAGCGCCCTCTTCGGTGACTTCGAGGTGGGCCTGGGCCTGGGCAACGGCCTGAGCCTGGACGCCATCAGCGCGGGCGCCGCCGCCATCAAGCGCGCGTGCGAGGACCTGGGCGTGCGGCAGCAGGACCTGGACCCGCGCCGCTACGTCGGCCTCGTCATCGACGACGGCTTCCGTTACAAGAAGGAAGAGCTGCTGCTCGGCATCCTGGAGAAGTGCCAGACGCTGGTGCTCGTGGGCGGCGGCGCCAGCGACGCCAACCGCGACCCGGCCAAGCAGTCCGCCATGGTCCACGTGGACGGCGAGGTGGCCACCGACGCGGTGCTGGTGGCCCTCTTCCGGACGAGCGCGCCCTGGGCGGCGCTGCGCTCCCACTGGTACGTGCCCACCGGCGAGAAGATCACCATCACCAAGGTGGACGAGAGCCACACCCGCGCGCTCGAAATCGACGGCCACCCGGCGGCGAAGCGCTACGCCGAAATCCTGGGCGTGGACGTGAGCGAGCTGGAGTTCGGCACGCCGCACGGCTTCGCGGTGCGCCCCACCGCCCTGCGCGTGGGCCGCGAGTACTTCATCCGCGCCGCCTGGAGCCCGCAGGAGGACGGCTCCATCCTCTTCGCCAACCTCCTGGAGGAAGGCACGGAGCTGGAGCTGATGAAGCTGGGCGACATGGCCGGCATGACGCGCAGCTTCTTCACCGAGGAGGTGCCTCGGCGGGTGCAGAACCCCCAGGCCGCCCTCCTTTTCCACTGCGGTGGACGCATGTGGTACGCCAGCGCCACCAATACCACTCAGCAACTGGCGGAAACGCTGCGGGCGGCACCCACCGCGGCTGGTATGAACGTGCACTTCGAAATCTATTCGGGGTTCCACATCAACACCACGCTGACCGCGCTGGTCTTCGGGGCGAACTGAGCCATGGCCTCTTCGCAGCCTCCCTCGCAGTCCTCCGCCGACTCGCCGGCGGACAATGCCTCCCTGCTGCTCGTGGCGAGCGAGCGCGAGTGCCAGCGCGTGGAGGAGGCCCTCGCGCGCGCGGGCGTGTCGGTGATGACGGAGCGCGCCACCACGGCCGCCGCGGCGGAGGCGGCGCTGTCGCGGACATGGGGCCTGGTGCTGTGCGGCTCGGAGGTGCCCGGCATGGGCTTCGCCGAGGTGCGGGCGCTCTGGAGCAAGCACGGCAAGGAGCTGCCCCTGGTGGTGATGTCGCGCGACTGGAGCGAGGACACGCTGGAGGCCAGCGTGCGCGCCGGCGCGCTGGACTACATCACCGAGGACCGCTTCAGCCGGCTGGTGCCCGTGGTGCAGCGCGAGCTGCGCATGACGGCCGACCGCCGCCGCCACACCGCCACCGCGGAGCAGCTGGAGCGCACCCACTACCTGATGGAGAACATCATCGACGCGATTCCGTTCGTCCTCTTCGTGAAGGACGCACAGACGCGCCGGCTGGTGGTGGCGAACAAGACGTTCGCGGACGCCTTCCGCGTCACCAAGGAGTGGCTGCTCGGGAAGCTGGACCACGACTACTTCCCCAAGGAGCAGGCCGAGTCGTTCATCGCCATCGACACGGAGATTCTGGAAACCCGGCAGATGAAGTCCTTCGAGGAGGTGGCCCGCGCCGACGGCGTGGACCGCATCTTCTCCACGCGCAAGCTGCCCCTGCTCGACGAGCACGGCGTGGCCCGCTACGTGATGGGCGTCACGGAGGACATCACCGAGCGCAAGCAGCACGAGGAGATGCTGCGCGCGTCCAAGGCGGAGCTGGAGGCGGCCAACAAGCAGCTCGCCGCCAGCCTGGAGGAAATCAAGCGCACCCGCGCCGTCTCCGCCCGCTCGCTGGCGTCCTACCAGCAGCGCGCGCTGCAGATGGAGATCATCCGCCAGCAGAACGAGGACCTGGACCGGCTGGCCCAGGAGCTGGCGGTGGCCAAGCGCAACGAGGAGGAGCGCGCCCGCGAGGCCGAGGCCGCCGCGCGCCTCAAGAGCGAGTTCCTGGCCAACTTCAGCCATGAAATCCGCACCCCGCTCAACGGCATCATCGGCTACTGCGACCTGCTGATGCGCGAGGAGGGCCAGCGGCTGACGGCCCACGGCCGCCGCGACCTCAACGTCGTCAAGACGAACGCCAAGACGCTGCTGGCGCTCATCAACGACATCCTCGACCTGTCCAAGATTGAAGCGGGCCGCGTGGAGGTCGTCACCGAGCTGGTGGACGTGCAGGAGCTGGCCGACGAGTGCCTCGCCACGGTGAGGGAGTACCTCAAGGGCAAGGACGTGGCCCTCACCACGAACATCGACCCGGCGGTGCGCACGCTCCGCTCGGACGCGCTGAAGCTGCGGCAGATCATCCTCAACCTCATGAGCAACGCCGCCAAGTTCACCGAGGCCGGCGAGGTGGCGCTCAGCCTCGTGCCCGCGGGCAACGAGGTCGTCATGACGGTGGAGGACACCGGCGTCGGCATCCCCTCCGACCAGCTGCCCTTCATCTTCGAGAAGTTCCGCCAGGTGGACGGCTCCACCACGCGCAAGGTGGGAGGCACCGGGCTGGGGCTGGCCATCGTCCGCGAGCTGTCGCGCGTGCTGGGCGGCAACGTCTCCGTGACGTCCACGCTGGGCCGCGGCACCACCTTCACGGTGCGGATGCCCACCTCGCTGGACACGGTGGCCACCGGCGTCGCGCCCCACCTGGAGCGCGGCGTGCCCGTGTCCGAGGTGGCCCAGCACGTGGGCGCCATGGCGCAGCCGGGCGGCACGGTGCTGGTGGTGGACGACGACCCGCTCATCCAGCAGCTCGTGGCCGGGCAGCTCGAGCCCGCGGGCTTCAAGGTGGTGGTGGCCGAGGACGGCATCGCCGCCCTCAAGCGCGCCCGGGAGCTGCGCCCGCAGGCCATCCTCCTGGACATCCACCTGCCCAAGCTGGACGGCTGGTCCGTGCTCAGCCAGCTCAAGGGCGAGCCCACGCTGGCCGGCATCCCCGTCATCCTCATCTCCGTGGAGGAGCAGCGCGCGCGCGGCTTCTCGCTGGGCGCCTGCGAGTACCTGGTCAAGCCGGTGGAGCCCGAGCGGCTGGTGGAGGTGGTGCAGCGCAGCCTCAGCCTGAGCACCGGCACCTCCGCCAACGCGGGCGAGGTGCTGGTGGTGGACGACGACTCGGCCACGCGCGAGCTGGTCAGCCGCAACCTGCGCCGCGCGGGCTTCTCCACCACCGAGGCCCGCAGCGGCGAGGACGCCCTGCTCAAGGCGCGCGTCTCGCCGCCCGCGCTGGTGGTGCTGGACTTGATGATGCCCAACCTGGACGGCTTCGAGGTGCTGCGCCGGCTGCGCGCCGAGAAGCTCCAGGTGCCCGTGGTGGTGCTCACCGGCAAGACGCTGTCCGCGGAGGAGGAGGCCCTCCTGCGCGACGGCTTCGCCGGCTTCGTGAAGAAGGGCGGGCACGCGCTGGAGGACGTCATCGCCCAGGCCAAGGGCCTGTTGCTGTCCCAGCGCGCCGCCACCGCCGGCAAGCTGCCCCGCGTGCTCTACGTGGAGGACAGCGCGCAGAACCGCGACATCGTCCGCCGCTACCTCAACGGGCACTTCGAGGTCATCGAGGCGGAGGACGGCGAGCACGGCCTGGAGCGCGCCATCCGCGACGCGCCGGACCTCATCCTGATGGACCTGTCGCTTCCCCGCCTGGACGGCTGGGAGGTCACCCGCAGGTTGCGCGCCCTACCGGCCGCGGCCAATGTCCCCGTCATCGCGGTGACGGCCCACGCGGGGCGGGAGTACCAGGACAAGGCGCACTCTGCGGGGTGCACCGCGTACCTGACCAAGCCCCTTGATCGTGACCAGTTGCTCGAGATGATTCGAAAGCATCTAGGGAGAACCCATGTCTGAAGAAAAAGCGCGCGTCCTGGTGGTGGACGACGACCCGGACCTGCTCGACCTCGTACAGCGCTCGCTGAGCGCCTACGGCTTCGAGGTGCTCACGCACACCTCCGCGCTGGGCGTCTCCAACCTCGTGCGCTCGGCGGAGCCGGACTTCGTCCTCATCGACGTGAACTTCCCCGCCCTCAAGGGCGACAAGGTCGTCAACCTGGCCCGCCAGTACGCGCTGCCGAAGACGAAGTTCATCCTCTATTCGGCATCGGACGAATCGAAGCTCCGCTCGCTGGCGCTGGCCTCGGGCGCGGACGGCTACATCTCCAAGAGCGTGCAGGGCGAGGAGCTGGCCCAGCGCCTGCGCGCCTTCCAGCTGAAGCCCCGGCCGCCCCCCCCGACGCCCGCTCCCGCCAGCTGAGCGCCGGCTGACATGCCCGCGGGTACCGCTGGTACGGTACCCGCGCTTCCACACCTTCCGAGCCTCCCCCACTCTGGAGGGCCGCATGAGCGCGTCCATGGATTACAGTCACGCTGAAAGGTTACGACTCGAACTGGCTGAGCCCCTCTTCAACCCCCTCTTGAAGAAGTGGGTGGGCAAGGGCGAGCTGGACTACGAGGTCTACTTGAAGACACCCACGCTGCTGTCGCTCCAGGCGGCGGACGGCGAGCGGGTGGCGCACGACGAGCTGATGTTCCAGGTGGTGCACCAGGCGCAGGAGCTCTGGCTGAAGCTGGCCTCGCGCGAGGCGGTGGAGGTGGTGGCGGAGCTGGACCGGGACGCGCTGTGGGCGGCCTCGGCGCGGCTGGAGCGCATCTGCCGCGTGCTCCAGGCGGTGAAGCAGGAGCTGGCCATCCTGGAGACGATGACGCCGGACACCTACCAGGTCATCCGGCGCAGCCTGGGCAATGGCAGCGGGCAGGAGTCCCCCGGCTACAACATGTTGCGGCGGGCCGCGCAGGGCCTGGAGGACGCCCTGGCGCGGCTGCTCACGCGCCGCGGGCAGACGCTCCAGTCCGTGTACGCCACGGGCGGCCCGGACGACCTCAAGCGCCTGTGCGAGCAGCTGCTGGACGTGGACGAGGCCTTCCAGGGCTGGCTCCACGCGCACTTCCAGCTGGTGCGCCGCACCATCGGCGTGGACCGCTCCGTGAAAGCGCTGGACGGCCTGCCCACGCAGGTGCTCGCGGGGCGGATGACGCTGCCGCTGTTCCAGCAGCTCTGGGACGTGCGCCTGGAGCTGACGGCCGGGTGGCGGCGCGAGGGCGGCATCGCCCCGGGCGCCAGCCGCGCGCCCCAGGCGGGAGGCTGCCCCATGGCCCACGCGGCCCGCGCGCAGCAGGTGGACCGCCCATGAGGGGAGAGGCCACGGCCCTGGCCTCCACGCCTCGCGCGCTGCTCCACCTGCTCTACAACGGCGCCCGCGCGGTGGACGTGCTGGAGGCCTCGCTGGAGCTGGGGTTGCTGGACGCCCTGGAGCCCGGCCCCGTCACCCTGGGCGAGCTGGCCGCGCGGCACCAGCTGGTGCCCGTGCGGCTCTACAAGCTGCTCGACTGCCTGGAGAGCCTGGGGCTGGTGCGGCGCGAGCAGCCCACCGACGCGCTGGAGTCCGCGCGCTACCAGGCGGTGCCGGGGCTGCGCGCGGCGGCCCTGGCCGTGCTGGGCCCCCAGTCGCTGGAGAGGGACCGGGAGCGCTACGCGTGGCGGGAGTTGCACGGCAGGCTCCCCGCGGTGCTGCGCGGCGAGCACGCCATGCCGGCCGCCGCCTTCGACTGGCCGCCGCGCACCGCCGAGCAGGTGGAGGGCTTCGAGGCCAGCATGGCCGCGGGCCTGCCGCCCATCCTGGAGACGTTCCGCGCCCACGGCCCCCGGCTCTGGCGCGAGGGCGGGCGGGTGCTCGACGTGGGCGGCGGCGACGGCACGCTGGCCGCCCACCTGGCGCGCGAGCACCCCCAGCTCCAGGTGGACGTCTTCAACCTGCCCGCCACCGCGCCGCTGGTGGAGCACACCCGCGCCCGCTTCGGCCTCCCCGCCGGGCGGCTGGGCTTCCGCGGCGGCGACTTCCTGAAGGAGCCGCTGCCGCGGGGCTATGACGCGCTGTGCTTCGTGCGGGTGCTGCACGACTGGCCGGCGGACACCGCGCGGGCGCTGCTGACCGCCGCGCGCGAGGCGCTCCCGCCCGGGGGCCGCGTCCTCATCTGCGAGGAGTTCCGCACCCCCGAGCGGCTCGCCGCCCAGTTCTTCTGGTCCTACTTCCTTATGGGCGTGGACACCTGCGTCAGCCGCCTGCGCGAGGTGGAGCACTACCTGCGCGTGCTGGAGGAGACGGGCTTCCACGGCGCCGAGGTGCTCCCCGGCCCCTTCGAGCTCATCGTCGCCCACCGGTAAAAACGACAGGGTTGGCGGCCCGAAGTCACCGGGCTGCCGCGTCGCGGCGCGGGAGCCCTGGTAGAATGGGCCCATCCCCGGGCCCCCCAGGAGGCCAGCCAGGCGTACACCCGTTCGTCGAAGCCCTGGCACGGGTTCTGCAAAGTTCCAGCGACAGAGCATGTAGCACGGCAGCGACGCAGTCCGACAAAGAGGAGGGACTCCGCATGAAGAAGCAGGGTTCACGCAGGTCGGATGAAGGGTCGGAGAAGGCCGTCCGCGGGCTGGTGATGCCCGAGCCCGGGGCAGCGGCCTGGGCGCCCCCCCTGGCGGACGGAGAGGTCCGCATCCCCGTCGAGGAAGGCGTGGAGCTGCGAGGCCTGCTCCGGGTGCCAGCGGGCGCCACCGGGGTGGTGGTGCTGGCCCGGGGCCACGGCAGCAGCCGGCGCGGCGCCACGGACCTGAAGGTCGCGCGGCTGCTGCAAAGCGAGGGGCTGGCCACGCTCGCGGTGGACCTGCTGACGGCGGCGGAGGAAGAGGCGTGCCGCGAGCGGGACTTGCGCTTCAACCTGGGCCTCTTCGGCAGGCGGCTGGCGGGCGTGGCGCGCTGGCTGCGCCGGAGCCCGCGCACGCACGGCCTGCGCGTGGGCTACTTCGGGGCATACACCGGCGCGGGCGCGGCCCTGGCGGCGGCGGCGATGCGGCCCGAGCTCGTGGACGCGGTGGTGTGCCGCGGCGGGCGCCTGGGACAGGTGGGCGCCCCGCTGGCGAAGGTGCGCGCGCCCACGCTGCTCATCGTCGGGGCGGAGGACACCTCCGCGCTGGAGCCGCACCGCCGCGCCCATGGCGCGCTGACGGCGGAGAAGCGCCTGGAGGTCATCCCCGGCGCCACGCACCGCTTCGAGGAGCCCGGCGCGCTGACGCAGATGGTGGACCTGGCCTGCCTCTGGTTCCTCCAGCACCTGGGCGCGCCGCGCTGGGAGCCCCTGCCCGCGCAGCGCGCCGCCGGGAGCTGACGGCCCGCCATCCCTGGAGCTGGCGGGCCAGGGCAGCCAGCCGCGCTGCCCTGGCCCCCGGGCCGCCCTGGCGTGGGGGGAAGGCGCGCGGGGCGCCTGACGCCGGAGCATCTGGAACGGTGCCACCGCTCGCGGCGCGCTCCCAGTGGCCAGCGGTCCAGGGGACGCCGCCCTCCGGTCTCACCCGCAGGCCCTGCGGCCTCAGAGGTATGCCGGGCGCTGCACACCCAGCTGGCACCCGAGGACCGCCAGCTGCGCGCGGTTCTCCGAGCCCAGCTTCTTGTAGATGCTGGTGATGTGCGCCTTCACCGTGCGCTCGGTGATGCGCAGGCGGGTGGCGATTCTCAGGTTGTCCGCGCCCGCGGCGATGAAGCCCAGCACCTCGCGCTCGCGCGGCGTCAGCAGGTCCAGCGCCCCCCGCGAGGACGTCTCCGGCCGCGGCGGGGACATGCCCACCGACAGCAGGCGCTCGCCCCGCCCCACCCGCTCCACCGCCTCCACCACCTCCGCGCAGCCCACGTTCTGCTTCCACAGGTAGCCGGCGGCGCCGGCCTGGAGGCACTGCTCCACCACCTCCTGCTCCCGGTGGCCCGACAGCACCAGCGGCTTCACCGCCGGGAAGAAGTCACGCAGGCGCCGCAGCGCCGACATGCCGCACGTGGGCGCCTCCCGCTCCGGCAGCTCCAGCCGCAGGTCCACCAGCGCGACGTGGGGCAGCGTCTCTCGCACGCGCGCGAAGAAAGGCGCCGGCTCCGCGCAGCCCGCCACCACCTCCATGCCCGCGCCTTCCAGCACGGCCACCAAGGCCTCCCGGAAGACCTGCTGGTCCTCCAGGATGGCGACTCGGATGCGTTCCGATTCCATGGCAGTCCGTCTCCCGAGAATCCCGCCCGGGCACCGGGCGTGCCCCTCCGCGGAGATGCTGGTGTCAGCCGCCCTCGCCGGAGTGGGCCGGGCCCGGGGCGACGGCTGACAACGCCAGACTTCACGTTCGTCCCTCGAAGTTCAACCCCTCTAAGGGGATTCCCTCAGACAGGAGGCGACAAGGAATGACGACTGGAGGATACTCGCCACGTTGCCTTCCCTGGCGGTGACGCCAGGGCGACATCGCGATGCCATCCGCACGCCAAGGGGGAAGCCATGCCTGAGACGAAAATCCGCGTCCTCATCGTGGACGATGACCAGGACCAGCTCTCGCTCGTGGAGCGCACCCTCTCCGCCTTCGGCTTCGACGTCCGCACCCACCGCTCCTCCCTGGGCGTGTCCAACCTGGTGCGCACCACCCAGCCGGACCTGGTGCTGCTAGACGTGAACATCCCCGCCCTCAGCGGCGACCGGGTGCTGACGCTCGCGCGGGGCCAGGCGCCTCAGAGCACCCGGTTCATCCTCTACTCCGCCTCGGACGAGGCCCAGCTTCGCGCCCTGGCGCGCGCGTCGGGCGCGGACGGCTACATCAGCAAGAGCGTGCAGGGCGAGGAGCTGGCCCGGAAGCTGGAAGCGATCCACCAGAAGCCCTCGGCCCCCGAGCCCGTGCCCGCCGTCCGCTGAGCGGCGCCGGCCTCAGGCGGGCAGGTCCGTGACCTCCAGGAAGACGGCGCGGAAGTCACCCCGCGCGCCGATGAGCCGCAGGTTCTGGGCCAGCCCGCCCGTGGCGCGGAAGAACATCATGGCCTCCGGAGGCGGCCGGATTTTGAGGAAGCGCGGCGCGTTGCGCGAGAAGTGGTTGCGCATGTCGCGGTTGATTTCACACGTCGCATAGTCGTAGTCCGGCGCGCGCATGGGGCGCCCGGCGATGCGCAGCACCTCGCCGATGAGCGCCTCCGCCTCCTCATCCGGCAGCTCCACCGTGAAGCCCACCTCCCGGCTCATGCCGAGGATGTCCAGGGGCTCGTGCCGCATCGTCTGCCGGAGCATGCGCTGGTTGGCCTCCACGAAGCGCGGGGAGAAGCGCTTGATGGAGCCGAAGTCCAGCAGGCCCAGCCGCCCGTCCGGCATCACCATGAAGTTGCCCGGGTGCGGGTCCGCGTGGATTTCCCCCGCGCCGAAGAAGGGCACGTAGGTGGCCAGGATGAGCTGGCGCGCCACCCGGAAGCGCTCCTCGTTCGAGGGGTTCGTGGGCAGCCAGTCCTTGAGCGTCAGGCCCTCCAGCAGCTCCAGCGTGAGCACCCGCTTCGTGCTGTGGCTGGAGACGACGGCGGGCACGCACAGCTCCGGCCGCGCCGCCACGCCGCGCGAGAAGCCCCGCGCCAGCTCGGCCTCGCGG
>Ga0182745_1003865_pt1 | contig 12709 bp, 11 predicted proteins | sample eDN3rd30CKraftBY_FD_128523 | JGI IMG/M metagenome (GOLD analysis project Ga0182745, IMG submission 128523) | Enriched backyard soil microbial communities from Emeryville, California, USA - eDNA 3rd pass 30_C Kraft BY (version 2) (version 2) | ecosystem: Environmental > Terrestrial > Soil >...
AAATTAAGAAATAGGTTGATTTAAATGTTCGCGTAAATCTAAAATAATTTTCTTTTCTAAACGTGAGATATAGGATTGAGATATTCCTAAATGGTCGGCAACTTCCTTTTGCGTCATCTCCTGTTTTCCATTTAAGCCGAAACGGCATTCCATAATATAGCGTTCACGTTCGCTTAGCCCGTTAATCGCTTGGAACATATGCTGCCGTTCAATCTTTTTCTCAACATCATTCATAATAATTTGTTCTTCAGTTCCTAAAATGTCTGAAAGGAGCAATTCATTGCCATCTGGATCTGAGTTTAACGGCTCGTCTAATGAGACCTCCCCTTTCATACGGCTTGTCTTTCTTAAGTGCATCAAAATTTCATTTTCAATACATCTCGAAGCATATGTCGCTAATTTAATATTTTTTTCTGTATTAAATGTCTCGATTGCTTTGATTAAGCCAATTGAGCCAATGCTTATTAAATCTTCAATAGGTGTGCCAGTGTTATCAAAACGTCTTGCAATATAGACAACAAGACGTAGGTTTCTCTCAATTAGTGTGTCTCGTGCTCTCAAATCACCATTCATAAAGGCTTCAATAACTGTCATCTCTTCTTCTCTAGTTAATGGTACTGGCAATGAATCGTGCCCTCCTATATAGTACGTTCCTTTAAGACGAAACCTACTCCAAATTTTTCTAAATAAGTTAATTAGTTTATTAAACAATCATTTTCCCCCTTTATGTGTAAATTTGATAAAGTGAACCATCAACGAGTGGCAGCTTGTACTACTCATCGCTAGGCGAACTGATTTGGCGCATGCTGACTTACCCTCTCCAACACTTCTACATTTACAAATTCATTTAGGAAGGAGAATTAGTGCCTTTAATATGGGTTTTCGTACACCAAGTATTCTTTGTCCAAGTTTTGGCCTGACGCTCGTAGTCATGCAAAATGACATGCTATGAAATTTTACGAAGCGTACCCTGCTAATTCTTAAAAAGAATAGTAGTTTATAGTGCCAAAACGTGAAGAATCATTTGTGCGTCTTGTGGATACCTCGCATCTTGTTTAGTGAAAACAATATACTGCTCGAAGATTTCCTTCGTTGCTGCTCCACTTATTTTTAACTTGTCAAAGCGAAAGGCTAGTACAGTGGATCGCTCTTGCTGTACCGTGGAAATCGTCAATACCCGCACTTTCGGATAAACATAACTAGGAAACATTTTTAGCTGATAAGGATTTTTTTCATCCCAAGCGGTCAAAGCCTCATCGAAATCTTCCGGAAGGTCCTTTGACACAGCCGAATAAGAAAGGAAATGAACCGGCTTCCCACTCATGGGCTCGGTACACTCATTTCCTGTGTCGATAAATCCTTTTAAGCTATATGTTGTTTTGAATAATTCGAGGTCACAATCTACGACAAATGAATGTTGAATCTTTGTTTGCATCATTTTTCTCCACTTTGAATGAATCGCTGTTAAACCAATAAAGGCAATGGCTGTACATAACAGAAAAAAAGTAACCTCAGATTGATTTAATAAAAAGGGCAGTAAACTTGTTAAAACGCCACCAAGAAAAAAGGTAGCAAGAAAAAGTACCGTACCTTGCTTTAACAGCGACTGGAGTCTAAAAGAAAATGCTAGTCCAATTAATACGACAAAACTTAGTAAGGCTCCAAGTATGGTCTGGTAGAAAATGCTTGCAATCAGTCCACTACAAAACGCACTAAGTAGTAACCTACTCCTTTTCACATACAATCCCGTTATTTCTTGCGTAAATTTTAATAAAAAATAGTTAAATAACGTATTGTATAGTACGAGTAATTCTCCAATCATTTCAGCGTCCTCCTGTAAATAGAGTACCATCCGAGCTGTTCAGAAAATGTCAAACCATAGTACAAATATGAATTTTCTTTTTGACAAAATATTTAAAAATGTGAAGTTTTTTGACACAATAGGTAGAAGTTTTTGGTTAGGAAGATTTCAAATATAGAGTGAGTGCGGGTTGTTACAACTCTAGGGGAAGGAGTAAGCTTCATTATAAGTCGTGGAACTGTGAGCTTAGATGAAAAACCATTTTCAATTTTTTCTTCTAAGAAAGAATTTTTATGTAAATATTGTGTTACCACATTTCAATATGTAGATATCTGTCGTTTAGTACGGAGTGAAATTAATTTAGAAGCTGAAATCGCTTCTTGAGAGCTGGAGCATAGGAAGCAGTGCCTCCTATTGTAGATGAGGCTCCCTTTGGACAGAGCTGATACGAAGAATTGCTTCATACGATTGATGAAGTACATTTTGATCCTTGCTTTATTGCAGCTTCGTTCCCAGTAGTGAATCTAGCCAAATTTGATGAAAATCTCGCCACTTTCTTCAGAAAACTAGCCACTTCTTCCAAAAATCTCGCCAATTAAAAAAACTACACTGCTTTCCTTATACTTTTTCAATCAAACTAACTATCAAACTAACTATATTTTGCTACTCATTCGAACAAACTTGCTTTCACTTGAATTCCAACTCAAAAAGAACAGCTTGTAGCCTATCTCCAGTCAACTTCACTTCATTCCCAAAAAAGCCATCTCAATCAATGAGATGGCTTTTCCAACGCGATATTAACGATTGCGACGGTTACGTAAGAATGTCGGAATTTCTAATACATCGTCTTGTTGCTGTTGTTGTTGAACCTGTCTTTGCGGTTCTTGTTGTTGAGCTGGCTGCTCTTGTACACGCTCACGCATCGGAGCTTGCTGTGGTTGAGACTGTGATGCTTGTCCTCCACGCATTGTTCCCATTGGACGTGTGTTTTGCTGACGTGATTGTTGTGGCTGCGTTAGGATGTCATCAGAGAATCCTGTTGCGATAACCGTTACAATAATTTCGTCATTTAGGTTTTCATTGATAACAGAACCGAAGATCATGTTCACTTCTTCATCTGAAGCCGATGCAACGATATCTGCTGCTTCTTGTACTTCAAATAAGCTCAAGTTTGCTCCACCGGTAATGTTCATGATAACACCTTTAGCACCGTCGATTGACGTTTCCAGCAATGGACTTGAAATCGCTTTTTTCGCTGCTTCTGTTGCACGGTTCTCGCCAGTTGCAATCCCGATTCCCATTAATGCAGAACCCTTGTCAGACATAATTGTTTTTACGTCGGCAAAGTCCAGGTTAATAAGTCCAGGTGTTGCGATTAAGTCAGAGATACCTTGTACACCTTGACGAAGTACATTATCTGCTTCACGGAAAGCTTCAAGCATTGGTGTGCTTTTATCAACAATTTGCAATAATTTATCATTTGGAATAACAATTAATGTATCAACAGCTTCTTTCATTGCTGCAATACCGCCGATTGCTTGAGTTTGACGTTTGCGTCCCTCAAATGAGAATGGGCGTGTTACTACACCGACTGTTAACGCGCCTAAATCGCGTGCGATTGAAGCGATAACTGGTGCTGCACCTGTTCCAGTGCCTCCACCCATACCAGCAGTTACGAATACCATATCCGCGCCACGAAGCACTTCTTCAAGCTGCTCACGGCTCTCTTCTGCCGCCTTTTTGCCTACCTCAGGATTGGCACCTGCACCAAGACCACGTGTTAACTTATTACCAATCTGTAATTTATATTCTGCTTTTGATAGATTTAATGCTTGTGCATCTGTATTTACAGCGATAAAATCTACGCCTTGAACACCATGCTCAATCATTCTATTTACTGCGTTATTACCGCCACCGCCGACACCAATGACCTTAATGTTAGCTAACTGGTCAATATTCGTATCAAATTCTAACATAGTTTCTCCTCCTGCCACACTAATCTCGAATTATTATTCAAAAAATTTATCGAATAGTTTCTTAGCTTTATTAATTACGCTTGTTTTGTTTGCATTATTGTTTTCTTTTTCTACTGCATTAGATTGTTTTTTAGGAGGCGTTGTCCCAGCAGCAACTGTAGCATAAACAGGTGCTTGATTTGGCGTTCTACCATAAAACTCATCTTCTAAACTTGCATATCGGATTAACCCTACAGCAGTTGTATAAGCCGGCTCACGAACCCCTATATAATCTGGAGTATAAATTCTTACACGTGTTTGCATCACTTGGCGAGCAAGCTGTGCAATTCCTTCTAATTGTGCAACACCACCTGTAAGGACCACTCCACCAGGTAAATCACGAACCCCTAATCGAGCTAACTCATCTAACACTAGTTCGAATAATTCTTCAAGACGGACACCGATAATTTCTGAAATGAATTTTTGGCTGTACTGATCCATGGCATCTGTTCCTGAAACAGGCACTTCAAAAATTTCTTCGTCGGAGGCATCGTCATAAAAAGCATGTCCAAACTGTTTCTTAATACCTTCTGCTTGTTCCGTTGGTGTTTTTAATACAATTGATAAATCTTTAGTTATATGTTCGCCACCAACAGGGATAACTCCTGTTCTAGTTAGTAATCCCTCTTCAAAAACTGCAACCGTTGTAGAACCTCCTCCTAAATCGATAAAGGCTGTTCCTTGGTTTTTCTCGTCTTCCGTTAGTGCAAAGAAACCAGCTGCTAATGGCTGTAAATAGATTTCTCTAATTTGCAGCCCAGCACGCTCCACACAACGCAGTACGTTATGCACTAAAGTCTTTGAAGTTGTAATCATTGTAGCATCCATCTCTAAACGAATACCAATCATACCTCGAGGGTCTTTGATTTCATCTAGATTATCAACAATGAATTGTTTAGGGATTAGATTTACAAGTTCTCTCTCTGGTGGAATTGACATCACTTGTGCGGATTCAATTACTCTGTCTAAATCTTCATCAGTAATTTCTCGGTTTTCGCTATTAACAGCTACAACCCCTTTTACTGGTTGAAGTGTAGTTTGATTTGCGGGTATACCAAGTACTACTTCGCTTATTTTAATACCTGTCATGCGTTCCGCTTGTTCGATTGCTTTTTTAATGGATTGTACAGTAGCATCTATATCAACGATTGCGCCTTTACGTATACCGTTAGATTTTACATTACCAACGCCAATTACGTGTAATTGGTTTTCTGTAATCTCTCCTATCAAAACTTTAATAGAAGATGAACCAATATCTAGTGAAATATAAATATCTTGGTGATTCATCATTCCGCACCTCCTTCGTTTCCTACTATATTTTATTCTATTGTAATTCCATAGTAATGTCTAAATAAAATCATAGCTATTATTTAATTTTACAGCTATTATACTGTATTTTCATCCTTTTTTATATGTCTCTCTTCCCATTTTGATATCAAAATTCGTCGAATGACTGCAATATTTTGGAACAATCGGACACCAAAGGCAAAAATAGCAGCTAAATACAAATCTACGCCAAGATGAACGCCTAAAAAAGCTAGTCCAGCTGCAAGTGCAATATTAAAGAAAAATCCTGATAAAAAGACTTTGTCGTCATACACTTGCTGTAAATTTGCACGTATCCCACCAAACAAAGTATCTAAAGCTGCAAGCACAGCAATAGATAAATAATTTTCATAAATTGCAGGAATCTGTATATCGGTTAATAACCCTAAACTCAAGCCTAGTATTAATCCTAATAGTGGTAACCACATAGTTATTCCCCTTCGCTGTTCTCAACTAAATAATCATTAGCTAACTGTCCGTCATATTCTTGAATGGCAATATTTTTTTCTGCTTCATTTATCGTTAAATTTAAATTATCGAGATAGAAATCATCTCTAAAAGTTGAAGCATATAAATACCCATATAGCTTTTCAGCTTTTTCAAAGGTGTCAGTGATAATTTTAATACTTACATCTGCGTCATTAATCGGCACTGTGTTCACGGTTGTTACACCATTAATATCTCGAATTGATGTTTTATGTGTAAGGCGTTGACCATCAATTTCAATATACTGGCCATCATAACGGTAAATCTCATTTACCAATCGAATTAATAAATCAGGCGAAATGGGTTCAATCTCATAGCCAAATTGGAGCAATTCCGCAGCAGGCTCGATATTAAGCGTTAGTCCTGGACCATTGACGGATGACAAGCCAACTTGTTGTTTTAGATCCTCCACAGTGTTTTTTAAGAGAATCGCTTGATTTTCTGCATCGTCATCTTCATACTGTTCGATAATTTCATTGTATGTAGCGATTTCGGTTAACAATTCGGAATGATTTTCTTTTTCTACAGATAGTTCCTGCCGAATTGCCCAAATATCACGAGTGTCCCTTGCATCCTCGGGATTTTTCACTGTGTTATACTGAACTGCAATCATTAGACCAACAATAAATGATATAATCGTTATTCGGGTAACTACTTCTTTTGTCATCTGTTCCCCTCCTAAAAACTCTAGGCCTGTCCTCGAATAATTTTATGTTTCATCACTTATTGAAGGCATTTTAACTAGATTTTTTTCCTCAATTGTTACCACAATATTATCATTTAATAATTGGTCAAATACGCCGCCCACAATCTTCAAAGAAGAAACGAGTGTATTCGTATTCCCAACAGCTTCAATCACAAATGGAGCTGGATATTGTTTGTCATCTATTGTGATAACCGGACCATTACATCTGATATATGAATTCGATTTTAACCTTTGTCCATTAATTGAAATACTTTCAGCACCTGAAATTCTCAATTCATTTATTACCGATAGTACATGACTTTCATGCACGATATAGTCATTAGGATTTGTTGAGTTTGGGTCGTATTCATTATCTTTTAAGGTTACCCGTACCCCTTGTCCTTGGGCTGGGATATTACCGAGCATTAAACGCAGGTTTTCAGCTTCTTCGATTAAATGCTCATAGGCATCCTCGCTTTCGGCAAAGGATTTTTCATACTCTCTGAGCTGAGTCTGCAAACTTTTTAGTTCCTCTGCTAATTCCTTGTTTCTTTCCTGTTGCTCGATCAAATCTTCACGATAGGATTCTTCTTGATCCAAATAGGAGTTTTTTACCTTTTCCTGGCTTTTTGTCAATTTGTATGAGTATCCGATAATAAATCCGGTAGTCACACATACAATTAGTATGATGAGCTGCTTTCTAGTAAATTTGCTAAGTTTTTTACTGTGAAGTGGTTTCTTCATCATCCATCACTTCCTGTTCTTCGCTCTTTGCCTCGTCTGCTTCGCCAACATTAAAGTCATATTGTGCATACTCATCTTGATAAGATTTATAATATGAACCAACCTCAATATCAATTACGCCCTTCCCATTGCCTCCAGCACTTTCAATTTGTGCCACTATGGAAGGATAATAATTCAGCTTCTCTGCTAAAGTAGTCACTTCTGCTCGAACCTCATAGCCATCATTCATATACAGTGTAATCGCGTAAGGGTCGCTGCTAGAAGGTGTTGAATTAATCTGAGAGATTAAGGATAGAACCGTTGTGTCAAGTTTCGAAAGTTCAACCAACAATCTCTTTCTCAGTTTTTCATCTTCAAATTCCAAAAATAAAGGAGCATCGATTGGCTCTAAACTGCTTGCTTCTTTAAAGACCTCGCCATTTTCCAACATTGGGTAAAATTCATTATCAAGTGAAATATAGCCTACCTTGTCCCATTCATTGACCTCGATTTGAACAGTCGTTAACCATTTCCGCTTTACTTTGACACCCTCAACCCAATGCTGTTTACTTATTTTGTCCTCTATTTCTGTTACTTTAAATCCCCATATTGAATCGCCAGCCTGTAATTCAGATTGTTCTTTATAAACATCCGCTTCTACTAACTCAGCACCAATCACTTCAACCTTTTTGATTTCGCTATATGGAGATTGAAAGTAAAGGAGTAAAAATAAGGTTATTAAAAATAAGAAAAGCAGGAAGATAAATTTAAGATTTGTTCGCTTTCTTCTTTTTTCTCGCAAGGTAGGTATTCGTTCTTCGATATCGATTACTTTTTCCATAATTTTTACTCCCCCTTTCCTTCCTCCACGTTTCCTTTTGTTTCCTTAGGTAATATCGGTTCGATTTGCAAAACTTACAATAATCGCCACTACAAACCAAATAATCATAAGTGACGTACCACCATAGCTGATGAATGGCAAAGTCACACCAGTAACGGGGATTAACCCAATGACAACACCGATATTCAATGCCGCCTGAAATCCAACCATTCCAACTAAAGCAGAAATCGCATAGAAATCGGAACTTTTTAATGATTGAACAGCAAGTCCACATCCAGCGTAGATAAAAATTCCAAATAGAGCTAAGACAACACAGCCGCCCAAGAATCCAATTTCTTCTAAAATGATAGAGAAGATAAAATCATTTTGAGGTTCTGGCAGATATAAAAACTTTTGCCGGCTTTGCTGAAAGCCATGACCCAGCAAGCCTGCCGGTCCTATTGCGAGCAATGACTGCACTGCCTGGAATCCGCTTCCGAGGGGATCTGCCCAAGGATTGATGAATGCTTCAATACGCTTTAAACGATAAGGGGCAGAAGCGATTAAACCGACCAGACCAGCAACCCCTAATAGGATAAAGCCCACATATAGCTTTATTGGATATTTTGCAATGAACAGCAAAACAAAAGCCGCTACTACTAAAATGAAAACTGATCCAAAATCAGGCTGCAGCATAATTAATCCACAAGGAATAATGATGATTAGAAAATGCTTAAGCTGAACAACCCGTTCATCATTTTTTACTTTACTTAGTAAAAAACTTAAATACATCAGCGTTGTTATCTTCATTAGCTCTGCTGGTTGAATCGTTAAAGGACCTAAACCAATCCAGCTCCGCGACCCATTACGTACTAGACCAATACCCGGTATCAAGACAAGAATCAATAGCACCAAAGAGAATACATAAAGTAATTTCCAAGTCTTTTCCTGTGTAAAAAGCGGCATGCTTGTAACAATCAGAAATACAATTACCGCTAATCCTAAGTAGATACTTTGCTTCATATAAAATGGCAGTTCATCTTCATAATGCATTGCACTCCAATATGTACCGGCTGAATAGATGAAAATAATTCCGATCAATGACAGCAAAATGGCAGATATAATGAAGAGCCTTTTATAAGTAAACTTCAGCTAAGGCATCCTTTCCATGATTACTATAAGCATCTCAATCACTAGTGCTTAATGTACTTCACCCAGCACTAAAAAGTTAAACATTAAAGCATTTAACGTTCGTCCTAATAATAAGGATCCAATCTTACTTGAAATTGTTACAGCTTCATCACAGCATCGATGAATAAATCTCCTCGAACTTCGAAGCTTTTGTACTGATCCCAGCTTGCACAAGCAGGGGAAAGTAAAATAACATCTCCGCTTTCAGAAATCTCAGCTGCTTTAGCTACAGCATCTTCTACATTGTCGGCTAACATCGTTTGTTCTACTCCACAAGATTTTGCAAATTCGTTAAAGCGCTCAGCTGTTTGACCAAATGCTACAACACTTTTTACGTTTTTCATGGATGCACGCAGCTCCTCAAATGAGTGACCGCGATCTAAGCCTCCAGCTATTAATACAGTTGGCTGTGTAAATGCTTCTAACGCCACTTTTGTTGCTAAACAGTTTGTCGCTTTTGAGTCATTGTAAATTTTTCGTCCGCTCCATTCACGAACAAACTGTGTACGGTGACGAACGCCTGTAAATGTTTTTAATACTTCTTCGAGCGGCGCTTTTTCACTGCCATATAAAATACAGGCAGCAAGTGCAGCTAATATATTTTCTAGATTATGCTTTCCTGGTAGGGCAATATTTACTCTTTCAATGAACGGCTCACCCTGCCAATAGATTGTTGTATCATCAGCACTAATTCCTTCTTCAGAACGACCATTAGAAGTAAAAGGAACTTTTTTCGCTTTCGATTTCGCAGCATATTGCTTCACAATTTCTTGATCGGCATTATAGATGAACCAATCGTTTTCATCTTGATTTCTTGTAATGTTAAATTTGCTTTCCGCATACTCCTCAAAAGTACCGTGATAGTCAAGATGTGCATCATAGAGATTTGTTAAAATTGCAATTTGGGGCTTAAATTCAATCGTCCCCATCAGCTGGAAGGAAGAAAGCTCCGTCACAATTACATTGTCTTCTGTCGCTTCAGCAGCTACGCCACAGGCAACTGTCCCTATATTACCAGCAATTAATGGTTTCTTTTCAGCACTATTTAACATTTCAAAAATTAAAGTAGTTGTCGTCGTTTTACCATTTGTACCTGTGATGCCAATAATCGGTGCCTCACTAACCAAATAGGCAAGCTCCACCTCTGTGATTACTTTAAGGCCACGTTTTATCGCATCGTCGATAATTGGATTCGTATAAGGAATACCCGGATTTTTTACAATCAGTTCAAAGCCCTCATCTAGTAAATCCTCAGGATGGCGACCGCAAATAACTGTAATGCCTTTTTCTAAAAGGCCTTGTGCTTGTGGATTTTCATCAAAAGGCTTTGAGTCATTTACTGTCACAAAGGCTCCTAGTTGATGCAGCAGCTCGGCAGCGGCTACTCCACTTTTTGCTAAACCAAGAACTAACACTTTTTTATGCTGCAATTTTGTATATTGAATCATAGTAATGCCTCCGATACTACTGCAATTAACGCAACCACTAAGGCTGTTGACCAAAAGACGCCAACTACTTTACGCTCAGACCAGCCAGACAGTTCAAAATGATGGTGAATTGGGCTCATTTTAAAGATACGTTTTCCTCGCAATTTAAAACTTGCAACTTGTAAGATAACCGATAATGTCTCAATGACAAACACTAATCCAATGACTAACAAAAGCAACTCCGCTTTTACTAAAATTGATACAAGGGCGAGGGCTCCCCCTAAAGCAAGAGACCCCGTATCCCCCATAAATACTTTTGCAGGATTGGCATTGAAGATTAAAAAGCCTAATAGTGCGCCTGTTACTGCAAAGGTAAATAAAGCAACATCGGCTTGCCCATTATATAAGGCAATGACACCAAATGCCGTAAAGGCAATGGATGCTGTTCCAGCCACTAAACCATCTAATCCATCCGTTAGATTTACGGCATTTGAGAAGCCCACTAACCAGAAGATTAAAAAGCCTACATATAAAATCCCTAAATCAATCGACCACTCTGTAAATGGAATGCTGATTGATGTATCAAACGAACCAAGTCTTAATAATAGAAATGCAGCAATCGAGATAATAATTTGCCCGATTAACTTTTGCAATGATGTTAAACCTAAGTTGCGTTTGAAAATGACTTTAATGCCATCATCCAAGAAGCCAATTAATCCAAAACCAGCCAGTACAAGTATAATTACGACAGATTGCGTCGTAAATAAATCAGATATATTTCCAACAATTACCGTTGTAGCAATTATCGAGATTAAAAATATGATGCCCCCCATTGTTGGTGTTCCAGCTTTTTTCATATGTGATTGTGGACCTTCTTCACGAATACTCTGTCCAAATTTCATTCGACGAAGTAATGGTATTAAAATCGGGCCCAAAACCACAGAAACGATAAATGAAATTGCTAGAATGGTTATTGTTGTTGTGATTGTCATGTTAAATCTCCTCTTACTTTCTGTTCTTCTTCTTAAATAATGTTTACAACTGAATTGTTAGTAGAATCCCTAGGAAGTTAAATTTTAATTTCCTTCGTCTAAGTAAAGATGGATTGTACCATCTTGTTCAAGAATATTTTCTGGTTCTGGCAATTGTGCTTTAATCGTCTTTCCTTCACCATGAATCTCCATTTTAAACGGATATTGCAATTTTGCTAATTCATCCACCGATAAGCCGACTAAATTTGGAACACGATCAGTGATTGGGTCTCCCCATCGATATCCTTTTTCCAATTGCCCTTCACGGTCTACTTCGATTCCAACTGTTGGCGCAATGTCCTCGATAATTTGTCCAACGATTGGGGCAGCAATTGTACTACCAAAAACAGTTGAACTCTTCGGACTATCAATTGCAACATAAACCACTACCTCTGGATTATCCGCTGGAGCGAATCCTATAAATGATACGATATATTCTCCATCTTTATAACGACCATCCACTACTTTTTGTGCAGTTCCTGTTTTTCCGCCAATTCGGAGCCCATCACGGAATGCTTGTCGACCGGAACCATTAGCAACTACTGATTCTAGCGCTGATCGAACTTTTTTTGAAGTTTCTTCACTAATTACTGACTTTTTAAGTTCTGGCTTATTTTCAGTAATGGTTTTACCTGTTTCAGGATCAACCACTTTCTTCACTACATAAGGCTTAAATAATTTTCCGCCATTTACTGCAGCAGCTACTGCTTGAACTTGTTGGATTGGTGTTACTGCAATCCCCTGACCAAAGGCGGTCGTCGCTTGTTCAACAGGACCAAAGGCTTCTTTAGAGAAAAGTATACCCGAAGCTTCCCCTGGAATGTTGGAGCCAGTAGCTTCACCAAAACCAAAGTCCTTTATATATTTTAGAAGTTTTTCAGAGCCAACGCGTTGTCCAAGCTCTATGAAGCCTGGGTTACAGGAATTTTCCACGACTTGCAAAAATGTTTCACTGCCATGTCCTTCACGTTTCCAGCAACGCAGTCTTGAATCTTCTACCATTGTGTATCCTTTATCATAAAACATATCTTTTTCTAAATTTACTACACCTTCTTCAAGAGCTGCACTTAAAGTAATAATTTTAAATGTGGAACCGGGCTCATAGGTCATCCATACCGGTAAATTCCGGTTATAGATGGATTGGTCTACATCTTGATAATTAGCAGGATCATATGTAGGATAGGATGACAATGCTAATATTTCA
>Ga0182745_1003867_pt1 | contig 12705 bp, 10 predicted proteins | sample eDN3rd30CKraftBY_FD_128523 | JGI IMG/M metagenome (GOLD analysis project Ga0182745, IMG submission 128523) | Enriched backyard soil microbial communities from Emeryville, California, USA - eDNA 3rd pass 30_C Kraft BY (version 2) (version 2) | ecosystem: Environmental > Terrestrial > Soil >...
AACGCTCGCGAGCGGCAGCGGCGAGCAGGAGTTCTATCGCGCGAAGCTCGAGACGGCGCGCTTCTACGCCACGCACGTCCTGCCGATGGCGACGGGCCTCGCGGCCGTCGTCACCGCCGGCGCGCAGAGCGTTACGGCGGCCAACCCGTCGAGCTGGTAGGCGGCGGGGGCGCGGGAGGCGCCGGAACGGGCGAGGGTGGCGGCACGGCGTCGACCATCGGCGTCTCCGGCGTGTTCGGCCACAGCGCGGCGCCCACGAGCACGAACAGCGCGGCGCACGAGAGCAGCATCATCAGCCAGTAGCTGCCGGTCAACGAGAAGCCGAGCACGGCCTCGGCGAGCGGCAGCAGGCCGCAGATGACGATGAGCGGGCGGCTGATCCAGTGCGGCCGCAGCGCCGCCACGATGAACAGCAGGCCGAGCAGCGACGCCTGCAGGCAGTAGCCGATCCACAGCGCGCGGATCATCTCCTGGTAGAACGGCGTGAGACCGGCGTTCGTGACGGCGATCTTGAGGCCGACGTACGTCACGAGGTAGTACACCGCGACGCCCAGCAGCGCGACCGCGCCGACGACCATGCACCAGCGGAACGACGAGTGGCGTATCGACATCACGGCTCCTTCGGCAGTTCGATCGGGGCGTTCAGCGAATCGAGCCAGGCGCGACGCTCCTCGGCCGTCATCGCCTGCCAGTCGAGCTTGCGCGTGAAGAGTGCGCGCAGCGCGGCGTCCGTCGTTTCGATCCCGGTCGCCGGGGTGGCGGCAGGCACTTCCCCGGCGAGCCGCGAGGTGCGGCCGGTGTCGAGCAGCTCGGCGACCGCGAGCGCGACCTCCCGGTTGCGCGGCAGCTCGCTGTGCGCGAGCGCGACGTAGCGGCAGGCGTGTCCCGGCAGCACGGCGCTCGGCGTCGGCACCGTGCCGTCGCCGTCGGCGTCGATGGTGTAGCGCAGGCCGTCGTCCTCCACGCGCGCCGACGTCACCGTCGGTTGCCCGTAGCCGGCGATGCAGATCAGCTGCTCCGGCGCCTCGGGCCACGTGGCGGCCGCCGCACGCGTGATTTCGGCGGCCTTCGGCGGGGGCGTCTGCGCGGGCCAGCTCGCGGCATCGAGCCAGTCCGGCGATGCGCCCCGCGGCAGCATGTCGTAGAGGCTCGGGAAGCCGCCGAACACGCGCTGCGCGAGCTCCTCGGCGGTATGCGCGGGATCGAGCTGCGCGAGACGGCGCACGGTGCCGTACACGCCGCGCAGCGCCTGCAGCGGCGCGTAGGCGCCGGCGTGCGGCGTGCCCAGCGTGACGATTCGATGCACGTGCTCGCCCGCATGGGCGAGCGCGGCGCGCGCGACGAGGCCGCCCATGCTGTGGCAGACCAGGTGCCAGCGCGGCGCGGGTCCGGCGCGCAGCCGGTCGGCGAGACGCCGGCCGAGGTCCGCGACGCTGCGTCGCCAGTCGTAATCGAAGCTCTGCACCGCGAAGCCCTCGGCGGTGAGCGCGAGCTTGAGCCGCAAGTAGCCGTGCAGCACCGGACCCATCGACTCGACGCCCGGATGCTCGAGCGACAGGCGCAGCAGCCCGCCGTGGTGGAAGTCGTACGGATCCACCCACAGCAGATCGTTGGGCAGCGGCGGCTCGCGCCGCAGGCCGAGCTGCGATCCCATGATGCCCGGCACGAGCAGCACCGCGCGCGACGGATCGGGCCGCGCCGCCGCGGCGCGACGCGCCACCGGCACGAGCTGCGCGTACTCCTCCTCGCCGAAGTACGCGATCAGCTCGCGCCGTCGATCGCCGCTCGCGAGCAGCGTCTCGAGCACGCCCTCGGGCCACACGAGCCGGTCGTAGACGGAGACCTCGTCGTGCTTCGTCATGCGGCGCGGGCCGGTTTGCCCACGGTGTCGCGGATGACGCGACACACGGCCTCGATCGCCTGCGCGCGCGCGCTCGTCTTGCGCCACACCGCGCCCACCTGGCGCACCGGCGCCGGCCGCGCGAACGGGACGACCGTGACGCCGCGCGCGTTGCCATAGGCGCCCTGGCTCGCGAGCTCGGGCAGCAGCGTGATGCCCACGCCCGACGCCACCATCTGTCGCAGCGTCTCGAGCGACGTGGCGCGGAAATCCTGCTTCTCGTGCACGCTGCTGTGGCTGCACACCGCGAGCGCCTGGTCGCGCAGGCAGTGGCCGTCCTCGAGCAGCAGCAGGGTCTCGTCGTCGAGGTCGGAGACCTTGAGCGTGCTGCGCTTCGCGAGCCGGTGTCCCGACGGCAGCGCGACGACGAACGGTTCGGCGAAGAGCTCCCGCTGCACCAGGCCCTCGCCGTGGATCGGCAGCGCGAGGATGCCCACGTCGATCTCCCCCGCCTGCAGCTTCTCGAGCATCGGCTCGGTCTGGTGCTCGTAGAGCAGCAGGTCGAGACGCGGCAGCGCCTTGCGCAGGCGGCTCGCGACGTTGGGCAGCAGGTAGGGCCCGATGGTCGGCAGCAGCGCGACGCGCAGCCGCCCCGACAGCGGATCGTGCTGGTTGTGCGCGAGCGTGACGATCTCGTCGCTCGCCTCGAGGATGCGCCGCGCGCGCGCGACGATGGCCTCGCCGGCCTCCGTGAGCTGGATGCGGCGCGGCTGGCGCTCGATGAGCTGCACGCCGAGGTAGCTCTCGAGCTTCTTGATCTGCGCCGAGAGCGTCGGCTGGCTCACGAAGCAGCGTTCCGCAGCGTGGCCGAAGTGGCGTGTATCCGCCACCGCCACCAGGTAGCGCAGGTCCTTGAGCTTCAGATCGGCCATCGGGTGCGATTTACGCGGTCTATCGAAAACCGGGACATCATAGCGCCAATGCCGCCGATGCGTGCCGCGGCCGAGGGGGCTCCTCGGCGGAGGAGGGTGACCGTTATGAAGGGTTCATACCTCTTCACACCCTTTCATACCGCCGTGCGATCGCGCGGAAGTTCGCCCCCGCCTCCGTCGGTGGAAGCGGAGCGCTCGATCGTGGGCGGGAACAGCTTGTACACCACGGGCGTCACCAGCCTGGCGAGCAGCGTGGAGGTCACGAGCCCACCGATGATCGTCCACGCCATCGGCGAGTAGAGCCCCGCGCCCTGCAGCGCGAGCGGCAGCAGGCCGCCGATCGCCGTCATCGACGTGAGCAATATCGGCAGGAAACGGATCTCGCCGGCGCGCTCGATCGCCTCGTCGAGCGGCGCGCCCGCCTCGCGCAGCTGGTTCGTGAAATCCACCAGCAGGATCGAGTTCTTGATCTCGATGCCGAGGAGCGCGACGAGACCGACGGCCGCGGTGAACGAGAACGTGTTGCCGGTGACGAGCAGCGCGAGCAGGCCGCCCATGAGGCCGAGGGGCACGACGGTGAGCACGATGAGCGTCGAGCGGAAGTCGCCGAACTCGAGCACGAGGATCGCGAAGATGCCGAACAGCGTGACGATGATGGCGATGCCGATGCCGCCGAACGCCTCCTGGCTCTGCTCCGCCTCGCCGCCGACGGAGTAGCCGGTGCCGGGCGGCCAGCGCATCGTGGCGAGCTTCGCGACCACGTCCTCGGTCACGCGATTGGTGTTGAAGCCGTTCGCGATCTCCGCGTTCACCGTCACCGTGCGCTGGCGGTTGTAGCGCTGGATGCGGGTGGGCGCCTTCTCGAACTCGAGGGAGGCGAGCTGCGAGAGCGGCAGCAGCGCGCCGGAGGCGGAGGCGACACGCACTTCCTGCAGCGACGCGAGATCGGGCCGCTCGGCGGCCGAGGTGCGCAGCACGATGGGATACTGCTCGCCGTCGTCGCTCTTGAAGTTGCCGACGGGCCAGCCGCCGACGGCCAGCCGCACGGCACGATCGAAATCCGCCGTGCTCACGCCGAGCAGCGCGGCCTTCTGCGGATCGGGCGCGAGGCGCAGGTTCGTGCGCGCGACGCGCAGCGGATTCACGACGTCGCGCGTGCCGGGCACCGACTCGATGAGCCGCGCGACCTCGCCTGCGAGCTGCGTCAGCTGGTCGAGATCCTGGCTCAGCACGCGGATCGAGATGGGTGCGGGAATGCCCGTGCCCTGCACGAACTCCCGCACGACGAGCTGCGCGCCGGCGTAGCCGTCGAGGTCGCGCCGCAGCGCGTCGAGGAAGACAGGGGTGCGGCGCGCATCGAACTCGTGCAGCTGGACGAATACCTCGGCGTAGTTCGCCGCATCCTCGCGCACGATGTGGTTGTAGTAGACCTGCGGGTTGCCGTGGCCGATGTTGGAGAACCACGTGCGCACCTCGGGGCTCGCGGCGAGACGCGCCTCGACGAACGCGAGCGCGCGCTCCGTCTCGGCGAAGCTGCCGCCGTTCGGCGCCTCGACGCCGATGAGGAACTGCGGCGTCTCCGCCTTCGGAAAGAGGCTGCCGGGCACGATGACGAAGAGCGCGGCGGTGAGCACCAGTGCGCCACCGATCATGCCGACGACGGTGCGCTTCGGCCGCGCGAGGCAGGCGTGCAGCGCGGGCCGGTAGTAGCGATGGATCGCCGCCATCAGCCGTCGCAGCACCGCGTTGCCCTCGGCCCCGTGACCGTCTCCCGCCCCTTCGACCTTCAGCACGCGCGAGGCGAGGAAGGGGATGAAGAACAGCGCGACGACGAGCGAGCCCAGGATCGTCGCGATGATGGTGATGGGCAGCACGCGGATGAACTTGCCCGGCAGCCCGGGGAGCACCGCGAGCGGCAGGAACGCGAAGATGAGCGTCGCGGTGCAGCCGAGGATGGCCGCGAAGATCTGCTTCGTCGCCGCCACCGCGGCCTCGCGGCGTGGCAGCCCCTCGCGCAGATGCCGCGAGATGTTCTCCACCACGACGATGGAGTCGTCGACCAGCAGGCCGAGGGACAGCACGAAGCCCGCGATGGTGATCTGGTTCAGCGAGAAGTCGAGGAGGTAGAGCGCGGTGATGCCGAGCGCGAGCGACAGCGGGATCGACACCATGACGATGCCGGCGGCGCGCAGCCCGAGCGGCAGCAGCGTCAGCAGCACGAGGCCGATGGCGATGCCGAAGTCGCGGTACAGGTGGTTCAGCCGATGCGCGACGTTGTCGCTCTGACGAAAGCCGCGCTCCAGGTGCAGCCGCGTGTCCATGCGCTCGGCGAAGCGGTCGAGCTCCGCGTCGATCGCGCGCTGCACGGCCATGATGTTGAAGCCGTCCTTCTGGCTCGCGGTGACGAACACCGCGCGCTCGCCCCGGTACCGCCCGACATAGGTCAGCGGCTGCGAGGCCCAGCGCACGTCCGCGACGTCGCGCACGCGCGTGACGGCGCCGCCGCTCGCGGCGACCACCGTCTCCTGCACCTGCGCGAGGTCCTCGAACCCGCCAGTGGTCTTCAGGCTGAAGCTGCGCGCGCCGAGGTCGACGAAGCCCGCCGGAAGATTCAGGTTCGCGCCCTGCAGCGCGGCGGCGACCGCCTGGGGCGTGACGCCGAGCGTGCTCATGCGCGTCGTGTCGAGCCGGATGCGCAGCTCGCGCGGCCGCACCGCCCAGCTCTGCGCCGTGCGCACGCCCGGCACGGTCTTCAACGCATCGCGCAGCTCGCGCGCCGTGTCCTCGAGCACCGCGTCCGGCGCGTCCTTCGACACGAGCGCGACCTGCACGACGTTGACGAGGTCCGGGCTCATGCGCTTGACCTCGACGCGCCGGATCTCCGGCGGCATGTCGCCGCGCAGCGCGTTCACCTCGCGCGTGACCTCGTCGAGCTTCTTGTCCGCGTCGGCCGTCGCCTCGAACTCGATTCCGATGCCGGCGACGCCGTCGGAGATCGTCGTCTCCATCTTGCGCACGTCGTCGAGCTCGGCGACCCGGTCCTCCACCGGCTTCACGAACAGCCGCTCGAGCTCGAGCGGATCGGCGCCGGGATAGATGCCGGTGACGACCACCGCGGGGATGCGGATGTGCGGATCCTCTTCGCGCGGGATCTGCAGCATTGCCGTGAGCCCCATCGCGACGAGGCACAGGAAGGCGACCAGCGTGAACTGGTGACGCCGGATCGGGAACTCGAGCAGCTTCACGGGACGATCCGCACCGTCTCGCCGTCGCGCAGGTACGGCGCGCCGGAGACGACGACGCGGGTGCCGGCGTCGAGCCCGTCGCGCAGCGCGACGCTGTCCGCGCCGATCCACGCCACCGTCACCGCGCGGCGCGACACGGTGTCGGCGCCGTCGAGCACGAACACCTGCGCGGTGTCGCCATCGCCCTCGAGGATCGCGCCCAGCGGCACGTGGACGAGCTCGCCCGCATCGCGCGCGGGGAAGATCTGCAGGCGCGCCACCATGCCGGCGCGCACGGCGGCGTCGCCGGCGTCGACCTCCGCCTCGACGTCGAAGAGCCCGGTGCGCTCGTTCGCGGCGCCGGCGATCTCCGTCAGCCGCCCGGGGAAGACGCGATCGGGCCAGGCATCGAGCCGCATCTCCACGCGGTCGCCGAGGGCGAGGCGCGGGATGTCGCGATCCGAAAGCGCTGCGCGCACGGTCAGCCCGCGCTTCTCGCCGCCCAGCACCAGCACGACCTGGCCGGGCGGCACGAGGTCCTGCGGCTCGGCGAGCCGGCGCAGCACCAGCGCATCGGCGGGGGCGACGAGCTGAGCGTACCGGCCGTTGTATTCCGCGCTGCGCAGTTGCGCCTGCGCGACCTCGGCCTGCGTCTCGAGGTTCTGCAGCTGCTCGAGGGGGATCACCTGGTCGCGGTGGAGCGCGCGGCCGCGCTCGAGATCGCGCTGCGCCTTCGCGGCGAGCTGGCGGGCCTGCTCCACCTGGGCATCGACCTCGGTGCGGTCGAGTCGTGCGAGCACCTGGCCGGCGCGCACACGGTCGCCGGCCTGCACGTCGATCTGCCGCACGATGCCGCCGACCTTGAACGCGAGGCGCATCTCGTCGCGCGGAACGAGCACGCCGCTCGCGACCAGCGGCGGCTGCGCGGGACCGGCCTCGGCCGCCGCGAGGCGCACCGGCGTCGCCTGCGGCTCCGGTGCCTGCGGCTGCCCGCAGCCGGCGAGCATCGTGCAGAGACCGAGCAGCAGCGCAGCGATGGCGGGGCGGGACATCAGCGTGACTCCGGTGCGCCGCCGGGCAGCGGCGGCAGGGTGGCGGTGCCGGTGGCGCGCTCGAGCGCGAGCCCGTGCGCAAGCACGTCGAACTGGACGAGGTTCAGGTTGAGCTCGGCCTGCGTCAGCGCGTTGCGCGCGTCGATGAACTCGACCTGGCTGATCGCGCCCTCGTCGCGCTTGCGCGCCGCGATGCGCAGGGCCGCCCGCGCCGCGGCCTCGCGTCCGCGCGCGGCGTCGAGCGAGCCGGTGGAGGTCGCGAGCGCTTCCGCGGCCTGCCGCACCTCGAGCTCGATCGACTGCGCGAGCTCGCGGCGCGCGAGCGCGGCGGAGCGCTCGGCGAGCCGCGCTTCGGCGAGCGCCGCGCGGTTGGCGCCGCCGTCGAAGAACTTCCACGTCAGCACCAGCGACGCGGCGAGGTAGTTGTAGCCGGGACCGGTGCGGTATTCCTCGCCCTGCGTGCCCGCGTCCACGCCGAGCGACAGCGAGGGCTTCAGCCGCGCCTTCGCGGTCGAGACCTGCGCGCGCGCCGCGGCCTCGAGGGCGTCGAGCCGTGAGAGCTCCGCGCGCGCATCGCGGGCCGACGTCGCGAGCGTTGCCGAATCGGCGACGGCGGGCGCCACGTCGTCGACGAGGCGAGCGTCCTCGACCGGCGTGTCGAGCGCGCGGTTCAGCAGGAAGTTGAGGTAGCGGCGCGACTGCGCGATGGCGTCGTCCGCCTCGCGCTGCTGCTGCTGTACGGCGAGCTGCTCGGCGCGGGCGCGCAGCACCTGGTCCTCGGTGACGCGGCCGTTGCGGAACAGCGAATCGGTGACGCGCAGGTTCTCGGCGAGCACCTCCGCCGCCGACGCCACGATGAGCGCGGCACGGCGCGCCTTCAGGTGCTGCAGATACGCGAGACTCACGTCGTGGTGCAGCTGGTTCGCGAACACCAGGCGCTGGAACTGCGCGCCGCGCAGCAGCTCGCGCTGGGCGGCGACCGCGGCCGGGATCGCGGGCTGGTAGAGCGGCTGGCGCAGGGCAATGTGGGTGTCCTGCTCGCGATCGCGCAGGAACGGGATGCTGGGATCCCCGAGCATTCCGAAGCGCGGCGCCTGGCCCTGCGCGACCAGCAGCTCGTTCAGCGTCTGGTACGCGGGATTCAGCAGCTGCCCGGCCGGGAACTCGAGCGTGCGGCCGCCTTCGTTGCGCGAGTAGCGCGCTTCGAGCGAGAGCTCGGGGTAGAAGCGGGCACGCGCCGCGCGCAGCGCTTCCGTCGCCCGGTCGACCTCGATGGCCTCGCGCGCGAGGGAGAGGTTCGACGCGAAGGCGGCTTCCACCAGCGACTGCTGCACCTCGCGCACGGACCGGAGCGACCCGTCGCCGGGCTCCGCCGCCACGGCGCACAGCGGGAAGGCGCCCGCCGCGCACACCAGCAGCGCCGCGATTCGGCGGAGGGGGGAGATCACGGCCTTCATGCGTCCGGTGTCGGCGCCACCGCGGCGAGCGCGAGGTGCAGCGCCTGCTGGAAGAGCATGTCGGGGCCGACTCCGCGCCGCTCGAGCAGAGCGCCCTTCGTGGCCGCGATCTGGATGACGCCGTGCATGAACCCCCAGAGCGCCGTCGCGACGGCATCCGCCTGCGTCAGCGAGGCGCGGATGGAACCGTCGCGCACGCCCTCGTGCAGCACCTGCACCAGCACGCCGTGCACCTCGTCGCCGCGCGCGAGGCAGGCCTCGGCATTGCCGCCTTTCGGGAGCGACGCGCTGTCGCGCGCCTCGCAGCGCGCGAGCACGTCGAAGCTCACCGGCTCCTGCTGGGAGAAGGCGACGTACGCCGCGCCCATGGCGGCGAGGCGATCACGCCCGGTGGCCGCCCCGCGCGTCGCCTCGCGGAACGCCGCGGCCAGCTGCACGAGCACGCGCTCGCAGAGGGCGAAGAGCAGGTCGTCCTTGTCGGTGAAGTAGACGTAGATCAGCGCGCGCGACAGCCGCGCCTGGCGGGCGACCTGGTCCATGGTCAGCGCGTCGATGCCGACGAGGCCCGCGACCTTCAGCGCGGCGGCGAGGATCTCGTCGCGCCGACGTTCCTTCTCCTCACGACGGCGCTGTGCCAGGTCGCTCATGGCGCAGAGCCTGCGCCAGTCGTTGACAAAGTGTCAACGACTATACGGGTGTGTAATCAGTGAAGGGGTGCCCCAATGCGGGGCACTATGGCGTCCATTGTTTCACCGTTGCCGCCAATCCCTCGCGGATCGACTGCTCGGCGGACGGTCCCGGCTTGCCCGGGCCGGCCGCCGTGCCGAGGCACACGAAGCCGATGAGGTGATCGGCCGGGCCCAGGCCGAAGCCGGCCTTGAACGCCTCGTCGAACACGCCGTCGCCGGAAAAGAGGAAACCGGCGAAGCCGAGCGCATGCGCCGCACTCAGCACCAGCTGCGTCGCGCCCGCCGCCGCGAAGGTCTGCTCGATCGGCCGGGTCTTGTGGTTCGGATCGATCTTCGCCGCGGCCACGATGAGGAGCGGCGCCCGCGCCGTCAGGCGGTACTTGTCGCGGTTCATCTCGTAGCGCGCCGGGTCGCCCTGCACGCGCGTCGCCGCGGCGGCGAGGCGGTCGAAGAAGGCCTCGTAGTGCTCCGGCCGCACGACGAAGAAGCGCCACGGCCGCACGCGGCGGTGGTCGGCCGCGCGCTGCGCGGCGCCCAGGATCATCTCGAGCTGCGCATCGTCCGGGGCCGGCGGCCCCATGAAGGCGCCCGCGAGCGAGGTGCGCGTGAGCAGTTTCTCGATGCAGGGATTCGGCGCGACGGGAAGCGTCATGGAACCTCGGGGGACCTGGGCGGGAAGGGGATCACTCGCGAAAATTGTCGAACTGGAGCGGTACGTCCAGCTCGGCCTTGCGCAGCAGCGCGATGGCGGCCTGCAGGTCGTCCCGCTGCTTGCCGGTGACACGCACCTTGTCGCCCTGGATCGCGGCCTGCACCTTCAGGCGGCTCTCCTTGAGCGTCTTCACGACCTTGCGGCCGGTGTCGGCATCGATGCCGTGCTTCAGCACCACGCGCTGGCGCGCCTCGGCGAGGTTCACCTCGGGGTCCTTGAGCTCGATGCACTTGACGTCCACGCCGCGCTTGGCGAGGCGCTGCTTCAGGATGTCGAGCATCTGCTGCAGCTGGAACTCCACCTGCGCCTTCATCACGACGACGAACTCGTCCTTCGCGTCGCGCGTGAACGACGCGCCGGTGTTCTTGAAGTCGAACCGCTGCGTGAGCTCGCGGTTCGCCTGGTCGACGCCGTTGGACACCTCGTGCCCGTCCAGCTCCGAGACCACGTCGAACGAGGGCATCAGGGTTTCTCCGCCAGCAGCTCGCGCACGGTGCGATCGAAATCGCGACGCAGCTCGTCGTAGTGCACGCCGGTCGCGGGGCCCGAGAAGCCGGTGTGCACGCGCCGCACCTTGCCGGCGCGGTCGATGAAGATCGTCGTGGGATACGCGAGCACGGCCGAGAGCTGCGGCAGCAGCCGCTGCGCCTGCTCGCGGTCGTTCTCGCCGGCGATGAGGAGCGGATACTCGATCGCGTAGCGGTCGCGGAACCGCTCGACCGCGCTCACCGCTTCGGCGCGATCGGCCGACTGCTCGAACATGAGGCCCACGATCTCGAGCCCCTGCGGCGCGAGCTCCCGGTACCACGGCGTGAAGAACGCGGCCTCGTCGTGGCAGTTCGGGCACCAGCTGCCGCCGAGCGTGACCACGACGACCTTGCCGCGGAACCGCTCGTCGTCGAGCGAGACCGGGCGGCCCGAGAGATCCGGCAGCCGGAACGACAGCCGCTCCTCGCCGGGCTTCATGTGCGCGGCGCTTTCCGCATCGCCCAGGCTCGCGTTCTCGTCGCGATGGCCCGCCACGCGCTCGTGGCTCGCGAGGCCGGACCAGTAGTCGCCCGACATCGCCTCGCCGGTCACGCGCAGATGGTAGAGGAACGCGTGGCCGCCGTTGAAGCTGCGGAGGAAGAGCGTATCGCCACGCATCTGTCCCGAGAGGTAGCGGTGATCGGCCGTGGGCGTGAGGAAGGTGCCGAACACGTTCGCGCCTTCCTGGCGGAACTCGCCGACGCCGAGGGATTCCGCGCCGTCGTCGTCGGTGAAGGTCACCGCCCAGCGTCCCGTCACCTGCGTCGTCGGCGTCGGCGGATCGGCGAAGAAGCCGTAATCCGAACCGCGCGTCGCGACCAGCGGGATCACCTGCCGCACGGCGTGCTGCTTGATCATCGTGACGGCGCCTTCGAGACGTCCGCCCGGCTTGCGCCCGGCCTGAAGCTCGGTCTGCAGTCCCGGAAGGCGCAGGGTGAGTCGATCGCCGGTCAGCGTCGCTTCGCTGATCTCGATGCGCTCCTCGCCGTTGACGAGCGTCGCGCGCAGGCGTCCCTGCGCATCGCGCAGCTCGAGGCCGAAGGGCAGCTCGCCGCCCGGCAGCTGCAGCGCGACGCGGTAGTCGCCGGCCCAGCCCTGCGGCGCGGGCGCCGAACGGCCGCAGCCGCCGAGCGCCAGCAGCAGCGCCAGCACGGCCCCCGCCGCGGCGCGCGCGGCGTGCGCGCGCCGGTGCGACTCACCAGGACGGCTGCAGGAAGCCATCGCTGCCACTCCGCCACGGCGTCCACACGAGACTCGCGCGCCCGACTTGTGTATCCGACTTGCGAGGCGCGATCGTCGCCTCGCGAAGCTCCACGCGCTGGGGATCGAGCGTGCGCTCGAGCTCGGCCACCGCGGCCTCGCATTCCGCCGTCAGCTTCGCGAGCTTCGCCTGCACCTGCTCGACGCTCTCGTCGGCGTGCGCGACGTCCTGCGATTCGCGGCCGAGCCGGCTCGCCGAACGCGCCGCGGTGGTCGCACGCCCGAGCGTGGAAGAGGAGATCGCCTTGCGCCCGAACAGCGCGCCGAGCACGGTCGCCCCGACGCTGATCGCGGTCTGCAGGCCCTGCTGCGATCGCTGCGAGCGCTCGCGTTCGGCCTTCTGCTGCGCGCGCTGCAGGCTCGCGCGCACGGTCTCGAGCCTGGGCTCGAGCTTCGCGCGCAACGCGGCCACGCGCGCGTCGCGCTGCTCGCGCAGGGCGAGCGCCACGCGGCTGCGGAAATCCCCTTCGGCCTCGTCGGGCTGCGACACGAGCTTCGCCACGTCGCAGACGAGCACGCGCGCGCGGCTCTGCTGGTACAGCCACGCGCCCAGCGACTTCGCGTACGCGCCGTACGAAGCGGCGCGCAACGCGCCCGGCGGCAGCTCCGCGAAGCTCGCGTTCGCCGCGGGATGCCGGTCGAACGCGCGCGTCTCGTCGGGCAGCGGCTGCGCCTCTTCCCACGTCGCGTCGCGGCCCTCGTCGCCCAGCGGCGCGAGCAGCGCGCGGTCCTGCCACACGTCGACGCCGAGCTTCGCATCGGCGAAATGCAGCTTCGCGCGTCCCAGCACGCGCGGCTGGTAATGCAGCGCGCCCGCGCCGGGCTTCGCCGGCAGGAAGAGCTCCTCCACCTCGGCGGGCAGCGGCGGACGGCTCGCGGTCACCGGCGCGCTCGCCGCGTCCGCGGCGGGCGGCGTCGCATCCCGCGGCAGCACGCCGGGCGGCGGTGTTGGTGCGGCCTTGCGCGGCGCCATCAGCCGCGAGATCTCCGCGGGCGTCAGGGGTCCGCGCA
>Ga0182745_1003868_pt1 | contig 12703 bp, 13 predicted proteins | sample eDN3rd30CKraftBY_FD_128523 | JGI IMG/M metagenome (GOLD analysis project Ga0182745, IMG submission 128523) | Enriched backyard soil microbial communities from Emeryville, California, USA - eDNA 3rd pass 30_C Kraft BY (version 2) (version 2) | ecosystem: Environmental > Terrestrial > Soil >...
ATGCTGGGGGTGTTTGTGGGGTCCAGCCTGGGATCCAGACTGACAAAACGCCTCAAGACCGAACGCCTGGTGATGATCTTTTTCGTGATCCTCACCTATCTCGGTGCGTCCATGGTGCTCAGTGCTTTCGACTTCAACCCGTTTGGATAACGAGACATGACTGATCAAACATCCACGACCATGCGAACCTTTGACTCACGACAGGTCACTTCCGCGGCAATCAAGGTCCTGACCACGGGATGGCGGCTTTCCTTTGCCCTGGTCATCATCGGGCTGGTGATCGCCATCATCCGCGATGAACCTCTGGCCAGGGAACTGGGGACCTTCAGCCACGTCTTCGATGAACTTCGGCACGGACATTCCAACGGGTTTCTTGGCGTCGGCATCCTGGTGATGATCCTGTCGCCCATCGTCTCCGCAGCCACGATCGCGGTGAGCTTTTTCCGCATAGGAGACCGCCAGTACGGGATCATTACCACCGTCGTATTCATCATCCTGATGATTTCGATTGGCCTGTCGTTGCTCTAGAGCAACAGCGTATCGAAAGCGGTTCACGTGCTGGAGCCTGTTGTCGTGAACAACACTATTTCACGCCCTATCGCCATCATCGTCGCGATGGAAAGCGAACGTACGCACCTCGAACGAGCGATCCCGGATTGGGATCATCGTATTGATTCCGTATGGCCCGTGATGCGAACGACCTGGCATGGCGTGGAACTCGTTGCCCTGAGATCCGGTATCGGTATGGTATCCGCCGCAGCGGCGACGGAATTTGCCATAGCCACCTACTCCCCTCAATGCATCCTCAACTTCGGCTGCACCGGAGCGCATCGGCGTGAGATCCTGCCGGGTGATGTGGTCATCGGGACTGACCTGGTATCGCACGGACGGATGCGGATATCCCCGAGCGAAGGCATCATTCCCATGGATATCCCGTTCACCGTGCATGGCGAGCCAGAACCGCGCATCACGCCAGGTTGCGATCCCGAACTGGTGAAGCTGGCGCAGGAGGCTGCCAGGAAAACGCTTCTGGAGCCCTGGCCGGAGCACTTCCGGCTGGCAGCGCATCCACCCGATGGGGCGGTTCGCGTGCACACCGGACCGGTAGCTTCGGCCGATATCTGGACGCAGGACCCCGTGTGGCTCGACGCCATGCATGAACGCACCGGATCCCTGTGCGAGGATATGGAGGCGACCGCCATCGGCCAGATCGCCGCCATGCACGGTATACCGTTCCTGACGATCAAGGATATTTCCAACAACGAATTCCACGCCGAATCAAGCTTCGAAGGAACGGAATCCGATCTGCCGCTCAGCGAGGTTGGGAAGCGCGCGGCGGCGCTGACCGTTGCCACCATTGAGCGAATCGCCGACCATGGACTCAAACGCTAATACCGCATCCGGCTGTCTGCTGGTCCCTATCCCCGCAGAATCTTCTCCATTGCCTTGCCCTTTGCCAGCTCGTCGATCAGTTTATCCAGGTAGCGGATCTCCTGCATGGTAGGTTCTTCGATCTCCTCCACCCGGACACCGCAAATGACGCCCTTGATCAGGGACCGGGCTGGATTCAGGTGAGGCGCTTCCGCAAAGAAAGTCTCGAAATCCGTTTGCTTCTCCAGATGCGCTTCCATCTCTTCATCGTCGTATCCCGTCAGCCAGTTGATGATTTCATCAACTTCTGCTTGCGTGCGTCCCTTCTTCTCCGCTTTGGCGATGTAGAGCGGATAGACCTTCGCGAAACTCATGGAATAGATCGGATGTTTGGTCATGTTTCCTCCCTGATTTCACGCTGTCTGGAATGCGCACCATAACGCCACGGACCCGGTCAAGGATGGCCGGGATCCTGATAGGCAGGGAATCCTAGTTCGACCATTCCGGGGGCCGAACAACGAGACGGCCATTGGCGGGATCGATCTCGGGGACGAACTCGGGATGGTTGGGCACCATCAACTGCTCCGCCGTATCGGGCCGTTCGCCGATGACCAGCACATCGTGAGCGCCGGTCTCGATCAGGTCGATGACAGTACCAACCGGCGTTCCATCCTCGAGATACGCCTTAAGCCCGATGAGCTGGAAAAGGAAATATTCGCCTTCTTCCAATGGACGGGCATCTGTCCCGGCAATCTTCACCGGTAATCCTGAAAGCAAGGCACCAGCCTCGGGAGAATCCGTACCCGCGAGCTTGATGATGGCCCCGTTATTCGTGAAGCGGATATGTTCCAGCGTGACAGGCGTATCGCGGTCACCAAGGTAGACCGTTTCAACGGTCGCCAGGTTCTCCGGATCGTCTGTCAGCAAGCGCATTTTCACGTCGCCGTATACACCATGCGTGCCGCCAATACGGCCAACGGTCAACCGGACGTCCTGCAATGGCGTTTGTGGATTCGGACCAGCGCTTTCGATGAGCGTGCGTGGCGGAGCCGGTTTGCGATGGCGCGCGGCGGGACGCCGCTGCCCACCGGGGGCAGACACCGACGGGGAGCCGGTGGCCGGCTCCCCGTTCGCTGCGGACGTCATAGATGGGGATTCAGTCTTGTCCTTCAATGTCCAGACTCACTCGCAGATGGTGACGGGATCCGGCGATCATCAGCGCGGTACGCATCGCCTTCGCGATCCTGCCACCCCGCCCGATAATCTTGCCCAGGTCAGATTCGGGCAGACGCACCTGAATCTGGACGGACGAGCCCCGTTCGACGGCTTCGACAGAGACGGATGCCGGATCGTCCATGAGCTGCTCAACCAGCCACACGACAAGTCCGCGCAACTGCTCCACAGGATCATCCCCGTTCGCAGCCGCATCATTCATCACCTGATCGATCTCGTCTTCCGGAACCGATTGCTCGTCTTCCCGGACGTTGTCGACATCCTCAATGGATGCATTGTCAACGTGTGGATCCCGCTCGTCGGCAGCCATTACGCGGTCGCTTCAGCAGCTGGAGTCCCGGTAGCTTCGGCCGACGCATCAGCCGTGACACCGGCACGCTTCAACAGCCCCGCAACCGTATCCGACGGCTTGGCGCCAACGCTCAACCAGTACTTGACGCGCTCGGCGTCGACCTTGACGGTAGCTGGCTCGGTAAGTGGATCGTAGTGGCCCAGGATTTCGATGAAGCGACCATCGCGCGGCGAACTGTGCTCGGCAGCGACGATACGGTAAAACGGACGCTTCTTGGCGCCCATGCGACGAAGTCGAAGCTTGATCACTGGTGACAACTCCCTGTCGGAGAATGCTCGGGCTTCATGCCCAATCAGTCATGAAAAACAAAGTCATGCCGGAACACGCGATTGAGGTTTCCGCTTCGTTCCAGACATCCTGCATGCCACGCATCACCGCGCCCGATATCGGGAGGCAAATCGCACTGTGATTCACCGGACTACGTTTGGCAGCCCCTGACCGCAAACGGTCATCACATCCCGTCATCGGCCAGATTGCCCTTTGGCATTCTGGACGCATGCAAGAAGAGACCGCCACCGGCGGCCTTGAGCCATCAATGTAGCACAGTCTATGGAACTGGGTCAAAATCAGGTTGGATGTGGGGGATTATCCCGACGATCAGGAAATCGTGGGAGATGAGTCGGCTGTTTGGCGTCCGGGCTTGCCGTCGCGGCAACAGACTTTGATGACGGCTTCGGTGAGATCACGGGGGAGTCCGAGGCTTTTTGCCCGGGAAATGAGTTCGATGGAATCGTGCCGCTCGACAAGAGCTTCGGCGATCAATTGGGTAGGTCGGGCAACCGCCTGATCGGCGCTGGAAGTGCTATGCATGTGTCTATTCCCTTCAAGTCAAAAAGATACCGGGTCATGTGTGGTGCATGGACCCTTGCTTGCAATTTCGCCAAACCTGATGGCGAAATTGCACCAGCCAGTACCTCATCGTAGCAAGATGAAACCGTTTTCGCAATGTCTTAAGACGTCTTCGCACGACACTTTACTTGCAGTTATGTCCTATTAATGATGGAACAACCTCATACCTACGCGGGTGGACACGCAAATCGCCCCTACGCAAAGATGTCTGCATGCGCCTGGTTTGCCATCCATTGTGTTCGTAGAACTGGCCCTCGCCGCTGCGGACAGTGGCCAGTTTCCGGTGGAAACCTCGCGGACGGCATCCAGAGGTCGGCCACGAGGGCCGACCCTACGAGGATCTGATGCGTGGAAAACCCGAACTACGAAGCACACCAGCGGTCAATCCCGGGTGATCCGCAACGCATGATCCAGATTCGGTATCAGGCCGGAGATGCCGTCGTTTCGGCTGACAGCCCTTTTGGCAATTGCAGGGCAATTTCATCCCGGAATGCCTGGAGTTCAGCAGCCGTCCGCGCCTGGTCCCAACCTTGTGTGCGGGAGGCGACCCGAGCCGCCGCCTCAGCGACGCCAAGACCAGCATCGGGCTCCAGGGCGAGCATCGTCCGCCGGAGCAAGACGTCGGCCAGGGTTTTGGCGAACTCATCGTTGAAGGCAAGCGGAATGGCCGCCGCGATCCCGGGCATGCCCGGAACGAGCGGCTCCCGCAGTGCGGCATCCTCTTCCGCCAGCACGACAAGCTGGCGAGCCCGTGAACCATACACACTGAGCATCCAGACAGCGCTCTCGGCGGACAACCAGTCCGGGCGGTTCGTCACGAAATGCTCGGCAAACGACGGATAATCTCCCTCGCCACCAGGTAGCGGTTGGGTGCGGGACCTGCTCTTTGGTGCCTTACGCCCAAGCTTGGCAAATGCCGCATCGACCGTCTCCTCGGCGAGACTGCGATAGGTTGTCAGCTTCCCGCCAATAATCGACAGCAATCCCTCGATCTTCGGTGCATGATCCTTAATGATGTGCTTCCGGGTAATGGCCCCGGCGTCGCCCTCTTCCTGATAGGGCAAAGGCCGCAACCCGGAGAATGTGTACAGCACATCTTCACGTTCGAGGTTCGCATCCGGGATCGCCAGATTGGTCTCGGTCAGGAGGTAGGCAATCTCATCTTCCGAGGCCACAATCCGGTCCGGATCACCCTCGAACCGGATATCGGTCGTCCCGATCAGGTAAAGATCGTTCCAGGGAATGATGAAATACGGCCGACCGTCCTGCCGGGCCTCGATGTAGAGCGCATCGTTCGGGGCACCCGGAAACGGCTCCACCACGATATGGCTGCCCTTGGTGCCGCCAATCAGGCGCTTGGGCGCCTGCGTTCCCGTGATTTCGGCAAGGACCTCGTCCACCCAGGGACCCGACACATTGATCGTCAACGGTGCCCAGACGATTTCCGTTTCACCGGTCAGGATATCGGAGAGATGCACTCCCTTGATCACCCCGGCTTCAACCTCGAACCCCGTCACCTCCGTGTGGGTCCGCACCTGGGCGCCATTCGCCACGGCGTCGATCACGTTCTCGACGACAAGCCGCTCGGGGTACGCAACCTGGGCGTCATAGTACCGGGCGGCGGCCTTGAGCCCCTGAGGATCCAGACCGGGCTCCTGCTCCAGAGCCTCATCTTTCGTAAACATACGGTGCCGTGGCAACGATTTGTCGTAGGAGAGGACATCGTAGGCGATCATGCCAAGCCGGATCATGAACGGACCGCGGGAATGTCCCTTGTAGATTGGCAATGTCAACGGCAAGGGGTTGACCAGATGCGGAGCGGCCTTGAGCAGCCGCTCCCGCTCCCGCAGGGATTCCCGCACCAGGGCGAACTCGAAATGCTCGAGGTAACGCAAACCGCCGTGAATCAGGCGACTCGACGTCGAGGATGTTCCCGCGCCAGGATCGTCCTTTTCCACCAGCAAGACCTTGAGTCCGCTCAGGGCCGCCTCGCGCGCAATCCCGGCACCATTGATCCCCGCCCCGATGACGACGAGATCGAAACGCTTGCTTTCATCTTTACTCATTTGCGACGCCACTCCGTACCGCTTTCGCTCACCCGGCGATATTCATACGTCCCCAAGTGTAGCCGGACGAATTGTTAACGCGCCCGCGCCCTACCCGCTCCTGGCACGACCGACCGCGTCATTCCACACATCAATGCGCGATTGACGCGCGGATTCCGTGATGGCGGGCTCGAAACGACGATCCACTTGCCAGGCCGCGCGAACCTCTTCCCGATCGGACCAGACACCAGCCCCAATCCCGGCCAGATAGCCCGCGCCGAGCACCGTGGTTTCCACATTCTTCGGCCGCACGACCGGTACCCCGAGGATGTCTGCCTGCATCTGCATCAGCAGATCATTCTGGGAGGCCCCACCATCGACGCGGAGCTCCGCCAGAGTGATACCGGAATCGGATTCCATCGCCTTCAGCACATCCCGCGATTGCATGGCGATCGCCTCCAGGGTGGCCCGGGCAATGTGCGCCGCCGTGGTGCCCCGGCTGATACCGGTGATGGTTCCCCGGGCTTCTGCATCCCAGTACGGTGCGCCCAATCCGGAGAGGGCCGGAACAAATGCCACACCGCCAGCATCGTCCACCGATGCCGCAAGCGCCTCGATCTCCGACGACGACTTGATGATGCCGAGCCCGTCACGCAGCCATTGCACCGCCGACCCGGTGACAAAGATCGCCCCTTCAAGCGCGTATTCCGTGACCCGGTCGACATTCCAGGCAATGGTGGTCAACAAGCGATTGTCGGACAGCATGGCTTCCGGACCGGTTTGCATTAGCAGGAACGATCCGGTGCCGTAGGTATTCTTGGCTTCGCCGGGTTTGAAGCACGCCTGCCCGAACAGGGCAGATTGCTGGTCACCGGCGGAACCGGTGATCGGGATTTCCCTCCCGATGACAGAAGCGTCCGTTATCGCCAGGCTTCCGGAATTCGGCACAACCTCGGGAAGCATGGCGGCCGGGATCCGCAAATCCGCGAGCAGTTCGGCACTCCAGTCCTGCGTGCAAATATCGAACAGCATGGTACGCGAGACGTTCGAGATATCGGTGATATGCGCCTTGCCTGCCGTGAGATTCCAGATCAGCCAGGAATCGATGGTCCCGAAGCAGATATCGCCCGCTTCCGCCCGACGCCGGAGACTGGCGTCCCGATCCAGCAGCCAGGCAATTTTCGAGGCCGAGAAATACGCATCCGGTACGAGGCCAGTGATCTCCCGATACCGCTCCGCCATACCCCGGCGCTCGATATCGCGGATGACACCGGCCGTTTGCCGGGACTGCCAGACAATGGCCGGGGCAACAGGCTCTCCGCTGGCACGATCCCACAGTACGGTGGTTTCACGCTGGTTCGTGATACCGATGGCGGCGATGCTGGAGGCACCACCGTCGAGCCGATCCAGCACCGTATGCACCATGCGAAGCGTGACATCCCATATTTCGCCGGCATCGTGATTCACCCAGCCCGATTGCGGAAAGATCTGCCGGATTTCCTCCTGGGCGACATCCACGAAGGTTCCCTCAGCATCAATCACCACCGCGCGGCTGGATGTCGTTCCCTGATCGATCGCCAGAATATACTGCTCGCTTCCCACCGATGCCCCTCCCTCGCGTCTGCCATTAATTGGTCATCAATCTGAAATCATGCTACCGCAGCCGGTAACGAAGGGAGATCGCGGGACCCACAGGGCAGACAACCATCATCCTTCCGGAGATGCTTCCGGTGTTCCGACCGGGGTGGCTCCTGGCGAGGCAACCGGGGTGGCGGATACCGGGGAAGATTCCGGCGATGCAGCGGGTTCCGGCGTGACCGCAACGGCTTCGCCTCGCCACAACGCCCGGGTGTTCCAGGTCTGGAAATACTTGTCCGGAGCAAACCCCTGGATGTCCGGCTTCACCAGCACCAGATCGCGAGGGAAGCCAAACCAGAGTCCGAAGAGATCGTCGTTGGCAGCTTCCTGTAATTTCTGCAGCGCGATCTTCATCTGATCCTGCGTCCAGGCGGCAAAGTAGTCGTTAATCGCTTCATCGACCGTCGCGTTACTGTATCCACCTGGATTCCAGCCCCGCTGATTGATCCGGATATCCCAGGCAGTGCCGTACAGGTCGTACTCGGCGAATGCCGGATATTGCACCAGGGAATAGGCGACCATGTCGTACATACGGTTCTCGACCCAGCGCGTATCGAATTCTCCGGGCTCGATTTGCTGCACCGTCAACTGGGCACCGATGTCGGCCAGGTCCGGTTTGATGCTCTCCAGCAGGGCCAACAACTCCGGACGTTCCTGGTTACTGACGATGCAATAGAGATCGAGCTTGTTGCCGCTGGGATGCTCGCGCATGCCGTCGCCATCGATATCGCTCCAGCCAGCCTCGTCCAGGATGCGCCGGGCCTCCTCGATATCGCGTTGCGGATTGCGGATCCCGTCATCGTGCGCCCATGGCTGGGTGACGGTTCCCGCCTTCGTCTCATCGATGAAATCGTAGAAAATCTCCCGGGCGTATCGGGCTCGATCCACCGCCAGGGTCAGGGCCTGCCGCAGGGCGGTATCTCGCATCATATCCGCTGTGGCGTTGGCGGGATTGGCGAAATTGAACGCGGCGAAGAAGGCAACGGGAGCCTCGGCGACAAACAGGGTGCCATCTTCGTCCCACAAGCCATCCATTTCTGTGGTCCGGACTGGCGAGACGATATCGACATCGCCGTTCTTCCAGCCATCGATCCGTTGTTGCTGATCGTCCTCGCCGATGAGCTTGAGACGATCGAAATACGGGGCATCCTGCCAGTAATCATCGTTCCGACCGAGCATGAGGAAATCATCCTCGATCCCCAGCAACTTCCATGGCCCGGTTCCCAGGGGCACATGGTTCGGCCACGGATAATCCGTAAGCGACCGCTCACCCTCCGGTTTTGCTTCCCAGTGGGATTTGTACTGCGCGCTTGAGAAGATGGGTTGGCTGGCACCGTTGAACAGGAAGGCGCCGTCGGGTTCCGAAAAGGTGACATGCACCGTGCTGGCACCCTCGATCGTCACATCGATAATCAGGGCGAAGATACCCGCCATCACGCTGTCATAATCATCACGGTAGGCCTGGAACGAGAAGCGCACATCTTCCGCCGTCAGCGGCGAACCATCGTGGAAGATGACTTCATCGCGCAAGATGAAGGAGAGGATCAGGCCGTCGTCGCTCCACGTCCAGGATTTCGCAAGCCAGGGTTCCGGCTCCATCGAGATTTCATTGATCCAGACCAGGGGATCGTACAGACTCACGGAGATCTGGATATCCTGCAACTGGGCGGTGGGGCTGAAGCTGTGCAGATCCGTCTGCCGGACATACATCCGCAAGTCGGTACCCCGTTGGGGCGAGCCACCATACGTGGGCTTCTGGTCACGCACGATCGTGAGCGATGTCTCCGGCACCGCAGACGGAACCGGTGTCGTGGCAGGAGATGCCGCCGGGGACGCCGAGGGAGAGGCAGCTGGCGACGCTCCGGGCGAGGCATCAAGGGTGGCGGATTGCCCGGCAACATGGAATCCCGCAGCTGCCAATCCGGCGCCGGCAGCGCTTACTCCGAGGCCCTGCAAAAGCCGGCGCCGGCTGATCCAGGTCGTGTGCATCGGACGGTGTTCAGGCGAAATTGGTTGGCTCATGGATTCCGTGCTTCTCTCTTCCACAGCAAAAAGGACCTGACCGATTGTCAGCCCCATTGTACACGTGTACGTACATATGCCAGGATCGGGTGTATGCGCGGGTCGGAGCGGGGTGAGGCAACTACCATACGATACGTCTATCGCGGACGATGGTTGAAGCCCTATGCGGAATCCGGATGATGCGTTGGGGGTGGTGTAGGGGCAGACGGGCGTAGCCTCGCTGCCCATCGGCGCCACAGGCGTCGATCATCGGGGATCACTCCAAAGTGTTTATCCGGATTCCATATTACAGGAGTGTGGTAAGCCCTTGCCAAAAGAACCAGACAGCAAAGCCGATGATAATGACGCCGCTAACGCCGGTTACCCAGCGCATGCCGGTGCCAGTCACAAAGCGACGGGAGACCTGGGCGAGAACGGAGATGAAGGTCACCCAGCAAAAGATGCCGAACATGACGCCCAGCACCAGAACAGGCGACCCCGCCTGACCGACGCGTTCCACGGCCTCAGCGACCAGCGCCGCACCCACGGAAAGCCAGTAGACGATACCCATCGGGTTGAAAATCGCCATCAGAAAGCCGGTAACATAGCTCCGACCCCGCTTCGGCGGCTTCTCATTTCCGTCGCCGCTGCTGCCCTTGAGCGCGGTCCGCAGGCTCGTCCACCCCACCCAGGCCAGCATCACCCCACCGGCAAGAAACAGGGGAACTCGCAAGGATGGGCGGTCGGCCAGCGGTGTCAGACCACCCACGATGAGCGCTGCATAGATCGTGTCAGCGGAGAGGGCTCCCAGACCCACCAGCCAGCCATGCAGGAAGCCATCACGAATGCCTCGTCGGATAAGTTCCACATTGATGGGTCCGATTGGCGCTGCCAGGGCAACGCCCACGGTCATGCCATACAGAATCAGACCAAGTAGTTCCGTGGTCGTCACGCGGTTTCGTCCTCAATCAGGGACAGCAGTGCCACATATGGCGAAGTTTGCCCAGAGAAATCAGTGTAACAAAAACCGGATTCGCTCCGGCGGATGCCCCGGCGTGGCAATATATCTGCAAGCAGCATCGCAAGACGTCATGACCGATTCAGGATATTACCCTCCCGATTTCATCAGGCCCCAGGTACAGGTTTACGGGGTCATCAGGCAGGGTAAGGAGCGCACATGGACAGATTTTTACACTCGCATCGCGAACAGCCTGACGCGGGGAACGATGCCGAATCCACTAGCGAGGATGCCTCAGGGTTGGTGCCAGTCCCGGAAGAGGAACGCCAGCCACCACCGCTCGATGTCGACGAACGGGAATCAGCGCCCGGGCCTTCCGCACCCATCGCCATGCCCGCCCACGATGACGACCGGGACGACCCTTTCGATATCGAGGGCAGCATTGACGCCCATCAGCCCTTGCCAACCGACAATGCCTATCACGACGATGACGCCGCGGCTCCTGACCCGTACGATATCGATGACCCGCTGGATATGACCTTGCCGCGACCGGTGAGCGACCGGCCCGAGGCGGCGGACGATTTTTCGACCGGCGAGGAACTGGATGTCGACACAGAACCGGATGACCGCACAGCGTCGGCTTCGACATCATCATCGCTGAGCGACGCGGACAGTCACGGCACACCGGTGTATATCGGCGGTCCCAGCGACGATGAGCCTGTCAACAGTGAATCGGATTTCTACCCGCTCTCGTTCGACGACGATGCCGGGGCAGCTAACACCGGCGGTGATGAGCCTGAACGGGACTCCGGGGATGATGCGTGGATCGACGCGGGTCCGGACCCGCAAGCCGAACGGGCCAGCAACGCGCTTCCCCCAGCAGGCACAACCACCTGCCCGGTGTGCGGCAGGGAAACTGACGCCCTCCGGTTCTGTGGATTTTGCGGCGCGCAGTTGACGGAAGTTCGACGTGAAACCACGGCTACGTCGCTGACAGGACGACTGCAGGAACGGGCTTCCATGCTCCTGGAACCTGTCGCGCAATGGACGCGGCCCGGCGCGGTACGCTTCATCATGGCGGTGGGCGGCATTCTGGTCCTGCTTGCCCTGCTGGCGAACAATGGCGCAATGGCACTCATGTTCGGCGCGGCAATCCTGCCGCTCATCCTGGTGTTCTGGTGCCTGAATCTCGATGTGTTTGAAAACGAATCTCCGGTCACTATCGCCGGATTCGGCCTCGGCGGCATCCTGCTTGGCGCCGTTTTGGGCTGGCTTGGTGCCCTGGTCGTCTCCAATTCCTGGTTCGATACCGGTGTCCTGAACTATGGAGCCGCAGGATTCGGCGGGAAGTATGCAGAGGCAGCAGGCTCGTCCCCGTTCGTGGTCTGGACGCTGGTGGGGATTGTCATTCCGCTGGCGGCCCTTGCCGTTATCATCGGTGGACCTCTCGCCATGCGCCAGACGTTCTCCCTGCGTAACGAGGTGATGGACGGCCTCACACTTGGCGCCGTTGTCGGGGCGGGATTCTCGCTGGGAACAGCAATCGTCTTCGCGTCGCCGATGCTGACGCAAGGCGGACCAGTGGCGGACGCGTCAACATGGACGTTGACGACCATTGGCCTGACGATCATCCGTCCCCTGATCTGGACCCTGAGCGGCGGCATGCTCGGTGCCGCGGCATGGCGCTACCTGTTGAGTGGCCGCATCGGTAGCGCCCTGATCCCGGCTATTGTCGGCGCGGCTGCTCCGCTCCTCTTCACGCTGATGTCGATCCAGGTATCGGCCACGGGCCTGTGGCCGGAAATCATCTGGGGACTGCTCGTTGCCGTTGTTGTCGGTTTCTTCTACAGGCGAACAATAGCGCAGGCAATTGAAGAGGACCGCAAGGTGCTGGGGAACGACGATTCCCGAATCATCTGCCCCAATTGCAATCAGGTCACCCCGGCAGGGCAATTCTGCGCCAACTGTGGTGCAACACTCCCGGCAACCGAAGCGACTGCCGCGTAATACCGAAGCCAAATACGTAGGTCATCGGTTCGGTCGAGAGGAACGCTGTCACGTACGGGCGATGCCCGCAGCTGCGGACGGTCATCGCCCCGCGAAGCGGCACCATGGTGCACGTCAACCATCAGTCCGTTCACTCCAGGACCGCAGGCCGGATTCCGTATTCAGAACAAGCTGCTGAATCTGTCGGGAATCTGCAAAATCAAACGCCGGCTCGTGAGAGCCGGCGTTTCAATCTATTCCGAAGCATCA
>Ga0182745_1003869_pt1 | contig 12703 bp, 11 predicted proteins | sample eDN3rd30CKraftBY_FD_128523 | JGI IMG/M metagenome (GOLD analysis project Ga0182745, IMG submission 128523) | Enriched backyard soil microbial communities from Emeryville, California, USA - eDNA 3rd pass 30_C Kraft BY (version 2) (version 2) | ecosystem: Environmental > Terrestrial > Soil >...
CTTTTTGCCCATTTTGGAAGCAATTTATAAAATTGCGGCCATTCTAAATCGCATGGTTTGAAAATTACCCCTTGCTGTTTATAGTAACCTACAAAAAATTCAGTAGAACGATTGGCAATTTGATTTTTAATATAATCCCATACATGTGTCACTTTTTTATGCCTTTCAAGCAAATTGACCTCTGATTCTTTTTTTATAAAAATATTAACAACCGCAATTTCATAGTCTTTCGTAAAATCAACATGAACCGTATTAGCATATTGAATAATACTTTCTTTTTTCAAAGGAGGAGCAGCAAAAAGCATATCCATAAAGCTTTCCTTCGCTTGCTCGTAATTATCCAGCACTAGTTTATGTTTAATAAACTGAACAGAACAAATATTTCTTACTAGCTCCATTGTTAATAGATCAAACTCATCCAAATCTTCTAGTTTCGTTTTAATCGAGATAAATCCAAGGACATTGCCATGTCCTTGAATAGTCCAGAAACAATAATTATTACCCTCAAAATTAACGAGAAAATGATCTTCCCTTTTTTTAAGGTATTGTTTTTTTGCCAGTTCACTAATGGGGAGTATTAATTCGTGTTGAATATTGCTGGAGTCGGTTATATGTTGAAAAAAGCGATCGTACAACACAACATTTTTCTTTACTGTCTGGTTAACCCTTTGAATAATCCCTTCAAAATTATCAACCTCTATTGTTTCTTTTATTAAAGACTGCTGATAATCGAGCAAAAATCGCAATTGGTCATTTTGTAGTTGCTCTGTATTATATAAAATCGTATTTTCTAAAAGAACAAGCATTTGATCGGCGATAATTTTCAAAAACAGCAAATTCTCTTTTGTATAAATTTCATCGGAGTAATATGCTAAATGCATAATGCCAAATAATTTTGATTGAACGCTTAAAGAGATGGAGATTTGGTTGCCGCCATACGTATCTAAATAGGGAAAGTGCTCTTCGATGTTAGTATTTTCTAATGAGATGATAGTTTTGGTTGGTGATTGTTTGAACGCTGGTTGATGAAAACGCAAGCTTTTTTGCTGCTCATCATACAAGTATACGACGACCGAATCACTCTTCGTTTCTTTCCCTGCACGCTCGGTTAACTGTTTAATATGTTGTTCTAAGGGGACTTCGATTGATAAATTTTGTTCAAGCAATTCAAGGTTGTACATCTTTTTTTGCTGGCGCTTTTTCTCTTTAGCTACACGGAGTACTGCAATCACGTCTTTCGCAAATTCCTCAAAGGAACTATCCATATCTAATAATGGAATATAGTTAAAAAATCCGACGATACAGAACCCAAAATTATAATGATGACTGGTCAAAGGAAGTGTGAACCATGTTTTCACTTCTTTTTGCTTCAAAGCTTGCACAAGCGCACAATTTACAAAATCATCAGCTTCAATAGAAGTTACATTTCTTTTTAGAAACTGATGATTGCACTGCTCTACTTTTAGTGGGAAAATCTCTTTAACCGCGCTAGCCTGGCCGCTAAAGGTATGAACAATATATTCATTATTTGAATAGGAGAAAATCCCGACAAAATCACTATATAAGCCTTCCCTAAATGAATCGGCGACATATAATAGCGCCTCTTCCTCCGATTCTATTTCCAATAGATGCCTTGAAATTTCGCGCAAATGTTTTTCTACTTTACCCCTTACATTTTCTCGCTTTGTCACCATTTCCACCGCCCCCTTCATATATGATAATAGCAAATATTTTCTAATTTTTTCAGAATAACCTAAATTTATTTTATGGTAAGTGATTCCTTCCAAGAATAACCTCATTCAAAAAGGCGCTAAGTCACCTTAGCACCTTTTTGCGTTTATCGAAGTTCAGCTTGCAATTGCTGTTCTAATAGTTTTTGCAGTTCAATCTTTTTAATCTTACCGCTTGCCGTCATTGGAATATCTTCAAGAATCACGATTTTGTCGGGCACTTTATAATCTGCAATATGGTTTCCTAAAAACTCCTTCAATGCTTCAATCGTTACATCGTTTGTTTTAAGTCGTATGGCTGCACATGAAATTTCTCCAAGCACCGTGTCAGGCAGTCCGACGATGGCAACCTCTAGAACACTTGGATGAGTATAGAGTACTTCCTCAATTTCTCTTGGGTAGATATTATAGCCGCCTCTTATAATCATCTCTTTTTTACGGCCGATTATCCGTAAGTAACCGCTTTCATCAAATACACCCAGATCTCCCGTATGGAACCATCCGTCATGATCGATTGCTTTACTTGTTTCCTCTCGCTTTTGATAATAGCCTTTCATTAAGCCAGGACCTTTTGTAATAATTTCGCCTACTTGCCCTATTGCGACATTCTCATTAAGGTCATCAACCAATTTGATGCTGACATCATGCATTGCCTTTCCTACAGTTTCGGAACGGAGGCGGTCATCATCATCCCAATCTCCAATAGTAATTGGAGCAGCAGTTTCACTTAATCCATAGGAGACAAGGATATTGCAGCCTAGCTCATTTCGTATCCTTTTCACAATTTCAATTGGACAAGGAGCTGCTGCGATAATACCTGTTCGAAGTGAGCTTAAATCATAATTTTTCCTGTTCGGATGATTGAGCTCAAGGATAAAGTTCGTCGGTACTCCATGGTGAATTGTTACCTTTTCCGCTTCTATAAGCTGCAGTGCTTGTTCTGCCTTGTATCTTTCCATTAAAACCATTTTCATACCAAATCTAATTGAAAATAATAGACTAATAACTAATCCAAACACATGAAACAACGGGACAGGCACTAATAACACATCTTGTTCCGTACATCTTAAAGCTTTACCTGACATAGTTGAAGTAAACAAAACATTCGAATGGGTTAGCATTGCCCCTTTAGGCTCGCCTGTTGTGCCTGAAGTATATAGAATTGCATAAACTGTATCCGAAGGCTCAAGCGTAGGGAAATTAGGTGCTTGATTCTTCCCCTTCACTAAAAAATCATCATAACTTTCTAAAGAATCAACCTCAAATCTTACTGGGATAATTCGCTTTAGTGTAGGTATATATCCTTTCACTGCTGTAAACATATCATAATTAGAGACATCATCTACCTGTTCAGAAATGAAAACCATTTTCGCACCGGAGTTAGACAATATATAGGCCACTTCATCCTGCCGATAACGCGTATTAAATGGTACAAGCGTTGCCCCAATCGATCCCACCGCAAGTGAAATGACTACAAACTCATACCAGTTAGGCAGACTTACCCCAACTTTGTCCCCAACACCTATATCTGATTGCTGTAGTGCCGATGCCATTACCTTTACTTGTTCGAATAACGCTCCATAGGTCACTCGATTTTGGCCATCAAACAAAACCTCTCTAGAAGCAAAATGACTACATGTTTGTTCTAACATATCGTAGATAGATAATTGATAACTAAACGACATCAAAACAATCCCCCTATCCCAACTTCGTTTAGGTTAGAGTATAAGAAAGTTTATACCCTGATACTACCTATACAATGTACGGTTTTCTCAGAACTACTTCATACATTTCGTACGATAAGATGTAAGAAGAACCATGACCCTTTGTTAGCGTAATTGATGAAATAAGAAAAGTAATAATTTTATTCATTTACCAAAAATTGTATAATGAAAGAAAGCAATCCGTACAAGGAGACGATAAGATGGATCTTTATGCAAAAAGCTTTCAGCAGTTCGCCGAAGTTCAAGCCAAAGGAAGCAGTGACCTCTATTACTTTTTAAGCCATCGAATAGTAGAGGATGAAGAGTTGGTAACGATTGTTAGTGAAATTCCTGCATCACAGCCTAAGCCCAATCTTTTCTTTGCCTCGATGCAATACCTTGTATCAAAAACTGTTTCTCCATTGCGAAGCTATTATCCTTCTTTAACAGACGTGCCCTTACCAGTTAAGCAAAGCTTTGAACCTTTTAAAGAATTTGCCTTACACCATAAAGACCAACTAATTGAGTTATTTCATACTAAATTAGTTCAAACTAACGAGGTTAGAAGAGCAGCTTATCTTTATCCATTGTTTTTAAGGATATCTGAAGAGACTCAGAAACCACTCGCTTTAATCGAAATTGGAACAAGCGCGGGTCTTTTGCTTTGTTTGGATGCTTATAATTATGAATATGGGAATGGAATAAAAATAACAAATGCTGAAGATTCGATATTGATAGCGTCCAATAATAAAGGAGAAAAATTACCGAGCTACATTTACTCTAAATTGCAGATAAATAATCGAATCGGGATTGATTTGAATATTGTCGATTTGAAAAACGAAGAGGATTATGACTGGATGCTTGCTTTAATTTGGCCTGAGCATTCAAAAAGAAGACAACAATTTAAAGAAGCAAGCCAAATTGCTTCAGGTATCAAAAAAGAGCTGTATGAAGGTGATTTAACCGAATTATTGCCGACGATTATTCAGTCCCTATCAACAGAAACTCAAGTTGTCGTTTTTCACACGCACGTAGCCAACCAATTTCCAAAACAGTTAAAAACTAATTTGATGGATTTATTAAATGAATTAAGTACTAAGCGCCCCATCTACCATATTTATAACAATATGTATGACGTGAATTTACATCAAGATCGATTGGAAAATGGACAAGCGCTGGAGGAAAAAATACTGCCGTCTCCTGATGGGCATGGCAGATGGTTTTGCTGGGGTTAAAATATATCAAAGCGTATCTATATATTTAGATACGCTTCAGCTTCATTAACTTCGCACAATAACTTATTTACATGTGTTACCCTAATACATTACCAATGATATCGAGGGCTTTGACTAGAGTGTGCAATTCCAGTAACCGCAGAATGTGCATTCTCTATGCCATGGTCATGTTCAGTAGCTTCTGCCGCAGCTTTGGTAGCATGGACCGTGCCGAATGGATGGTTAGGAGGAGCATATATCGAATACAGCTTCAGTGGGATATTGCCCACATTGGTCAGGTTATGCCACGTTCCAGCAGGTATCAGGATTGCAAAATCATCATAAACATTTCTATTAAAGTTTAAGTTTTCTTTATTTTTCCCCATTTGAACTATTCCCTGACCCTGTTCGATTCTAAGAAATTGATCTACATTGGGATGCATCTCAAGACCAATATCTTCCCCTGGTTTAAGGCTCATCAATGTGAGCTGCAAATGTTCTCCTGTCCATAATGCAGTGCGATACGAATGATTTTGTTTTGTCGCTTCGTTAATATTAACAACAAATGGATTTGCTCCATAATCTCTTAATCCTATCCCCTGACTACTATACTGCGGATTGAAACCTTTTCCGTGATATGGATATGTCCCGTAATTATAGGGCATTCCCACATACTGCTTATTAGATAAACTATAATAAGGATTGTGGTATGGGTCACCATTATGGTAATACACTTAATTCATTCCTTTCATAGAGCATTGTCATATCATATGCAAAAGGGTTGTGGATGACTTGAGTAGCTCGCATAGAAACAACACACAGAGGAAGAGGAATAAAAGCAATTAGGACACAACAAAAAGGTGTCCTATTAACAGACACCTTTTTGTTCATCAACTAATTTTCAAAGCTCTTTTGAACTCAGCTAATTTATCCAAACCCTTTTTCCGCGTGTTGGTTGTATTCTGATAGATTTCTTTTACATCTTCAATCCCTTTCATGATGGTGTTCCATGTCTTTTCAAGAGTTTCCAATTGAATGGAATTAGCAGATTTCAACTGAGTCATGGCTTTTTCTTGCAAGGCTGCATTTTCAGCGTTTCGACGCAGCACTTCTGCTGTTCTTTCATCTAAAGCTTGCTGTGCTTTTGCTCTTACTTGCTGGCGTTTGAGCGAAACCGTCTGGGCTAATGCTTGCCTAAATAGTGGCAAAGTAATGATAAAGGAAGCATTGATTTTGCGGAGTAATTCGTCATTCCCCATTTGCGTCAGTTTAATCATAGGAAGGCTTTGAAGGGCTACATTTTCTGCCAATCGAAGATCATAAATACGCTGTTCGAGCATTTGTTTTGCTTGATTGAAATGTTGAAGCTTCAACTGATCTAACTGATTCCCACTTATCCTTACCTTCTCTTTCCATTCTGGAATCAGCTTCTCCGTTATTTCTTGGACGACCCGTTCTCCAGCCAAGATATACTTTTGCAGTTCTTCATAATAAGCAAGATTATGATGAAACATTGTCTCTAATTGGTCATTTTCCCTTGCCATTTCCACTTCAAATTTTTTTAAGGCAATCCCGACTTTTTCAACATCTGTTTGCATGTTTTCGTATTTTTTATAAATACCTTCCATCGCATCCTTTGTTTTATGGAATACTTTTTGAAGGAAGTTAGGTTTTTTCTCTGTTTCAAAATCGCTCAAATTAAATTGATCCATGATTTTACTGAGATTCAGCGTTAGGTTTTTCGCTTCTTCCATTTCTGTTTGGCGAATCGAGCCTAAAATCTTATCGGAAAATCTTGAAATTTCTACCGCTGTTTGGCTGCCAAAAGTGATAAGGGAATTTAACTCTTCTATGTTAATTTGCCTTGAAATTGCTTGTATCTCAGGTGAATGTTGAACCCTATTTAGTATTTCAAATGTTTTCTGTTCTACCTCATTTGATAATTGCACGTTAGAAGTTTCTACCTCCATCTTACTTCCCCCTTACGTTAAAGGTGAGTTTACCTTTTAAACAACCTTTTAAAAATACTTATTTTTGTTTTAGGCTTTTCAGTTGGGATTTCTAAGTCAAAATGTACAGATGGCAATTGGTGGATATCAAAATAATTGCGGTTTATCCACGCTTCAATATTCTTGTAATTCGTTGGAGTGTAAATGGCGATATCTGCCCCTATTAAATTGAAAAAACAAAGCAAAATGATATCTGATTCGGTAAAGTTATCTGGCTTATTGTCGTATATCACAATTTTTGGAACCGTACCAGTAAAATCGAAGGATTCAATAAGCCGCAAAAACTCCGAATCCATCGTAATAATTGTCATTAAAATTTTTATTCTTAATTCATTCGTCATTTCCTGCAAGAACATATCCGATTTAATGAGTTCATTCATTTTACTTACGATAAAATCTTGTGCAGATTGATTCAAATAAGAGAATTTATATAAAGGATGTTTAAACAGTTTTTCTTTGTCAATCAATCCATTTGAATCCAGAATAAATGAAGTAGAATACATTTCCTGTCTGGAATATGTTATCGGTGTGAAATCTATTTTAGCTTTGAAAATAGTATTTGCCGTTTCCTTCATCTCGAAAAGTTCATGCCAATATTCATCTAGATGCTCATAAGTACCACTAACCTTTACAAATAGATTCGGTACTTCAACGATTTCATTTTCCACCTGGAATTCTGGTCTGATTTTGGCTTCTTCATGCCATAAAATCTTCATTTCATCATGAGTAGTTCTTAGCGTAATCGGTTTTGTTGATCCTTTTTCATATTGTCTGGTTTTAAATACACCGACATCCTCCCCATATAAGAACCCTTCAATTTCTTCTTTTGCCTCATAGGTCACGGTTTTCTTTCTAACTCTTTTCAGCTCCACTGGGAACGGTTCCAATGGGAAGCTATTCGGGAATACCATTTTTTTCGAATAAGTGCCATTCGGATCAATTAGTGAAAATTTCTGTTCCTTGGCCGCATCTGTGTGAATATAAAGAATATCCATCCCGATTATAGAAAGAAAAATTAAGAAATAAATCTCATGCCCCTTAATGTCGCCGTAAAAGAGGATTTTGGGTATATCTTTTTCAGCATTTTTAGTTGGATAAATCGTCGGAAGAATACGCTGCAGCCAAATTAGCATTTTGATAATGAATGTCTCCATTTTAGAGGTGTTAACAAAAGACTCATTTTGAAGAAACAATTCCAGCACTTGCTGCAGAGATTTATAAATCGATGGATAATGGCTGTGTCCATAAAAAATTCGAGAATTAAAAAACAGGGATAATCCTTGTTTTTTCAATGCTATGCGATCTTGAGTTTGCTGTAATCCAATATAATTTTTAAAATAGACCATTTCATTGTTTTGTGGTGTCAGAATCGAGCCGTCAAATCGAACATAGCGCCCAAATTGAGTTAGCTGTTCATCCAGTCGAAATAATTCATTTCGATATATGTTAAAATCGTTTTCGTCTTGGCCCTCTACACCAAGCAAACGATAAAAATAGATTGGCAGTACAGGTGTATTTCCACCAACAAATCCGATTCTTTTTTCAACCGGCACCAATACATCCTCTAACGGCACCCTTGTTTCCTTTAAAGATATAACATAGTTTGAACACATAAACTCACCAACTTTTGATTAAAATTCATTGTTTATAGTTAAATTTAATTATACATCTTTTACAAACCTGTAGAGAATCTTTAGCCAGATTTTCTCAATAATTAATACTTTTGCTGTTAAATTTCCGTTTTTAGTTCTAAATTTAATGTATGCAAAATATGTTAGTAGAGTGGGCAAACTCTATATTTCCATCCATAGCATGACGTTATTAAAATCACGTGAAAGAATTCAATCTTTCGCAATACTTTTTGCTATTGTTTATGCAGCGAAAGAAATATAATAGAGATAATGGAGGTACAGCATGCTTAAAATTAAAAATATTGAATTTATAAAAACTGTCTATGATGAATCTCTTTCACATAATATTTTCTCGATAGCAAATATTCAATTCTCCAATTATCCCCCTATTAACGGGGCTCTTTTGTATTGGAAAAAGAATACGTCGCGTTCTGATTTCACTCCTGAAGGTGACTTTAAATTTTTCTATGATATGTCGAACATTACATACTACGCTTCTGTAAAATTCCCTAAAAACATTAAGTTAACAAGGGATCAACGACAGGAGCTGGCCTATATATTGCTGGACGAGCGCGGCTCAATCGGCACTTATAGTCTAAAAACCCATCCAAACCGAAGAAGAAAATTCAAACCACAGAAGGCTTTGGAAAAGTTAGACTTTCCAGAGGACTTTAACGTAAAGTCTATTCCATCTTATGTCGGACCAATTATCGATGAAATTGATGTGAACCAGATTATTGAAGCAAACCCGTCCATGTCGAAGAAATTCATCCATGATTACTGTTTTTGGAGATATAATTTAGTAAAGCTTCATCCTACAGAATTTGAAAAGTATCTAGAGTATGTTGATTTCTCTTATGTTTGCTATGCTTGTGACCAGTTAACTGAAAACTATTTAATCGAGCATTTAGACCTAGTGGATGTCTCTTCCCTACAATATAATTATCCAGTGTTATCTAGACTTTCCGCATCTTTTAAATACTATCTTGTCAATGAGTTAAAACACCAAAAACTAAAAATAAACGATCACTTCGAGCAGGAAATTGAGTTATTTATAGAAGATGAAACTTATTTTAGCGAATATAGCACCATTCACTTACTTGATGAGGACGAGTTAGAGGAAGAAGAAGAGAAATTGGATTACCAGTTCTTCGTATTTGAACGTGGGCAATTTAAATGGCCTGGCAGTGAACATATGGTAAAAGGGATCCCTTCTTTAGCTAGTCAAATTTATGATGATATGGGATTCAAAAAACGCTCCAATAAAGAAATGGATATTGTGTTCAATCAATATACTGAAAAACAAATTCAATTAATAAGTGCTGTACTAGAGCCTCATTGGCTGCATCGTTACCGAGACCAAATCGATTGGCAAAATGTATGCCAATATAACGAACATTTAACAGAAGAATTTTTAACTGCTCATATTCCCTATATAGAATTTGAGGCATTAGGGCACAATTTATGGTGTGAGCTTTCTGAAGGCTTCATAAAAAAATATGTAAAGCATTTCAATCATACTCAACCTGTACCCATCATCATTCGTCATTTAACAGAAGAATTATATCTAAACTATAAAGATATGATCAAAGTCAATTCCGATTTGCTATTCCAATATTACGATGCTGTTGGGAATGACGAATACGAACGTTTACAGGATTTATTGAGCGAATAAAATTAAAGTCTCTATTCAGGTACAGTAGATAAGTTCTGTACCTGTTTTTTTACTTATTTCAAAATAGCAAAACAAAACACCCGTACATAACTTCATGTTAAGTACGGGTGTTTATGTGGCGTTTTCGACTATCAGTTCAATTTTCAAGATCAACCGCCCTTTTTTGTTCAGCATATTCATTGAAAGCGTGTAGCTGATCGCTGGATAACTGTTTGATATAAGTATAAAAACTCACTGGTTCAAGCTCAAAATCCATACACTTCAATACATAATAATCGTAGCCTTCTCGATACATTGTCATTTACAACATCTCCCTTTAATTTGTTATATAACAGTTTATTATTATATTTATTAATATAGAACAGAATTTGTGCAGAGTCAATAAATTTTCTGAAAAATAAAATAAATTTTACACATTAACAAGACTATCTGTGGTTTCTTAACTTTAGATCTATGTACAGCATGTTCTCTACTCCGCAGGCATCTAATTTGATCTCCATTTTGTCCTGTAGGCCCGTTCTATTCGACCATGCGAGCTACATTGAATACTATTCTGTACAATAGACACGCTCTATTCGACCGTGCAACTCACTTGAAGCTCTGTTTTGTCCTATAGATGATTCCTATTGATCTTGCATAAAAAAACTGTAGTCAAACTTGTTCACCAAGTTTGACTACAGTACGAAACCCTCATACTCTAATGAGCGTTATGAGATTAAACTTTTTACAACCTTCGAAATTGTTGCGCCATCTGCCTTTCCTGCAAGCAACGGTTTCGCAATTTTCATTGCATCGCCCATGTTCATTCCATTGGCAACTCCTGCTTCTGTTAAAGCTGAAGCGATTTCTTCTTCTGATAATTGCTTTGGCAAGAAGCTTTTTAATAAATTTAGCTTAGCTTCTTCTTTTTCAATTAAATCTTCGCGATTAGCTTGCTTTGCACCATCTAAAGATTGGTTTGTTTGTTTGATTTCACGATTTACAATCGCGATTTCTTCTTCATTTGATAATGGAGCGCCTTTTTCTTTCTCCGCTGTATCTAAAGCCGATTTTAAAAGTGTTAGAACTCCTTTTGCCAGCACATCTTTTTCTTTCATAGCCGTTTTTAATTGTTCAAATACTGTTTGTTTTAACATTTGCAATCTTCCTTTCAAATAAGGCCTATATTTCCCGTTGGATTTAACTACACTTTCTACTATAGTAGATTGAATTCAATTTTACCAATAGTAAACAAACCAACCAGAAAAACGGTTCCTGCTTTCATTCGTATTAAATAATCCTTACGATTAACCATTTAAAATTATTTAAAAAATCTCTCTATAAAAACGTTTCCATTCTCTAAAAATACTATTACTCTTTAATACGATAATATATCTGAAAATTGCTTATTGAATTAATTTTCTAAACTTATATAATAATCTTACATTACATCAGGATGTTATATAAAAATAACGTCAACTTAGAGAGGGTTTGAGGATTCATGAAGGATTTTTTTAGTAAATTATTAACAGGTATGAGTTTAGGGATTGTCGTTTGTTTAATTCCAAATGCTCTTGTTGGAGAAATCTTAAAATTAATTATTCCATATATTCCGTTTTTAGAAACGATACTCAATATATCCGTTATTGTTATGAGTTTGCTTCCCGTCGTAATTGGCGTAATGGCAGGAATTCAATTTAAATTAACACCGATTCAGACCTGTTCAGTCGGACTTGCTGCATTTATCGGCAGTGGTGTAACAACTGTCATGGAAGATGGGACGATGACCATTGCAGGTATTGGAACTGTAATTAATATCGGCTTAACAACTGCACTTGCTATATTGTTTGTTCAGTTTTTAGGAACAAGGCTAAAGGATTGGACATTATTAGCAATGCCTGCCTTAACAATCTTTATTCCAGGGGTAGTTGGCCTTTCAATACTTCCATATGTTAAAAATAGCTCTCTATTAATCGGAAATGGCATTATGTACTTAACAGATCTACAACCAGTATTAATGGGTGCACTTATCGCAATGATTTTCTCAGTACTAATTATCTCGCCGATTTCAACAATTGGTGTGGCAACAGTGATTATGCTTTCAGGTATTGGTGCCGGAGCTGCAAACCTTGGTGTTTGCGCATCGGGTGTTGGCATGTGTATTGCCAGCTACCGTTCTAATAATTTCGGTACAGCGATTGCACATGTAGCTTCAGCAAAAATCCAAATGCGCAACTTTATTATGAAACCCCAAATTGCATTGCCTATGATTTTAACTGCGGCAATTTTAGGTGGACTAGGCGGAGTGTTCCAAATTGAAGGAACGCCTTATAGCGCAGGATTTGGACTAGCTGGATTTGTAGGACCTCTGAAATATCTAGATATTGTCGGATGGCAGCTAGAAAGCATTATTATTTCATTCACATTGTTTATCGGCTTACCGATTCTTTTAAATCTATTGTTCATCAAGATTTTTGAAGCAAAGTTAAAATGGGTTGACTCTGAAGACTACAAAGTAAATTACGAATAAGCAACATCTTATCCCCTATTCTACCAACATAGAATAGGGGATTTTGCATTTCGTCTCAGTCCAATCATCATTCACTTTGAACTTCCCTCGTCTTTGTCGGAGTAAACAGAAATTTACTAGAATATTCGCAATTTAATGCGGGCAAAAGTCAGTGTAGTTTATAATATTAGTAATAAAGTAAAGGGGCTGTTTGCATGCAAGTTCGTACGACAAGATTACAGGAAGAAGATGC
>Ga0182745_1003870_pt1 | contig 12701 bp, 15 predicted proteins | sample eDN3rd30CKraftBY_FD_128523 | JGI IMG/M metagenome (GOLD analysis project Ga0182745, IMG submission 128523) | Enriched backyard soil microbial communities from Emeryville, California, USA - eDNA 3rd pass 30_C Kraft BY (version 2) (version 2) | ecosystem: Environmental > Terrestrial > Soil >...
TACGCCTGGATGTGCAGTCCGAGCTACCTCCCGGACGTGGATAGCTTGCCTTTAAAGCAACTGACCCGCTATACGGTGATAGAGCAATCCAACGCTTCTGGTCTGGGCACGATGATGTCACACTGGCTGGATAGACACCATGTCAGATTCGAGAGGACCGTCTCCAGCAGCAACCTGACGGCGGCCGCTGCACTGACGATCTCGGGCCTGGGCATCTGTTACTTGCCACGCGGGATTTTCGAGGACGCGGTTGATGGGCTCAAACTCAAGCTCATCCACAGCACGCCTGCCATTCCACGCATGCCTTACGTGTTGATGTACGACAAATCCCGAGCGGACGTGTTCGTGCAGTACGTCTCGTCCATCGCCACGGAGGCATGCGATTTCACGAGAGCTTCGCCTTCTTATTTTTAGTTTTTCATCAAAAAAAAGGTCTCGGAACGGAGGCCAGTCAGGAACGCATTCACTTGGTCATATGGACGTCGCAGGCCGTGAACGGCCTAACGGAGACGCTGGTTGAGTGGCGAGTGAAACCGAACTATTCACCGTTGAAGCGAGCACAGACGATTGGGCTAAGATGGTGCTATCACCTTAGCACCCTCATTTGGCGATGCGAACAACCACTATCGGCTGCTCGCTGCGAGTCTGCGAGCCAATGAGTTCAGGAGAAGTACTGCAGTGAACGAGACCCTCACACCGGATACGGACACCCCCGAAAACCACAAGCAACACGAGCCCAGGCTGTGGCGTGATGACGGCTGGACGGCCCGAGTCATCAAGAACGAGGACGACGACGGCTGGGCCGTTGAGATGACCATGGATGGCCAGAGCGAGCCGGCGCTGGTGGGCCCCTGGACCATGGGCCGCGACAAGAAAAACCCCAAGCCGCTCGACTCCCCTGCCTTTTTTACGTTGGTCAAAACCGCCAACGAAGTCTTGCGCCGTCACGAACAGCAACTGCATGCGACGTTGCACAAGAGCGTAAAAATCGACACCGACGCCGGCCGTCTGACCGTCAAACTGGATATCGTTCCCGATGAATACGAGCCCTATGCCGTACTGAGCGCCTACGATGAATTGGGTGAACAACTGGCCCAGGTCAACGTTGCACCGACGTACAAGCTGAGTGTGCAGCGCGCATCGGAATGGGCGAAGGGCGGTTTTGGAAGACAGGGCTGAAACGGCCCATGATGCAGCCAGGGTGCCTGATTAATGGCGGATTTCAGTCGACCGGGGAGTCCCTCGATGGTTAAAAGAAGGTCAGGGCTTTCGCACATAGATACAGGCCGCTCCCAAACACAAGATGAGTGGCCAGCCCTGTTGCACGGCTTCGCCATGGGTGTGGTGTATTGGCGCTAGCCAATCCAGCCCCCAAGGCTGGCTGCAGTACAAGCCAAGGCACAAGCACGGTTACGCCACCAAAGACCAACGCAGGCCCCAGAGTCGGCACCGCTATCCACCGTGGCTCTGCCATGTACACAAAGAGCATGGCAAAGAAGACGCCAGTCAGGTAGTGCAGAATCCAGCCAACGAGTTTTTCGCCAGGTGCCGATGCTGCGTCTCTGATCGACTCATGAAACCAGATGCCGCTTTTCCAATGCATGCACCAGCGCCCAAGCATCGCATAATTCAAGGTCGCGACACCCAGGTGACGAAGCAACGCTGACCACAAATCGGTCAGCAATGTCGCGCCAATCCCAATTACAAAAACTCCATCCCAAATACTCTTTAGCGTAGTCATATAGTCACCAACGCGCCGTAGGTTTACAGTGTGTAATCTCACTGTAAAAGCTCAAGTGCACTTGAGCGCAAGGACTGAAATGGATATTGCAGAAGTGGCAAAACGAGCAGGGTTGCCCACATCAACGCTGCGCTTTTACGAAGAAAAGGGATTGATATCTTCCATCGGGAGAAATGGACAACGACGATTGTTTGCTGCTCAGGTTTTAGAGCGCTTGGCTGTCATTGCATTAGGACGATCTGCTGGGTTTTCACTTGAAGAGATCCGCTCAATGCTGCCTTCTGGCGGAAAAATCCAGGTGCGCCGAGAAATGCTGCTCGCCAGGGCCGACCAAGTGGAGAGATCAATCAAGCAACTAAGGGCGGTCCGTGATGGTTTGCGACATGCGGCAAATTGCCCCGAAGAAAACCATCTGGACTGCCCAACATTTCAACGACTGATGCGTGCCGCGCTAGCCGGACAAATCGAGCCGCTTACCGTCGCTGCCAGTAAAGCCCGAAAAGTTTGACTGCCTGTTTTGAGCGGAAACCAATAATTGTGGGTGTTAGTTTCCGAGCCAAAACGATCACGCGTCGACAGCTAAGTCCAGTTGCATACCCTGAGCTTTTAAATCCGAGCCTGGACGCAAAAACTCAGGCTCCCCAACCGGGTAAAAACCCAATGACTTATAGAGCTGTACCGCAGGTGATTCGCCCTTTGTGACGGATAGGCGAACATGGTGAACCCCTTTGCTTTTTGCCCAGGCAATGCACTGTTCTAGGAGTGCTCGGCCCGCGCCCTGCCTTCGTACAGTGGGAGCAGCCCACATCGCGTAGACGTGAGCGACCTGAGGATCCATGTCCGAAAGCAGGCACCAGACCAAACCACAGACTTCATCTCTCTGGATGGCGAAAAATCCTCGTCCAGACTGCCCTGATGAAGACGCGTTGGCTCGTGCAGACCAGTCCTCGTCGGACAGCATGATCTCTTGCTCCCATGTACTGCCAAACGCTTGTGGCGAGTCTTTTAGGGCGCTAAGACGAACCTTTCGATACTCTGGCCAATCATCAGAAGTAATGGGCCGGACAAATAGCACGGAGATTCCTTCGGAACGGAGTCGGGATGGATTCATCTTATAGCAGCTAGACCGGTAGCAGTCGTTTTCACGTGACGAGTTCGTAAGCAAGAAACGTATATCCCCCCGTCTGTCTCGCAACTAGTCTCCCATGACCAAACATTCAGGAGAGACACGTCATGGAATTGAAAAACAAAGCCATCATCATCACTGGTGCGAGCAGCGGCATCGGCGCGGCGGCGGCGCAGTTGTTCGCCTCCGAAGGGGCTAACGTGGTACTCGGTGCGCGTCGCAGCGCGGCGCTCGAAGCGCTGGCGAAAACCATCAATCAAGCCAATGGCAAAGCCGTATTCTTAGCCGGCGACGTCAAGGACGAAGGCTATGCCGCAGCGCTGGTCGAACTCGCGAAAAATGAGTTCGGCGGCGTAGACGGGGCATTCAACAACGCTGGTATCGTGGGCGAGATGCAGCCCGTCCCAGAGATGAGCCTCGGCAATTGGCTGGATGTGATTTCCGTCAATCTGACCAGCGCGTTTCTCGCCGCCAAAGCGCAGATTCCAGCCATGCAAGCGCGCGGGAAAGGCTCTATCGTCTTTACCTCTTCGTTTGTGGGCTTCAGCAACGGCGGCATGCCTGGCATGGGAGCCTATGCGGCATCAAAGGCGGGAATGATCGGCTTGGCGCAGTCGCTGGCATCGGAGCATGCCGCCGAGGGCGTACGGGTCAATGCGCTATTGCCGGGCGGCACGATCACGCCCAGCGGCGGCGAAGGCAATCCCGCCGCGTTGGATTTCATCGCCAGCCTGCATCCCATGAAGCGGATGGCAACCCCAAACGAGATCGCGCAGGCGGCGTTGTTTCTACTTTCTGATCGATCCAGCTTCATGACTGGAAGCCCGATGATCGTCGACGGCGGCATGTCTGTTCGGCTACGGTAAAGAGCGCAGATCAAGGTGGGTCGCCTGTTGTCGACTGTTTAAGGGCGTTTTTCGGCCAGGAGCCGACGTTCGCATCAGTCGGCTAACGGTAGTCTAAGCTAGACTAGTTCAACCGGCACTGGTCTTTAAGAGGAAGGACGATGAGCACACCGAAATTTCGCATGGGGCGACTCGACCACGTGCATGTCCGTGTTCCCAACCGAGCAGAAGCGGCTAGATGGTACGCCGAGCACCTGGGCTTCGAGCCGGTCGACAGATTTGACTTCTGGGCTACCGGCTTCGAGGGCGGCCCGCTTCAGATATCCGCCGATGGCGGCCGTACGATGCTCGCACTGTTTGAGGCCTCGAAAGACCACCCCATGATCCCACAGAGGGGAGGAATCGCATTTAGCGTAGATGCTGAAGCGTTCATCGCCTTCGGCTGTTCGCTGCCCTGCGGCATTATCGATGCGTCTGGCAAGCCGCTCGAACTTGGCGACATCCTCGACCTTGATCTGTGCTGGGCTTTCAACCTGGCTGACCCCTGGGGCAACCAGTACGAGCTGAATTGCTACGAGTACGACCGAGTCAAGGTCGACCTCATCGACGCCGAGTATATCGAGCCGCGGCGCTATTGGCCGCGCGAGCTATACACGCGCCGCTAGTCTGGATATTTCGCGAGCGATCTCCAGAGGAGGTGGCCAATGAAGGCTAGGTCCCGCAAGCCGGTGTCGGCGTTCGGCCACAACTGGCCGTTCGCCATGCCGGTACAATTTGACCAAGTTGGCTCGGCAGGCGCATTCGAGAGGACAAATCAGATGGCTAGATTCATTTTTGTGCCTGGTGGTTGGCACGGAGGCTGGACCTTCGATGCTGTTAGCAAGATGCTATCAAACGAAGGCCATGAAGTGCAGGCGCTCACTCTCTCGGGGCTGGGTAACGAGCTTTCGACCGGAGTCAATCTCGAACGTCATATTGACGAGGTGGTTCAAGCCATACGCTGGCGCGATACGCGGGCCGTACTTGTCGGTCATTCGTATGGAGGAATGGTCATCACTGGCGCGGCAGACAAGGAGTCGTCGCGCGTAGAAGCAATCATCTACGCTGATGCCTATGTGCCGGACAACGGTGCATCGGTTTGGTCGCTCGCCACGCAACCCTATCGCGAGCGTTTCATCGCAGGTGTGGCTGCGGATGGTTTGAATTGCGCGCCCTCGGCCCATCTGGACAAGCGATGCCGTCCTCACCCCATCGCCACCTTTCTGCAGGCGATCAAGTTGACCGGCAATTGGCGCAACGTCCGCACCAAAGCCTTCATCGCCGCATTCGGCTGGGAAGGAAGTCCGTTCGTGGAGTTGTACGAACGTCTGCGACTGGACCCTGAATGGGCCACGCACCGCCTCGACTGCGCGCACGATATTCCGCGGTTGGCGCCCGAGGCTTTCACTAGGATTCTCTTGCAGTACGTGTAGGCAAGCCGGCGGCAGCATAGGGTGGAATGACCGCTCGGGGTCGTCCTCGGCCTTTCGACAGAATCGGCCGAAGGCGCTCCTTCAGGCCTTCATGTATTTCAAATGAATAATTGGATAAGGCCGACCTTGTCCGTCAAGCGATGAGCGACCGGTGCGCTTAAAGCCCATTTTTTCGTAGAAGCCTAACGCCTGATTATTCTGCTCATTAACGTCGGTTGTCATGTCGGGGTAAAGCGAAAGACCGTGCCGCACCAGCGCGGCGCCAAATTTCAATGGCACGTGTGCCATCATCCGGGCGGGATTGTCGAATGGTTGTCATTTTTTGATGATGAGCATTGCAAGGTGCGGGCCTGAGTCAGCAATCAATAGCGCTGCGTCAGGGGGGCTTCGTTGGACGGGTAAATCATACTGTCTATATCTGCTTTGGCTCGGAAGCTGAGCTTCGTGAAAGCCCGCTTTCTACCCATAGACGAAATTAAGAGAAAAGGCTTTGCTCCGATGGGACGCCAATTATGTTTCCCAATAACGGAATCCCAGAGCGATTTCAGCTGCTTTGCGTGTGGCTGACGGAAGCTCTCCAAAGATCGAGTGATAGCGAGCGACAGCATAGGAAGAGTAGGCGTAGCCGTGCTGTTCGAATATTTCTGCGATAGAAGTCAGGCTTCCATGGACGCCCTGCAACGTTTCGTGGATCTCGTGGAGACGCCTCAAATGCAGGTACTGCATTGGTCCCCGTCCAAAACACTTCTTGAAGAAACTTCTCTGCGACCTATCGCTAATGGGTAGATCAGCGAGTCGCCCCTCGTCCATCGTGCTCAGCAAACTCAAGGAGGTGTTGCACAGCGAATGCGGAGAGAATCCAGGGCGGCCAAGGCCTGTAGAGTGCTGTTGGCGCGACCGCACCAGGTCAATGATGGCGCTTTCGATCAGGGCTCGTCCGACTGCGTTCGGTGTCAGATCGTGCGCCGCCATTAAGGCTGCCTGTTGCAGCTTTTCGATTGCGTGGGGCGTCGCTTCCAGCATGCGCGTTGATTGACACCAATCGCGCAAGATTTGGCCCGTTTCGTCATCTACTTCGAACAGCGGCGACGTCAATGGCACCGAGATTGTCGTCCATTCGTTGGGCCCTGCCGCTCGGAAGACAAATCCTTGCCTCGGCGCTAGCACGCCCATTTTGCCTTCGGCAAATGGGACGCCGTTCAACCAAGTGGGTACTGGTCGTCCTTTGGACAGCAGGAGCATCAATTGGGTGGGCCATCCTGACGCCTCGCACAGGTTGGGAACCGTCTCTCTACCGCACTGAACGGTGATACCTTCGATTTCGGCATGCCCGAGCCGCCATCTGCCGTCCCGGGGGCCTAACAGGCGCACCCTTAGGTCGACATCTACGACAGCACTCTCGAACTCTCCGAACGACTCGAAACGGTGCAATTCCATGGTTCCCTTCAAGGGGCGGGCGAATTATTGCCAAAATTACCATGGACTTGGTCCGTCACGCAGCTGACAATATTGGACACGCCACCGCGTCGACCGTGCCGTTTGGACCGCCGGTGCAGAGTGACGGAAATAGTCCAAAAAGAGTGCATTAAGGCCCTTGGTAAATTTCAGTTCGATGTCAGCAATGCAGGCGAGCTGCTTGTTTGCGGTTCGCCGATATCGGTAGCCCACATATTCAAGCGATCAAGGAGCAATGAGATGAAGCGCAGTTTTGCAATTGTGGCCTCCATAAGTTTGCTGCTTGCGGCCATGCCCGCATATAGCGCATCGGAAAAACCGGCAACCCTCGCGATGCCTGCTCCCGATATCGTGATGTATCCGGAGTATGCCAAGACCATCGGCCGCATGGCTTACGTGTGGGGATGGCCGATGGTGAACATGCTCAATCGCAACGAGCGGATCACTAAGGCGCCTCGTCCGGGCTTGCTGGGCGGTGTGCTGCCAGCGGCGCCTCGTGGTCAGGTCGGTATGTTGCATGACTACATACTGCCGGCGGAAACCTTCGTGACTTGTCCGAACCAGGACGTGGTTTACGGCCTTGGTTTTTTTTCGTTGGATGAGGAACCCGTAATCGCGCAGGTGCCCGATTTCGGAGACCGTTTCTGGGTGTATGCGCTATATGACCAGCGCACCAACCAATTCGGTGAACTCGGCAAGCCTTATAAGAGCAAACCGGGTTTTTATCTTCTCGTGGGGCCGAACTGGAAAGGCAAGAAGCCTGACGGTGTACAAGGAATTATCCGCAGTCCGACGTCCTTGGCCAACGCCATTCCGCGCATCTTCATGGACGATACGGACCAGGACAGGCAAGCCATTCAGAAGAAAATAAATCAAGTGGTCTTTTATCCACTGAAGGATTTCGACGGCAAGATGAAGTCCATTGACTGGAAGACCACACCAGATATCCCCAATCCCAACGCGGACAGCGCCAGCGCCGGAGAAACGCGCTGGGTCGTTCCGGAGCGGTTCTTCGATCAGTTCGGCCAGGTGCTGGAGATGGTGCCTCCGCTGCCGGGCGAAGAAGCCATGTACGCCCAGTTCCGTTCGATGATGGACGCTGCGGCCAAGGATCCTGCCATCAAGGAAGCCTTGATCCAGGTTGCCAAAGAAACAGAAGAACAGGTGATTGACCCCTTCTTCCAGTGGAAGCACAACGGTAAGCCGGCCGGAAATAACTGGAACCGATCGGTTAACAATGCCCAGACAGGGCTGGACTACTTCAACCGCACGGGTACGGCCAAGTCGAACATGTTCGACAATCGACCCAACGAAACCCAGTACTTCTATACCGATTTCGATGCCAGCGGGGCGGTTCTGAACGGTGGACAGCGATACGAGATTACCTTCGCTCCGGGACAGCTACCGCCCGTCAAAGGATTCTGGTCGCTCACCCTCTACAACCAGCATCATTTGTTCAGCCCCAATGACCTGAACCGCTATTCGCTGGGAACCAAGAACAAGGATCTGGTGCGCGGGCCGGATGGATCATTGACGATCTACATTGGGCCGAAATCTCCGGGAAAGGACAAAGAGGCCAATTGGCTGCCATCGCCCAGCGAGCCGATTTCGCTCTATATCCGCGCCTATTGGGGCGATAAAGGGATTCTGGACGGCAGTTGGAAGCCGCCTGTTGTCAAAAAGATCGACTGAACATTTTCATGAGTATCCAAGTGGCGCCTATGCATATCCGCCAAGTCCATGGCGTGGCGGTTGCTCCCTCTCATCTGGAGTCGTTTCATGCGCGTGTTGCCCAAACTCACTTTGACGGCCAGCGTATTGCTGGCTTCATTTCCTCTTGCCTTTCCCGCATCTGCACAGTCCAAGCCCCCTATGTCGCCGCTGGTTCAGCAACTCAATAACGGCAACTGGCTGGATCCCAAGGAAGCCGAAAGCCTGCGCGACGAGCTTTACTACCAGCGGGCCGTCCACGCCTATATGACCATGCTGCCGGCGTTGAATGTGATCGGCATGCGCGACGGGTCGGAAAAAGCGTTCGGCGCAGGTTACAACGTGCTTCCGATCTGGAAGGAACGCATGGATGCGCGCACTATGGTGCCCACGCCCAACGCCGACGTGATTTATTCCATGAGCTACTTGGACCTGAAGAAGACCGGGCCGCTTGTGGTCAAGGCGCCGCCTAACGTCATCGGCATGTTCACCGATTTCTTCCAGCGGACCCTCACCGACGTCGGTGCCATTGGGCCAGACCGCGCGCGGGGAGGACTATATCTGATATTGCCGCCGAACTACGACGGCCACGTGCCCAGCAGCTATTTCGTCGTCAAGTCCCCCACGTATAACGTGTTCCTGTTCTTTCGCACCATCATGGGGCAAGGCAAGGGTAAGCCCGATCCGGTGCCCGCCGTCAAGGCAGCCGAAACCACACGCGTTTACCCCTTGTGGGCCGAGGAAAAAGACATCAAACCCATGGAGTTCCCCGATGGATCGGGCAAGTCCGTCAACATGATGTATCCCGTCGATCAACAGTACTGGACCAAGCTCAAGGAGTTCGTGGACTACGAACCCGTCGCGACCATCGATCCGGAATTGCGAGGCGTGCTGGCCTCGATCGGCATCATCAAGGGGCAGCCATTCAAGCCCACCGCCCGGGAACAGGAGTTGCTGAAAAAGGCCGTGGAAATGGCGCCCAAAATGATTCTGGCGACGCGGCAGTTGGGACGCGAGGATAAGCGGCACCTCTATTACAACGATCGGCAATGGGAGCGCGCCTGGGCAGGAGCTACTGCGGAATGGATGCAGGACAGTTATCTCGACGTGAGTCAGCGCGCCACGTTCTTCCAGATCGCTTATTCGTCCGCGCCCGCCATGGTGATGCGCACTACGGGCGCTGGGTCCAAGTATCCGTTCACAGCGCGTGACGCCAGCGGAGAGTTCCTCAATGGCTCGGCGACCTATAAATTGCGCATGCCGCCAGACGCGCCCGCCGCACTGTTCTGGGCCGTCACAGCGTATAACGTCACCGACGGGACCATGCCGGAGACAGATCAGTTGATGCCTTCGACGAATGGCTACTACGACATCCCGAAGCAGAAGGATGGCTCGATAGAAATCTGGTTTGGCCCTGAAAAACCCGCGGACGTGGCGGATGCCGCGTTCATCAAGACGATTCCAGGAAGAAACTTCCTGGTCACGCTGCGGCTGTATGGAGCCGAGGATGCCTTTTATGATCAGACATGGAAGCCGGACGACGTGCTCAAGGTGCGGTAACTTGCTCGCGCTAGCGTGAGCGCGATAGGGGATCCGCGAGCATGAAGCCGAACCTTTTCGGGGCCGTGCCGCGCATCCATATACCGCCTCTGCCCCGCGGCGTCCCTGTGGCCTGGCACATGTCTTCTTGCGGCAGACGGATGAGCCAGCTCTTGTAGTCAGGAGCGGTCCACCACCTGTGGTCGAAGCGCTCGACTGCAAGCACCTTCATATCCTCGAACTGGAGGGTCTTTGTGCGGGCCACAGGCAGGCCATAGGCGTGCATGTGGTTTGTTAGTCATTAATACAACAGATAAGTTGTATTCGTGTTCTACAAACTAAAAGTTGTAAAACGCTTCGACCACGGGCGACGGCCGGCCTTTCATGCAAACCGAACTCGATGATGGTAACGGGTCGGAAGCGGACTTTCAAAAATCAGATTTGGCTCAAATCACAAAATCTGCCTGGTTGAGTGCTTGGTGATCTCAGGGCAATATATAACCATCGAATGGGTTGCTGGCCAGCCAACCGGGTCGTCAACCAAGCGAAGGCGCCGCCACTTGATGCCCTTTGTTAATCTACTGATTTGAGGCGTTTAACAAGTCATATATCAGAGGACAGGATGAACGGGCCAAGTCCAGCAAATAAGCAGCCGATGGACGGCTTTCCACAGGTGTGTTTCATCAAGAATACGGTACAAAATCCAAATATCATCATTGGCGATTACACCTATTACGATGATCCGGAGGACTCAGAGAACTTTGAGCGCAATGTCCTCTATCACTTTCCGTTCATCGGTGACAGACTAATCATCGGCAAATTCTGCGCAATAGCTCGAGGGGCAAAGTTCATCATGAATGGAGCCAATCACAAACTATCCGGCATCTCCACGTACCCCTTCCAGATTTTTGGCAATGGCTGGGAAAAAGTCATGCCAAGCTTGGACGAACTGCCCTATAAAGGGGACACTGTTATAGGGAATGATGTCTGGATTGGCTATGAGGCTTTGATTATGCCGGGGGTGACTATAGGCAACGGCGCTATCGTGTCCTCACGTGCTGTCGTAACCAGCGATGTAGCTCCCTACACCGTAGTCGGGGGAAATCCGGCCAAACTAATTAAGCAGCGATTCTCAGACGAGGGCATCAAGATGCTGGAGGCCATCGCTTGGTGGGACTGGCCGGTGGAAAAGATTTCGCGGTACTTACCGATGATCGTGTCAGGCGATATTGCGGCGCTGCATGCCTGTGCAACGAAGATTTAACTGATTGGAGAGGGTCAGCTACGGGTCGTCCTCGGCCTTTCGACAGAATCGGCCGAAAGCGCGCCTTCAGGCCTTCATGTATTTCAAATGAATAATTGGATAAGGCCGACCTTGTCCATCTAGCGGTGAACGACCGGTGCGCTCAAAACCCATTTTTTCGTAGAAGCCTAACGCCTGATGATTCTGCTCATTAACGTCGGTTGTCATGTCGGGGTAAAGCGAAAGACCGTGCCGCACCAGCGCGGCGCCAATGCCCATTCCGTGGAATGCGGGGTCGACGAACAGAGCCTCCATATGTCCGTTGTCGATGAACATGAAAGCCATCGGGCAATCGTTGGCATCGACAGCTAGCCAAAGCGGAACTTGGGGCAGAAAGTCACACACCATCGCGTCAATGGCTTGGCGGTCTTTCTCAGTAAGAAAGTGATGAGTGGCATCGACCGCGCGGCGCCAAATTTCAATGGCACGTGTGCCATCATCCGGGCGGGATTGTCGAATGGTTGTCATTTTTTGATGATGAGCATTGCAAGGTGCGAGCCTGAGTCAGCAATCAATAGCGCTGCGACAGGGGGACTTCGTTGGAAGGGTAAATCATACTGTCTATATCTGCTTTGGCTCGGAAGCTGAGCTTCGTGCAAATCCGCCTTCGACCTATCTCGGCCGTTCAAAGCGTGTCCGAAAAGTGCCGTTGTGGCTTCAAAGCAGATAGTTGATGCGCCTCGGTGCAGGCGTGATTCGGTAAAACCACTTTCCGTTTACGCTAAGGACGGCTAGCGCGTCGAATTGAGCTATTCCGTCGAGAACTTATTGAGGACGTCCTGCGACGGCCAACCGGACACCGAATCCGATCAGCAACGTCGCGAATGTCCAGCGCTGCGCGGTTTGCAATACGGGATACCGTTTCATCCAATAGCCTAATGCAGCGCCTGTCACCGCGTACAAGGCATCGAACAGGAACCCGGTCATTACCAATATCACGCCCAGCAACAGGAACTGGCTCGCCACGTTGCCAGAGCTGGCATCCACAAACTGCGGCAACAGCACAGAACAAAACAGGAGTGCCTTGGGGTTGGTGATGTTGGTCAGAAGCTCCGGTCTTCGCCGGGAGAGCATTGACCCTATTTAGTCAGAAACAAGACCTGCGCATGGGTCATTAGTGATCCCGCGATACGCATGTACAACGTGCAAGTCTCTTTGCATAGCACCCTGTTTCGGGAAACATCGTGGCGACTGAGACTGAGCAGCGTAAAATGTCAGGCCTCCATCCTTCACATGCCTGCCTTATGAACCTTGAACGACTGCGTCGCGAATTTCCCGACTTCGACATAGAAACCCTGCCGACCCTGCCCGAAGGGTATTTCGATGCGTCGAGCTACATCGATGCAGCTCCTTCATTCGAGAACGAGGAGCGCGGCTTGAAAGTGTATGTCGACTACGCCAACTATGCCGACCGCGAATCCGGCAGAAGCCAGCGCTTCTGCGTTTCGCGCTACGACGAGGAAGAAGGCGACTACGAGGACGTCGCCCTGTCGACCAACGATTGGGCCGA
>Ga0182745_1003873_pt1 | contig 12689 bp, 8 predicted proteins | sample eDN3rd30CKraftBY_FD_128523 | JGI IMG/M metagenome (GOLD analysis project Ga0182745, IMG submission 128523) | Enriched backyard soil microbial communities from Emeryville, California, USA - eDNA 3rd pass 30_C Kraft BY (version 2) (version 2) | ecosystem: Environmental > Terrestrial > Soil >...
GCCGAGGGGCCGCACCGGGCCTCGCGGCAACTTCATGTCAGCGAGGGGCCGCGGCTCGATGCCGGCGGCGACCGCGATTTCCAGCCCGACCATCGGGTGGCCGATGGCGCGGTGATCGAGGGCGACGGCTGGGCGCTGGAGGCGGTCACGACCCCCGGCCATGCCGCCAACCACACCGCCTTCGCGCTGCGGGGCACCGACATCCTGTTTTCCGGCGACCATGTGATGGGCTGGTCGACCTCGGTCGTCGCCCCGCCGGACGGCTCGATGCGCGACTACATGGCGTCGCTCGAAAAGCTGCGCGTGCGGCCCGAGAAGACCTATCTGCCCGGCCACGGACCGGCGGTCCGCGACGGCCCGCGCTATGTGCGCCACTTCATCGCCCACCGCAGGGCGCGCGAGGCGGCGATCCTGCGGCAACTCTCGTCCGAAGGAACCGACATTCCGGCGCTGGTGCAGGCGATCTATGTCGGGCTCGACCCGCGCCTCACACGTGCGGCGGGCATGTCGGTCTTCGCCCACCTCGAAGACCTGGTGGCGCGCGGCCTCGTCGCCACCGATGGCGAACCGGCGATCGACGGGCGTTATTCCGCCGCCGGCTGAGAACTCAGTTCTTCTTCGATCGCATCGCTCAGGCTGCGGATGCGCGCGGCATTGCTGCCGAGATCGTGCCGGCCGTAGCGGGACGCCGAGCGGATGTCGATCACCGCGCCCTCGCCGCCCGCGCGCACGCGCACGACGACGTCGTCGCGGAACCCCATCAGCGGGGTGCGCGCCACCGCTTCGATATGGCCCTCGCGCCGGCCAGGCTGGAAGGGCCGCGCCTGGACCACCGTCCAGCCCTGCCGCCCGACCACGGCGAGCGTCGCGGCATAGACGTCTTCCGGCGGCGCAGCGACGGCCAGCGGCACGATCTCGGGATAGGCGGCGCGTTGCTGCCTCGCCGTCTCCGCACCGGGATAGGCGGTCGGGTTCGCGGTCGGCGGCCGCAGCCGCGCGATCAGTTCGAACCGCGGGGGATCCTCGGGATTGGTCGTGATGTCGGCAATCGCGGGCTGCCGGTAACCATTGGCCGCCAGATAGACCGGATAGGCAGCGACCACCGAACCGAAGACGAAAGCGAAAACGGCACGGCGAAGCCCCGGATTGCCGTTGACCCAGATGACGACGAAGGCCGCCAGCGCCAGCAGCACCCCGAGCGTCGCCAGCGCCGCCGCGGCGCCCATCGCGACCGCGCCCGGCACGGCCTCGATCAGGTCTCCGCGCACCAGCACGAGCACGATCAGCGCCACGGCGAGCGCGAACAGCACCAGCCAGAACGACACATATGCGAGCCGCGAAGGCGGCTCCTCTATCACCAGGCGCCGACGCATCGATTCCACAAAAGAAGGATCACGGGTCCCCGCCCCTGCATAGAGCATTTTCAGGTGAAGTGGATACCGGTTCGCTCCCAGATAGTGCGACCAGTCTGGTGGCCGTCATTGCGAGGAGCGTAGCGACGAAGCAATCCAGTTATATCACAGGCTGGATTGCTTCGCTTTGCTCGCAATGACGCCGGACTCATGACCCTCAAGTCAATATTGTCCAACAACACCACCCAAATTTCGCATCTCGGCCGCGCGTCCGTCCGACGAGAACACTATCACTCCGGCAAGCGTGCTATTCCCCCGCCGCCTTTTCCAGCGGCGAACCGGCCTCGGCCTTGGGGGCGGGCGTTGCGGCGGTTCCCCCGCAGATGCGCTTGAAGGCGGCCCATTCCTCCGCGCTGATGATCGGCCGCATGATGGCCGGCCGGGTCACGTTCTCGATCGAGCGCGCCCGCTCCGGCGTCGCCGGGTGGTTGGTGAGAACCCGCACCGACGGCTCCTTGGTGCCGGTGATCCGCGTCAGGATGGTTGAGAGCGCGCGCGGGTCGCCGCCGACCTGCTGGATGAGCCCGACCGCATAGGTGTCCGCCTGCCCCTCCACATGGCGCGAATATGCCATCCGCAGGATCGCCCGCGAGGCGAAGATGACCGCGCCGCCGCCGACGAAATCCCCCAGCACCATCCCGAACAGGAAGGCGAGGCCGCCGGCCTGCAGCAGCGAACGCAGGCCGTCGCGGTTCGCGACGTGGCCGATCTCATGGGCGATGACGCCGGCCACCTCGTCCGGCCCCTCGGCCCGGTCGATCAGGCCCTCGAACACGTAGATATAGCCGCCGGGAAGCGCGATCGCGTTCGCCTGCTTGTGACGAACCACCTTGAGCTGCAGCGGGATCGGCAGTTCCGCCGCGGTTTCGAGCTTGGCGACCATGCGCACGAGCGCGGCCTGTCCCGCCTTCTCGCTCTCCGCAGTTCCGCAGACGAATGCGTCGCCCTTTTTGCCGGGGTCGAGCATCGCCCGCACCTGCAGATCGACCGCCTGGCCGAGCCGCTTCTCCACCCCATAGGGCACCAATGGCGCGGCGCGGGTCGCCAGTTCCGGGATGCCGTAAATGCCGAGCGCCAGCAGCGACACGACGGCCGCCATGCTCCACAGCACCACCTTGCGGCGGCCGCGGCGCTGCTGCAGGCCGGTGCGGTCGACGGGCACCGACATGAGGTCGATCGCATGGGCGAGACCGGGGTCGCGCACCTCGATCCGCTCCAGGGCATCGCTGCCGGTGCGGCCGATGCGGAACACGCCTGCATTCGCCGACGTCTGTTCGAGTTCGCCGTAGGGCCAGCGGGCAAGCAGCCGTCCGTCCGCCGACTTCACCGCCAGCGCCGAATTGTCGAGTTCCACCGTCACCGGATGACGGGTGCTCGTCTTGCCGTCGAAATAGATCGCGGGTCCGGACCTTATCATGCGTGTTCCTACAGTCCCCCGACGTCGAGCGCGTCAGCGAGGCCTTCGCCGAGAGCGCTGCTCGCTTCGCCGCGCGCGACCACGCCGTCGAGCGCGGAAAGACCCCACAATTGCGTCATCTCAAAGCTCAGCCGCCAGAACCGGAAGGTGACGATCGTGTGGAAGATCGTCGAATAGCCGAGCATCATCGCGACATAGCCGATCAGGCCGAGCACGATGCCGCTGATCTCGCCAGCCTCCGACGAGAGCTTGAGATCCCTGACGCTGACGCTGTGGAGACCGGCCAGGAGAAGGCCAACCACGCTCGCGGCGATGCCGAACAGCATCGCATAGCCGAGGAAGCGGAAATAGATTCCGTAAGCCTGCCCGTTGCGGAAATAGGAATGCGCGCTGACGCCGCCCATGCGCAGGCCCGAAACCCACCATCGCAATACGATGGCGCGAAACATCGGGTAGAAGATGAGCCCGGCGAAAGCCCCCCACCCCGCGGCCATGAGCACGAAGCCGACCGCCAGGGCCAATGCGTCGTTCTCATCCAGCGCGCTGATCTTGGCGATGTCGAGGGACAACAGCGTCTGCAGCACGGGCAGCCAGTCCACGCTTATCACGGTGAACACGACCGCGGCGGCCAGCGGAGCGACCGCCAGGATCCAGAGCAGGATGCCGCGCGCGAAAAGTCCCCAGCCGGAACCGACGAACTGCCCGCCAAGGTCGCCGTAATGCGTGTGGCGCATCTTGTAGCGTTCGAGGCTGGCCGCCGCGAAAGGGTATGCGAGCCCCACCGTGAGCACGATGACCAGCGACCAGAAATTGGACAGTAGCGAATAGCGGACGGCGGAGCCGGTCTGGAAGAAGCGGACGCCGCGATAGACCGTTCGCGTCAGCCGGTAGCGCCGCGCGCGGAACACTGCGAACTGCCCCAGCAGCGCCAGCACGATAAAACTGACCGCACCGATATAGGGGATCAGGTCCGGCATCAGAGCGGCGACATAGAACAGCAGATAGATCGGCAGCAGCAGCACGATCGCCATCAGGAAGCCGATCAGGAGTTCGCGCGCGGTGCCGGTATATTCGAGGCCGTCGCCGTTGACCTCGACATGCCCCCACAGGTAGCGGCGGATGTCATTGGTCAGCCAGAAGCGATAGAGCCCGAGCGTCACCATCAGCAGCAGCGCGCCGCGCAGCAGCAGCCCGAAGAACTCGCCGTCGCGGCCGAGGAAGCGCGGCACGCCCATGTCGAGAGGCGGCGGCGGCCAGCCGGGACCACCCCAGCCGGGACCACCCCAGCCAGGACCACTGGGGCCTCCCGGCGCTCCGGGTGCTCCCGGAACTGCCGGCACACTGGTCACGGGAGGCGGTCCACCCGCATTGATCGCTGTCATGCCGCCCCCAACACCTGTCTCGTTCGGCTATTCCGCCGCCACCGCCGGAAACGAATAGTCCTTGAAGCGGTCGCGCAGCGCCGTCTTCTGAATCTTGCCGGTAGCGGTGTGCGGTATCTCGTCGACGAACGCAACGTCGTCGGGGATCCACCACTTCGCGATCTTGCCCTGCATGAAGGCCAGCAACTCGTCCCTGCTCGCGGTCTGGCCCTGCTTCAACACGATGACCAGCAGCGGCCGTTCGTCCCATTTCGGGTGGCGGATGCCGATGACGGCCGCCTCCGCGACCTTGGGATGGCCGACCGCGAGATTCTCCAGGTCGATGGAGGAAATCCACTCACCGCCGGATTTGATGACGTCCTTGGCGCGGTCGGTGATCTGCATCGCGCCGAACGGGTCGATGGTGGCGACGTCGCCGGTATCGAACCATCCGTCCGCATCGAGGATCTCGCCGCCCTCGCCCTTGAAATAGGAGCGGGCGACGCAGGCGCCGCGGACTTTGAGCCGGCCGAAGGTCTTGCCGTCCCACGGCAGTTCCGTGTCCTTGTCGTCCACGATCTTCATTTCGACCGTGAACGGCGCCGAGCCCTGCTTGGCCTTGACGTCGAGCAGCGCCTCGTAGTCGGCCCCGTCATAGTCCGGCTTGATCCCGCACACGCTGCCGACCGGGTTCATCTCCGTCATGCCCCAGGCATGGGCGACCGTTACGCCGTAATTTTTCTCGAACTTCTCGACCATCGCGCGCGGACAGGCCGAGCCGCCGATCAGCACCCGGCGCAGCGTCGACAGCCTGAGGTCGTGCGCCTCCATATGCGCGAGCAGCATCAGCCAGATCGTCGGCACGGCGGCCGTCATGGTGACGCGCTCGCCTTCGAGCAGATTGTAGATCGACTCCCCGTCGAGCTTCGGGCCTGGCAGCACCATCCGCGCGCCGGTCAGCGGGGCGGTGAAGGCGATCGACCAGCCATTGGCATGGAAGAACGGCACCACCGGCATGATGGTGTCCTGGGCCGAGAGATTGAAGGCGTCGGGCTGCGCCATCATCATCGCGTGCAGCACGTTCGAGCGGTGCGAATAGACGACGCCCTTCGGGTGCCCGGTGGTGCCGGAGGTGTAGCACATGCCGGCGGCGGCGTTCTCGTCGAGCGATACCCAGCGGAAATCGCCATCGGCCTCCGCGACCCAGTCCTCATAGGCCACCGCATTGCGCAGGGAGGTCGCGGGCATGTGCGCGGCGTCGGTGAGAACCACGTAGCGCTCGACAGAAGGGAGCTTTTCCTGCAGCTTTTCGAGCAGCGGAATGAAAGTGATGTCGGTGAAGACGAGACGGTCTTCCGCGTGGTTGATGATGTAGGCGATCTGATCAGGAAACAGTCGCGGATTGATCGTGTGATAGACCGCGCCCATGCCGGTGATGCCGTACCAGGTCTCGAAGTGCCGCCAGGTGTTCCAGGCGAGCGTCGCGACGCGGTCGCCTCCCCGGATGCCCTGCTTCTGCAAGCGCTGCGCCACCTGGAGCGCCCGCTGCCGCACCTGCCCGTAACTGGTTCGATGAAGGGGCCCTTCAACCGTGCGCGAAACGATCTCGCGGTTTGCGTGTTGTACCCCTGCATGATCAATAATGCGGTGGCATAAGAGGGGCCAGTCCTGCATCAAACCCAGCATCAAGTTTCCTCCCGGTGGCGGCGCCGCTGGCTCTGCGGATTTTTTCGCGCGCCCTGGTTCCCTCGCCTGCACCGGCCTGGGGCGCAAGCATCGCATTCGCAAACTTTTAATTCGCCTGCCCGGCGAAGCAACATGCTTGCATACTGCCCGCGCGCGACAAAACCGCAACGCCGTATGCGGGCAAGGCTGGCGCTGGTCGCAGCAGGCGCCGCGCTGCTGATGGGCCTCGGACTGGGCACATCCTTCGAGGCCGAGGCCAAACCGCGCAAGCAGCAAGCGAAGGGCATCAGCCTGCTGGCATCGGTGCCGGCGCCAAAACCCCGCCCGCGGCCGGGCACGGCCACCGCTCCCGACGCGCCTGAGCGCAGCGCAGCAAAGACGGCCGAAGCCCCGCCGCCCCCGCCGCCGCCCGCATGCCTGAAAACGCTCGCCGGCGCGGCGCTCGTCGTTGCACGGGCGCCGATCAACGGCCCGAACGGCTGCGGGGGACCGGACGTCGTGAAGCTCGAAGCGGTCTTCACCCGTTCCGGCCGCCGCATCGCGCTGGAGCCGGCGGCGGACCTGCGCTGCGGCATGGCCGAGACGGTCGTGCAGTGGGTGCGCGAGGACGTGGTGCCCGCGATGCGGATCGGTGATGCGCCGCTCGCCGGCATCAAGGTCGCGGCGTCCTATCACTGCCGCCCGCGCAACAACATCGCCGGCGCGCAGCTCAGCGAACATGGCCTCGCCAATGCGCTCGACGTGACCGCGCTGCGCCTCGCCGACGGCAAGCTGCTCGACCTCACCGACCGCGCGGTGCCGAAGGCGTTTCGCGCCCGCATGAAGGAGACCGCCTGCGCGCGCTTCGCGACCGTGCTCGGCCCCGGCTCCGACGGCTATCACGAGGACCACATCCATCTCGACATGCGCAAGCGCCGCAGCGCGTTCAAGCTCTGCCGCTGGGAGATTTTCGAACCCGCGCCCGCCCCCGTGGTCGCCGCCGCAAAACCGAAACCGTTGCCGGTGACGAAGCCGCTGCCGGTGAACCCCATTACCGCGCCGTCAAAGACGGCCAGCGCTGCCAAGCCTGCCGAGGCCAAGCCTGTCGAGACGAAACCTTCTGAGGCCAAGCTCCCGGAAACGAAGCCACTCCCGACCGTGTTGCGCGGCCGGCAGGCGGTGGCGGGTCTCGCCGCGCCGGTGCAGCCCGCGGCGGCGGTCGTGCTGGCCGTTTCCGCCCCGATGCCCCCGCCGCGCCCCGCGACGGCAGCATCGCCGGCCGTTGCAACGCCGGCCGCTGCCAAGCAATCCACATCCCGGACGAAACGGCGGAGCAGCAAGTCACGGCGCGGACAGCCGGATCCGTTCCGCGATTTCAAGAAGCTGTTTCAGCTTTGAGTGCGGGCCGAACGATCTCCGTCGGAACATTTCCGCTTCCGCTCGCCGCCGCGAAGGCGAGGTCTCGGCGAAATTCACGGCCGTCATTCCGGGGCGGCGCGTGAGCGCCGAGCCCGGAATCCATAACCCCTGTCTGTGTTCATGGATTCCGGCCCTCGCTTCGCTCGGCCGGAATGACAACGGAGTGTTTCGCGAGACCTTGCGCAAGCGGGAATTGTCATTGCGAGGAGCGCAGCGACAAAGCAATCCAGCTACTTCAACAGACTGGATTGCTTCGCTTCGCTCGCAATGACACTTGGCTAAGGTCACTTGGATAATCGTCCCTGGATTCCCGCGTGCGCGGGAATGAGCGGTGGTTGGGGCGGCCGGACTCGAGATAAATCCTGTTCATCAGCCGCAGCGCCTGATGCCTATCAGCCTTGGTGCGCAACAGCCCAATGCCTATGAGCCCCTGCGCGGGTCGATCGGCGTCGAGCCTTTCAGACCCAACAGGTCCTCCAACAATTTCGCACCGGCCAGCACCCGCGCCTCGCCGCGCGGGGCTGAGACGATCTGCAAGCCGACCGGCAGCTTTTCCGTCGTGAATCCGCACGGCAGCGAAAGCGCCGGCGAGCAGGCGAGCGTGATCGCGTAGACGATGGCGAGCCAGTCGACATAGGTCTCGAACTTCACCCCGGCGCATTCCGCAAGGTAGCGCTCCTCGACCGGGAACGCCGCGACGATGGTCGCGGGGCAGAGCAGCAGGTCGTAGCGGTCGAAGAAGGCCAGCATGCGCCTTGCGAGCGCGACCCGCTGCACCTGCGCCTTCGCGATCTCGTCGGCGGTGAGCGCGAGGCCTTTCTCGATGTTCCAGATCACTTCGGTCTTGAGAAGATCGCGGTGCTCGCGCAGCAGCTTGCCGCGCGCCGTCGCAAAGCTGAAGGCGCGCAGGATCTGGAAGCACTCGTGCGCCTCGGAGAGGTCCGGATGCGCCTCTTCCACGACAACGCCCGCATCGGCCAACTTGCGCGCGGCCGCGCGCGTGATCGCCGCCACTTCGGGATCGACCGGCGTGATGCCGAGATCGGCCGAATAGGCGACCCTGAGCGGCTTCCAGCCGGAACGCGCAGCATCGAGAAACGACGGCGAGACGCGCGGCAGCGACAGCGGATCGCGCGGGTTCTCGCCGCACATCGCGTCAAGCAGCAGCGCCACGTCCTCGACACTGCGTCCCATCGGGCCTTCGACGCTGAGCGTGCCGTCAAGCTGCGTGCCCGGCGTATGCGCGACGCGCCCGACGCTCGGGCGCAAGCCCACGACACCGCAGAAACTCGCCGGATTGCGCAGCGAGCCGCCCATGTCGGAGCCATGCGCGAGCCACGCCATGCCGGTCGCAAGCGCGACCGCCGCGCCGCCCGAGGAACCGGCCGCCGAACGCGCCGTGTTCCACGGATTGAGCGTCGCGCCGAACACCTCGTTGAAGGTGTTGGCACCGGCGCCAAATTCCGGCGTGTTCGACTTGGCGTAAACGATCGCGCCGTTCGCCTCGAGATTTTCGACGAGGATGTTGGACGCCGCCGGCACATTGTCGGCGAAGATCGGCGAGCCATGGGTGGTGCGCACGCCCGCAACGTCCGTGAGGTCCTTGATCGGCACCGGAAGGCCGGCAAGCGGCCCACGCTCCGCGGCCGGCTTCTTCATGAGTTCGTCTGCATGGCGGCGCGCGCGGTCGAAACAGAGCGTCGGCAGCGCATTGACGACCGGATCGACCGCCGCGATGCGCTTCTCCAGAACATCGAGCAGATCGTGCGGCGTGACTTCCCCGCGCCGGAGGCGGTCGACCACCGCACAGGCATCCATTGCGATCAGGGCGTCGGCGTCAGCCATAGCGTCTTCTCCTCAAGCGCTTGCCGGCGAACGCGTACAGGCCGATTCGGCCGATGCGGCGCGCCAGAACCTCTCGCCGCAAACTGGCCCATCCGACGATCCGGAACAAGCGGTCCGGCAGGATAAGCCGGGGGAGCGGAGGGAGATCGTGACGCACTCGTGAAGCCACCACCCTTGCGCGCGGTACGATATTGAGCCTTCATAGGCTCAGAACGCCCGCCGCTGAGCGGGTGCGCCTTGGGAGGACTTGCGCGTGTCAGCCGAGTCTGCGGCCGTCGCCGCCGACAGCGTTGGACGTTCGCAAAGCGAGATCGAGCGTGCGTCGGCATGGCGCGCGGCGGGTCGCGCTCTGTGGTCGCTTCTGCTGCTGGCGATCCTTGCCTTTCTGGTCATCTATCCCGTCGCCATGCTCCTCCTCGGGGCGCTGACGAACACCAATCCCGTCGTTGACGGCTTCGGCGTGTTCGACCTGTCGCTGACGAACTTCACGACCGTCCTCGCCAATCCCAACGTCCATCTCGCGCTGTTCAATTCGCTGGTCGCCTGCGGCGGCGGCACCGCGCTCGCGGTCGTCATCGGGCTGACGTTCTCGTGGATCGTCGTGCGCACCAATACCCCGTGGAAGGGCCTGATCGCCGCCACCAGCATCATCCCGCTATTCGTGCCGCCGCTGGTCGGCGCCGTCGCCTGGGCGATCCTCGCTTCGCCCAAGAGCGGACTGCTCAATGCGTTCCTCAACAGCGTCGGCATCGAATGGCGCTTCAACGTCTATTCGATGACCGGGCTGATCGTGATCTTCGGGATCTATTACGCGCCCTATGTCTACATGTTCACCGCTTCCGCGCTGCGGAACATGGACCCGGCGCTCGAAGAGGCGGCGGAGATCTCCGGCGCGAGCGCATTCTCGACGCTGTTCTCCGTCACCTTCCCGCTGATCGCCCCGGCGATCGTCTCGGGAATGCTGCTGTCCTTCATCGTCATGCTCGGCATCTACGGCATCCCCGCCGTGCTGGGCACGCCGGGCGACGTGCCGGTGCTGACGACCTACATCTTCAAGCTCACGGCCTGGACCCCGCCGCTCTATTCGACGGCGGCGGCGGTCGCCATCATCCTGATGGTGGTGACCGGCTTCCTGGTCTGGCTGCAGGCGCGCGTCATCTCCCGCCGCGCCTATACCACGGTCGCCGGCAAGGCGTTCCGGCCGGCGGTGATCAATCTCGGTCGCTGGCGCTATTTCACGCTCGGCCTCGCGCTGCTCTATCTGTTCATCGTCGTGATCCTGCCGACGCTCGCGCTGATCGTTGCCGCGTTCCGCAAGTTCATGTTCGTGCGCAACCTCTCCAGCCTGTTCGACATGCGGCAATATTCGTTCATCCACTTCGAGCGGCTGTTCGACAATCCGCTGGCGCTGCGCTCGATCTGGAACACGATGGAAGTCGGGCTCATCACCGCGATCGTCGGCGGCGTGCTGGCCTTCGCCATCGGCTACACCGTGAACCGCACCCGGCTCTCCGGCCGCGGAATGATCGACGTGATCTCGACGCTGCCGGTCGCTATCCCCGGCTTGGTGGTCGGCGTGGCCTATCTCTGGGCGTGGATCGGCCTGCCCGGCGGGCTCTACGGCACGATCTGGATCCTGGCGCTGGCCTTCATCGCCCGCTTCATGCCCGACACGGTGAAGGCGCTGTCGACATCGCTGATGCAGATCCACCGCGAGTTGGAGGAGGCCGCCTGGATCTGCGGCAAGAGCCTCCTCGGCACCATCCGCACCATCGTGCTGCCGCTGGCGCGACCGGGCGTGATCGCCGCGATGACGCTGCTGTTCATCCTCGCGATCCGCGAACTCGGCTCGTCGCTGTTCCTCTACACCAGCAACACGATGGTGATGGCGGTGCTGCTGCTCGACTACTACGAGGGCGGCAATATCGGGATCACCGCCGCCTTCAGCCTGGTGCAGACCTTGCTACTCGCGGTGCTGATCGGCATCGCCCATGTGCTCTCGCGCGGCGCCGCCGATTCCGGCGTCGGAAAGGCGGGGTGAATCGGTAGAATATTGTTTGAGCATCGCTACTTCCGAAAACCGGCGTCCACTTTTCGGAGCGATGCTCTAACGCACGCAAAGACGTGCGCACGCAGAACGACGAATGAAAATCACAGGGAGGTTGAACGCATGTCTGAGTTTCGCATCTCACGGCGCCAGTTCACGCTCGGCGCTGCATCGGGCGCCGCCGCCCTCGCGACGGGCGCACGGCCCGCATCGGCGCAGAATTTCGGCCCGCCGGAACTGATCGAAGCGGCCAAGAAGGAAGGCCGGTTCGTCTACTACACGGCCAATTTCACCGAGGTCGAGCAGGAGACGATCAAGCAGTTCAACAAGCGCTTCCCCTTCGTGCGTGTCGAGATGGTGCGCGCGCCCGGCGGACAACTCATCACCCGCGTGCGGACCGAGGCAGCCGCCGGCAAGCTCGCGGCCGATCTCGTCGATCATTCCGACCGCGCGCTGATGCAACCGCTGGAAGACCTGTTCCAGGACCATACGCCGCCGAATGCCGCCGACTACCGCACCGACATTCTTATCTCGAAGAAGCTGTGGCCGCGCGTCACGCTCGGCTGGTCGATCGCCTACAACACCGAACTGGTCAAGAAGCCGCCGAAATCCTGGATGGACCTGACCAAGGCCGAATACGGGCCGAAGCTGATCGGCCAAGTGATCGCGCCTTCCGGCGGCACCACCTGGACCCGCGTAATGTTCGAGCGCCAGGTGCTCGGCGAGGACTATCACAAGAAACAGGCGACGACGCAGCCGGTGCTCTACCCCTCTGGCGCGCCGCTGTCGGACGCGCTGGTGCGCGGCGAAGTGGCGATCGCGCCGCTGCTCTACAACATCATCTACGTGAAGAAGCGCGACGGCGCGCCGATCGACATCTTCTTCCCGCCCGAGGGCGTGCCGGTGAACTTCTATGCCAGCGGCATCACCAAGACCGCGAAGAGCCCGAACGCTGCAAAGCTGTTCCTCAACTGGTGCCTTTCGGCGGAAGGCCAAGCCTTCATGATCAAGGAACTGGGCAACCTCACCGCCCTCACCAACCCGCCATTCTATCCGCCCGGCTGGGATCCGAAGGTGGTGAAAACCTGGGCGCCGAACTTCGACCAATACGTCAAGCTGAAGGCGGAATGGATCGAGGACTGGAACAAGACCTACGGCTACCGGCAGTAGGTCACCAGTTCGCAGCCGGGCGCGCCACGCTCCCATCCTCCCCGCAAGGGGAAGGTGGCTCCGAACGCGCAATGCGCGTGAGGAGCCGGGTGGGGCCGTCCCGCCGGCGCCAACCCCACCCGGACGCGCGCTTTCGCGGCGCGTCCACCCTCTCCTCCGGGGAGGGATAAGAGGTCCGCATGTCCGCTGAACTGAAAGTCGAGCATCTTCACAAGCAGTTCTCGGTCGGCCGGCCGGCCGTGAACGATGTGAGCTTCCGCGTCGCCGCCGGCGAAATCGTCGTGCTGCTCGGCCCCTCGGGCTGCGGCAAGACGACAACGCTGCGCTGCGTCGCCGGGCTCGAGCATCCGACC
>Ga0182745_1003875_pt1 | contig 12684 bp, 7 predicted proteins | sample eDN3rd30CKraftBY_FD_128523 | JGI IMG/M metagenome (GOLD analysis project Ga0182745, IMG submission 128523) | Enriched backyard soil microbial communities from Emeryville, California, USA - eDNA 3rd pass 30_C Kraft BY (version 2) (version 2) | ecosystem: Environmental > Terrestrial > Soil >...
ACTGACCCTTGGTGAACGGCATGATGAGTTCGTCCTTGAACTTAGGGGATGGGCGAATTTGGGAATCTCACCTTGACATGATAGCGACCCACGAGACCTCTGCGAAGTGGAGCTTACACCCCTTAATACGCCTCAATGCAGATTGCCCTTGTGAGAGGCGCGAGATCGGATACGTTAGCGCCTGGAGCATTGGAGAGCATCTCAGGGATGAAGGGAAACCGGCGAATCGACCAGCTTGTCTGGGCGATTTGGAGAGACCAGCGCCGGTGCCAGGGAGGGACGGGACCGATGGACAGGCAACAGGATGGTGAGGTCCTTCGCGAAGTGGAAGGCCCAGAGAACAGGCCGCACCACCTGGTCATCACGGTGCACGGGATTCGGACTTACGGGAACTGGCAGGCCGACCTGAAAGGGTTGCTCGAGGCTGCCGAGCCAGGGATCACCGTACTGAACTATCAGTATGGGTATTTCTCGTCGCTGGCGTTCCTGGTTCCGCCTCTGCGCTGGATGGTGGCCTGGCGGTTTCGTCGGTTCTTTGCCCACGCGATCGAATCGGTGCCGGAAGGGTCTCGAATCGACGTGGTGGCGCATAGCTTCGGCACCTACCTGGTGGCCTCGGCCGTGCCGAAGGTTCCCAGAACGCGCCAGCTCCATACGATCCTTCTCGCTGGGAGTGTGCTGCGGCCGGCTTATCCCTGGTTTCGCTATCAGCAGGCGGGCTGCTTGCGCCGGGTCGTGAACGAGTGCGGGTGGGACGACACGGTCCTGGTGCTCTGCCAGTCCACCGCCTTGATGATGGGGATGGCCGGGCGCGTCGGGTTTCAGGGGATGGTCGGAGGCCAGCTCCTGAACCGCTATTACCGATGCGGGCATGGTGGCTACTTCGATCGTGAACATCGGTTGATGCGTGAGAACTGGGTTCCCATTCTCACGACCGAAGACCCGATCATGCCCATCGACCATCGGCCGAAGCTCACCGCGCTCGGGGGAGCAAGGCTGTTCTTGATGAATAACCTCCAGTTCATCAAGGTGATCGCCGCCGCGGCGATCCTGCTGGCGATCATCCTCATCCCGCTCGACTGGCTGCGCAAGGCCGACTATCAAAAACGAGTCGAGCGGTTCGCGCACATCGCCCGCCTGGCCAACGCCGTACAAATTCCAGGGCGCGACCCGAGCCACGTGCGTGACTTGCTGCGCGTGGACGTGAAGGCGGGGGGAAGCGAGCGTTCGATTGATCATATCATTGGTTCGGAAGCCTCTCCCGACGGCGAGGATGTCTTCGATAACTCGCTCGTCGAGGAAGAAGCGGAGCCGACCTGGTGGGAGCGAGTCACCGGTTTTCGAGACACGGCGCGGGAGGCCTTCCGGGCCCGTCAGCTTCATGCCAGGGCCAACCACCAGCTCGCCGCGGGCAAGCGCGGCAACACGCGCGATCTCTCCAAGGCCCGGCTCCTGTACGAAGATGCCATCCGCTGCTACAAGCGAGCCATCGCGAACGACCCCGCGAATGGTTCCTATGCGCTCTGCCTGATGGATTATGGAATCCTGCTCAACGAGATGGGCTTTTACGAGCTGGCCGCCAAGCAGTTCAAGCTCATCCGCGAAGAGGTCCCCTTCCCCCGCAATCCGAAGGGGGAGTCTCCGACCATGCCCCGGTCCTTGATTATCGACTCTCTCGGTTACGAGGCCTCTGCGCTCCGCTCACTGGAACGCTGGGACGAGTCGACAGACCGCCTGTACCTGGCCATCCGCGAGGCTCAAGGGGACGACGCGCTTCTCTCCTTCGTCTACAACGAGCTCGCCTGGCACCGCATGGAGCGTCTCGACGTGGCCAAGGCCCGCGAGTCTTTCCAGAAAGCGAAGGTCTCGTGCGAGGCCCTGGTGGAGAACGGCCAGTTCGTTTACAAGACCCGGCTCTACCACATTCGGCACGGCCTCGCGATGGCCGAACGCCTCTGCGGCCAACCCGACGAGTCTTACGGTCAGTACGATCAGCTCGTCAAGGAGTTGCAAGAGCTGATGCGCAAGGACATGGACTTTAATCCCAAAGAGCGGCGTGACCTGCGAAATCGCCTGGTCAACAGCATGGAGCGCCGGGCCGACGTCCGCTTCTTCTCGAGAAAGCCTCCTAACTTCTTCCCAGAAGTCTCCCGCGATCATTACCTGGCCTTGCTCGAAAAGGTGGAGCAAGACTACCAGGAAGCGATCGACCAGGTCGCCAACGACGACCTGACCACCAAGATTCAGCTCTTATACAAGAAAGTCATCACACGTTGCTTGTCAGAAATGGGCCAGGCTCCCGAGGATCGGGAACGTTCGCTCAATCGGTTGGGCCGGCCTCAGCTCGCCCCGATCGACATCGAGTTCGCCGAGGCCGAACGGACCTTCAACGCCTTCCCTCCCGAACGCCGTAAGGGATTGAAGCTCTATCACGAGATCGCGAAGGCCTGCATGGACCTGAACAAGGCGCCGGACCGCGACGCCTACCTCTCCGTTAACGGAGTCGATCAGTCCGCCGCGGCCAACACCCGATATGCCCCTCGTTCGGTGGAGGAACTCCGCGCCCTCACCATCCGCTACGGCGCCCAGTGCGAAACCTTGAAGCGTGAGATGGTTGAGATGCTCCTCGTGGCTCAGGAAGCTTTGCTCGAAGTGGGTGTCGAGATCAACGATCCACGCGTCCCACAGGATGCTTCGCGGATGATCGCCATCCTCGGGGCAACCACCAAGCTGGCCTCGCACGACGAGCTCAGCGTTTACGTCAACCGATTCAACCGGATCGCCGCCAGCAAGATCCTCCCGAACCCCACGCAGGTCGCCACGCGTTCGCCTGTCGAGCCCGCACTCCCTCAGGCCCAGACCGACCCCCCCCCAGCGGGGCCAGCATCCACGTCCCCGTCGGAGCCCGCGGGGCGTGTCGTCTTCTTCCTTCGCCTCTCCCCCACACGATCGCTCATGCTCACGGAGACCCCCGACACAGAAATTGCGACAGGCACGGATATTTTGTCCCATTCGATTCCCACATATACCACACCTCGCATTTCCCGGCCTGACGAAGAACTACCACCAAAAACGGCCGCGAGGAACATTCCAGAACCTCGCCAACATACACATTCACAAAGCCGCAATTAACTAACATGTTAATTACTTAAATCATTCAATTAGTGGAAGAGCGACCCGGTCGGCTCTTCCACTAATCAGTCTCTTCATCAATTAGGTCTAGAGTGCAAGATTTCCAGAAATCCGATTGTCTTGCTTGATCGCGGTGGGCGTAAGCTCATAATCAGAAAGACTGGGAAGGTAAGAATCGTTGCGCAGCCAAAGAGTAGGCTCCCCGCCAGTGGTGGTGTCGGAAAAACTGGTCAGCGCACTAAAGACTCGGTTGTCTCTCACAACATGACCATTACCCGCATCTCCTTGAATCACCACTCCGTAATTATCGTTCACGCCTGAAGGAGAACGCGAACTGGATGTATTGCTACTCACTTCACAACGTTGCCCCAGTTGAATCTGGGCAATTCCATAACCGTTGATAGACGAGCCAGTAAGATCAGGCGAGCAAAGATTTCCTGTGAATTGCACGGACTCGGTTCTACCGTAATAAGTTGCGTACACATTAATTGCCCTAATTGGATTAGGCGAGTCCTTAATCACAAAGGTGTTGTTCGAGATCATACTGAATGACCCCGTATCATTCAGAAGAATGGTAGAGAATTGAGGGTTGTCTGTCCCTGAATCAATGAACGTATTTCCAGAGATCAAAGCATGTGTAACAGAGCTCTGATTCTGTCCGCTGTAGTTCCCGTAAAGCTGAATACCCCAGAGAGTCGTGTTTTGGATCGTGTTATTGGTGAACCTAGGAGCGACGGTTTGCCCAGACACTGACAATCCCAGAACGGCATTACTCACAATATTCGAATCGAATACCGGATGAATGGCATTAGCGGCTTCCAATCCCAAATCGATGCTTGGCACGCCTCCCTCGGCGATATGCCCAACAATACAGTTTCCCTGGATGATTGGGCGAGTGCAACCGCCAGCGGAAATTCCAAAAATCTTACCTGATCCCGCCTGAGTCGACCCCCAGATACGATTCCCTGCAATATAGGCGTTCACCACACCTGGAGAAGGCGGAATCGCCACCAGCGAGGCACCACTTCCAGGCCCAGTCAATCCACTCGGATCCACTTCGAGAAAATAACCCACGACTTGAATCCTGAACGTCGGATATGTCCCGTGCACGTTGGAGGCCAGGTTGCCCAGACCGGTGGTGACAGCGTTGATCTCTGATTCAATATTCTCCTTGCTCGCATTCCAAGCGATGTCCCCAGTAGTCTTGGAAGGATCCCCCGCAATCCGCAGTTTATACGTGCCTCCGGTCGCCGTAATCACCAGTTCTTGCTGGTTGGTAGGATTGAAAATCTCTATAGCAATTTCTGTGTTTCCGATTGGAATGGACGCCTTACGGTAATCGATTACATTGTCCACGATCGTTGGGTCGACAGTAGACTTCTTAAGATTGTTCACGGCCGCATCTGAAGAGTGAATCTTGATTGCTGAAGAAATCGAGCAATGGAATCGGTTACTGGCGATTTTGATTCGGTGGCAAGCATTCATTGCCATGACTGCGTAAGATCGGAGGTCTGTGAATTCATTGTCATGAATCACCAGGTCGGCAGAGAACGTGGCGAAAATTCCAAATCCCACTGTGCTCTTCAGCACACAATTTTGAACCTTGACGTACTTTGCTTCATTTACCCTGATGAGTGATGTACCAAATTCGACAGGACCTGGGTTCTGAGCAACATTACCGTCAAGCGTAAGGTGCTCGACGATAGATTCCGTCGAAAGCACCAGTAAATGCGTAGAGACGATAGGCCCCATTTGACCACTATTCAGCTTCAGAATACTGCTGGACCTGTTCACCCCGAGCAAAGTTACACCGGATGGCACGGTCAATTCATCGACCATGTACGTACCAATCGGAAAAATAACCGTTCCCTTTTCCAAACCGGCCGCATTCAATGCAGCCTGAACCCCACTCGTATCGTCCGTGGAACCATTGCCTACTGCTCCATAGTCCTTGACATTGAACGGGACCACGCTCATCAGCGTGATCGAAGACGCAGTCAACGGCTCTGACGACTGCGTTGAACGGCCAGTTACGCCAGCATCTTCTCGAACCAATGGATTCGACATGATCACGTGCTCTCTCTGGATTGAAGGACTTTCGACCGGTTTTGCTTGCCTACAAATAGTGGATTGATGGATGAACAAACTCGACAAATTCGCCCATCCATCAGTCCACACTTAAACAGTACCCTTGTTGATCGGACTCAGGCCGTCCCGTTCAAGGGTACATAAGAACACTACACGCTCTTTCTAATGGGCACAAGCTCGATAATGAATTGTGTTCGACACTCAACTGAGTCGCGTCCAACCCGAAGTGACCGGACACAGAAACCCCGAACAGCCAACACGAATCAATTATTTGTTAATCTTTAATATTTCTGTGTATTTTTCAATGCTTGTCGCACTGTGAAAAAGATCGAACTCCAGACCTTCGTCGGTCCGATTTTCTGGCGTTCAGGCCAGTACATCTAGTCCAAAGGTGTGATCAAGTCGACGGTTCCGCGGGATCGCATGTCTCTATTCGCGTCAGAAAAACTTACTTAATTGGCACCTAGGATGCGTTACGTGTTTGGTGAAAATGGTTCAATCTCCTAACACGCACAGGCCAGAAGACTCTCAACAACCCGTAACCTATTAATGGCCAAGGGCTTGCGAAACAGGACCGACCATTTTTGATCTGGCTTAAAACCAGGATCAACGTCGTAACTCTCCCGCCGTTGCCTTTTTATTAGACGAGGATGCTCGTGAAACGTGCAAGCGCGACCCCATTTCTGTTGCTGGTGGCTTTTGCTCTCGCCGCCTTGTTCGTGAAGCCTCCGCACAAGGAGATCGCCCCGGGTGGGCCGGTCCAGGTGGGTGACGTGGCGTGGATGCTCACTGCCTCGGCACTCGTCTTGTTGATGACGCCCGGGCTTTCGTTCTTCTACGGCGGCATGGTGGGGTTCAAGAACGTGGTCTCGACCATGCTTCAGAGCGTGGTTTGCCTGGGGGTGATCAGCCTGGTCTGGGTTGGAGTGGGGTTCAGCCTGGCCTTCGGTGAAAGCTACGGAGGCGTCATCGGCAACCCGATGACCTTCTTCATGTTCGATGGGGTGAATGAGCTGACCAACGCCGACCTTGCTCCGACCTTCCCCCTTATCCTCTTCGCGCTCTTCCAACTCAAGTTCGCCATCATCACCCCCGCCCTGATCACGGGTTCATTCGCCGAGCGCGTCCGATTCTCGTCCTATCTGCTGTTCATGGTGCTCTTCAGCCTCTTGATCTACTGCCCGCTCGCCCACTGGACCTGGCATCCCAACGGATTCCTCCGGAAGATGGGCGTGCTCGACTTCGCGGGTGGAACGGTCGTCCACATGTCGGCGGGGTTGGCCGCCCTGGCCGGCGCCATCATCCTTGGTCAGCGCAAGAGCCATCAGGCCAAGGCAGCGCACGTACCTGCCAACATCCCGTTCGTTCTGCTCGGCACCGGGATGCTCTGGTTCGGATGGTTCGGCTTCAACGCGGGTTCCGCACTGGCGGCCAACGGCACCGCGGCGATGGCCTTCGCCACCACCAACACCGCATCGGCCGCGGCCATGCTCGGCTGGATGTTCTTCGACTGGATGCGCGGGCACAAACCATCCGCCCTGGGGGCGTGCATCGGCGCCGTGGTGGGCCTGGTTGCGATCACGCCCGCGGCGGGCTTCGTCACGGTCCGCGAAAGCGTCATCATCGGTCTGGCGGCCAGCGTCATCAGCAACCTGGCGGTCAGCCTCCGAACGAAGACGAGCCTCGACGACACGCTCGACGTCTTCCCCTGCCACGGTGTCGGAGGCATGGTCGGCATGGTCGCGACCGGTATCTTCGCCAAGGACCTCGGCCTTGCCCACGGCGAGACCAAAACCTTCCTGTATCACCTGGTCGCCTTGGTGATCGTCGCCGCTTATTCGTTCATTGGATCCTACATCCTCTTCAAGATCACCGACATGATCATCCCCTTGCGAGTGGATCATGATCAAGAAGATGAAGGGTTGGACCTCAGCCAGCACGGCGAGTCGGCCATGGGGGCCGACTTGCTCGGTGGCTCCACGCCCAACGGCCAGGCCTTGCCCGACGAGCTCGTGGTCGCGAGCGTGACCGGCGAGCCCGTAGCCAACGAGTTGGTGGTCGCGACCGCAGTCTGAGTCTCCACGCTCGATGGTCTTGCATGAAAGCATGCCGCTTCCCGCGTGACGAAGCCACTCCCATAAAACCATCGAGGCCGAGGACCACCTGTTTGATGGTCCTCGGCCTCGTTTTGGTTCGAAGAGTCGCTTTCGTTCACAGCCCAGGTCAGATGATCTCCGCCAAGGGTCGCCCGTTGTCCACGATGGCGTGCGGCCGACCCACGGTGTCGTGATAAACCGCGTCGAGCGGAACGCCCATGTGGTGATAGATGGTCGCGGCGAGGTCGGATGGGGTGACCGGCCGATCCTTGATATGCCCACCATCGCTCTCGCTCGAGCCAATCACCTGGCCGTGGCGGTAGCCGCCCCCCGCCAGGCACATCGACATGATGGGGTTCCAGTGGTTCCGCCCGTCGGTGCTCCCCTGCGTTCCCATCTGCGGAGTCCGCCCGAACTCGCCCATGGCGATCACCAGCACGTCGTCGAGCAACCCCCGCTCTTCCAGATCCCCCACCAGTGTGGTGATCAGGCGGTCGAACAAGGGCAAGAGGGGACCAAGCCCCTTGCTGATGCCACCGTAGGGGGGGATGTTGTCGCCGTGGTTGTCCCAGGTCCCCGAGGCTGTATGATGGCTCAGGTCGAGCGTGACGAAGCCCACACCGGCTTCCACCAGCCGCCTGGCCAGCAAAGCTTGCTGGCACCAGAGATGCGGGCCGTACCGTTCTCGAATCTCGGCGGGCTCCTTGTTGATATCAAAGGCGTCGCGGGCCCTTGACCCCGTCAAGAGCTCGACCGCCTGCTGACCGAACTTATCCATCCCCTCCATCGACCCGGAGTTGTCGACGTTGCTCCGCAGACTGTCGAGCTCTCCGAGCAGTGAGCGCCGGCCGCGGAGTCGTTCCAGGCTGACCCCGGCCGGCAGTTGGAAGAAGCCTGCGTCGGTCATTCGCCCGGTGTCCACGCCCACGTTCGTATAGATCGGGAGCTTGGTTGCGTTGTCGGCGATGAACGGGTCGTACTGCTTGCCGAGATAGCCCGCGAAGCCGATGTGCGAGCGTGACTTCATGAACGCCACGTAGGGGGGCATGCCCGGCTGGTTGGCCCCGTGATGCTTCGCGACGATGGATCCGATGGACGGGTACATCTCCGCGACGGGGTTCGTGCGTGGTTCGGCGAGCAGATTCGCTGTTTGAAAGACCTTGTTCGGCTCGTGATTGCTGAACCGGGCATCGACGGACCGGATGATGGTGAATCGGTCGAGCATGGCCGCCTGGAGCGGAAGATGCTCGCAGATCCGGACGCCGGGAAGGCGGGTCTCGATGGTTCCGAACGGACCTCGGTTTTCCAAGGGGCGATCGGGCTTGGGATCCCAGGTATCAATCTGGCTGGGCCCGCCCGTCATCCAGAGCAAGATCACGCTCTTACGACCTTTGATCGGCCGGCCCGTCGCCGAGGCCTTCGCCCGTTGCTGAAGCAAGCCCGGAAGAGTCAGCCCCGCCATCCCCATCAGGCCGGCCTTCAACATGTTGCGGCGGCCAACCACCATCAGCCCTTCGCGTTCCAACGCGTTGAGCCCGGTGAACGCATGTTGGTGGTCGTGGCCCGATCGATTGGTACTCGGCATGACACGATCCTCTTCGATTTAAGAGTCGGTAGGAGGCGTGATGAGTGCGGTAGACGGTACGGACCGCGGCGGGAATTCACCAATCTCAAAAGCTTCTCAATCATAACGAATTCGGCCAGAGATTCCGACGAGATTCTTCGGAATCACCCTGGCAAGATGCACACCGCTCCTACCGATGAACGGCCTATTCGCTGAAGCAAACGAGTTCTCCGCGCCGGCGTGCTTGCTCAAATGGGTCTCATCCATCCGCCGGTCCAGGCTCGCGGAGCAGCTCTTCGAGGTATCGGCCATAATCGTTGGGGAGCTTGCGTGCCAACTCGGCAACCTGGTCGCGGGTGATGTATCCCATGCGATAGGCGACTTCCTCAATGCAAGCAATTTTGAGGCCCTGTCGAGACTCGATGGTTTCAACGTAGTTGGCTGCCTGGATCAAGGAGTCGGTCGTGCCGGTATCGAGCCAGGCGAACCCTCGGCTGAAGCGCTGCACGCGCAGTTGACCGCGAGCGAGATATTCCCGATTCACATCGGTGATCTCCAGCTCTCCGCGCGGCGACGGCTTGAGATTCGAGGCGATCTCGACAACCTGATTGTCATAGAAGTAGAGACCCGTCACGGCGAACTGCGACTTCGGCCGCGCGGGCTTCTCCTCAATGGAAACGGCCCGGCCCTCACGATCGAACTCCACCACTCCGTAACGGTGAGGGTCTTTCACCTGGTACGCGAAGACCGTGGCCCCTTCGGCCGACTGGGCCCGTGCCTGGCCGAGCATGGCCTGGAACCCTTGACCGTAGAAAATATTGTCGCCGAGGATCAGGCTGACCGGCGAAGCGCCGATAAACTCGCGCCCGATCAAGAACGCCTGGGCCAGTCCGCCAGGACTTGGTTGCACGGCGTATTGAATCTTCAGGCCAATCTGACCACCGTCTCCCAGAACCCGCTCGAAATTGCCAATATCTTCTGGAGTGGATATGAGCAAAATTTCGCGAATCCCCGCCAACATGAGGGTTGAGAGGGGATAATAAATCATGGGCTTGTCGTAGATCGGCAAGAGCTGCTTGCTGACCGCGCGCGTGATGGGATAAAGCCTGGTTCCTGATCCTCCCGCCAGGATTAAGCCTTTGGGAAAGTTGTCCTGATTCTCGTTCATTTCGCATGCATCTCCGTACCGACCTAGCCCCGACTTTCCTTTGGGGCGGTTCTAGCCCGCCGCCATGCTAGCGGCGTTCCGCGAAGCGGGCAAGGCGACCCGCCTTCCAACGCCACCGAGGTCCCACCTACGACGTCCGTTCACTCCGTTGATTCCAGGGAACTACCCTTGACCAGGACCGACCGATTCCTTCAGCTTAGATAAGCCCCTTGAAGTCCAACTACCGACGAGCCCGTATTCGAAAAAGGCTGCGAACCTCATGAACGCTTTCCTGGATGACTGCGGCGCAACTGGCCCATTGAACTGGGCCATCGAGCGTCGAGGATCGGCCAAGGTGGAGCGATTCACGCGGGAACAGCCCTATCTGATCATTGGTCGAGATGAGCGAGCCAACCTTCGTCTGGACCATCCCGAGATCAGCGAGCGCCACGCCTACCTTCAACTCGTTGGCGGGCGGCTTTACTTCCAGGACCTGGGGAGCACATCGGGAGTTTACCGGAACGGGCTCTGCCTGCGCTCGGGGCGGGTCGGCCGAGGCGAATCCTTGAGAGTAGGACCCTATCGGATTCGACTCGAGGCGGGAGATCATGACGAATACGCTCCAAGACAGGAAAAGGGTGTGGAGCACGCCGCCCCCCCTGCCCCGCCACTTCGCTTGGAGCTTGCGCATCGGGGGCTCAGTCGTACCTCAACCGAGCTCGCCGCCCCCCTCGTCTGGCTTGGTCGTTCGAGGGGATGCGAGGGTTGGCTCAACGATCCCTCCGTCCCATCCCATGGGTGCGCATTGATCCGAACAGATGAAGGCGCCTGGCTCGTTGATTTGCTCGTGCCGGGTGGAGTCCAAATCAATGGGACCTTGATCGAAAGAGGAACACCCCTCCTGATCAAGGCTGGTGACACCATCACAATCGGCTCGTCTCACGTCACGCTAACCACTTCACTCAATCCGAGCGAAACAGTGGATTCCTCTGAGCTGACTGAGGATAAGGGAAACGGCCCCGAGTCGTTACCGTTGCCCAATCGCGTGCAAACGCAATTGCTCGAACAAATCCAGACGACCTTGCATGATCGCTTTCAGGACATGCTGGACCTACAATACGAGCAGTTCGACGCGATTCGCGAGGAGCTCGAGCAGGTTCGCGAGCTCCGCCGGGACCTGGACGAGCTTCGAGCGAATCTGTACCAGGCGGCCGGTCCATCCGCCGGTTTCGAGCGAATGGACTCAGGAGGTGCCCCGCAGTCAAGGCTAGGGGCCGCCACGCCGATCGAACCGGAGGAAGAATCCTCGGAAGGCTCCCCCGTGTTGCGCCTGACGCATTAATTTCCTTCGCCAAGAACGGCCTGGTAGATCTTGACGAGTTCATCCGCGTGTCGAGACCAGCGGAACAGCTCGGCCCTGGCGATTCCGAACTCCCGGCGTGCTTGTTTGGCTGAGGAGCCAGAAGCCTGATCCAAGGCCTCAAGAGTCGAGGCGGACCAGGCTTGCAAATCCGCCACCGGCAGATAGAGGGGGGCTTCACCGCCAACTTCACGCAGGGCGGGGAGGTCGGACGCGATGAGAGGAGCCCCGCAGGCAAGGGCCTCGATCACGGGGAGCCCAAACCCCTCGGCCTCGCTTGTCACCAGCACGACCGAGGCGCGACGATAGAGGGCGGCAAGCACCGCTCGAGAGCAGAACGGTAAGGTCACAATCGCAGCGGCGACCCCCAGGTCACGCGCCTGTTGTGCCTGCTCGGCGTTCAACGCCCCCCCCGCGCGAAGCAACCGGGCTCCGGGATGGTGTCGGCGGACCGCGGAGAACGTCGAAAGGAGTATATCAATCCGTTTGCGTGGGATCGTCGAGCCGACATGAACCAACTCGATCGCTCCATCGGGCGGCACGGGACCCACCAAGCGGGCCAACTCGGCGTCGGCGACGGGGTCGGGCTCGGGGGAGCATTCCGGATGGATTCCCAGGTAGGCGACGTGGGCACGACTCGAGTCGACGAGCCCGTGGGCGAGCAGCTCGTTCCGGGTGGTCTCACTATTACAAACCACCGCGGAAGCCCGCTTTAGCCCCTCGAGCGTCCGCCGTGCCAGGGCCCGAAACCAGGAGGGGCGAGGGTCGCGTTCGGGGTCGATGAGACAGCGGAACGTATCGAGATCGTGGCAGGTCACCACGGTCCGGCCTGGCGGCAAGGCATGCACGAGCTGGGCGTAGCTATGGTCGACCAGGTGAAACAGGTCAAACTCGGCCCGTTTGACCAGGCCTTTGAGCGCCCGTGGGTAGTCCCGGAAACGGTTCAAGACCCGGTCGCCGTTCCGGGCCAATCCCGAACCTCCCAGGAACGGCAAGCGCCCAAGGCGATGCTTATAAGAGGGACAAACCCGCGAGGCGGTCCAATCCTGCTGATGCCGCGCGGCGAGGTGAGAGAGCATCATCTCTCCCACCAGGTCCATGCTGGGCCAACCTTCTTCAGGGAAGTCGCAGACGACCGCCAGTCGAGTCCGATTCATAAAAAATTAGCAGGAAGCCCACCTCTTTAGAGGTGGGAGGAATGCGTGTTCCTTCCCGCTCCTCTTGACAAAAAATCAGTTGATATGGATAATCCACCCATCACCCGAAGGCACTCCCGCAAGGGAGCAAACTGTTTTAA
>Ga0182745_1003876_pt1 | contig 12678 bp, 17 predicted proteins | sample eDN3rd30CKraftBY_FD_128523 | JGI IMG/M metagenome (GOLD analysis project Ga0182745, IMG submission 128523) | Enriched backyard soil microbial communities from Emeryville, California, USA - eDNA 3rd pass 30_C Kraft BY (version 2) (version 2) | ecosystem: Environmental > Terrestrial > Soil >...
AATTAATAAGTCTAAAACCATTGCTATCTTCATCAACCAAATCCGGGAGAAAGTAGGCGTTATGTTTGGAAATCCGGAAACAACGCCAGGTGGAAGAGCACTAAAATTCTATTCTTCCGTTCGCCTTGAGGTTCGCCGCGCTGAACAACTTAAATTGGGAAATGACATAGTTGGTAACAAAACAAGAATTAAAGTAGTCAAAAATAAGATGGCACCTCCTTTCCGCATTGCAGAAGTAGATATTATGTATGGAGAAGGTATCTCAAGAGAAGGAGAAATCTTAGATATTGGTTCTGAAGTAGATATTGTTCAAAAGTCTGGATCTTGGTTTTCATATAATGGGGAACGTTTAGGGCAGGGACGAGAAAACGCTAAGATTTTCTTAAAAGAAAACCCTGAAATCAGAGAAGAAATCAGAAAAAACATTATTGATTTTAAATATGGTAATACTGACAACGATAATGATATTGATAGCGAAAACGAAAGCCAATAAAAGCATAAAATGCCTTTTCCGGTAGCTTCAAGTCTATTCGTTTCATTGTAAGCATAAAAAGTTAAAAATTATTCCACTTCCTAGACAATTATTAAGAATTAAAGACTCCTTAATCATATACCTTTTATGGGCCAGTCCTTTAAAATATAATTGTGAATCCTAATAAAAAGCTACCTTGATTGCTGAGGTAGCTTTTTAAATTTACTTTTTGTATGATGATCGTGGATGTGATGTCTTGGCCTCCAATAAAGAATCTATACGTTTTTTTTATGAAGAATACAATAATTGGATTTTGGATTATGATCGAGAAGAAATTGACCTTTTGTTTACTTGATGGAGTAAGTGATCCTGCCTTAGAAAAGGGTAAGGATATTTGGTTTGAAGTTGATAGAAAGGCAAGAAGACGAAGAGGAAGAGGAAGAGGAAGAGGAAGAAGAGTTTTTACATGATGAACTATATCAGTCATATTGGGATTGGGAAGAAGCCGCTAATAAAAACAAATAGATAAATGCAGCGCGTATAAAAGCCCTTTAGAAGGGAGCTTTTTTTATCGCTTTAAAATGTATCGGGGTGGAGGACCATAACCTTGTTCAGCTTCAAAATAGGCAAGTTTGTTTGGAATACATACAATAAGAGAAGGAAATCCATAGCCTACTGCATGTTCTAAAGCAGTAGGTAAAGGTAGTTCTTTTCCATCGATATCTTCATTAAAAGAAAGCGCATAGCACTGCTTCGCTGCACCATGTTTTTTAAGTAGATTAGCTAATTCACTAGCACATGAATTAGGCGTCGGAATTTCAATCATATATTGTTCACATAGATTTCTTTTATAATCGTGGTTAAGGCGATGTAATGCTTTATCCCGTTTTTTAGGAGAAAAAAGTTCAAACATGACTCTTTCCTGAATTCTCTTCGCAAAAAAGGATTTCACAACAATTTCTTCTATATCTTTATTCATATAATTCCCTCCTTCATACACCCTTATTATACAAATTTTTCATTCGTGACTGAAATCATGCCAACCTTTTGATAAAATGTAACGATAAGGAAGGAGAAAGAAGTAAATGGATACTAATCAACTACCGACAAGAAGTGAAAGACATAAAACGAAAGAGAACTCATCTCAGCTTAGTGCTGCATTTGTATTAGGGACGTGCTGGATACTTTTCACACTGACTCCTGAATTATGGAGGTCTCCAGGAACTTACATTGTTATCGGCATAATTGCTATTTATCTATCAAGTAAATTAGATAAATTTAAATGTTCCCGAACAGTAAAATGGACGATTGCTCTTTTAGTTTATGTTATTGGATTCATTTTGTATGTTCTATAAAGGAAACAAGTACTATACATATAGCGTTTCTTTCTTTTCACGAAGCTTGTTTAGAGTAAAAGCATTTCTTCGTAAATAGACGATAAGTTTAAAAGCTGGAAGAGGGGAGAAGTTGAGACAAAATACCGTAACATCTATCATATGTACACTATGTGTATTAAGTACAATTATTATATCTTTTATTGTTTATATGGATATTGATAATTCATTTTCATTTGGATTTATATTAAGTTATGTATTCTTCATTATTCTAGCATCTTTATATTTGATCATTACATTTATCATCAACATCAAAAACATAAAATGGTGTGAACTAAGAAAGAGACTATTTAAATTTATTGGACTGTTCATTTCTTTTAGCGCTGCTATATATTTCTTTAACTATATTTTTCGGCCATCTGAAATAGATATTTATGATTTTAGCACGCCTTTAGCGATGGCTCTTAGCTTAACTTTTTTTGATTTAATTTTCTTTAAAGATAAAGAACGTTAATTTATGATTGTGATTACTTAGTTTCTGTGATTTGAGCGGTATTTATATAAAGGGAGAAATTTAATGAACATCTTTGATTGCCTAGATGACTTACAGGTAGAATTGTTTCAGAAATCAGTTGGAGAAATTGAAGCTAAGTATTATGAATTATGTTCTACTGTCGCGGAAGGTAATACAGCGAAACGGATTGGTAATATAAATTTAGATACTTTTCGAATACAATTAAAGAGGGGGTCATTACATTGTTAACTATTAAGAACTTTCATTTGTTGAACAGTATTTCTCCTGACGTTTTATATTGAGAAATACTTTAAAGATACTATCAATCCCATTAATTTTATACTTCTAGATTTTTGATTGGGAAAAGTTAGTTACGCAGATTGGTTTAATTATTTGGATTGTTTCAATTGTTTTAGGAATCGTCGTATATCTCATCTGTTTAAAGTTATCTTTAAAAGATAAGAGCAGTATAGCTAATAAAAGAGTTATATTATGTTCTACCTTATTAACGATTGTATTAGCTAAGGGTGCCTTACTAATTGAATTTGTTACAATTTCTATTTTTTGACTACCTATAAACTAAATTATGTTAGCTAAGGGTGTATATACATATTAATTATATCGTTTAAAGAGATTTATTTACTAAAAACCATTTTTGTATATAATTGGATAAAATGAGGTTTTTTATGACTCATAATAAGAATAACTTAAAGCTAGTAGGGGCTAGTTTATTTGGAGCTGGAATTGGAGCCCTCTTAGGAATACTAGCTTATACGCACAATTGGCTAGGATAAATACATTAAAGAAAAATTAGCAGCAAAGGGTGTGAATGTTTACCTTGAAAGCAAAGAAAACTGGACCCTATCACAATATATCTAATTTTTTTGCTAAATCATTTACTGTTATTCTTATAACTTTAATTGTTATTATTGCTATTTCATTAATGCTAGGCGCATTTGTGTTTGGATTTATTGGTTTATTTAAAATATTTGGGGTACAATACGACTCATTTCTATCTCTATTAATATTCCTGTTACTATTTTTTATTATTGGATTTATAGTTGATTTACTATCCATATTTCTTATTAATGCATTTTCTCAACAAATTAGAAATTCTAAAAGAAAATTCCTCGTGAGACTGGTCATCGATTGTAGCTTTTCTTGGTTTGCTATACATACTGCTGATGAATTAATTAGAAGCATTACTATTCCCTCTATAACTGAGCTTATAGCTGTTTTTCTCCTCTTTTTGTTAGAAGTGGTGATGGATATGAATAGCAAAGGAGAAAGTAATAAGAGCTCACTGGTACCTTGAAGTCTTTGGGGTTCTGGTGCAAAGATTACTTCAATTTAAAAGAACACCTTTCATAAATATAGTTATAAGGAAAAAAGGTAATGTATATTATGTTTTATAAGGTATTTTTCTACAGATTATGTAATAGATGAAATTATTTTTAAGTAAATAATTTAACCACTACTCAAAGGTAGTAGATGTTTATGTGCAAACTAATGATTTAAGAAAGAAGTATTTTTATATTAAGAATAATTTTTTTATTCAAAAAACTCCGTTGACAAAATGAGTAGATAGATATAATATTGCATGTAATCAAATAATAATAAGCAAAGATTGGAAATAGTAGAAGGATATATAAACTTGTCAGAGAGCCGATGGTTGGTGAGAATCGGTAGTTATTGCCTTTGAACTCATCCAAGAGCTACTTCCTGAATATTATAAGTAGGGGATGTCGGTTTTCTACCGTTATGAAGATAGGTGGTGATAGCTGCCGAAAATGAGTGGGTTAATTATGTAATGATTAATCAATTAGAGTGGTACCGCGAGCAACGCCTCGTCTCTATGTTTTTATAGAGACGGGGCTTTTTTTATACATTAATAGGACAAAGGAGTGTTTCTGAAATGACGAGAAAAATTTGGATGTTTGATACGACTTTAAGAGATGGCGAGCAAGTTCCGGGGGCTAAGCTGAACCTGTATGAAAAACTAGAAGTAGCACAGCAACTAAAGAAGCTGAAAGTCGATATTATCGAAGCTGGTTTTCCTTCATCTTCAGCTGGTGATTTTAATGCTGTGAAAGAAATTGCTATGAAAATAGGAAATACAGACGAAACGATCATTACAGCATTAGCAAGAGCAGTAAAGACTGATATTGATGCTGTTTATAATAGTGTGAAATATGCTGAAAAACCGTTAATCCATATAGTTTTAGGCGCTTCAGACATTCACGTGGAAAAGAAGTTTGGAAAATCGAAAAGTCAAATCTTAGATCTTGGTGTTGATGCAGTAAAATATGCTAAAACATTTCTACCAAATGTACAATATTCAACGGAGGATGCGTCTCGCTCCGATTTTGAATATTTATGGGCAACGATCGAAGCTGTTGTAAAGGCGGGGGCTACCATTATTAATGTGCCCGATACAGTTGGCTATGCCGAGCCGGAAGAGTTTGGTGAACTAATCTTTAAAATAAATGATCGCTTGAAAAATTTGAATGATAAAGTGCTTTTAAGTGTCCATTGTCATAATGATCTTGGTATGGCAACTGCGAATACGTTAGCTGCAATTAAAAATGGGGCAGATAAAGTTGAGTGTACGATAAATGGCATTGGTGAACGTGCAGGCAATGCTGCACTAGAAGAGGTCGTGATGGCAATTAATACGCGCTCATCAGTTTATAATGCGTACACAACTATTAATACAAAAGAAATCATGAATACATCTAGATTGGTAAGTAGTTTAATGGGACTTGATGTACAAGTAAATAAAGCCATTACAGGTGATAATGCTTTTGCTCATTCTTCAGGTATACACCAAGACGGCTTATTAAAAGCAAGAGATGCTTACGAAATCATTAGCCCAACTGAAATTGGTTTAGATGATATGGAACTTGTTTTAACCGCCCGTTCTGGGCGTCATGCGGTGAAAAATGCCCTTGAATCATTAGGCTTTAATGAGATGACTAACATACAATTTGAAGGGGTATTTGAAGCTTTCCTTGCATTGGCAGATGCGAAAAAAGAAGTATATAATCATGACTTATATGTCATCGTTGAGAATTATTATGCGAAAAATGATATTCATAATCAGGATATAATGCACTATAGTAATCATTTTTATGAACTAATCGACTTGCAAGTGATTAGTAATACAAATTTCCCGTCTGCAAGCGTGAAGATTAAAAAGGGTGATCAAATATTGAAAAGCAGTGCAGTCGGTTCTGGCTCAATTGATGCTTTGTATTCTGCTATTACAGAAATTAGTGCTTTAGATATTAAATTGATCGAATATAATATTAGCAGTGTATCAAGAGGTAAGGAAGCATTAGGAAAAGTAAAGATTCAAGTGGAATACAAAGGCGAAAAGTATATTGCCAAGGCAACAGATACGGATGTTATGAAAGCAAGTGCATTTGCGTATATTAATGCTGTAAACAGTATTGTGGTTGATACTTTACTTCCGATTGAATAAATAAAAGGTAATATTTAACGGAATGTACTTAGTTTGTTAAGGTATGGACTTGTCAATATTTACTGGATACTAAGTTAGGCTACTATGGCGAATGAAAAGAAACATGAATACAAAGAAAACCTTAGAGATCTATGGATTTCTAAGGTTTTTGTATTCCCGGGACCTGATTTACTTTAACTAAAATTGAATATGACACATCGTCTATACAGGTAAATAAACTTCCGTTAATTATAATTAATGGTAAAATAATGAATATAAAGGGAGGGCAGTAAATTGAAAAAGAATGTGACAATCACTCTTACAGCAATTGTACTAATAGGGGCAGCAACTTTCTATTTTGTTACATTTTTTGCATATACCCCGTCTGATAAATTCTCCGGTTTCCCTGTACCTAAAAATGCACAGTTAGTAAAAGAAAACGAACGTGTAGACATGTATGATTGGTCTAAAGCTTCTGAAGAAAATGGGATACCATCAGGATATAAATTAGTAATTAAATCAAAAGGATGGCAGGAGAAAGATAAAGAAGGAGCCTCTACTTATTATGAAAAAGGAAATAAAAAAATTGATTTAATATCTCAAACGAATGAATTAACCCTAATTAAAGATAAAAATTAAATATAAGTTCACGAACAGTATTCTTAGCTACTTTTAAGCAGCGTATGATACACGCTTTTAGTTAACATAAAACATTTTATAGGAGTTTATCTGTACATGCGTAAGAGCCATTTAAGACTTATCTTAAACGGCTCTTACAGTGTTTATGTTATTTACTCATCAATAATTATTGTATCTATCGGATGATAGTTCTGCCAAGGACTCTTAATGGGATGCATAATATACACTTATAAAAAAATTGGTATATAAATAATCCAGTGAATATTGATGATACGGATAGAGTAAACATGAGCAAAGACTAAAAGAACAAATCAAATTTATCTATTTTAGAATAAATCCTTGCGCATTTCTCTTGTTCGAACGCCATCTTCAATTTTTTCTGCAATGTCCATCAATCTTTCAATGTCGGAAAAGGAATACATTCGGGTACCTGAAGAGTTTCGTTTTGGGAAAATAAGCTCTCGCTCTTCATAATAACGAACTTGTCTTACTGATAAACCTGTCATTTCAGTAACGATTTTTATAGTCATAACTTTCTCATCTAAATATGGCTGATTTTTAGTCAAGAATATCCTCTCCTATTTCCATTCTTTATCAGTTATATAGGTTAGTAACTTTTGGATTGTATATAGAAATGAAGTTTATTAAATATAGCACGTTGTAAATACTTCTTGATGAAAAGCGTTTATAGTTCTTGAGAGAATCATTTATTATATGTAAAACCAAAGTTAATTTCCTCAGAGAGCGTTTCTCTGTATATTTGAAACATATTTTAGTCTGATTACGAATGAAATATATTGGGGCGGTGTAACCTATATCATTTTAGTTAATTTCATTCCCATAAATAAAAAGACTTGCTTTAGTTAGAAAGCAAGTTGAAAGAAGGATAATCACTTTGGTAAACCCATTATAATCCAATGGCTATAGTGAATCATTAAAATATGGTTAAAAATCAATTAAAAGTAAATTAATTCATAAAAAGTATTAATTAACCATTAAACCTATATAAGTACTTATAATAAAACAGATTGCTAAAATGACACCTAAAACAGGTGTTTTTTCTTATAATAACTAAGGAAAATCATAATAAAAAACAAAATCTCAAAAAGAATAGCAACTACCACTTGGAATGAAGGTGTTAGTTCCAAGTTTACTGGCAGTTTGATAGGGCTGCTCGTAAATATTGCTGCAGCATTTATTTTAATGAAGGGAGATACTTCAGAAAATTTAAACGTTCGAAGTGTTTCTTACATGTTATGGGAGATTTGCTAGGATTGGTAGGTGCTATCATTGCGGCTTAAGTTGTCATTTAGTAGTTAATGATCAAGTTGCGTACGAAAGTGTGTTATCAAAAGCAAAAAAGATTTTGCATGATGATTTTCATATTGAACAAACAACTATTCAGGTAGATAAAGAACATTCTCAATGCAAGGATCATGATCCTTGTAATTAAAAAATAGTAAAACAAAAAGAATGGTTAATCCATTCTTTTTTTATGAGTGGATATTCTTCTTTCTAATGAGCATCTTTAAAACATAGGTATGATTGCTTTTTCTTTGAATAGGTTAATTGTAAATAACAATCTAACCGAAAGGAAGTAACAGTTATGCATATAGAAATGAATTTGTTATTCACTTTGGGTTCATTACTTGGCTTGTTAGTAGGTGGTGGCCTCCTTAAAATAGTAAGCTATGTAGTTCAGGGAAGGATCCAGTTTATGTATGCCATTTGTGGAGGAATCTTATTAGGATTATTGCTCTTCGATATCCTTCCTTCTACTTGGCATATATACGACCTACAAGGAGTGTTATTAGGAATTGTTGCAGGATATATCATCATGCTATGTATTGACCTCTTTTTACATAAGCAAAATAGTGAAATTTCACCTTTACAGGCCCTCATTTTATTAACAATAGCTATATTCTTTCATAATGTGATTACTGGTATTACATTTGGTATAACCGATATACACCAATCAACTTCTGTGTTTGTAGCCACCATTTTACACCAGATTCCAGAGGGTATGGCAATCATGACTGTTCTTTCTATAGCAAAAGTACCTCAATTATTCTTTTTACTAATTGTAGCCTTCTTATCTTTATCTTTAGGTGGGAGTTTATTAATTGGAGAAAGCGTACAAGCCTCCTCACTTAAATTACAAGCTTTATCGACTGGGGGAGCAATCGGTACATTGTCCTTCGTTATCTTTCATGAAGTAATAGGCAAGGCTGTAACTCATTTTAGACGTCTACATGTATGGATGCTTATAGGCTTAGGAGTATTAATTATTTACGTTTATCAGTATTCACTTTCACTGTTTCACGGTCATTAAAGGGATTTTATTATTAGTTTTTTTTAAAACGACAAGAATGATGGATATACCTTGTAGGTTGAACTTTTCCTTACTATTATAGAATTAGTTACTAATATAATAGTAGGAAAGGGTGTCTTAGTGGCATAGAAAGTCTTTAATCGTATTAATTATGTTAATAGTAAGCATAGTTTCTACAGCTTGTTCAAGTTCAAATACAAGTGAAGAAACAGCTAGTAATGAGGTTTTACCTGAATTTTTGAAGGATAAACCAGAAGAGATGCAAACCATTTACATAAATGCTGCCCAAAATAAAGAGCTACTAGAGAATATTCCATGCTACTGTGGCTGTGGTAAATCGGCAGGGCACAAAAATAACTATGATTGCTTTATCCATGAGAATAAAAAAGATGGAAAGGTAGTATGGGATGACCATGGAACAAAATGTGGTGTTTGTCTGGAAATTGCAGCTCAATCCGTTTCTGATTTAAAATCCGGCAAATCAATTAAACAAATTCGTCAATCAATTGTTGAAAAATATAAAAGTGGTTATGCAACACCAACTCCCGAAGTTTAAGATCAAGTATATTAAGCTTATAGCTTATATGTAATTATAAATATAAGAAGAGTGATTAAAAAAAATAGGACCTTGAGAAGAGTAAGTTATATATCTTACTCTTCTCAAGGTCTTTTTTATTAATAAATAAAAATTACTTTTCTACAGCTACCATTGTTTTTTCTTTACTTGTTGTTTTGAGTATAGAAAGCGACATGATTATAAATGAAGCCACACCTATCATTCCTAGAACAAATAAATAGCTTTCAATATCATGTCCTCCAAAGTAGAAGATATTACGTAGACCTTCTACACTATATTTAAAAGGAACCCATGAATAAAACCAATCTTGAGTTACTGTAGGTAGAAACTCTGGAGGTAAATTTAATACCGGAATTGAGAAGAGAAAAAGTAAGATGAATAATGGAACTCCTACTAACCCTAACCAATTTAAAATAGCGTTTTGAAGTAAATAAAACATAAATGCAGTAAAGAGTAAAAATAAGAATGTTGTCTGGAAGTCAGATATATTAACGTTTAACACATTATCGGTAAATAAAAGTACTGTAGAAGCAATGGCGGTTGCAAATAGTAGTCCTGCAACTATTTGAGCTAAAACAGATTGGATACTTATACGGCCATTTGCAATCTTCTTCATAATAACAAAATGAATAACAGAACTAATAATGACTGCGATCCATATTATTTGTGTAAATAATACAGGGGCATTTCCATTGGCTGTATGATCTCCAACTTCGTTAACTGTTTCATTTTTCACAAGTAAAGGACTGCTCAAAATTTTCGCTTGAGAAGGAGTAATAGTAGCTTTATTAGTCTCTAACTGGGTAAAAACAGTATCCTGAATTTGACCATTTATTTTAGAAAGCAATTGATCGATAAACTGCTTTGTTGTATTAGCAGCCGTGTAATGCATTCCTTGATTAATAATCACCTCTACTTCCGGCTTTTGTGGTGAAGGAGATTGAAGTGACAAAATTTGTTGAGACATATTCTTTGGAATCACAATCGTTGCATAGTATTTCTTTTCATTCATTGCACTGATAGCATCTTCTCTCGTGTCAATCACTGACCACTTAAAAGGAATATCTTTATTATCTAGTAACGCTTCTTTGGATTGTTCACCAGCATTCAGATTTGTCTTATTAGGCAGTTCAGCACCTTTATCATTTACCACTAATGCAACTGGCAAATCCTTGGGAGTGGGATTAACAATTGATCCTATGAAAGCAATACTAAAAATTATAACGACAATGACAATTCCTAGTAAGCTCCCCCAAAATCTTTTTTGTGAAAAAAAACTCTTAAATACGCACACGTAATCTCCCTCCTGAACATTTTGTTTTCATTGACAGGGCGTTGCATAAGGAACGCCTTGTTATATACAATGTAATTATATTCCTTATTCACACATACTCAATAATCAATATTGTGCTATTTGTTATATATACAACAAATGAGTCCTAAGTGTTAATTAAAACTGAAATCATAGACAGGTGATGAGAAAATGTTAAAAAAAACAGATTTGCGTGTTATTCGAACACGAAAAATGATTAAAGAATCGTTTATTGATTTAATTCAAGAGAAAGGCTATGAATCTATTACTATTAGGGATATTGCAGACAATGCATTAATTAACAGGGCTACTTTTTACCTTCACTATGTAGATAAACAAGATTTGGTGGATAAATTAATAGACGAAGTTTTTGAGGAACTAACAGATATTATTAATCCTTGTATTTACATCCAAAAGAAAAGGGTAAAAATATCTCAGTTTCAATCAATGATTGAAGCTATATTTACGAATATTTTTCACCATGCTACGTTTTATCAAATCATGTTAAGTGAAAAAGGGGTACATGGATTTAATCGCAAAATGCAAGGGGTTATTCAAGAGAAATTTAGAAAAGAATTCGCCACGATAAATTTACAAGAACAAAAGTTTTCAACTCCTCCTGAATTATTGATACATTTCATTACTTCAGCATTGATTGGTACAGTAGAATGGTGGGTTAATAATGATTTAGTCTACTCTCCTAAACATATGGCAGTGCAGTTAGTTCATTTAGTAACAATTGGTCCATTACAGACTTCAGGTTTTGAAATTGAAGCATAAGATAAAAATTAAACTTGTAAAGAGTTCTAAACTCACTTCAATAAGCAATTTCGGAAACATCAGCATCACCTAGGTTTTTATAAAAATGGGATTATATCTAGGATAACTTCCAGAAGAGATCTTGAATATAGATAGATATAATCCCTCACTCTACCCTCATCATCTTTACCTTCATTTCCAAATGTAAATTTCATTCTTTTTTTAAATTTTTTTTGCACCATTCTCATTTAGCAAAAATGGTAACGCTATCATATGTTTTAACATTCAAAAAAATGTTTGAGTGTTATAGAAACATATTATACGTAGTGAATATCTCACTTTTAATTAAAGATTTGTCTGCTCTAAAAAACATCTAAACTTTCTTATATCTTATAGTCCTTTTATTTTTATAACACTTCCCAAAAATACTCGCTGAAATGAATTTTACTTTGATTTTATCAATATAATTTTAAGCATAATACTATACTTATCCTAGTGGATAAATATCCTTTATTTCATCTCCTAAAAGTCTTGTAAAATAGTTATTAAATTATTCTTAAATTTGAAATAAAGTGATTGACAACCCAAAATATTGTTTGTAGAATCCATTTGTAGCTACATCACTTACAAATAGAGGTAATTATAGGTTAATTTTCTTCTATTTCAGTGTAGTGAAATATTACCATTATGGAAAAGAGGTGGAAAATCGTCCGATAATTAAATAAGTTTTTATTATTTTAAAGTAGTTTGTTTTACTGTTTATGATAGTTACTTATATTTAAACAATGAGGGGAGAAATAAAAGATGTCAGACGATACTTTATATAAAAAATCATATTTAAATAGATTAGGTGAATTAAAGGAAAGATCGCCAAAGGTTGCAGCAAAATTTATGCAGTTTGAACATGAAGTCTTTAATACAGGGACGATTCCTCCTAAAACAAAAGAGTTGATCGCTATTGCTGTAGCACATACAACAGGATGTCCATATTGCATTGAAGCTCATGTAGCTAAGTATAAAAAACTAGGTGGAACTATGGATGAAATTTTAGAAGCAGTGACTGTAGCAGCTGCACTTAAAGCCGGGGCTGCAATTAGTCATAGTGTAAATGCCATCAATGCCTTCGAAAGAGAGTGAATTTTTTAGTTTGTTGATTTTAGAACATATAAAATGAGGTGTAGGCGGCGTGGAAAAATTGATAGACAACCCTACTATTCCAAATAGTAGTTATTCTTCAATGATTGACTTGTTATCTCATAAGGCGAGGGTTCATCCT
>Ga0182745_1003880_pt1 | contig 12662 bp, 9 predicted proteins | sample eDN3rd30CKraftBY_FD_128523 | JGI IMG/M metagenome (GOLD analysis project Ga0182745, IMG submission 128523) | Enriched backyard soil microbial communities from Emeryville, California, USA - eDNA 3rd pass 30_C Kraft BY (version 2) (version 2) | ecosystem: Environmental > Terrestrial > Soil >...
ATCGATTCAAGGGCCCGTGTTGGTTTTGGTGGCGATATCAACCTCCGCCAGCAGAAAGTGAATGTGTTTGCCAGCGGTATGTATAGCCAGCGCAAATCCATTTCAACAGGACATACTGAAAGAGAAAATTTTTATTCCACTCCGCAGGTGAACCAATATCAAACCGACCGCTCCACTTCATTGGGTGGGTTCGGATTTGGCAGGGCCGGCCTGGATTATTTTATCAGCAACAGGAACACACTTTCTGCAAGTGTCAACTTTGCCCGCGGACAAATGAAACCTTACAGCAACAGCGGGATCCTGTTCGATTCATTGTACTCCACTCCTGTTTCATCCTTCCAGGACAGAAGCAGCAACTCAAAAAGCAATTTCCGGAACATGGGTGCAACGCTGAGCTTCAAACATAATTTCCCCAAAGCAGGCCGCGAGTGGACAGCAGACGTAACTTATAATAAAGGCAAGAATGATAATACCAATTTCATTCAGACCGGTTATTATGACAAACCTGCCGGCAACCTGCAAAGCACTTACAAGCAACAGCAACTCATCAATGGAGAGAACAACAATGTGGTGCTGCAAACAGACTTCGTGAACCCCATCACTGATAAATCCAAACTGGAAATGGGTATGCGCGCGCAACTGAGAAGGAACAGCAGCGTCAACTCTTTCTATTTTGCAGATGCAGATGATAAATGGGTATTCCAGCCTTCATCACAGATCAACTATAAAAGCAATGACCAGGTGTATGCGGCTTATGCTTCTTACTCGAACCAGATCAATAATTTCGGATACCAGCTTGGTTTAAGGGCAGAAAGCTCCAGCTATAAAGGAGAATTGCTGACTACCGGTGAAGTATTCAAAATTGATTTCCCGATCAATTTCTTCCCCAGCGTTTTCCTTTCTCAAAAGCTGAGTGAATCGTCCAGCATACAGGTAAACTATACACGCCGTATCAACCGTCCGAATTTCTGGCAGTTGACACCTTTTACCGATTCATCAGACAGGCTTAACCCAAGCAAAGGAAACCCGGGATTGAAACCTGAGTTCACCAATTCATTTGAATTGTCTTACGAAAAATCATTCAACAATAAAGGCAATTTCCTTGCATCTATTTATTATAAGAACACCAATGATCTTATCACCCGCTTCCAGGAAACAGCAACCGGTACCGGTGGTGAAAACATTTTGCTGAATACCTATATCAATGCCAATTCAAGCTATGTAACAGGTCTTGAATTGACTACCCGCCTCAGCCTTTATAAATGGTGGGAGTTCACGCCCAACTTCAACCTTTACATGTCGGATGTCAAGATCGATATTCCCGGGCAGCCTGATCAGCCAAAGCTGACGAGCTATTTTGCTAAAGTGAATAACACTTTCAAGTTGCCAAAGAATATATCCATCCAGTTATCGGGTGATTATACATCCAAAACCGTATTGCCTCCGGGCGGCAGCAGCGGTGGCCGTGGTGGATATGGCGGCGGCGGTATGTTTGGCGGTGGCCCTTCCGGCGCATCACAAGGCTATCAGCGCCCCAGCTATGGAGTGGATATTGCCGTACGTTATGAGTTCCTGAAAAACAGGACGGCTTCTGTTTCCCTCAACATGAATGATATTTTCCGCACCCGCGTATACGATGTGCATTCAGAATCTCTCCTGTTCAACCAGGATGCTTTCCGCCGTCGCGATGCTCGGATAGTGCGTATCAACTTCAACTGGAGGTTTGGTAAATTCGATCCCAATCTTTTCAAACGTAAGAATATGAAAAGTGAAAGAGAGAGCCAGGGTGGCATGGAAGGAATGCAGCAATAAGTTTGTGGGATATAATCTCATCCTCATTAATTAAAGCAAAACCTCTGACGGGAAAACGCCAGAGGTTTTTTATTGGGAGAATGGAATGTATATTTGAACGGTATGGGACAAGTATGAAGAAGATTATTACCGTTTCAGTTATATCGGAACTTACTACTGATCAGCGGGTGCTGCGTATATGCACTACGTTGGTTGAGATGGGTTTTGAAGTGCGGTTGATCGGAAGGCGGTTTGGAGATAGTTTGAAGTTGGGCGATTATCCTTTTCATGCGGAACGTATCCGGTGTCTTTTCCGGAAAGGTTTTATGCAGTTTGCGGAGTTCAATACACGTCTTTTCTTCAAATTGTTATTTGCGAAAACGGATTACCTGCTGGCCAACGATCTCGATGCCTTAGCACCCAATTACCTGGTGGGCAAATGGAGAAAGAAAATGCTTTTTTATGATACGCACGAATATTATACTGGTGTTTCGGCACTAAGGAAGTCTCCTTTTAAAAGACGTGTGTGGAAATGGATAGAAGACCGGATCTTCCCCAAACTGAAGATCGTTTATACCGTCAACGAATCTGTAAAAAACAAATATCAGTCTGAATACGGTAATCAGATAGCTGTGGTGCGGAATGTGCCGGTAACAAAGCATGTTGATCCGCTGCCTTTGCCTGATCGTTGGAAAGGAAAGACCGTTTTGCTGATGCAGGGAATGGGAATGCATCCTGGTCGTGGTGGTTTGGAATTGCTGGAAATAATGAAATACCTTCCAGACGATTATTTTTTGGTGTATATCGGCGGAGGAAATGAATGGGAAAAGATCGCTGCTATGCGGTGTGAATGGAAACTGGACGACCGTGTGGAAATGATCCCCAAATTGGGACCCGAACTATTGCAGCAGTATACACCTTTAGCTCAACTGGGTATGTCGCTTGACGGGTTTGAAGACCTCAACCATTGGTTCACCCTGCCCAATAAATTATTCGATTACCTCCATGCAGGCGTACCTGTGGCGGCAAGTGCTATTCCAGAAGTAAAAACAATCATCGAACAATATCAGTGTGGATTTTGTTTTATTTCCCGAGACCCGCAAAATATGGCGGAGGAGATAATGCAATTAATGAATGATCAGCAGCGTTATGAAGCCCTAAAAATGAATTCGCTGGAAGCTGCAAAAGAACTGTGCTGGGAAAACGAGCGGCATAAGCTGACCGCTTTGTATGAGCCATATTTGTAATGAACAAACATCTTCACATAGTATGCCTGGATACGCCCTGGCCGGCCGATTATGGCGGGGCAATTGATATGATGAACCGGATCATGACACTGCATGAACTGGGTATCCGGATCCATCTCCATTACTTCAACTATAACGAACGCGGTACACCGAATGAACTGAACCAGTACTGCGAAACCATCAACGTATATGAAAGGGAAACTTTGAAAAAAGGTTTTTCCTTTAAACTGCCTTTTATTGTTTCGTCGCGCATTAATGAGGAGCTTATCAACCGGCTGAAGCAGGACAACTACCCTATCCTGCTCGAAGGCATTCATTGCACAGGCATTTTGCAAAACCTTGACCTGACAGACCGGAAGATCATTGTGCGGATGCATAATGAAGAAAGCATTTACTATAAGGAACTGGCAAGAGTGGAAACCTTTCTTCCGAAAAAACTGTATTTCTTCAATGAAAGCCGCTTATTAAAAAAATATTCCGCTCATCTCCCCAAGCAATGCACCTATGCCTGCGTATCAGGAAATGATATTGATTCGCTGAAAAATATTTACCAGCTCGATAATGTTCGCTTCCTTCCTACTTTCCCAACCTGGCAAAAAGTGAATGGCGAAGAAGGACAGGGGAATTTCTGTTTATACCATGGCAATCTCTCTGTACCGGAGAATGAGAAAGCTGCTTTATGGCTTCTCTGCAATGTGGTCACCAAGGCAAGAGCACCGTTCATTATTGCCGGTAAAAAGCCATCTAAAAGGTTATTGAAAGTGGCGGAGCTCTGCCAGCATACCTGCCTGGTGGCCGATCCTTCTGAATCTGAAATGAACGACCTGGTGCGTAAAGCGCATATTCATGTATTGCCTTGCTTCAACAAAAATGTAACAGGCATCAGGCTTAAGCTGCTTCATGCTTTATTTGAAGGGAGACATTGCCTGGTGAATGAACCTATGGTATCCGGTACCGGACTGGAAGGCGCCTGTCATGTTGGCGCCAACGCCAATGCATTTGCATCCATCATCATGCAGCTCTATCATCAGCCATTTACACGGGAAGAAAAAGTGTTAAGGAAGCAATTACTGGGCAATACCTACGATAACGAAAAGAATACGCGTGAGCTTATTCAATGGTTATGGTAGCATTATCGATCACCCTGCCGCGCTCTGTGCGGATCATCCGGGCGGGGAATTTCTGCACTACGATATAATCATGCGTAGCCATCAGGATGGTGGTATTAAAATCCCTGGAGATATGGAACAGCAGGTTCATGATCTCATCCGATGTTTCCGGGTCAAGGTTACCGGTAGGCTCATCGGCAAGGATCAGTTTGGGAGAGTTGAGCAGGGCCCTGGCAATATCCACACGCTGTTGCTCGCCACCGCTTAGCTCGAAAGGCATTTTAAAGCCTTTTGCCTTGAGGCCTACTTTTTCCAGCACATCCTGTATTTTTTCATCCATCAGCCTGATATCCGTCCAGCCGGTGGCACGGAGCACAAACTTGAGATTATCGTTCACATTCCGGTCGGTTAGCAGTTGAAAATCCTGGAACACCACGCCCAGATTGCGGCGCAAGAACGGTACTTTTTTCCAATCAAGGTTTTTCAGCCCGAAACCAGCAACAATGGCCTCTCCTTCTGTAAGGGCCAGTTCGCCATAAAGAGTCTTTAAAAGGCTGGATTTTCCTGTTCCGGTTTTCCCTACGAGATATACAAATTCGCCTTTGTTAACCGTCAGGTTTACATCCTGTAAAATGAGATTATTACCCTGATAAATATTCGCGTGCTGTATTTCGATGATCGGCTCTGACATTACTCCGTTCGTTTGCTGCAAAATAAGGCAAACTAAGGCGAAAACTGCCTTTTTTTTAATTAAACTAAAAAATTAGTTGTAAAACTAAGATATTAGTTATAGATTCGTTTTGTAATTTGCTGATCAACTCCGGTACATACCGGCCAAAACAATAATGAACAATGAAAGCACTTACTAAAGCAGAAGAACAGGTGATGCAGGTTTTATGGAAGCTGGAGAAAGCTTTTTTGCGTGATATCGTGGATGCAATGCCTGAGCCAAAGCCGCACCAGAACACTGTTGCCACCCTGTTAAAGATCTTAATGGAAAAAGAATTCGTTGCTATAAATGTAATGGGGCGGCAGCACCAGTATTATCCGCTGGTAAGCAAGGATGATTATTCCAAAAGAAGTATGAAGCAATTGGTGAAAGGATACTTTGAAGGTTCTTTCAGCAATGTTGTTTCCTTTCTTGTAAAGGAAAACAATATTTCGGTGGAAGAACTGGAAAGCCTTCTTCAGCAAATTAAAAAACAGCAAAACAACAGGAAATGAAAAGCTTGTTATTCTATCTTCTGCAGGTAGTGGTCGTATCAGGCATTCTGTATGCTTATTATCATGTTGCACTGCGCAATAAGAAATTCCACCAGTACAACCGCTTTTATATCCTGGCGGCTGCCCTGGCCAGCATACTGATCCCCTTCCTGAACATACCGGTCTATTTCACCAATGGAGACACTTCCTCTGCCTGGTTATATTCTCTTCAAAACCTTTCCGGGCGTCAGGCTGTGATCATTACCCTGGAAGAAGGCGCAGCGGAAAATACTTTCAACTTGCAGTCTTTATGGTATGCATTGTATGCAGTGATCGGTTTGCTTGGATTGTCGCGCGTGCTGCTGTCTATAAGAAAATTAAAGAAACTGATGCGTGTGCATCCTACCGAACAACTGAACGGCATCCGTTTTATCAATACTGCAGAGCCTGGTACTCCCTTTTCTTTTTTCCGTTGGCTTTTCTGGAACAATAAGATTGAGTTGGACTCACAAAAAGGGGAACAGATCTTCCGTCATGAAGTTTTCCATATACAACAAAAACACAGTCTCGATATTATTTTCATGGAAATAGTGACCATCGTTTTCTGGATCAACCCGGTTTTTCACCTGATGAAAAAAGAGTTGAAAGCCATCCATGAATTCCTGGCCGACCAGTTTGCTACGAATGAAACACAAAAATGGGAATATGCGGAGATGTTGCTGATGCAAGCTCTAAACACCCAGCACCAACTTGTTCATCCTTTTTTTCATAACCAGATAAAAAGACGTATAGCCATGATTACAAATCCCCACAAAACAAGCCACCAATACCTGCGCAAACTGCTGGTATTGCCGTTGGCAGCATTATTAGTCACCCTGTTTGCTTTCAGCTACAGGGAAAAACAATCCGACTCCCTTTTAAACGAAAACAACTTGCCGGAACAACCTTCTTTGCTTCTATCAGATACTATGCCTGCCAATGCCCAGGTGATGGAAGAAGTTAAACTACAAGAAGTCCAGGCCGATGTTGCCGTCCTTGGAAAAGCATTAAACAACAATGGAAAACAAGCCCTGGTCCCCAGCCTGGTCATCTTTAATGGCAAGGAATATACAAGGGAAGAATTTGCTAAAATGACCGGTGATAAACTTGTTTTTGAAAGCAAATCTGTTATTTCCACCTCTGCCAACGATCCGAAAGCCATTGCCAAATATGGTGAGAAGGCCAGGAACGGTGTGGTGGAATTTGTGGGTGCCACAATAGACACCACCGGGCCGAAGAAACAACCTGTTCGAATAACTTTGCGGGGCACAGCTTTAACCGGCAAGGAGCCGCTTATCATTCTCGATGGCAAAGAGCTGGAAAGAGAACCATCAAAATCAGCCTTGGCAGGTATTGAGCCAGACAACATTGAATCCATCAGGGTATTAAAAGACTCTGCTGCCACCCTCCGGTATGGAACAAAAGCTGAAAACGGCGTACTTGAGATCACTACCAAGAAAACGCTTAAACTTTCTCCCGTTACCATCCCAGATAATGTAGAAGTCACTGATATTAATGTTGCCAATAAACGGGCTGCTTCTTTCCAGGCAGATGAAATAGTTGTTCAAGGGTATGCTACAAAGGCAGATAAGAAAGATGCGGAACTGAAAGAAGTTACCGTTGTTGGATACGGCAAAAAGAAGACCGATCAAACAAATGCAGGGCTGGAAGAAGTAACCGTTGTCGGCCATCCGGTCAGACGCAGTGATGCTGTAAAGGTTACTGGTCAGCCGATAGGCGTTCAGCAATCCCCCTCCGCTCCAAAGACGGAAAGCCTGAAACTTGAAGAAGTTACCGTAAACGGCGTCTTTAACAGCTCTGCGGTCGTTTACCCCAATCCGGCTTCCAATACCGTTATGTTAAAATTGAATGCCAATGAGGGTGGCGACGTTATTATTCGTATACTTGATATGTCAGGCAAAGAAAAATTGCGCACAAAAGCGACACTGATAAAAGGAAGCAATACCACATCTGTTTCGACAGAGCATCTTACTCCAGGAACTTACATCATCAGGGTTGACGGGCAGAAACAAAACCTGCATTCATCCTTTAAATTATTGAAAGAGTAAGGTGTGAACGTTAGTAATGCTTCCAGTAAAAGCGCAACTAAAACTTTACTTGTATTCAATCATCCCCGCCACTGTTTTCACAGTAAGGCGGGCTTGTTTTTCAGCCTCTTCCACCCTGCCGATAATGCGGGCTTCCACGCCAAAGCTTTCTGAAATACTGATCAGTTTTGCTGCATCTTTTTCTGTAGTATAAATTTCAAGACGGGTGCCCATATTGAATACCTGGTACATTTCCCGCTCGTCTGCGCCACTGGCTTTTTGAATAAGATCGAAGATTATAGGAGGAGTAAACAGATTATCTTTCAGGATATGTACATTTTCAGGTACATATTTCAGGCATTTGGTTTGACCGCCACCGCTGCAATGGATCAATCCTTTAATACTGTCAAAATGGTTTTCCAGCAATTCTTTCAGCACAGGCGCAAAAGTGCGGGTGGGAGAAAGCAATAGCTGACCAATGCTCAATTTCTTTCCGTCAACCTCTACTTCATCTTTCATGCGATGGGGCCCGATATAAACCACTGAATCGTCGAGCGAGTTATCAAACGATTCAGGAAAACGCTGTCCATAGCTTTTATGCAGCACGTCATGCCTTGCACTGGTAAGGCCGTTGCTGGCAAGGCCACTGTTATATGTTGCTTCATATTTCGACTGGCCAAACCCTGCGAGCCCAACGATCACCTGGCCGGCTGCAATTTTTTCATTGGTGATCAGTTTTGCCTTGGGCCAGCGCGCCGTCATGGTACCATTTACTGCCATGGTCCTCACCACATCGCCTACATCAGCCGTTTCTCCGCCCATATAGGTGATGTTGACCCCGAATTGCTTCATGGTATCAAAGAATTCCTGGCTACCGTTGATCACGGCTTCCAGCACTTCAGCAGGGATCAATTGTTTATTGCGGTCGATCGTGGAGGAAAACAATAGCTGGTCGTAGATGCCTACACAAAGCAGGTCGTCGAGGTTCATGACAATCGCATCCTGGGCAATCCCTTTCCATACGGAAAGATCGCCGGTTTCCTTCCAGTAGAGATAAGCGAGTATACTTTTGGTACCGGCGCCGTCGGCGTGCATTACGTTCACCCAGTTGTCGTCGCCACACAGCACATCTGCATAGATTTTGCAAAAAGCTTTGGGGTAAAGGCCTTTATCAAGTTTTTTGGTGGCGGCATGCACTTCTTCCTTCTGTGCAGAAACACCGCGTTTGGTATACAGGCTCATGCTTGAATTTAAGGCGCAAAATTAGCTAAAATGTCTGAGTTAAGTATCGTTAACTATCTTCGCATTTCTTTATGCAAATTCACAAAAACCTGGATCAGTTACCGGAATTCCGGAATGCAGTGGTAACGATCGGCACTTTCGACGGGGTGCATGCCGGCCACCGGCAGATCATAGATGAGCTGTTGCACGAGGCCCGCGCCATTAACGGGGAAACGGTGATCATTACCTTTCATCCCCATCCCCGCAAAATCGTTTCTTCTACCATACTGGGCATCCGGCTGATCAATACCCTTGAAGAAAAGATCGAACTGCTGGAGCAGTTAGGCATCGACCACCTGGTGATAGTCCCCTTTACCGACGCTTTTGCCAACCAGCAAGCTGAAGACTATGTGGAACATTTCCTGGTAAAGCGGTTCCATCCGCACACCATCATTATCGGTTATGACCATCGTTTTGGCAGGGAGCGGAAAGGCGATTACCGCCTGCTGGAATTGCTGGCACCGCGTTTTCATTACCAACTCAAAGAAATTCCTAAGCACATACTCGACGAAATAGCCATCAGTTCAACCCGCATCCGCGAAGCACTGCTCGAAGGCAGGATTGATACCGCCGATAAACTGCTGGGCTATGAATTCTTTTTCTCCGGCACAGTCGTTGACGGGGATAAACTGGGCCGGAAACTGGGCTACCCTACTGCCAATATCCAGGTGCAGGATGAAGAAAAGATCATCCCCGGCAATGGAATCTATGCAGTATATGCCACCATCCCGCAGCATAAGGATGAGCAGCGTTTGAAAGGAATGATGAGCATTGGCTTCCGCCCCACTGTGGATGGCAAGAAAAGAGTAATTGAAGTAAACCTTTTTGATTTCAACCAGGACATTTACGGGCTCACTTTACGCGTCTATGTAAAAAAATATCTCCGCGAGGAGATAAAATTTGATTCACTGGAAGCTTTAGTAAAGCAGATCGACCAGGATAAAATAGATAGTCTTAAGGTATTATAGTAGTTCTGAATCCCACAAAGAAACAAAGAGCACAAAGAAAAATATCCTTTGTGCTCTTTGTTTCTTTGTGGGATAAAACTTCTAGTACTCTATTTTGAATTCCATCTTCGTTGCATCATCAAAAAAATCTGACATATCATTTTCAATGGTCACTTTCTTTTTGTCTTCAGAAAGTTTGGCATTGGCGCCTTCCACTTTTTTGGCAGGACGTGGCAGGTTGATCACGATCTTGCTGGTGATCGGCATTCCCTGCTCGCTTACTTCTTTCAATGCCTGTGCGCCTTTATCGTCGCCAATGGCAGCATATTTTTCTTTATTCAGTTTTCTTTCAATGAGTCCTGTACTGTAAGTGGTAGTAAAATAATCATCAATAGATGCCTGGGGCATTTCATCATCCGGCATGCCCTGCCCGTTTTTACCACCCATTGATTTCATTCCTTCCTGGGCTATTTTGCCGGATAACTTGTCCAGTTGGGTCAGCTCACCGATATTGGCAAAAGGAAAATTCATTTTTGCAACGAATTTGTCGTCTTCCATGTTCATGATCATGTTCATGGTACCTTTTTTAACCAGTTCCTTTTCTTCAGGGGTTGCGTTATCGAGGCTGTCTGCCAGGCTTGCAAAAGAAACGGTAGTGTCTATAGCTTTCTGGTTTTTCATTTCCTCCCCTTTTCCGGACATTTTAGCGATGCCGATAAGCTGGCTCATGTCCACTGTTGTGCTCATAGAACCATCGCCATTGCTGCCGATAACGATCTCACGGGTGGTTTCGCAACTGGTTAAAAAGAACAGGGCTGCTGCAAAGGATAAGAGGGAAAGTCTTTTCATGTTTTATTATTTGGTACGCGCAAGATAAGTCGTTGGGGAAACAAAAAAAATAAAACCCGTTCCTCAGGCCACGATTTTATACACCATTTCCTTCAGCAGGGAAGCGTCTTCTGTGCCGGCTGCATTGATCCCTATGCTTTTGAGGTTGTACTGGTGGAGCAGCAGCAATATTTTTTCCACACCATTATAATCGTAGGTCCTGGCAGCCTGCATATAATCCTTTACGAAAAAAGGGCTGACGCCGAGTGCGGAAGCCACCGTTTTTTCGTCCTGCGAGCCGGCGCCGAAAACCATGAACACTTTGCTGAAAAAGCTATACAGGGATGGAAGCACCAGTTGTATCGGTGCTGCTTTGGGATTGGATTCGAAATACTGGATGATGCGGATGCTTTTGGGCAGGTCTTTTTTCGCCAGGGCGGCCTGCAATTCAAATACATTAAAATCCTTGCTGACGCCTACGAACTCCTCGATATCTTCTTCGGTAATATTCTTGCGCTTACCGAGATTGACAGAAATTTTTTCGATCTCATTTTCGATCCTGCTCAGGTCATTGCCGATATGGTCGATCAAAAGTGCCAGGCCTTTGGGGGAAATGGTGAGCTCTTTTGAGCGAAGCAACTCCTGTGTCCATTCAGGCAACTGGCTGTCGTAGATCTTTTTGGTACTGATGAAAACGCCTTTTTCTTTAAGCGTTTTGGCAAATTTGGTACGGCCGTCTACTTTTTTGTCTTTATACGATACTACAAATACGGTTGAAGCCAAAGGATTTTCTACATATCCTTCCAGCTTTTCAACATCGCGCATTTGCTGCGCTTCTTTTAATAAAACCACTTGCCGCTCTGCAAACATGGGGTATCGCCTGCAGGCATTCACGATATCGGCCCAGGAAGAATCCCTGCCGTAAAAAACCGAAAGGTTAAATGAAGCTTCGCTTTCCGGGAGAAGGTGATGCTCTGCATAATCCATCACTTTGTCGATAAAATATTCTTCCTCACCTTCCAGCCAATAGACAGGTTTGAACACCCCCTTTTTCCATTCCGCTATGATTTTTTCAACCGCCATAATACGCTAAGATACAGGCTTTAGTCATTTTTTTGCGGAAGCTGCCAGGAAGTTTTCCCCGCCCGCAAAAAAGTTTCTGGCACGGTTTTCGGAATTGTGTTGCGCGAAGACACCCAACGCCGTTGTTAACCTTGGAAAAAACCACTTATCTATCTGAAAATCTACTATTCATTTAGCGAAACTTTAGCACTACATTTAAAATTTTAAACATTTTAAAAATTTAAAAACCCATCTATATGACAAACACGAATTATCCATCTGCTACGCCGCAAAACCAGCCACCACAGAACCGCGGCAACCGCAACTTACTGATAGGTATTCTTGCAGCCGCTCTGCTAGGTACCTGGGGTTATCTCCTTTGGGATAAAAATAACTCCGGTGAAAAATTGCAGGTGGCGCAAACTCAATCAGACAGCTACATGACTCAACGCGATTCATTGAAGCTGATGTATGATGAAGCTGAAATGCGTCTCGACTCCATCACTGGAGCCAACAATAACCTGCAAGGTGAAAAAACAGCCCTGCAAAAAGATATCGATGCTAAAAAAGCAGAGATCCGCAGCATCCTCAGCAAAAAGAATGCTTCTGATGCTGAACTGGCAAGAGCCCGTACCCTGATTTCAGAACTGAACGACAAGATCGGTAGCCTGGAGCAGGAAGTATCAAGGCTGACTGGCGAAAACCAGGAGCTGACAGCTAACAACACCCAGTTGACTACTGAAAAACAAACCCTGGAGCAAAACCTGCAAACTTCTTCTGCAGAAAAAGAAGCATTGTCACAAACTGTTGACGTAGGTTCTACTTTCAGCGCTTCCAACATCCAGATCACACCGATCAATGAAAAGAAAAATGGTAAAGAGAAAGTTAGCACTACTGCCAAAAGAGTAGACAAACTGGTAGTTTCTTTCGATGTTGAAAACCGTATCGCTAAATCAGGCCCTGCTGACATGTACATCATGGTAACAGCTCCTGATGGTAAAGTAGTTTCTGATCCTTCACTTGGTTCAGGCACACTCACTACCCGCACTGATGGCGACAAACCCTTTACTACTAAAGTTCCTGTAGAATACGAACAAGGCACACGCA
>Ga0182745_1003881_pt1 | contig 12660 bp, 17 predicted proteins | sample eDN3rd30CKraftBY_FD_128523 | JGI IMG/M metagenome (GOLD analysis project Ga0182745, IMG submission 128523) | Enriched backyard soil microbial communities from Emeryville, California, USA - eDNA 3rd pass 30_C Kraft BY (version 2) (version 2) | ecosystem: Environmental > Terrestrial > Soil >...
ATACTTAAATAAAAATCTTATTTTTAATTCACCAATCTAACATAAATGTTAAAATATGTAGAAAAGAGTTAAGGAGAATTACATATGAGAAAAGATTTCAGTAATACCGCTTTAATTATTATCGATGTTCAAAGGGCTTTTGAAGATGAAAAGTGGGGGATAAGAAATAACCTCAATGCTGAAGACAATGTTCAAGTCCTTTTAAAAACATGGAGAGAAAAGAAATACCCAATTATACATATTCAGCACTTATCCGATAACGACCATTCGATTTTTCATCCTAGTAAACCAAGTTCAGATTTTAAAGATGTTGCAGTCCCAGCTGAAAATGAACCAATCTTTAAAAAGAAAGTAAATAGTGCATTTATAGGTACTGGACTGGAAAAACATTTAAAAGAAAACCAAATAGAAAAGGTTGTAATAGTAGGGTTAACAACTCCACATTGTGTCTCAACTACTACTCGAATGAGTGGTAATTTCGGATTTGAAACGTACTTAGTATCAGATGCAACAGCTGCATTTGCAATAAAAGGGGCAGACAATACGTATTATTCAGCTGAACAAATACATAACGTGTCACTAGCTACTTTAGACAATGAGTTTGCTACAGTTTTAACCACAAAAGAATTACTCCAAAATTTAGCCGAAGAAATAAAGGCTTAATACTTTTGTTTTAACTATATACGATATACAGAGTTAGTTAACCCCACACAAATTATTGAAAAGGTCATAAAAGAGCCAGTTCCCTTATAAGGTCTTGGCTCTTTTGGGCTAATTATATTTAAGTCATACCTCAATGATGGAATACACGTATGCCTGAATGCGCCATGATCATTCCATATTCATTTGCTGCCTGTGTAACTTGTTCATCTCGTAAAGAATTTCCTGTTTGAACCACATACTTAACGCCACTTTGAGCTGCACGATCGATATTATCACGGAAAGGTAGAAAAGCATCAGATGCATAGGAAACGCCTTTTAATCCTTTTAGCCATTCTTGTTTTTCACTCTTACTTAGCCTAGCAGGGACCTCTTCAAAACACTGTTTCCATTGTTCATTTTCTACCTCAGTAATATCATCATTCAGCCATCCATCAATTGCATTGTTCACTTCTACACGAGAAATGCCTTCTTTGAATTTCATGTTAAGGACCCTTGGATGTTGCCTTAGCCACCAGTTATCAGCTTTTTCAGCTGCCAACCTTGTACAATGAATACGAGACTGTTGTCCAGCACCAATTCCAATTGTTTGGCCATCTAAGGCGAAGCAAATAGAGTTTGATTGTGTATATTTCAATGTAATAAGAGCAACAAGAAGGTCTCTCTTTGCATGATCAGGGATATCACATTGAGTCGTAACAATATGATTAAAAACTTCTTTCCCAATCTGTACATCATTTCTTTGTTGTTCTAGCGTAATGCCAAATACCGTTCTTTTTTCAATTGGATCAGGTACATAGTTTGGGGCAATTTCTAAAATTAGATATTTTCCTTTCTTTTTCTGTTTCAAAATCTCTAATGCTTCTTGAGTGTAGCTTGGTGCAACAATCATATCAGAAACCTCTGTTTTGAGGAGAGTAGCTACAGTTATATCCACTTCATCACTAAAAGCAGCACAATCTCCAAATGAAGACATCCTATCTGTCCCACGCGCTCTTGCATAAGCAATCGCTAATGGAGACAGGTCTAGCCCTTCAACAAAATAGGATTCAGTAAGTGTCTCATTTAGTGGAGAGTACACAGCTGCACCTGCTGGACTTACATGTTTAAAAGAAGCTGCTGCAGGTTGATCAGTAGCCTGTCGAAGCTCCCGGACCAGCTGAAAAGCGTTTAATGCATCTAGAAAGTTAATATAACTCGCTTCTCCATTTAAGATTTTAATAGGTATGTTTTCTGCATTGTAAACTTTGGCTTTACCTTGATTTGGATTCATTCCGTACCGTAAACCAATCTCTTTCACTTAAAAAATCCCCTTTCTAAATAAAAAAAAGTATTTGAACTCATGTTCAAATACTTTGCCCAGGCGTACGGCCGTTATCTATGTGCTTCCTCATGGTTCTCCATGTTTACGCCAGTAACACATAGTCTGTTTTATAAGAAAATTGTACATAATAAAAGTCATTTTAACAATAATTTTATCCAAATTTTTCTTTTTTGATTATATATCATATATAAATCTAATTTACATAACAGGTACTCTAGGAACCAACCATAAAAAGGAACCCTTTAGTCAATCTCAGAGTTGTTATAAGAGCCCTTTAAATTTATAAAAATCAAGAAGAGGAAAAAATAGAGGATAGAAGATGCTCATTTTATAATCTAAATTATTCTTTTTTAGTAATTAACGAAGTCGTCATTCCACCTATAAAAATTGTGGAACATGAAAAAAGAAACGTTTTAGGTCCTAATAAAGGAAGACCGGCTGTTATGATAAAACCATCGATAATTAAAATAACCATTCCTATGTTTAGAGAAAAGGCCTTTGATATAAGTTGGGCTAGTAAATCTGTTCCTCCAGTGCTTGTCTCATATCGAAGCATAAGACCAACTCCCGTTCCAATACATATTCCTCCAAAAATCACACTAGGAAAAACAGAAAGCTGAAACTGGTCTTTAATAGGTTCTAGCCAATCAATCAATAAAGAAGAAATAACTAACCCATAAAAACTATTATAAAAATAAGTTCTTTCATAAACCCAAGCAAACCAGCATAATGGAAAACCCAAAATAATAATCATCACACCTGTAGGAAATTCAAAATAATAGTGAAGGATGAGAGCAATTCCAATTGTTCCTCCATCTAACAAATAATGAGGGATTAAAAATCCATTAATTCCTATACTTAACAATAAGCTTCCAATTATAATAACCGGTATTTTCCGAATAATAATAATCACCTTTTTAGTCAATTTATCTCTTACTATATGTATAAGCTTTAGCTAGGTGTCATGAATGTTTTTTATCGGAAAAGCGCTTAGAATAAATTATTCTAAGCGCTTTTTAATTTTATAGTTCAGGGAGGTTTTTAAAAATACGGATTCAGAGCTGAAAGCATTCTGACTACACTATATGTTTTCTTTCTTATCGGTCATCTAGGAATAAAATTCATTAGTATAACCACATTATTCATGATGAGTAAAGTCATCAATAAAAGCATAGTTTGTACTAGAGAAAACTACTGCTAGTCCCAGTGTTTTTTTCTATTTTTAGGTAGTGTGTTTTTTAAAGGACAAAAAGTCATAGCACTTTAAAAACAGGCATATGTTTTATAAAGACCTCAACGTGCTTATAAATTGAATTAGTAGATAACCCTTGAATGTATTAATTCAAGGGTTATTTGCTTTTTATATGAATTAAAACATCGCAACTAGAACAAACTACACAAGACGCCGTGAGGCATCAGCGAAAATCCTTACTACAATAGAGCAGAAAAGCCTACTGAACTCTGTCCAGTAGGCTTTTCACTTTTTAAGTTATATAAGATATACTCCCGTAGTTAACATAGAGCCTTTTTTCGGAACACACACCAAAAAGACCCCCTTGCACCACAAGGGGGGGAAGATAGGATAGATTTCAAATGTATGCAGCTTTTTATACATCCTTGATTTAACAACATTTCATTTTGAGGTGAATGAAGAAATCATGTATAAAAAGTGCACTTTTTATCGTATGCTCGTTCCTATAAAGATAGTCTTTATTGACTTTACAATAGATTTTTTCATTGTTTCTTTCAATCGTGATAAAGATAGGAGTTACTTTACAAAAAGCGTGTATTTTTATGGGCTAGACACATAATTACCAGTTCTCAGGCCTTTTTTACGTCTATACCATAGTAAAAACAAACTGCCTATCAGACAAAGCAAAGATACTAATTGAGCTATTCTAATATGAGAAGTTAACATTAAGCTATCTGTACGTAACCCTTCTACAAAGAATCTTCCTATCGAATACCATGTCAGGTATAAAAGGAACGTTTCTCCTCTTTTTAGAATTGTTTTTCTTAAGACAATTAATACGATAACACCAACTATATTCCACACAGACTCATATAAGAAGGTTGGGTGATAATAAGTTCCATTAATATACATTTGATTAATAATAAAATGAGGCAAGTGTATGGACTCTAAAAATTGACGAGTAACAGGTCCACCATGTGCTTCTTGGTTCATAAAATTTCCCCAACGGCCAATTGCTTGTCCCAATAATAAGCTAGGAGCTAAAACATCGGCCATTTTCCAAAAGGATAGATTCTTTTTTCGACAAAACCATATTGCTGTCAATACAGCGCCAATAATGCCACCGTGAATTGCGATGCCACCGTGCCAAATCGCTATAATCTCACCTGGATTTTCTTTATAATAACTCCATTCAAAAATTACATAATAAATTCGAGCTGTCAGTATAGCGATGGGTAAAGCTAGTAGAAGTAAATCTGAGATTGTTTCTGAAGAGATACCTCGTTTCTTTCCTTCTCTAGAAGCTAGCAAGAACCCTAAAAAAGCACCCAATCCTATGATGATGCCGTACCAATGGACAGGAATAGGGCCTAAGTAGAAGGCAATAGGATTTAGGGGATGTATGTGTTCAGGCATTTTTCTTCCTCCTTTAATTCAAACAAACTTATAAAATTTTCAGATTTTCGCTAAATTAGAGTGCCTTTTTAGTATACCTATTAATGTAAATAAGGCGAAATCCTCACTTATAAAGAGTTACAACTTAAGGGTATTCCTTCAACTAAACTTTTCTTCCAATATTCCTTTCACTAATCTAGCTTAACAGAATATTATCCTTACGATTGTAAAGATTAGAATAAGAAAAGAGAAATCTTCACATAGTTGTATTCATCTTGTAGGTATTAGAGGTTTATATAGTACCTTAAGGGGTATATTGAAACCAGTAAAGAAGGAGGAGATTAAATGTTTGATTACACGGTAAAAACATCGAAAACCCTCGAAAAAGCTATTCATTCCTTAGAAGAAAGCTTAAAAAGTGAAGGATTCGGTGTATTGTGGAATTTTGATTTGACTGCAAAGCTACAAGAAAAAGGGCAGGATTTTAATACACCCTTTACTGTATTAGAAGTGTGCAATCCAAAAGAAGCCCAACGTGTTCTTACCGAGAACCTTTTAGTAGGCTATTTCTTACCTTGCAAAATAGTTGTATATAAAGATGGAGAAGAAACAAAGATTGGTATGCCTAAGCCTACAGCCATGATTAGCATGCTTCATAACCATGAACTTCAAACGTTAGCAGAAGATATTGAAAAAAGGTTAATCAATTGTATTGATCATTCTGTATGAGTCTTTCCACAAGGTCGAATAGAAATACGTAACGAGAAAAGATACCTAAAAGGGTATCTTTTCTTGTTATTTGGATATTCATGTTCTGATAAAAAATAAAATATAACGCTTGACTATATACCCCTATAGGTATATTATTGGTTTGTAAACAAAATTACTTTTATTTATAAGGTGGTGCTTCAAATTAGTTATATAGCCATCATTTTATTGCTAATTGTTATCTTTATTGGATATCGACGTTATTATCCTGTTAAAGGTATTCTTTGTATAAATAAACATGAAGTAAAAGAGGAAGATAGTACGGTATTAGATATTCGTAATTATAACGAAACGACGTATGATAGTAGTATACAGATATTAAATATTCCGTATGCATATCTAAAACGCTTTTATTTAGAAATTCCAAAAGGTAAAATACACATAATAGCTGCAGATAGAGTAGAGCTAAACTTAGGAATACGTTTTTTAAGAAAAAGAGGATTTACCATTCAAAGCTACGAATTAGCATCATGTCCGTGTAAAAATAAATCTAAGAAGGGAATGTTAGGTTATGGAGTATAATCAACAGATTAAAAATCGTTTACGCCGAATTGAAGGTCAAATCAAAGGTGTATTAAGTATGATGGAACAAGGAAAAGATTGTAGAGATGTTGTTACTCAATTATCTGCTGCACGTAGTGCCATTGATCGTGCAATGGGCGTTGTTGTAAGTGAAAATCTGGAACATTGTGTTCGTGAAAGCATTCAGAATGGAGAAGAAACAAATAATTTAGTAAAAGAAGCTGTTACTTTATTAGTGAAGAGTCGCTAAAAGTACCCAGCAACTCATAAAAATTAAGGTTGACGAATACTTTTAAGTATTGTAATATACCCCTAGAGGTATAAAGTTGAAAAGTAATAAGACATTTATTAAAAAAGTTATTTTTTTAGTTTTAAATATACCCCTAAGGGTAATGTATTAAGGAGGAACAACATGACTGAACAGAAGAAACGAACAACGATTGTATTATTTAGTGGTGATTACGATAAAGCAATGGCAGCTTATATTATTGCAAACGGGGCAGCTGCCTATGATCATGAAGTAACAATTTTTCACACATTTTGGGGATTAAATGCGTTACGAAAGGAAGAGTTAGTTCCTACTAAAAAAGGGTTTTTAGAAAAAATGTTTGGAAAAATGATGCCGCGCGGTGCAGATAAGATGGGATTATCTAAAATGAACTTTGCGGGTATGGGGCCAAAAATGATTAAAAATGTCATGAAGAAGCATAATGCATTATCGTTACCGCAATTAATTGAAATGGCTCAAGAACAGGATGTAAAATTAGTAGCCTGTACCATGACAATGGATCTTCTTGGTTTACAGGAAAAAGAATTGTTAGAGGGAATTGAATACGCAGGTGTGGCAGCTTATTTAGCAGACGCTGAGGATGGAAACGTCAACTTATTTATCTAAGATCTATTAAAAATTGGATAAATAAATGAAGGGTGGTTACTAAATACTATGGATAGCAGTACGTTAATCAACGTTTTAATGATTGCATTGGTTTTATGGTTTTTAGTTCGACGTTTTGTCCCTGCGAAAGGCATTAAACAAATTACTACTATGGAACTAAAATCAGAGTTAAAGAAAAAAGAGAAACAATTTGTCGACGTACGGACACCTCATGAGTATCGGACCAAGCATATTAAAGGGTTCAAAAACATCCCTTTATCGGAGCTTTCAAAACAAGCTAACCAATTATCAAAAGAAAAAGAAGTTTTGGTTATTTGTCAGAGTGGAATGAGAAGTATGAAGGCAAGTAAAATGTTGAAGAAACAAGGGTTTACATCTGTCACTAATATCAAAGGTGGCATGAGCACTTGGCGTTAATACGATAGGAGGCAGAGTACTTTGAAAGAAATTACACCACAAGAAGTAGAGCAACTACTAGATAAAGAAAAACCTGTCAAAGTATTAGATGTACGTGAAGTAGAGGAAGTTAAAGTAGGTAAAATTGCAAATGCGTTGCATATTCCACTACCTTTATTAGAGTTCCGTATGCATGAGCTAGACAAATCAACAGAATACATTGTTGTATGTCGATCAGGAGGCAGAAGCTCAATGGCAACCCGCCTTCTTGAAAAACACGGGTATAACGTAACCAATATGAATGGTGGAATGATGGAGTGGAAGGGTTCAACGGTATAATTTTTTTGGGTTTTTATATACCCCCATTAGTATTAACTATAAGGAGGAAGAAATGATGGAAGCAAATGTTGTATTAGATGCAAAAGGATTAGCATGTCCAATGCCAATCGTCAGAACCAAGAAAAAAATGAATGAATTAGAAGCAGGTCAAGTGCTAGAAATTCAAGCAACGGATAAAGGCTCTACAGCAGATTTACAAGCCTGGGCTAAAAGTACAGGACATGAATATCTAGGAACAGAAACAGAAGGTGACGTCCTTCATCACTTTCTTCGTAAAGGCGGAGCAGAAGAAAAAGTAACGCCAATTCCTGAGATTTCGTTAGAAGAATTCAAGGAAAAAGTAGAAAATGATGAAGCTCTTCATATCTTAGACGTGCGTGAAGTAGAAGAATATGATGAAGCTCATATTCCAGGCGTTGTTCATATTCCACTTGGTGAAGTAGAGAAACGCTCGAATGAATTAAATAAAGAAGATGAAATCTATATTATCTGCCACTCTGGAAGAAGAAGTGAAATGGCAGGACAAGCGATGAAAAAGCAAGGATTTAAAAATTTAATCAATGTAGTTCCTGGTATGCGTGACTGGACAGGAAAAACAGAATAACAAACAATTTTAAGGAGGAAATAGAGATGAGTTCAAAAGTAGCGATTATCGCAGCAAATGGTGGATTATTTGATGCATATAAAGTCTTTAACATTGCCACTGCGGCAGCAGCAAGTGATCAAGAGGTATCAATTTTCTTTACGTTTGAAGGGTTAAATCTTATTCATAAAGAAGGTCATAAACATTTAGCGATGCCAGAAGGGAAAGAACATTTTGCCGAAGGTTTTCAAAAAGCAAATGTACCTTCTATTCCAGAGCTTGTTGAAATGGCGCAAGAAATGGGTGTTAAATTCATTGGCTGTCAAATGACAATGGATGTGATGGGTTTAACAAAAGAGGATTTTGTAAACGGTATTGAAGTAGGCGGAGCCGTTACATTTTTAGACTTTGCCAAAGATGCAAATGTATCTTTAACGTTTTAATTTTAATTCATAAACATAGAGAAAAATATACTATAGGAGGTATTTTAATATGACTGTCCATGCACTTACTGCAAAAGAAGTTACACAAAAAATATTTAATAAAGAACCATTATTTATTTTAGATGTACGTAACGAAAGTGATTTTAGTGATTGGAAAATTGAAGGTCATTACTTTGATCATTTAAATGTTCCTTACTTTGATCTTTTAGATGGAGTAGAAGATATTTTAGAGAAAATTCCTTCTGATAAAGAAGTATTAGTTGTCTGTGCCAAAGAGGGTTCATCAGTGATGGTATCTGAGATGCTTTCAGAAGCTGGTCTTACGGTTTCGTACCTTAAAGGTGGTATGAAAGCATGGAGTGAGCATTTAGAACCTGTTAAAGTTGGCGATTTAAAAGATGGCGGGAAAATGTATCAATTTGTTCGTATCGGTAAAGGTTGTTTATCTTATATGGTTGTATCAAACGGTGAAGCTGCCATTATTGATGCAACACGTATGACGGACATTTTTATAGATTTTGCGGATGAAATTGGAGCTAAAATTACCCACGTGTTTGATACGCATCTCCATGCTGATCACATTTCAGGTGGAAGAATGATTGCTGAGAAAACAAATGCAACCTACTGGTTACCACCAAAGGATGCAGAAGAGGTAGTTTTTGATTACCAACCATTAGAAGAAGGCAATGATGTGGTAATCGGTCATACAACGATTTCGATTCAGCCTTTATATTCACCAGGTCATACCATTGGTTCAACTTCATTTATTGTTGATAACCAGTATTTACTTTCAGGTGATATTTTGTTCATTGATTCAATTGGACGTCCTGATTTAGCTGGTATGGCAGAAGACTGGGTAGGCGATTTACGAGAGACGCTTTATAAACGTTATAAAGCCCTATCAGATGAGTTAATTGTGTTGCCAGCTCACTTTATGATTATCGATGAATTAAATGAAAATGGCAGTGTAGCTGAAAAATTAGGTGCATTATTTGCGAAAAACCATGGATTAAATATTGAAGACGAAACAGAATTTAGACATGCAGTAACTGATAATTTACCACCACAACCAAATGCATATCAAGAGATTCGTGAAACAAACATGGGTAAAGTAAAGCCAGATGAAGAAAAGCAACGTGAAATGGAAATTGGACCAAATCGCTGTGCTATTCGTTAAGCTGTAAGAAAGAGATAAAACTGGATGATTTATATATTACGTAAACTGAGGAGAGATAAATATGAACGCAGATAAAATGTTAGACGCAAAAGGGTTAGCATGTCCAATGCCAATCGTAAAAACAAAGAAAGCTATGAATGAGTTAGAATCAGGTCAAGTGTTAGAAATACATGCGACAGATAAAGGTGCTAAGAATGACCTAGCAGCTTGGGCTAAGTCCGGTGGTCATGAGCTTTTAGATCATGCTGACGAAGGCGACGTATTAAAGTTTTGGATTAAAAAAGGCTAATTAATGATGAATGAAAAGGGTATCCATTTAAAAGGTACCCTTTTCATTTGGAAAGGAGGAAACCCTAGTGGATATTACGTTTATAATCACTCTTTTCATCATTGGGTTTTTTGGCTCTTTTATCTCTGGAATGATTGGCATCGGCGGATCCGTTATCAACTATCCTATGTTATTGTATATCCCGCCGTTAATAGGAACGATGGCATTAACCGCACATGAAGTTTCAGGTATCGGGGCTATACAAGTGTTTTTCGCGACAATTGGTGGCGTTTGGGCTTATCGTAAGAGTGGTTTCTTACACAAAAGTTTAATCATTTATATGGGAAGCAGTATACTAATCGGTAGCTTAATCGGAAGTTATCTGTCTCACTTGATGTCTGAAAAAGGCATGAATTTTATTTATGGAATTTTAGCACTTATTGCGGTTGTCTTAATGTTCATTCCAAAAAAAGGTTTAGATGACGTAGCAGGCGAGAAAGTGACGTTTAATAAATGGTTAGCTTCTTTCTTAGCTTTTGTGGTTGGTGGAGTAGCAGGAGTTTTAGGGGCAGGAGGAGCATTTGTTTTAGTTCCTATCATGCTGGTTGTATTAAAAATTCCAACCAGAATAACAATAGCTTCATCTCTTGCGATTACATTTATTTCTTCAATTGGCGCAACTATTGGGAAGATTACAACAGGTCAAGTTCTTTTCCTTCCAGCCTTAATTCTTATTATCGCCAGTTTATTGGCTGCTCCACTAGGAGCAAAGGTAGGACAAAAGGTAAATACAAAAATCTTACAATGGATATTAGCTCTGTTGATTTTGGCTACAGCTATTAAAATTTGGATAGGTCTTCTCTGAGTAAAGTTGAAGCTAATTGTTATCTAAATAAAATCTTATATGATTTAGAATAATAAAAGAAAAGGAAAGGCCAAAATCTAGAGGGAAGTTTTGGTCTTTCCTTTTTATTTTAAGATACTTTATCGCTCTCAATGAACGTCTCAAGTGCAGGATGAAATTCTTTTTGGTAATGGTTATCAGGACAAGACTTGATAACAGTAGCAGATAAAGCATTTGATTTCCTTGTATTCAATACCTTCTTGCATTTGGGGCATCGTTCCTTTAAAAGAATGTCCCATAATCTCATCAATTTCCACTCCTTTAAGAAATACCGTAAATCCTTATTGATTTAATGAGAATTATAAAGGGTTTAGGTAAAGTGGTCAATAGAAAAGAACGCATAGAAGGGTTATTTTCCTGATCTAGAGGATGTTACCTGTGTGTTCGTTTCCAAAGAGCACTATATAGGGATACAGAAGGAGAGAATGATTCTTTTATATAAGTAAATAATAAAGAGATCAACTCACTGTTGATCTCTTTACGTACATAATTTAAAGGTTGGTGTAAAAATATAAAAACCATACAGCATGATTTTGTTCGTCTGCTGCAGCTCGTCGAAAGGCTTCTTTAGTATACACATCTTGTGCTTTATCTGAAATATCTAGATAGAAGTCTACCGTTTCTTGTTCATCTTCAATAGCAACTTGCAGCCCTTCTTTATAAGTGCTTGGACACTTTTCTGAAACGCTGGCTTCAAACTGTTTACCTGTTAGATTTGCATAAATTGTAGAGAATGTTTGATAATGCTTAATTTCGTCTTTTCTTATCTCTAGAATACGTTCACGCTCTTTTTTTGTGGGTGCAATCTTAGCTAGTTGTTCGTAACAAATAATAGCACTATACTCCCCAATAATAGCTTTTTCAATATCATTAATTAAAATGGGATCCACTCTCATATAACTATAGGTTGGAAATTGAGGATATGTCATGTCTACCTCCTTATTCGAATTAAAATCTACTATAGTGTATGTCGTAAAATCCTAAGAATAGAACCTTTTTAACAGTTAATACATTTACTAAATAAGTATAGAGTGTTGAAACAAATATTATAAATAAAGATATAACTCTATATACCTCCAAGAGAAGGCTATAAAAGCAGGATTAAACCTGCTTTTTTCTTTTATTCATGCAACCTTGAGAAAAAACACGATGTTCACTCTAATTAACACCATGCTCTCCAAACCTGAACATATATATATATTCACTTTTAGCTAACATAAAGCCCCTTACAGGAACCTGTAAACTAAAAAAGAAGATCACATTAGTGACCTTCTCTTTTTCAGTTTATTTAAAGGGGATAATATCAGAATGTATTTACTCTAATCAGTAATTTTAGATATGATGTTACTTACCTTGCATATTATACAAAAACTGCCATTTAGAGGTATCGGTTAACTCTTCTTTCGATAATTCTATATCGCCTCCCAAAAAAATTGTTTCGCCATGTATGGAAATCACCATTGCTTTAATTAAAATATCGCTGTTATTTTTTTTATAAACATCGCCTATATTAGGCATTTCAAGATTGAGAGGATTTGTTTTAAGTTGATCAGATTCAAACGTGCTTAAATCCTTGCTCAACATATTTTCACCATCTTGATAATCGATAGAATGACTGTCCTCTTTACGTCCGGGAACCATCAATAGATACTCACTATGTTTAATTCCATTAAGCTTAGTTGTGACGACACCATTATTTTCAACAGTTGAAACCACTTCAATTTCATTTAACGAATAATAATCCAGAGAGTCGGGACGTGGATTCGTAATTAAAATATAATCTCCCTCTTCAGC
>Ga0182745_1003883_pt1 | contig 12655 bp, 14 predicted proteins | sample eDN3rd30CKraftBY_FD_128523 | JGI IMG/M metagenome (GOLD analysis project Ga0182745, IMG submission 128523) | Enriched backyard soil microbial communities from Emeryville, California, USA - eDNA 3rd pass 30_C Kraft BY (version 2) (version 2) | ecosystem: Environmental > Terrestrial > Soil >...
GCAGGAAATAGTCGCGGTGCCGCACCGTCTGGACGAGCGCGAAGGTCGCATAGAGGATCAGCGACACCGCGGCGACGAAGCCGAGTTGCTTCGCCGAATAGAAGGGCCCCGGAACGCTCGAGGTGAAATTGGGCAGCACGAGGGTCACGACGGTGAGCACGGTCAGCGTCGCGAGCGCGGCGCCGATGCCGGTGCGCTGAAACCGCTGTTCGTGATGGCGGATCGCGCCGCTGAGCAGGCAGAGGCCCATCAACAGGTTGAGGATCACCATCACCGCTGCGAACACCGTGTCGCGCGCCAGCGTCTGCGCCTTTTCGGGCTCGGCCTGCATCAGCGTCAGGATCAGCCCGACCTCGATCACCGTGACCGCGAGCGCGAGGATCAGCGTCCCGAACGGCTCGCCGACGCGGTGCGCGATCACCTCGGCATGGTGAACCGCCGCGACGACCGAGCCCGCGAGGATGATCGCGACCAGCCAGGGATTGAGCGGCATGGCGAAGCTCGCCATCGCGGCCGCGAAGCCCAGGATCGGAAAGATGTCGTTGGTGCGGTCGGCGATGCGGAGTTTCGTCGTCATGAGTTTTTATGGCAGCCGCCTTTTCCGATGGCTACCCCCGCGGGAAATTAATGAGGGGCCGCAATATAAAAGCCGCGTGTCCCCGCGAAGGCGGGGACCCATCTCCGGCCGGTTCAAAATAGCGCTGGTCGATGATGGACCCCCGCCTTCGCGGGGGAACACGGCTTTTCCTAATGCGACCGAACCGGCAACCCCGCCGCCGCCAGTCGCGCGTGCGCTTCGGCGATCGTCGCTTCGCCGAAATGGAAGATGCTCGCGGCCAGCACCGCGCTCGCGCCGCCCTCGATCACCCCGGCGACGAGATGGTCGAGGTTGCCGACCCCGCCGCTCGCGATCACCGGCACCGACACCGCATCGGCGATGGCGCGGGTGAGCGCGAGGTCGTAGCCGTCCTTCGTGCCGTCGCGGTCCATGCTGGTCACCAGCAGTTCGCCCGCGCCGAGTGCGGCGAGACGCACCGCATGCTGGATCGCGTCGACTCCGGTCGCGGTGCGCCCGCCGTGGGTGAAGATTTCCCAGCGGCCGTTCCCATCCTCTTTGGCGTCGACCCGGCGCGCGTCGATGCTGCCCACGGCGCATTGGCTGCCGAAGCGGTCGGCGATGTCGGCGACAAGCTCGGGCCGCGCGACCGCGGCGCTGTTAACCGCGACCTTGTCGGCGCCCGCGAGCAGCAGCGCGCGCGCGTCCTCGGCGCTACGCACTCCGCCGCCGACGGTCAGCGGCATGAAGCAGACTTCGGCAGTGCGGGTCACCATGTCGAGCAGGGTGCCGCGCCCCTGATGGCTCGCCGAAATGTCGAGAAAGCAAAGCTCGTCGGCGCCCGCGGCGTCATAGGCGCGCGCCGCCTCGACCGGATCGCCCGCATCGCGCAGGTCGACGAAATTGACGCCCTTGACCACGCGCCCGTCGGCGACGTCGAGGCAGGGAATGACGCGGACGCGGACGGTCATCTGCTCCCCTCCCATTTATGGGAAGGGTTGGGGGAGGGCCTGTTTCGGAAGGGCAGCATTTTTGACATGCCCTCCCCTAACCCCTCCCGCCAGCGGGAGGGGAACCGGCGACCGCAATCGCTTGCGCCAGATCGAGCCGGCCGTCGTAGAGCGCGCGACCGGTGATCACGCCCTCGATGCCGTCCGCGACATGCGGGAGCAGCGCATGGACATCCTCGATCCCGGCAACCCCGCCCGACGCGATCACCGGGATATCGACCGCCTGCGCCAGCGCCACCGTCGCTTCGACATTGCAGCCCTTGAGCAGCCCGTCGCGCCCGACGTCGGTGAACAGCAGCGCCGCGACGCCCGCATCCTCGAAACGGCGGGCCAGATCCTCGACGCGCACGTCGGAAACATCGGCCCAGCCTTCGGTCGCGACCATGCCGTCGCGGGCGTCGACCCCGACGACGATCCGGCCGGGCAGGTCGCGCGCCGCGGATTTGACGAATTCCGGGTCTTTCAGCGCCGCGGTGCCGATGATCACCCGCTCGACGCCGAGCGCGAGCCAGCGGTCGACCCCGGCGCGGTCGCGGATGCCGCCGCCGACCTGCACCTTGCCCGGAAAGGCGGCAATGATGGACTCAACCGCCGCGCCGTTGACGCTTGTCCCCGCGAAAGCGCCGTCGAGATCGACGACATGGAGGTGCGACGCGCCCGCATCGGCAAACAGCCGCGCCTGTGCTGCCGGATCGTCGCCATAAACGGTCGCGCGCGCCATATCGCCCTCGGCGAGCCGCACCACCTGCCCGCCCTTGAGGTCGATCGCGGGAAAAATGGTCAGGCCGGAATCTACGGGCGCCATGCGAGAAATCTTTCGAGGGTCGCGAGGCCGTATGCCTGGCTTTTTTCGGGATGATATTGGACGCCGACGATATTGTCCCTGGCGACCGCGGCGACGAAAGGCATGCCGTGATGGCTTGTCGCGGCGACATCGATCGCGTCCGCAAAATGATAGCCGTGGAGATAATAGGCCTCGCCCGGCGCGATCACCGGATGCGCGAAACCGGGGATCACGTCGTTCCAGCCCATGTGCGGGATGCGCAGCCCCGGCGCCGGATCGAAGGCGCGCACGGTGCCGCCGATCCAGCCCAGCCCCGCGTGCCGGCCATGCTCCTCGCCCGCGTCGGCGAGAAGCTGCATCCCGACGCAGATGCCGAGGAAGGGCGCGCCTTCGCGGCGCACACGGCGCTCCATCGCCTCGACGAGGCCCGGAATCGCGGAAAGGCCGTTCATGCAGGCGGCAAAAGCTCCGACCCCCGGCAGCACGATGCGGTCGGCGCGGGCAACCACATCGGGATCGGCGGTGACCACGACATTCTCTGCGCCCGCGGCGAGGAGGGCATTGTGCACCGAGCGAAGATTGCCCGCGCCATAATCGATCAGGGCGATGACGCTCAAATTCCCCTCCCGCAAGCGGGAGGGGTTAGGGGTGGGCACGAGCGTAGCGAGCATCCGACGTTGCAGAGGCCCACCCCGCTGCGACTAGCGAACAAGTTCGCAAGTCTCGCTGCCCCTCCCGCTTGCGGGAGGGGGGCTATCATAGCACGCCTTTCGTGCTGGGAATCGCGTCGCCCTTGCGCGGGTCGATTTCGACCGCCTGGCGCAGCGCGCGGGCAAGCGCCTTGTAGCTGCTCTCGGCGATATGATGGTTGTTCTCGCCATAGAGCGTTTCGAGGTGCAGCGTGATTCCCGCGGCCTGCGCGAAGCTCGCGAACCAGTGCGGGAACAGCTCGGTATCCATCTCGCCCAGCCGCGGCTGCGAGAAACCCGATTTATAGACGCAATAGGGCCGCCCCGAAATGTCGAGCGCGCAGCGCGTCAGCGTCTCGTCCATCGGCGCGTGCGCTTCGCCGTAGCGCGCGATACCGCGCTTGTCGCCGAGCGCCTTGGCGATCGCCTCGCCGAGCGCGAGCGCCGAATCCTCGACCGTGTGGTGCTGGTCGATATGCAGGTCGCCCTTCACCGTCATGGAAATGTCGATCAGCGAATGGCGCGACAATTGCTCGACCATATGGTCGAGGAAACCGATGCCGGTGGACACCGAATAATCGCCCGTGCCGTCGAGATTGACGGCGATCGCGATATCCGTTTCCTTGGTCGTGCGCTGGACGGTGGCGGTTCGCATGGCGCACGCCTTAGTCGTTGCGCTTCGCGTTGCAAGGCGATTCTCCCCTCGCGACCCCTCTTGACCGGCGCCCGCGCGGCGTTCATCCCCCGCGCATGAGTGACGATGTCCGCGACAGCCTGATTCCCTATGATGAAATCGTGCAGGACGCGCTGCGCGCCGTGGTCGGCCGCGTGCTGAGCCAGCTCGAAGGGCATGACAGCCTGCCCGGCGAACATCATTTCTATATCACCTTCAAGACGCAGGCGCCGGGAGTCGATATTCCCGCGCATCTGATCGCCAAATTCCCCGACGAAATGACGATCGTGCTCCAGAACCGTTTCTGGGACCTGACGGTCGAGGAAGATTTTTTCAGCGTCGGCCTGTCGTTCAACCAGACGCCGTCGACCTTGGTGATCCCCTATGCGGCGATCACCGCCTTCGTCGATCCCTCGGTCGATTTCGGGCTGCAGTTCCAGGTCAGCGACGACGAGGTCGCCGAGCCCGAGCCACATGACGAGGCCGACAATGATCGCCCCGATGTTTCGAGCGAGGACGGGTCCAACGTCGTGACGGTGGATTTCGGCAAGAAGCGCTGACGGGTGGGAGCCGATTGGCCTCCCAGTCGCTTCTGGCAATTTTGGGCGCTCGCCGGGATGCTCGTCCTCACCGCCGCCTTCTGGTGGGGCGTCGAGGGCTATGCCTATTATGAAGGCGGCTATGCCGAGGGACAGATCGCCGACGGCCTGCTGCGCTTCAGCCTGCTGATCCTGACGCCGGCACTCGCGCTCGTCTGGCTCGCCGCCGCCTGGCTACGCCGCCGGATCGGCGAAAGCGGATATTGGCAATTGCTCGGCCTGGTCGCCGCGATCTGGGCGGGCGCGGTTCTGGTGACAAGGATGCTATTGGCATGAACACGCGCATCGAAAGCGACAGCATCGGCGACATAGAGGTTCCGGCGGACGCCTATTGGGGGGCGCAGACCGAACGCAGCCGGCACAATTTCGCCTTCCCGCCGCACGAGCGGATGCCGCTGCCGATCGTCCACGCGCTTGCGCGCATCAAGGGCGCGGCGGCCGAAGTGAACCGCGCTCATGGGCTCGATGGCGCGTTGGCGGACGCGATCGCCGCCGCCGCCGCGGCCGTAGCCGCTGGCGAATATGACGACCAGTTTCCGCTGGCCATCTGGCAGACCGGCAGCGGCACCCAGTCGAACATGAACGCCAACGAGGTGATCGCGGGAATCGCCAACGAGCGGCTGGCGGGCCGGCGCGGCGGCAAGGCGCCCGTCCATCCGAACGACCATGTCAACAAGGGCCAGTCGTCGAACGACAGCTTTCCGACCGCGCTCCACGTCGCGACGGCGGTCGAGACGACGGCGCGGCTGCTCCCCGCGCTCGTCGAGCTCACCGACGCGCTCGCCGCCAAGGCCGCGGCGTGGGACGACATCGTCAAGATCGGCCGCACCCATTTGCAGGACGCGACCCCGCTGACGCTCGGGCAGGAATTTTCGGGCTATGTCGCGCAACTCGTCGCGTGCCGCGCGCGGATCGAGGGCGCGCTCGCGCATGATGTCTGCAAGCTCGCACAGGGCGGCACCGCGGTCGGCACCGGGCTCAACGCCCCCGCGGGCTTCGACGCCGCGATGGCGGCTGAGCTGGCGAAGAGCACCGGCATCGCCTTCGAGCCCGCACGGAACAAGTTCGAGGCGCTGGGATCGAACGATGCGCTCGTCTTCTTTTCGGGCGCGCTCAATACGCTGGCGGTCGCGCTGACCAAGATCGCCAATGACATCCGCCTGCTCGGCTCGGGCCCGCGCGCGGGACTCGGCGAGCTCGACCTGCCCGCGAACGAGCCCGGCAGCTCGATCATGCCGGGCAAGGTCAACCCGACCCAGTGCGAGATGCTGACGATGGTCGCGGCGCAGGTCATCGGCAATCACCAGGCGGTGACGGTCGGCGGGCTGCAAGGGCATCTCGAGCTCAACGTCTTCAAGCCGCTGATCGGGGCGAACGTGCTGCGCTCGATTGACCTGCTCGCGATCGGCATGGCGGGATTCACCGAGCATTGCGTCGTCGGGATCGAACCCAATCGCGCACGGATCGACGACTTGATGAACCGCTCGCTGATGCTCGTCACCGCGCTCGCGCCCGAAATCGGCTATGACAAGGCCGCGAAGATCGCCAAGCATGCGCATGGGAGCGGGTCGACGCTGCGCGAGGCCGCGCTGGACCTCGGCACTGTCGACGCCGCGACCTTCGACCGCGTCGTCGATCCGCGTACGATGCTGGGGCCGGACCGCTGAGCGGAACTCTTCGCGGCGTCCGGGGATTGATGGGGGAGGAAGGAAGATGAAGATGATGGGACGGATCATCGGCGGCGTCATCGGCAGCGCCATCGGCCGCCAGAAGAATAATCACCCCGTCGCGGGCGCGGTGATCGGCGCGGGAACGCTGTTCGCGGCGCGGCGCCTGTTCCCGCAGCGCTACGCCGTGCTCGCCGCGACCGCCGCGGCCGCCTATCTCACCAAGAGATGGGCCGACCGCGCCGAGGCGCGCAAGGCGGCCGAGGACGCGCATCGCACCGACCCCGAGCTGGTGAAGGCGGGCGTGGTCGATCCCTATGCCGGCACCGCGCCCGACGGCACCAGCCTCGGCGACGCCCTGCCGCCCGCGCTTCCCGTCGCGAGCAACGGGCGCGGCGCGGCGATTCATTGAATCATAATCTCCGGTCAAAAGTCCGTGTTCCCCCGCGAAGGCGGGGGTCCATCTCCGGTCGGCGCCATCTTGCACCGGCAGAAGATGGGTCCCCGCCTTCGCGGGGACACGATAGTGTTTAACCCCCCGCCTGCCACTCCTTCACCGCCTCGACCGGCGAGACCAGCATCAGGACGTTGAGCGTCAGATTGTCGCGGATCGCCCACAGGGTGAACAGCTCGAAGAAGAGCGCGATCCCGACGGTCGTCCACCAGCGCATCCGGCTCGCGGCGAGGAAGCCCAGCACCATGAAGGCGGCGTCGCTCACCGAATTGAGGACCGAATCGCCGCTGTAGCCGTAGGCCATCGTTACTTCGCGATAGCGGTCGATGATGATCGGCGAATTTTCGAGGATTTCCCACCCGCCCTCGATCCCGATCGCAACGGCGAGCGCGGCCCACAGGGGCGCCCGCGGCATCAGCAACCGCGACAGGCCGAAGAAGATGAAGCCGTGGATGATGTGGCTGAAGCTGTACCAGTCCGAAATCTGCTGGCTGTTCTGGTTCGACTGAACGGTGCCGTGCCACAGGCTGACGGTGCCGCACGGGCAGATCGGCGGGCGGCCCATCAGGATCAATATCGCCGCGAGCAGCGCCAGCAGCCCGGCCGCGACCAGCCACCCCTTTCGCGTCATCGTTCCCCTTCCCGCTTGACCGCCGCGCCCACCCGCGCGAATAGCGCGCATGACCGAAAGCGTCCACCTGAACCGCCGCGGCGTCCTGTTCGTGCTGTCCTCGCCCTCGGGCGCCGGCAAGACCACCATCTCGCGCATGATGCTCGACGCCGACAGCGACATCGCGCTGTCGATCTCGGCGACGACGCGCCCGCCGCGTCCGGGCGAGGTCGACGGGGTCCATTATCATTTCGTCGATACCGACACCTTCAAGAAGATAGCCGCCGACGGCGAATTTCTCGAATGGGCGCATGTCTTCGGCCACCGTTACGGCACCCCGCGCGCGCCGGTCGAGGAACTGCTCGCGGCGGGCAAGGATGTGCTGTTCGACATCGACTGGCAGGGCGCGCAGCAACTCTATCAGGAGGCCGGGCCCGACGTCGTGCGCGTCTTCGTCCTGCCGCCGACGATGGAGGAGCTCGAACGCCGCCTGCGCTCGCGCGGCACCGACAGCGACGAGGTGATCGCGGCGCGGATGGAGCGCGCCGCGAACGAGATCAGCCACTGGGACGGCTACGACTATGTGCTGATCAACGACGATGTCGACGGCTGTTTCGACGAGGTCCGCGCGATCCTGCGCGCCGAGCGGCTGAAACGCCGCCGCCAGATCGGCCTGATCGGCTTCGCCCGCGACCTGATCCGCGCGGTGCCCGATGCGGACAAGAAATTATAACGTCGATGTATTAGAGCCGCGTGTCCCCGCGAAGGCGGGGACCCATCTCCGGTCGGCTCCAACTGGCACCGGCAGGTGATGGCCCCCCGCCTTCGCGGGGGAACACCGCATTTTAAGCCGCCCGCGCCAGCTTCGCTTCCAACTCCGCGACCAGCTCCGCGCGCAGCGGCTTCGCCTCGCCGTCGGTGCGGCAGACGACGACCGTATCGCAGGTCGCGATACAGCGATCGTTCTGGAACATCGCCTGGACGATCGTCCAGCTCGAGGTGCCGAGGCGGCCGATACCGGTCGCAATCTTCACCGGATCGGGGAAATTGCCCTCGGCGAGATAATTGATCTCGACCGCCGCGACCATCGTCCGCTCGTTCGCGGCGCGTTCGCCGAGCGGGCGCACCTCGCGGTTCAGCAGCACCCGGCCGCTCTCGAACAGCGCGGCGAAGGCCACATTGTTGAGGTGGCCGTTGATGTCCATGTCCTGAAAACGCGTCTGCAACTCGATGCAGACGGGGTAGCTGGCGGCATCGCGCCGCCAGCGTTCCGGTTTCGCCATATCAGCGCGGCGCCATGCGGATGCCACCGTCGAGGCGCACGTCCTCACCGTTGAAATAGCCGTTCTCGATCATGCACATGGCAAGATTGGCATATTCCACCGGGTTGCCGAGGCGCTTCGGGTTGAGCACCGAGGCGCCGAGCGCATCGCGGACATTCTGCGGCGCGCCGGCGAGCAGCGGGGTGTCGAAGATGCCGGGCAGGATGGTGTTGACGCGGATATTCTCGTTGCCGAGGTCGCGCGCGATGGGAAGCGTCATGCCGACGACGCCGCCCTTCGACGCCGAGTAAGCGGCCTGGCCGATCTGGCCGTCCTCGGCCGCGACGCTCGCGGTGTTGACGATCGCGCCGCGCTCGCCGTCTTCCATCGGGTCGAGCGTCAGCATTCCCGCCGCCGACTTGGCGATGCAGCGGAAGGTGCCGACGAGGTTGATCTGGATGATCCAGTTGAACGCATCGAGCGGGAAATGCTTGATGCTGCCGTCTTCCTTGCTGCGGCTCGCGGTCTTGATCGCGTTGCCGGTGCCCGCGCAGTTGACGAGAATGCGCTCCTGGCCGTGCGCTTCGCGCGCCTTGGCGAAGGCGGCGTCGACCGACGCGTCGTCGGTGACGTTGCATTCGCAGAAGACGCCGCCGAGTTCCGCGGCGATCGCCTTGCCCTTTTCTTCCTGCAGGTCGAAGATCGCGACCTTGACGCCCTTCGCGGCAAGCGCGCGCGCGGTTGCGGCGCCGAGGCCCGAGGCGCCCCCGGTGACGACGGCGGATACGGTGGAATCGAGTTTCATTTTTCTCTCCATTTAAGCCCTCCCCTTTAGGGGAGGGTTTGGGTGGGGCATGTCGGGGAGCCAGGCCAACAGGCCCTCCCCCAACCCCTCCCGCAAGCGGGAGGGGAGATAGAATTTACAGCCGTTCGACGATGGTGACGTTGGCCTGGCCGCCGCCTTCGCACATCGTCTGCAGGCCGTATTTGCCGCCGGTCGCGTCGAGCACGCCGAGCAGCGTCGCCATCAGCTTGGCGCCCGAAGCGCCGAGCGGGTGGCCGAGCGCGATCGCGCCGCCGTGGACGTTGAGCCGCGCCGGATCGCCGCCGAGATATTTGAGCCAGGCGAGCGGCACCGGCGCGAACGCCTCGTTGACTTCATAGGCGTCGATGTCGCCGATCTTCAGCCCCGCCTTCTTCAGCGCCCTTTCGGTCGCGAACAGCGGTTCCTCGAGCATGATGACGGGATCGCCCGCGGTCACCGACACATGATGGATACGCGCGCGCGGGGTCAGGCCATGGTCCTTAAGCGCCTGTTCCGACACGATCAGCGCCGCCGAGGCGCCGTCGCAGATCTGGCTGGAGGTCGCGGCGGTGATCGAGCCGCCTTCCTGGAGCAGCTTGACGCCCGCGATGCTGTCGAGCGTCGCGTCGAAGCGGATGCCCTCGTCGACCTTGTGCTGGTCCTTGCCCTCGGGGGTCTCGATCTCGACCGCGACGATCTCGCGGTCGAACTTGCCCGCCTCAGTCGCCGCCTTGGCGCGGCGGTGGCTTTCGAGCGCGAAGGCGTCGAGATCGGCCTTGGTGAAGCCATGCTTCTTGACGATCATCTCGGCGCCCGCGAACTGGCTGAACATGATGCCGGGATATTTCTCCTCGAGCCGCGGCGACTTATAATTGCCGAGGCCTTCCTTCATGAACAAAGTCGCGACGCTGCCCATCGGCACGCGGGTCATGCTTTCGATGCCGCTGGCGAGGACGATGTCCTGCGTGCCCGACAGCACCGCCTGCGCCGCGAACATGATCGCCTGCTGCGACGAGCCGCACTGGCGGTCGATCGTCACCGCGGGGATCGAGTCGGGCAGCTTCGAGGCGAGCACGGCGTTGCGGCCGAGGTCCATCGTCTGCTGACCGCCCTGCGACACGCAGCCGGTGATGACGTCGTCGATCTTCGAGGTGTCGAAATCGTTGCGGTCGGCGATCGCGTCGAACACCGCGGCGCCGAGATCGACGGGGTGGACGCCGGCAAGCCGGCCGCCGCGGCGGCCGCCGGCGGTGCGAACGGCGTCTACGATATATGCTGTAGCCATGGGGAGTTCCTTTCTTAATTCCCCTCCCGCAGGCGGGAGGGGTCAGGGGTGGGCGCGAGCGGAGCGAGCATCCGGGGGTGAGATGGCCCACCCCGCTGCGACTAGCGAGCAAGCTCGCAAGTCTCGCTGCCCCTCCCGCTTGCGGGCGGGGAAATTAAAGCTTCCGCCCGATCAGTTCCTTCATAATCTCGTTCGTGCCGCCAAAAATGCGCGTCACGCGCGCCGCGCGCCAGGCGCGCGCGATCGGATATTCGTTCATATAACCCGCGCCGCCAAAGAGCTGGAGGCACTTGTCCATCACTTCCCACTGAAGTTCGGTATGCCACAGCTTTGCCGCGGCGCCTTCCTCCGGCGTCAATTCCTTCTTGAGGTGCCGCGACAGCGCCCAGTCGAGGTGCGCCCAGCCGACCTGCAATTTCGCCTTCAGATCGGCGAGCACGAAGCGGCTGTTCTGGAAATCGAGGATCGGCTTGCCGAACGCCTTGCGGTCGCGGGTATATTCGACCGTGTCGTCGAAGGCGCGCTGTGCCGAGGCCTGCGCCGACACCGCGATCGACAGGCGCTCCTGCGGCAGCTCGCTCATCAGATAGATGAAGCCCTGCCCCTCTTCGCCGAGGCAGTTGGTGATCGGCACGCGAACGTCGTTGAAGAAGAGTTCCGACGTGTCGGCCTCGTCCTGCCCGATCTTGTCGAGGTTGCGGCCGCGCTGGAAGCCTTCGCGGTCGGCTTCGACCAGCACGATCGACACGCCCTTCCACGCCGGCTGCACTTCGGTGTCGGTCTTGACGCACACCAGGATCAGGTCGGCGTTCTGGCCGTTAGTGATATAGGTCTTCGAGCCGTTGATGACGTAGTGATTGCCGTCCTTCTTCGCGGTCGTACGCATCCCCTGAAGGTCGGAGCCGGTACCCGGCTCGGTCATCGCGATCGCGGTGATGACCTCGCCCGCGACCATCTTGGGCAGCCAGTGCTTCTTCTGCTCCTCGCTGCCGTAGCGCGTGATATAGTTGGTGACGATGTCCGACTGGAGCGAAAAGCCCGTGGTCACGCGGCCATAATAAGCGCTCTCCTCGTCGACGATCGCATTATAGCCGAAGTCGAGGCCGAGGCCGCCATATTCCTCGGGCACCGTCGGGCAGAGGAGGCCGAGCTCGCCGGCCTTGGGCCAGATGCTCTTCGGCACGATGCCGTCCTCGGCCCATTGCGCCTGATGGGGGGCGACTTCCTTTTCGAGGAACTGGCGCACCGTGGCGCGGAACGCTTCATGATCGTCGGTGTAGGCCGAGCGCGAGAGGTTATCGAGCGACATCATCTTCCTTTCGTGACGGCGGCCGGACGCAGTCGGGGAGCCGGACGCGCGAGCGGACGCGCCTCGCGGCACGACCTTATTCGACACTGGACCTTACGTTTACGTCCACGTCAAGTGGAAAGACGTTACGGCAGGAAGTTGATTCGCCGCCGCCTCCCTTTTCTCGTCGCCCCGGACTTGATCCGGGGCCCATTCTTTCGGCGCTGAGCGAATGGACCCCGGATCAAGTCCGGGGTGACGAAAGGAAAGTTGAGTGGCGTCGGGGCGAGTCGCGCCCCATCGCGTGCCGACGGAATAGGTTTGCGGATGCTGGGCAGAGGGAAAATGCCGGGCTAAACTCCATCCCATGGTCGACCTCCTTCTCGACGCCGGCGCCTTGCTCGGCGAATCGCCGCGCTGGCACGCCGCCGAGGCGCGCCTCTATTGGGTCGATATCGACGCGCACCGCATCCACCGCACCGACCCGGAAACCGGCGCGACCGAGACGATGCAGCTCGGCGGCTCGGTCGGCTGCGTCGCGCCGCGCGCGCGCGGGGGACTGATCGTCGGGCTGAAGGACGGCTGCGCGCTGATCGACGCGTGGGGCGAGGCGCCGCGGCCTTTCGGCCCGCAGATGCTGGCGGACATCGCCGAACAGCGCTGCAACGATGCCTGCGTCGATAGCGCCGGGCGCTTCTGGGTCGGCAGCGTGACCAGCGACAAAGCGAACCCCGCCGCGACCCTCTATCGCCTCGACCCCGACGGGACGCTGACGGCGATGCTCGGCGGGATGCTCACCAGCAACGGCGCGGCGTTCAGCCCCGACGGGCGGACCTTTTACCACGCCGATACGCCGACCCATGCGCTCCGCGCCTATGCGGTCGATCCCGCCACCGGCGCGCTCGGCGAGGGACGACCGTTCCATCAGTTCGAGATGGGCAAGGGCCGACCCGACGGCGGCACGGTCGATGCC
>Ga0182745_1003885_pt1 | contig 12653 bp, 8 predicted proteins | sample eDN3rd30CKraftBY_FD_128523 | JGI IMG/M metagenome (GOLD analysis project Ga0182745, IMG submission 128523) | Enriched backyard soil microbial communities from Emeryville, California, USA - eDNA 3rd pass 30_C Kraft BY (version 2) (version 2) | ecosystem: Environmental > Terrestrial > Soil >...
AGTTGTGGACTGCTCCCGGGGACGGATCGATTACACTCGTGCCCCGGCATGGCAACCAACCTGGCAGGTTGTGGACTGCTCCCGGGGACGGATCGATTACACTAAAGCGGCTGAACTGTTTCCGTCGCGGCAAGTTGTGGACTGCTCCCGGGGACGGATCGATTACACTTCGCTCGCATTTGAAAAACCTCGGATGTTAGTTGTGGACTGCTCCCGGGGACGGATCGATTACACTACCGCGTCTGATCGGGCCTATCTCCAGGCAGTTGTGGACTGCTCCCGGGGACGGATCGATTACACTCGGATACGATGGCGACCAGTCGCCCGCCTGTTGTGGACTGCTCCCGGGGACGGATCGATTACACTTTGCCACCTGTAGATGTCGCGATTTTTGCAGTTGTGGACTGCTCCCGGGGACGGATCGATTACACTTGATGACACCTGCGAAACCCGTACCGTTGCGTTGTGGGCTGCTCCCGGGGACGGATCGATTACACTCGAACTCGACCTGAGATCACACCTGAATGAGTTGTGGACTGCTCCCGGGGACGGATCGATTACACTAGTCCTGGCAGAAGCTGTCCGTGCATGACGGTTGTGGACTGCTCCCGGGGACGGATCGATTACACTGGCCCATGTACAGATACGCTGGAAGCAGGTGTTGTGGACTGCTCCCGGGGACGGATCGATTACACTCTGCCTGCATTTCTCAGCGCCTCAATGACCGTTGTGGACTGCTCCCGGGGACGGATCGATTACACTCCCGAACTGTGACTTCCCCGTCTTGAGTCCGTTGTGGACTGCTCCCGGGGACGGATCGATTACACTCACGCTCTCGGATGTCCAACTGGCGGCTTAGTTGTGGACTGCTCCCGGGGACGGATCGATTACACTACCTGTCGCGGAACTCACCATCCGGGGACAGTTGTGGACTGCTCCCGGGGACGGATCGATTACACTATTACAAGATGCCGTTACGTCAACAGCAAAGTTGTGGACTGCTCCCGGGGACGGATCGATTACACTGACGATGAAGTTGAGTCCCTAATGATGCAAGTTGTGGACTGCTCCCGGGGACGGATCGATTACACTCCAGATCAATCACTGACCGTTTTCCGACTGGTTGTGGACTGCTCCCGGGGACGGATCGATTACACTCGCCAACTCCAGTCAGGATCGCTTGGCGAAGTTGTGGACTGCTCCCGGGGACGGATCGATTACACTGCATGTAGATCACTTCCCATGCGATCTCCAGTTGTGGACTGCTCCCGGGGACGGATCGATTACACTGGAACTCAATGCAACAGCCCGTGAAGCAGTGTTGTGGACTGCTCCCGGGGACGGATCGATTACACTGTGTGCGATGGCAGGAGAAGAGGCTCGAAGGTTGTGGACTGCTCCCGGGGACGGATCGATTACACTTGTCTTCGCGTTCTTGGCATCGTCGCTTCTGTTGTGGACTGCTCCCGGGGACGGATCGATTACACTACAACTTCGCGGGCTTTCTCCCCGACTCCGTTGTGGACTGCTCCCGGGGACGGATCGATTACACTCGGGATTCAAACGCTTGGAGCCGGGCGTCAGTTGTGGACTGCTCCCGGGGACGGATCGATTACACTTGGGGTTCAGGTTTCACAGATGAAAGACCCGTTGTGGACTGCTCCCGGGGACGGATCGATTACACTGTCAATCTCCTCCTTCAGGTCTTCGATGTCGTTGTGGACTGCTCCCGGGGACGGATCGATTACACTCTGGTTTCAGCGCGGACGACATGCTGGCCAGTTGTGGACTGCTCCCGGGGACGGATCGATTACACTCGACGAAACTGCGGAACCGATGGCGCCCGAGTTGTGGACTGCTCCCGGGGACGGATCGATTACACTCGACGAAACTGCGGAACCGATGGCGCCCGAGTTGTGGACTGCTCCCGGGGACGGATCGATTACACTACTGACACTCTCCAGTAATGCCAAGTCGGCGTTGTGGACTGCTCCCGGGGACGGATCGATTACACTTCAAGGCGGGTGGGGAGTGGAATCCATGCAGTTGTGGACTGCTCCCGGGGACGGATCGATTACACTGATCGTTAATTGCGAACCGCACGATGACAGGTTGTGGACTGCTCCCGGGGACGGATCGATTACACTCTCATCCAGTGTGAGCATGACCGGGAGTTTGTTGTGGACTGCTCCCGGGGACGGATCGATTACACTTTGATCGGATCGTTCTGATATTCGGACCAGTTGTGGACTGCTCCCGGGGACGGATCGATTACACTACTGCGATCAGTTTTTGAGGCGAGCTGCCGTTGTGGACTGCTCCCGGGGACGGATCGATTACACTCCTTTGGGGTGACACCACACAGGCGAGCCGGTTGTGGACTGCTCCCGGGGACGGATCGATTACACTGCAGTCATTATGCGGGGCATCCAGCAGAAAGTTGTGGACTGCTCCCGGGGACGGATCGATTACACTTGACTTGACTGCCGACCTGCAGCGTCTGCTGTTGTGGACTGCTCCCGGGGACGGATCGATTACACTACCAGCGGCGAGGGCATCCGTCCGCCGAGTGTTGTGGACTGCTCCCGGGGACGGATCGATTACACTGGACACGCGTATCTCGATGAGGCGGTCAATGTTGTGGACTGCTCCCGGGGACGGATCGATTACACTATGAAGGCTTGAACAACCGGCAGGAGAATGGTTGTGGACTGCTCCCGGGGACGGATCGATTACACTCTGTGCGGTAACAGTAATCACCCCGCTCGCGTTGTGGACTGCTCCCGGGGACGGATCGATTACACTCAGGGAGTCATCTGGAAGCGGAGACGTGCGGTTGTGGACTGCTCCCGGGGACGGATCGATTACACTAAAAGCCGCTCTCTATCCATCGCAATGCGCGTTGTGGACTGCTCCCGGGGACGGATCGATTACACTGGAAGCCCCCACGGAAGCCCCCACGGAAGCGTTGTGGACTGCTCCCGGGGACGGATCGATTACACTAACATTGCAGTCATTGCCCACATTGCAATTGTTGTGGACTGCTCCCGGGGACGGATCGATTACACTTGTAGTGACGTTTTGGTCACGACGTGACCGGTTGTGGACTGCTCCCGGGGACGGATCGATTACACTTCCGCGACAACGCTGCCTGGAGTCCGCCTCGTTGTGGACTGCTCCCGGGGACGGATCGATTACACTAGTCCTTTCATATCTTGAGATGGTGCCCAGTGTTGCGACTGGCACCATCTCAAAAAAGGAGCATTTGTTTGGGACTTTCCGGGCATGGCTGGCGAGTTTTTCCCCAGAAGATTTTCGTTTTTTCGAATTGGCGATCGGTTATGGAGAGGATTCGAACCTCACCGTCGGATGGGAGGTTTCTTTCGATCCGCCGATAGTGGACGTCCGCAACTTCCTCGCTGACACAATGACGCCCGTACACGGAGTATTGCATTTGCGTAAATCCGTCCGCCAATAGAAATTTCCGAAATTTGGCGTACTCTTTGCGAGCCGCTTTGGTGTCAGTCGGAAGGTCAAACATGGCGACTAACCACATGCTGCGGTAACTGTTGAGTTGCATCGTACGGGAATTGAAAGTTCTTTGGATTGTTTTTCTGCGACAGCTATCAGAGATGCGACAAAACGCGGGATTGCGACAGCCAGAGGGCCAGCGCTGTTTCCGGTGTTGACTTCGTCGGCAAGCAAACTCAGAAGTTCTGCCTTCACGGATTGGGTGAGCGTTGTTTCTCCAGCAAGGACCAATGATCGAACTCGACTATCGACCAACGGACGCAAAGGTTCAATCAGATCGTCGGCAAGACAGAAGGCATTGCTGCGATTCGAGTGCCTCAAGCCGATTGCCGCATGAAAACCGGCGGCAGCAATCGCTCGAGCCAAGGCTGCTCGCAGGATGGCATAGCCGTAGTTCAAAAGAGCGTTGATTCCAATTCCATCGGGGTCTCGTCGAAATCCACCGAATTCCACCGAGGCTTGAGGCGACTCCATCAGCCAGGCCGACCAGTAAAATCTGGCAGCTAGAGCTTCCCGGTTGTCAGGATCTCCTGAGCGGACACGGCTGGCAAATTGTCGGAGTCTTTTTGCTGTCTTGGAGTCTGGAACAAGGTTCTCCGCTTGAGCCAGAATCTTGGCTCGTACTAGCTGCTGCCACAATCGCTTCTGTGTTGGCAACGTCAAGGAAAGCTGAGTGCGAACTCGTGCTGCAATCAAGGAATGATCGCTGACCGGTAAAAGAATGCCGCATGGAAGATGGTCGGAACCGCAAATCACCAATGCGACATCATGACGGGTCAGTTCTGCGAGCGCTGCATGGGTATATGTCGTCTGTGGGTTGTCGACAACCACAACGCCCAGATCTTCGCAGGGAATACTGGCAAGCAGGTTCCCCTCTCGCTTCAGCACAAGTTGCCCCAGCGTCGTTGAGAGATGTGCAGGCTCTCGTGAGATTTCCAGTGTCCGCTTCAGCATAGGTCATCGTGCGAGGACGTGTCATCGAATGCGTCCTTGCGTGAAACTGGAGCAAAACCATCAGCACCCCGGTTCGATTTTCATCGATGCCGAGAGCAAATGCACGAAGAAATTTTCTGTGAATGGACAATTCTCTCAAAACAACAATCAATTGGATGATCGTCGCGATGTGCCATCATTTTTCCGGTCTCGCCCGGGATAAAAACTGGCTGCCCCTGATTCTTTATCGAGACGTCACCAGGTCAAATTTCAGTTAATCATGGAGTCGTATGATCCCTGTGAATTCTTCCTGAGTGGATGCCCATGGCTCAAGGCGGACCTTGTGAGGAAATGTTCCAGGTGTGGGACCGAGTCCTCGTAGACCCTCAGGTGTAATGGGCCACGTATGTTCTCGTTTTGCATCCCAGTGCGGAGCGAGAGTGATCCGGTCCTTGTCGAGTTTGACGACGACATAATACCCAACGGCATCTGGATGATCGTATTGTCGATCCTTGTGCCGACAATAGAGCGTTTCTCCCTGCGACAAGGACATAATAAACGTTCGTCCTCGATAAAACGTGGCCGTTTGTTCATCAAGGAGGCTTGCCGCCAGTACGCGATGCAGATCACGACCGATGACCATGGGCAACTTCGGAAGGCCACGGGGAGGGCGAACTCGCTGCGCTACGGTAAACATGTCCCAGCAGCGTCCCACCCATTTGCCCGAATTTTCATCTCGCAAGATTTCAAAATGATGGTTGTTCCCACCTTGATAGACGCGAGTCGGTTTCGCGGAATTCTGGATGATCACGGGCTCTGTAATCGTTCGTAAAAGTGTCACTCTGCGAATGGGAACTCCACTGGGCATCCTTACTAGATGATTCTTGGCAACCTCCTCGATCTGCTTCTTCGAAAAGGTCTCTGGATTGACTCCAAGTCGAGTGAGCTGAGTTCTAAGAATTCTTCTCAACTCTTGATCACGAACCAATCCACTCTTTTCGAGGGGGGGATCCTGCAAAACCGTTCGACCATCCGGTGATGAGACGGAGACCGGTAACCGCAACATTTTAGGTGTCAATTTTGCAAGTGGAATGCGAGTGGTGAATCGACGTTGATCAATATCGACAACGCCATAACATGTTGCCTCGTGCAAGGCGCCGATCAGCCGCCGTTTGACCGGGCGATGAGCCACAACCGCGTTTCGCACGGCGTTTAGAATTCTTTGGCGGAATTCTTCCTTTGTTCCCCAATCTGGATGTGGATCAATTGGTTGTCGAGGTGGGTAATATCCTGTTCGGGACTTATAGTCAGCAGCATATTGAGCCTTCGCTCCCAGTTCAGTCAGCAATTCTGGACCGCAAAAGGCAATCACGACTGCATCAATCGCATGGTGACGATGGTCTGCACGGTCTTTCTTCTCACGGCGGGCTCGTGGATCGGTGGCGGATAGAGTTCCGGTAACGTCGATCTGAGGCATCAGGTCTTCGAGTAATCCCCAGTCATGCCGGAGCATTCCCGTGTATTGCCCCTTTGTCGCAAATAATCGCCGTTTCATTTTTCCATCAGAATCTGGAACGTCATTTCGGTAGAGGGCGTCCTGCAAGTAGGCCGTGACGGCTTTGGCAGCGTATGAAGTGTCCGTCAACTGCGACTCTCGCCATTCTTCCTCGGATCTTCCACTGGAACACATCAGCTGATATTTCCGCGGGTTAGGAACGAGATCGTACTCCCCCTGTTTTCCCCGAGTACGGCCGTTGAGATACGCGAAACGACGTTCAAACGCAGCGAATTCCTCTCGGCTCATCCATTCTCGAGGGGTTCGATTTCCCTTATTTCGATTGGATTCACGAAAGCAGAGCACCTTGTTGTGAAAGCTGTTTCCACCTCCCCGGCTGTCTGGAATTATATGATCGATTTCCAGACCTTCCCCACTTCCCACCTGATCGCGACTGATGACTCGTTCCGGATCATTCGAATACGCACACTTCCACTTCTGCTCTGTCCAGAGGCGGACTCGCAAGACGACTTTATGTGCTGGATTGCCAGGACGAATGTATTCCGCAAAATCCTCTTCAATCTTCCGGCGCTCGAATTCGCGTGCACGATTTGCGCTGAGCTGGTCATTCCGATCGCGAGACGACAAGGTCATCCCGCGAGCAAATTCCACGATGATCCTATCCGGCTTTGTTCCGGGATATTTTCGCAGCCAGGCATTCACATGCCGCCGTACCTCGTGAACACACTTTCGAACAACAGGATTTAGAATATATGGTGCGGGAGGCAGGGAATTAGTATGCTTCTGGAGGTAGTGCTGCTGAGACTTTGTCAGGGACGAAGTTTTCACGGAATAGCCGCAGTTTTGCTTCGCGGTTGTGACGTCTTGGCCGTCACGCAGATGCGGCAGCAATTTCTGGATGGCTCTGCGAGACAGATTGACCCGCTTCTCCAAGGGGGGTCGTTTTTTCCACGCGTCGACAAGACGGTCGATTTGTTCCAATTCGAGGTTCCACCAAGTGGCCGCCCCCTGACGTAACCGTTCCTGATCGTCGATTTTCTGAAGAGCTTGATTCACGGATGCCTGCTGGCGATCAGTCAACGTTTTCCAATTCTCACGTCCGAACACGCCTTCAATGATCTCGCGACCAAACCAATCCGTGTTGATTTCCGGCTGTTTCATTCGCTCGAGATTGAGATCGAACAGCTTCTTCTTCGCAGGAGTGTGAATCTTCAAGGCTTTCCGCAAGGTCGCGGTCGTCGCAGTTTTGGTGACTGTCAATGCCTGAATGACGGCAGCCCGTTCACCGTCATCCAGTGTTCTTGGTTCTTGCCCTTTTTCCTCAATCTTGATGGAGTTCACCGTCTGTAAAACCCGAAATTCGGACGCATACATATCGCATTGAGGACACAGACGATCGGTCGGTTCTAGACTGCAGCGACCGAGCGTTCCTGCATCCCAATAGATTCGTCGCTGACCAAACAGGGCTCCGCGGACACTCCAGATCCGGTCCGGAGTGGGATCATCCAGTTTTCTGAGGAGGTCGTCCGTCAGGATTTTTGAAAGTTCGGATTTGAATCCGCGCTGTACTTTCCAGAGCTGATGAAATTCCTGTCGAATAAGCTCTCGATCGGCATGAAATTCAAACTGTCCCTCTCGATTACGAATCGCGCCGTGAAAGTACTTCTCGGATTTTCCCGGGACAGCTTGCCTTCGCTGGTCATAGACAGCGGCCATTAACTCGCCGAATGTGTTTGCGTTCCGGCGGACCATCTCCTGATGGGTCTCACTGATGGCTTGTTTGACTCGACCAGCTTCCTGGTCTTCTTCGTCTCCCCAATCCACTCCCCGGGCACCTCGACGTTGAGCCAGATGAAGTAAGACGCGGCCGAATTCGTAAGGTGCAAGAGGTTCCGATAACCCCAATCGTCTCAGATGCCAGGGAGTCGGCTTTCGCGGATCCTGATCGATCTGGCGGACCAAAACATCCCACCCTTCTGATTTGCAGGGCAGCAACTTGGCTTCGGTCAGCAGCTTTCGCAGTCGCAACTTGCGGCGAGCACGCCGGGCAATCGAACGCCGCTGGCTTCGCAAGTCCCTCCGCGCCTGTCCTGACGGGGCGCCCCGTTTCGTTTCCGATTCTTCAACTCCAGCGGGAAAAACTGAGACAGCAACATCGATCAGCTTTTTCTCTGTATCGATCCATGCGCTGCCAACTGAATTCGTTCCAACATCAATCCCGAGAGTAATCATTTTGCTTTGGCCCAATCAATTAAGATGAATTTCAGCAATTCGCCAACTTTCCATACCAGAGAGACCCGGGTACAATGGAGCACGGGGGATTCGAACCCCACGCATGCGACTTGACGAAGGTGCAAGGAGCCACCAGGCTCAGTGCCCCATTCTGATCGGGTTTGGCGAGGAAATCTCGCTGGACCCGATCATATTTTCTTTGCTACAATTTGCAACTGTGTCATACAGCAAAATTGGAATAAGGAATTTGCTGTAGTTGCGGATTGCTTTCGCATGGAGATTCATTGCGATTGTGTCGCTTGACAAAATCAAGGTGGCGAACGAGAATACATCAAGTGTAATCGATTCGTTCCCGCGGAGTTCTTCGCAACAAGATTGGATTGCCGCAAGGTAATCTGAATTCGCAGGCACCGAATTTCCCCGAAAGGGGCGACCGACCGCAGCCCGCACCAACGGCCTGCGGTTTTTTTGTTGCCGTTTAGAGCAGGGCAACTCCGTCTGGGCCACTCGTTCTCAATTGATGAATGCCAATGAATTTGAACCGTAGAGTTCACGGAGTTCACAGAGAAAAAACATCAGATGCAAAATCATGGAAAATGGCTGGAGTCTGAAATGAATTCCTGCACCATGACTCTTGCCCGTCGACTCTTGCCCGTCGACTCTTGCCCGTCGACTCTTGCCCGTCGACTCTTGCCCCCATCAGCGAGAAACCAGCCCGAACCCAAGTTGTGGTGCAACACCAGGCAGGAGTATCTTCTGTTGCTATGGAACCAGGGTTCCATTTACGAGGATTTTTGTTCCGTTGGCTGCATTGGGATTGGTCATCAGGAAATCATAGTACTGAAATACGGGGAATGATCCGCTGACCTCGACAAAGTTGTCTCCCGAGTTCACCAGGTTGACATTTCCGTTGACGGATTGAATGTAGATTCCCACCGTAGGCGGGAAGGTGGCGAATCCACCCGGTCCGGGCCGGTAAATACTGTTTCCGCCGATGGCCAACGAGGTATCGTTGTTTCCGGTCAGTCGCTGGAAGACGATGCCCTGGCTGCCCAGTTGTGTGAATTGCATCAGATTATTGTTGACGGTAATGGTGTTGCCGGTTGCCAGAAACTGCAGATTCATACCGGTCGAGCCCAATCCAGCCATCTGGAATCCACTTCCAGAGATCAGGCTTCCATTGTCATCAAAAGCTTGATTATTGGAGGCGTTGAAGATCGTTCGTTGCTGAAAGATCCCTTGAATTCCGACAGCAGCAGGGCCTTGCGAACTCAGGGCGTTGTTCGTGTAATTGATCGTGGCGAAGGATGTTGTCGACAAGTTGAGTCCAATCTGTCCTGTGCCATTGAGCAGGCTGAACTGATTGGAGTTGAACAGGGCGGTGGTCTGGCCGCCGGCCCAGGCGACATTCACGGCGGCATCCCCTGTTCCGCGATTGGCTGTGATGCTATTCAGATTGGTTGTGGAGCCTGGCGAACCGTTATTCGTCATAATCAGATTGAGTGTGCTGGTGCTGTTCAGTCCGGCGGCATTGTGAATATAAATTAAATCCGTACCCGTAATGGCAGTTGTTAAGCTGTCGGTAATGTTGTTGTTATTAAAAACAGCGCCAATGGCCCCGATATTCGTTGCGGTATAAAGCTCAACCTGTTCCTGGGAGTCGGTGACTCCATTTCCGTTCAGGACAGTGCTTTGAAGATTAAAGTTACTGACGTCCTGGGCATAAATTCCTTCCGAGTCAGAGCCTTCGATAGTCGATCCCCCAATTCGCAGTAACGGGACGTCGCTGGAAGTGGTGGTGGAAACCATCGAAAATCCTTCGACACCGCGTTTGTTATTGGTAAACTGCATGAAGTTCAGATCTGCGCTTTGTGTATTATCAAAATGCGCCCCGGCAACAGTCATGTCACTGATGACTCCGCCCGTGCCACCGGTCCCTCCTTGCCCTACGACTGCAAACTGGCCCTGGCTCTCACTGACAAAGATCCCGTAATCCGCATTGGATGCGGTCACCGCAGTCAGGTTGATCGCATGCAATTGTGTCGACGCGAATCCGGGCGTGGTGAAGACTTCTATGGCCCGGGCATCGGTGGCATCCAGAATACCACCATTTACAGAAACGCGGGCATTGTCTTGAATCGAGACTGCAATCGCATCCGTACTGGTGACATTGAGAGACGAGAAGCTGACGCCGGAGACACTCTCCAGGTTGTCAAAGACACGCACTCCATAGGAGCCCAGCCCCAACTGGTCGTTGACATTTGTCTGCAGAAAGCCCACGGTGCCAATGGTACTGTGAGTTTGCACATCGATTCCAATGGCCTCGGAACCGAGATCGTTGTTCACGGTCGTGACCCCTTGAAACAGAGCCTGCCCGTCGAAATCGGTGATGCTGATCCCTTTTCCGAAATCGCCAATGCTGCCTGCTGTTCCACGATTGCTGATCATGAGTCCGTTTGTGTTGACGACGAAATTCCGCTTATCGATGTCGTGCACATTGAAGGAAACCCCGCTCACTCCCCCTGCACCGGAGATATTGGAAATTCTCGCATTTTGTGCAACGAACTGTGCGAGACTGTTCCCCTGCGGAACTCCAAGTCCGCCGGTTACCTCCACACCATCACCGCGACCGCCGTCGATCGTCAGACCGCCATCGAATCGCAGCCCGCCAGAGTACGACTGGTAGAGCACACCTGCTTCGTCGCCAAGATAACCGGCGCCAAGATTGGAGATTGTGACCTGCTGCTGAAAGATCACGTTATTATTTCCTAAATTGGTTGTGCTGGGAGTGTCGGCGCTGTTCACGACATATACCCCGTGTCCTCGCCGGTTACTGATATTCACCGCTTTACCAGCGAAGACGGCACCATTGCTTTGGAGTGCTTCGACAACCAGTGAATTTCCTCCCAGAACAGCATCAATACCATTAATATTCAGCACGTCATTAAATGCGACCGTCCCGGCATGGTTGCGAATATAAACCGCTCCCGTGGCGATTTCCGTACCCGTCGGGCCAGCGACAACGGTATCGGTCAATGTGGTGGGCCCCAGTGTGACTCCAGCTGTCGAGCTTCCGGGTGTGGTGCCATAAATCCGGATGCCGCTTCCGCCGGTATCGCTGATGGTCGTCCCACTTAAATTCACCCTGCCGGCAGCATCTTCGACATTCAGCGCGTACCCATGGGCAGCATGGGAGTTTGCGGTATTATCGATGGCGGAATTCTGTCCGGTGAAGAGAATATTTGCCGTTCCTCCCGTTACTTTGACGGCATCCCCTTCAATGTCTTTGATCACCACGTCCTGCACGTTAAAGGTTCCGGCAGTTCCATCAAAATTCAGACCATTTCCGGAATTCACCGTTGTGATATTGACGCTTTGAATATTTCCTCCAACGATTCCCGGTCCGGCATAGATCGCATCTCCATTAGTGATATTGAAAATATCGAATCCCGCAAATGTCGCATTATTGGCATTGAGCGTGACCGCGTTTGCGCCAACGACATTCTGAATAATGGGAGCATCAAATGGAGCAGTCGTCACCAGCGGTAACGTCACACTGCTGCCCAATCCCTGGACCGGCAATCCGATGACCGGAACGATCTGTTCACCAATCACCTTGACGCCATCCAGTCCGGGATTAATGTTCACTCCACTTTCGATCACACTGTTTCCATGCACATAATGTACAAAGTCACTGGGGTGCGTGAGGCCGGTGGCATCAATCGCATCTTGCAGATTCTGGAATGGATTTCCCAGCGTCCCGTCGCCACCATGACTGATTTCATCCGTCTGTGCGACCTGATAAATGACGTATGGGTTTCCCGTTTCCGGATTAATAGCTGTTTCTGATGGACCTAATGTACTGCTATCGAGTGCGACAGTGGTTCGATTTCTACGAACCCATTCTGCCAATCGGTTATACTGGCTGTGTCCCAGGCGAGGCCGATGCTGGAGTTTATGCCAGTAATTGATGTCCGCACCAAACGCGACATTGGTCTTAAATGCCTGGTCGCGGTTGATTTCCAGAAACATATGCGAAAGACGTTCGAACAAGTCGATATCGAATCGAACGCGCCAGCCGTAGGTCTGGTCCACACTTCCATCATTGGCTTCATATCCATAAAAACCGGCGGAGGCTTCCAGGTTGAGCGTCTGTGCGAAATTGCCGGGCAATGGGATTGTGAATAGCGTGTCGAATCCCTGTAGCGCCGTGGATGAAAAGATGCGACGCTGAAAGGAGAGATACGTTCCCTGCGATTCACCCGGGAGAACATCCGTCATGGGCCGGTCGGTAAAATGTTGCGAACCTTCTTCGAGCCTGACTGCAGTGACTCTCTGAATCTCGCCATAAGGGACATAGAGATTGCCGCGAATGTCTAGAAATTCGCTGAGCATTTCTGCGTTAATGCCCCATTGGCGGAATGTCGGGCCCCGTGTGGCG
>Ga0182745_1003886_pt1 | contig 12651 bp, 10 predicted proteins | sample eDN3rd30CKraftBY_FD_128523 | JGI IMG/M metagenome (GOLD analysis project Ga0182745, IMG submission 128523) | Enriched backyard soil microbial communities from Emeryville, California, USA - eDNA 3rd pass 30_C Kraft BY (version 2) (version 2) | ecosystem: Environmental > Terrestrial > Soil >...
AAATAATAATAAATATTGGTATGCAGATCCTATCCTGTATAAACATAATGATAAAATCTACATGTTTTATGAGGCATACAACAAGAAAAAAAGGATTGGAGAAATTGGTGTTGCTACAATTATTAACAATAAATTGGTGGATAAACAGATTATAATAAAAGAACCTTTTCACATGTCTTACCCATTTGTTTTTGAATATAAAAACAAAATATACATGATTCCAGAAACTTCATCAGTCAAAAAATTAATGCTATATGAGTCGGTAAATTTTCCATATGAGTGGAAACTGAGCAAAGTATTACTTGATAATATAGAATTGTCTGATGCAACTATCTTAAAATTGCAGGATAGGATATATACATTTGTATCAAAGGTATTAAGCTATAGTCCGTACAGTGACGAGTTGATGCTTTACACTTTTGATGATGAGTTTAACTTAATACCCCATAAGAAAAATCCAATAATAACTGATAACGAGTTTTCTAGACCTGCTGGAAGGATATTGGAGTACAACAATAAGTTGATTAGGGTTTCTCAGGACTGTTCAAATGGAGAATATGGCAAAGCAATCAACTTTAATGAAATTGTTGATATATCTGATGATTTCTATCATGAAAAAAATGTCTTTACAATTTTACCTGACGATATTCCAATGAAATTTCATAAACAGTTAAATGGAACTCATACTTATGGAAGATGTGATAACTTTGAGGTAATTGACGTAAGATATTCAAGCTTTGATATAAAAAAACTATTTACATTTCTTTATAAATTACCTTACAAGCTTATTATGAAATCTAAAACAGTTCCAATAAAATCAAGTGAATAGATTTGTGTTTCATTCCAAGGGGTCTATCATGATTAAGAAATATAAAAATAAAATAAATTCTACCTTATATAGATTTACGAGATTAATCAAAATTATTAAATTTCCTCAATCACAACATGCTGAAGCCTTAAAAAAGTTTAGGAACAAACATTTAAATAAAAGATGCTTTATTATCGGTAATGGCCCCAGTTTGAAGGCCGAAGATCTTGATAAAATGAATAATGAAATTACTTTTGCTTTCAACCGAATCTATTATATTTTTGATCAAACTAATTGGAGACCTACGTATTACTGTTCCGAAGATGAAAAGACAATTTTCCCCAGTAAGGAAGAAATTAATAATTTAAAGATTGAAAATAAATTTTTTCCAGTTAACTTTCCTTGGGATTTCAAGATTCATTTTAATAATGCAAAGTATTATATATTTAAATTCGGTGATCCAAGTGTCGAACCTAAGTTTTCTGAAGACATTGTTAAAGGCATATATTGGGGAAATACCGTAGCATATACCGCAATCCAGTTAGCCGTTTACATGGGAATAAGAGAGATTTATCTTTTAGGTGTTGACCATAATTTCAGTAAAACGATTAACGATAAAGGTGAAATTGTAATTGATGAAAATGCCAAAGACTATTTTACAGAGAAGTATAATTCTGACAAGGAAAATCTATATATTCCTAATACTGAAATATCAACAAGAGCATTTATAGCTGCAAAAAAATATGCAGATAAACACAAAATAAAAATATACAACGCAACTCGTGGTGGGAAATTAGAGGTCTTTGAGAGAGTAGATTTTGATAAGATAATTTTTTAGAAGGCAGGGATACAAGTATGAGAATAGTTGGAGTAATACCCGCAAGAGGCGGCTCTTCAAGATTTTATAATAAACCTTTAGCAACTATTTTTGGAAAGCCTATGGTTTGGTGGGTTTATACACATTCTAAAGAAGTTGAATGCTTTGAAGAGGTCTATATTGCAACAGATAGTGAAGAAATTAAAACGGTATGCGAAGGGTTTGGTGCAAAAGTTATCATGACCTCAAAGGAGCATGATACGGCAACGGAAAGGCTTTATGAAGTATCTCAAAAAGTAGATGCTGATCTGTATGTCATGGTAAATGGTGACGAACCTGTCATAGAAGCGAAAGATATCGTAAAATGCATTCCAACTGAATTGAATAAAGAAGATTTTTATGTATCAAATCTGATGACAGATTTTACTGATCCCGTTGAGGTTGTTGATACAACGAATTTAAAAATAGTCACGAATAAAGATGGGATTTGTTTGTTCATTTCACGGAGCCCTATTCCATTCCCAAAGGGTGGTATGAACTATACATACCAAAAATTTGTAGGGGTAGGGGCATTTACAAAAAAGGCTCTCCAATACTATCATGAAACACCACAGGGACCTATTGAAAAAATTGAAGAGAATGACTCTTTTAGATTTATTGAAAACAGAAAAGACATTTATTACATTAACGCACATTGTAAAACCATGTCTGTTGATACACCTAAGGATATTGATAAGGTTGAAGAGTATCTGTTAGCAAAAGAGAAACTCCCAGTTTATTCACTTAAATAATGAAATCAATAAATAATATATTAGGAGGAAGATCATAATGAAGACAATGAAGGTTGGAAATATTACGGTAGATAACTCTATTTTTACATTAATTGCAGGTCCATGTGTAATAGAATCAGAATCACAAGTGTTGGAAGTGGCATTTAGAATGAAAGAAATTACAGGATTACTAGGTATTCCTTTTATTTTTAAAACATCGTTCGATAAAGCGAACAGAACTTCCATTTCATCGTACAGGGGGCCTGGTATAAATGAGGGGCTACGTATTCTAAAAAAGGTAAAAGAAGAGTTAGATATACCTGTCGTAACAGATATTCATGAACCATATCAAGCAGGGATTGCTGCTGAGGTTGTCGATATGCTTCAAATACCTGCTTTCCTATGTAGGCAAACAGACTTATTGGTAGCAGCAGCCGAAACCGGATTACCAGTCAATATTAAAAAAGCACAGTTTTTATCTGCCAAAGATATGAAAAATGTCGTAACAAAGGTTGAGGAATCTGGTAATGAAAAAATTCTTTTGTGTGAAAGAGGGAACACCTTTGGTTATAACAGTTTAGTTGTGGATATGACCAGCATCATTGAAATGAAAAAATTCGGCTATCCTGTTGTTTTTGATGCAACCCATAGTGTTCAAAAACCAGGTGGCAACCTTACTTCTACAGGTGGTAATCGAGAGTATGTAGAACATTTAGCGAAAGCTGCTTTAGCTGTCGGTGCAGATGCATTATTTATGGAAGTGCATAAGGATCCTGATAATGCTAAGTCTGATGGTCCTAACATGGTTAAACTTGATGAAATCGAAGCTATACTGAGAAAATTAATTAAAATATATAAGGCGGTGCGCGAAGTTGAATCGAACAGCTATTCTCTCTAAATCAAAATTTGAACATCAAATTGATATTCTCTCTGAATCAAAGCATGTTTTTGAAACTGAGGTGAATGCAATAAACTTGGTAAAAGATGCTTTAGATGAAAAGTTTGTAAGGATAGTGGAATTAATTTCTAACTGCGCCGGCAAAGTGATTGTTACAGGAATTGGTAAACCTGGGCATGTTTCGAGGAAGATTGCTGCAACTATGTCAAGTCTTGGGACATCATCATTTTTCCTTCATCCGGCAGAAGCTCTTCATGGAGATTTAGGAATGATTTCAGCTAATGATATTGTCATAGCAATTAGCTACAGTGGGGAAAGTGAAGAGATTACTAGAATTCTACCTAGTATAAAACTAATAGGTTCAACATTAATTGGTATCTCTGGTAATCAAAATTCATCACTTGTCAGATATAGTGATTATTCCTTTGTATTTCCTAAATTTAAGGAAGCGTGTGCGATGAATTTAGCACCTACATCTAGTACAACGGTTGAAATGGTTTTGGGAGATGCACTAGCGGTTTGTTTATCAAAAATTTATGGGTTTCAGGAACGTAATTATGCATTGTATCATCCGGCAGGTTCCCTTGGTAAAAAACTGTTAATAAAAGTAAATGATATTATGCATTCAGGGCATAAAAATGCAGTTGTAATAGCTGGTACGAAGTTAAAAGACGCTATTATTGAGATGAGCACTAAAGCGATTGGTATTATTAATATTGTAAATAAAAAACATGAATTAATCGGAGTCTTTACGGACGGTGATTTAAGAAGAACGTTTACTAGAGGAGTGAATGTTTATGACTTATCAGTAGATGATGTCATGGTAAAAACACCTATATATATTAATTCTGATATGCTCGCTGTAGATGCTTTAAAGATGATGAAAGATAATAATATATCAGCAATTCCAATTATTTGTGATTATAAACTGGTTGGAACTGTAAGAGTCAATGATATTCTTGGGGTGGGTATATTCGTATGATTAAAGATAAAGATTTATCAAAAGTTAAAATGCTAGTTATGGATGTAGACGGTACCATGACTGATGGGAAAATATATGTTGGTGCAAATGGTGAAGAATTTAAAGCTTTTAATGTAAGAGATGGTTACCGATTGATTAATATGGAAAAGTATAACATCATACCAGTTATCATTACTGGTAAGAAATCAGAGATTTTAGCTAATCGTGCTGCAGAACTGAAAATTGAGGAAGTTCATCAAGGGGTTGACTATAAGCTAAAGGTTTTGGATGAGGTTATTAAGAGGTATCAGTTAAGTTACGAGAATGTTGCTTATATAGGTGACGATGTAAACGATATTGATTGTATAAAAGTATGCTATCTTAATGCTTGCCCAGCAGATGCAATTGATGAAGTTATTGATGTAGTAGATTATGTTTGCAAATCTAATGGGGGTAATGGAGCTGTTAGAGAATTTATTGATTTAATTATAAAAAAACAATTAGAAAGAAAAAAAAACAATGAAAGTGATTTAGTATTAGGGGAATATAGATGATAAAAACAAGTATCATTAAAGTCTATAATTCTTTATATTTAATTTTATTTTATTTTGTAAATTATTTTTCGAAAATGAATATTCCTCTAACTAAAAATAACTATAAAATACTAGGATTGAAGAACAAATATAAGGATAAGCGTTGTTTCATTATCGGTAATGGACCAAGTTTGAAACCTGAAGATTTAGAAAGACTTAATGGTGAATTTACATTTGCTTCTAATAAGATTTATAAAATTTTTAATAAGACTACGTGGAGACCAACATTTTATATGGTCGTTGATCCAATAGTTCTAGCGGAAAATGTGGAAGATATAAATTTAGTAGAAGCGAAGACAAAATTCACTTTAAAAGTTTATAAGCATCTATTTAATGCTGATATATATTTTAATAATAATCTTTATAAAAACAAACGTGGAACATTTTCAACCAACATTATGGAATCTTTATATTCCTCGGGAACTGTCTCGTATCATCTACTTCAATTAGCTCATTATATGGGATTTTCAGAAGTTTATTTGTTAGGGCATGATTACAACTTCAAAGGGGCAATTTCGAAAAGCGAAGATTTATCTTTCCTTAAAAAAGAAAGTAATTCACAATTTTATTTTAGTGAAAATTATATTAAAGCAGATGAAAAGAAACCAGGTCAGGCCCCGGAAGAAATGTATATTGGAATGGAAAAAGCTAAAATAGTGTATGAAAATTCAGGTAAAAAAATATATAATGCAACACGGATTTCTTACTTAGATGTATTTGAAATGAAGAATTTTGATGAATTATGTGGAGATTACAATGATAAATTTAATAAAAAGGTCTACAAATAAAATATTATCTTTTTTTATATGGAAGTTTAAGGGGAATATTAAACCGTACTATATAAATGTGAGAATAAGACTTTTATCAAAAAAAGTTAAAAGGTTTAAAGACATTCACAGGGGTGAAAGCTGTTTTATTATTGGAAACGGCCCTAGTTTGACAGCAGATGATTTAAATAAAATAAAAAAACTAGTTTCTTTTTCATCTAATAGAATTAATTTATTTTTAGAAGAGACTAAGTGGAAACCACATTACTATACTATTATAGATCCACCGATGACAACTAATTTTTTTGACGAAGTCTATAATATGAAAAAAAAACAGATGTTTATAGTTGTTTTGGATAATAGTTTTAATGCTTTAAAAAAACACTTCAGTAAGGATTGCATTTTTTTAAGAAGATATTTCGAACATGAAAAAAACGGATTACCTAAATTTAGTGAAGATTTATCCAAAAAAACACATACTAGTGGAACAGTAACTTATGTAAATATTCAACTTGCAACCTATATGGGATTTAAAAAAATCTATTTAATAGGTGTTGATAATAATTATGCAATTAATAAACAGAAGGATGGTAGTATTCAGATCAATAAAGATCTGATAGGCAAGGATTATTTCAAAGAAAGTTATTACAAATCTAATGAAAATGCTAAACAGGTACCAATTAATATATATGCCATGACACAAGCTTATTTTTCTGCAAAAAAATATTGTGATCAGAAAGGCATAAAAATTTATAACGCAACTAGAGGAGGCAAACTTGAAGTCTTTCCACGTGTAAACTTTGACGATTTATTTGATGATAATGGGAATTTTATTGGTACAACAGAAATTGTTGAGTAAAAAATCTAAAATACATTTAGCTTTCTTTAAAGTTTTTTGATTATTGAATTAAATCCTCTGTAAATATATAAGAGTTTATATTCTTTAAGATAGGAAGCAACCAGATTTCTTCATTACTTTAGTGAGGTTGTACCATATTACTTACAAAATATTATTATCCTAGCTAATTAAATTATTTCGAATAATATCTTTCCTATATATATGAATAAATTTGAAGACTAGTTTCTTGATTGGGAGGTAATTAAATGGGAAAACCGTTTATACAAATTGGAGATCGAAAGATTGGAGAGGATTTCAATCCATTTGTAATCGCTGAAATTGGAATTAATCATGAGGGTAGTTTAGAGGTTGCTAAACAAATGGTTGATGCTGCCTATAAAGCTGGTGCCGAGATTGTAAAACACCAGACACACATTGTAGAAGATGAAATGAGTAAAGAAGCTAAAAAAGTTATACCGGGAAATACAGATGTTTCAATTTATGAGGTAATGAAAAGGTGTGCGCTTAACGAAGAGGATGAGCTAGCATTGAAGGAGTATGTTGAGTCCTTGGGGATGCTCTTTATTAGTACTCCATTTTCAAGAGCAGCATCAGACAGACTTGAGAGAATGGGAGTATTAGCTTATAAAATTGGATCGGGTGAATGCAATAATTATCCCTTAATTGAACATATTGCATCATTTGGCAAACCTATGATTGTTTCTACTGGTATGAATGACATTGAAAGTATTAAAAAGACTGTTGGAATTTTAGAGGAAAAAGGTGTGCAATATGCTCTTTTACACTGTACTAATTTATATCCGACACCACCACGTTTAGTTAGACTCGGTGGTATGCAAGAATTACAAAGGAATTTCCCAAATTCAGTTATTGGACTCTCTGACCATACTACAAATAATAATGCAGCTCTGGCTGCAACGGCACTAGGTGCATCAATATTAGAAAGGCATTTTACCGATACCAAAGATCGGCCCGGTCCTGATATCCTATGTTCAATGGATCCAAATGAACTGAATGACTTAATTATTGCTAGTTCAGAGATTGCAGAGATGAGGGGTGGGAAAAAGGAAGCAGCATTGGAGGAACAGGTAACAATCGATTTTGCTTTTGCCACTGTTGTGACTACAAAAGATATTAAAGCTGGAGAAGTTTTATCTAAGGATAATATTTGGGTTAAGAGACCAGGAACAGGTGAAATAAAAGCAGATTATTTTAAATCAGTCTTGGGTAAGAAGGTTAATAAGGATATTGGGGATGATTACCATCTCTCATGGGATGATATAGAGGAGAAATAAATAAAACCTTCATTTTACATAGTAACACATATATTTAATAGAATAGGAGTTTTTTAATGAAGAAAATTCTTTTTTTAACCGGAACCAGGGCTGATTATGGAAAGATAAAATCATTAATGAAGAAACTCGAAAGTAGCCGAAACCTTGAACTATATATATTTATAACAGGAATGCATATGCTTTCTAAATACGGAGCTACTTGGAAAGAAATAGATAAAGATGGATTTAAAAATTTATACCACTTTGTTAACCAACAAACAAATTCTAAAATGGACATTGCATTAAGTAATACTATTTTAGGTTTAAGTAATTATGTACATGAATTAAAACCTGATTTGATTGTTGTGCATGGTGATAGACTCGAGGCATTAGCTGGTGCAATTGTTGGTGCTTTCAATAATATAAAAGTAGCTCATATTGAGGGAGGAGAGGTTTCAGGAACAATAGATGAGTCTATAAGGCATGCAATAACAAAATTTTCACATATTCATTTTGTAAGTAATGATGAAGCTAAAAAAAGAATCATTCAATTAGGTGAAATTGATAAAAGTATATTTGTTATAGGCTCACCTGATATTGATGTAATGTTGTCTAATGATTTACCTACAATTGAAAGTGTAAAGGAACATTATGAGATTAATTATAATGAATTCTCAATTTTATTGTATCATCCTGTAACTACTCAAGTTAATAAATTACGTGAAAATGTTAGCCAACTTGTAGATGCTTTAATTGAAAGTAAAAGAAACTATGTAGTTATTTATCCAAATAATGATGAAGGAAGTAATATAATATTAAATGAATATAAAAAATTTAGTAACTATGTGAATTTTAAAATATTCCCTTCAATGAGGTTTGAGTATTTTTTAACTTTATTAAAACATTGTGAATTTATTATTGGTAACTCTAGTGCTGGGATTAGAGAAGCTGGTGTTTATGGAGTACCCTCGATTGATATTGGAAATAGGCAATTAGGCAGGTACAATTCTAGTGAATCTAAGAGAGTATTACATGTAGAGGATAGAAAGGAATTTATCTTACGGGCTATAAATAAACTAAATGGGTTTAGGATATTTAGTCAAGAATTTGGTGATGGAAAAAGTAATGAAAAATTTTTAGCTATTTTAGAAGAGGATGATATTTGGGATTTTGAAATCCAAAAACGCTTTGTAGATTTTAGTTACTTAGGTGAAAAAGTTTATGTATAAACAAAAGTCTTTTATAGCAGTCATTCCTGCCAGGGGTGGAAGTAAAGGTATCCCTAGAAAAAACATAATCAATATTAATAATAAACCACTAATTCAGTATTCTATTGATGCAGCAAAGGAATCAAAATATATTGACAGAATTATTGTATCTACAGAAGATAGTGATATAGCGAAAGTATCGATTAAGTGTGGTGCGGAAGTTCCATTTCTCAGGCCGAAAGATTTAGCAAGTGATACTGCTAAGACCATAGATGTATTAATTCATGCTTTAGAGGAATTAAAAAAAGATGGTAGCAAGTATGATTATATTGTGCTTTTACAACCAACACAACCTTTAAGAACGAGTAAACATATTGATAACGCAATCGAAAAAATTGTGCTGGAAATGGAAGAAAGTTTAGTTAGCATAACTGAAGTATCTGAGCATCCTGTATTAATTAGGACTCTTGATCAGAGTAATAAGGTTCATAGCATTTTAGAGACTAGTAGTACAATTAGAAGGCAAGACTTTCCAAAATATTATAAAGTAAATGGTTCAATCTATATAAATAAAATAAATAATAATTTTAATTTTAAGACGAGTCTAAACGATAATCAGTTAGGTTTTGTTATGGATAGAGAGTTTGATTTAGATATTGATGAACCATTTGATTTAGATGTTTTAAGACTCATTTTAAATAGCAGAGGAAATAGGTTTTCATAATGTGAAATATTTTTAGAAGTTATGTCAGTATATTTTTTACAAAACGTTAGGAAATTTACAGTTATTCAATGAGGGGAATTTGTTTATCAATATGATAGGAAGGGGTTAATAAAGAACGTAATACGATAACTTCTTTTCTATACATCGGAGCTCTAATGATTTTTTTTCTCCATGAAGGGCTATTAAAGATTATAAAACGGGATTTTTAGTTGAAAGCTTTTACTTGGTGATTTCGGGTTTAGTGTCAGTTCAGTTTATAATTATAGCGCATTGTTTGATGCAGCTATAATTATAAACAATTACTTATTTCTAGGTTTTAAAAATCTACCATATTCATTTATTAATATTTATTTTATCGGTTCCATACTATTTTTTTCATTCTATCAAACATGAACCTATTTGTATGTAACACACGCATTTAACTTTTACTACACAGTCTTAACCCTTAGGGAACATTTCATTTAATGGCATTCATGGAGTCTATCTGATGAAATTTTGCTTTATGTGGTAAAACAATTTTTTTATACAAATTAAGGATATAAAACGTTATTGGATCAATAAGATAGTTGGTTTTGAAAGTAATTATACAAGTTTAATATTATTTGAAAGGTTGAAAGTTGATTATCCTACTTAACAATGTAAAAGGCGGGATAATCTTTAATAAACCATTTAAATGGCTTATTTCCAAATTGATTTATAACAGTATTCTTTTTGAAATCATTTTAATATCTATTAAATCATTGTCCTATATTGTATTATCTTAAGATTTCATTTTTCATTCCATAGTTAACTATTCTAATTGTTTTAATCTTCCTCTTTCTTCATTCTAATTCATTTCAACTAATGCCGATGAGCTCCTCCTCACCTGGCCAACCCTTAACCTTTTCCGTATCGGTGGAACAGAATAACCGCATTATCATAAAAAGCGATAATTCCTTATAATAACAAAAAACCATTTTAATAAATCTTATCTAGGATTTAGCAACGGGAAGTGGATCCTTTTCCCAATTGTTAACCATTTAATGATGATAGTTTTCAAAAATTTCGATAGATGAACAAAACTAGAGATATTATTTAGATAAATAATTATCTTCTATTAATGCAAATGATGGAATTTAAAGGACAACTACGACTTAGATTAATAATTAAGAGGAAAAAAGTAACATCTTAAATATTTCTGAAAGAACACATAGGATATTCAATATATATTAAATCTTAAAAAAGTTTTATTGGAGAAAGCAGAAAATCAATCACACAATATTAATTGTATCATATATATGGAATAAATCAATTCCCACCTATTACCAAAAGGCGAGGATCCAATCGGACCTACTCAAATGGAGGACAAGCTACAATAACTTGTAGTATGAAAGCGAAAGCAGGACAAACAACTTTATCCAATTATTTAAAGTAATAAATGAGTACAGTAAAAATTTTTTGGAGGTGAATACTAGTGGATGGTGGATTATTTAAAGTACCCCCAGATTCATTGGTGGATTGTGGAACATTTGTTAAGGAGTTAATAGATGGAGGTTTATTCCGGGAGATGTCAATAAATAAAAGGGTCGAAACCATTGATGTAGGAGAAAACCTCTCAACGATGGCGACAATATATCCTTATGATGTGATGTATAGCAATATAGTTGAGTGGGAAACATCGAATCCAGAAATATGCACGATAAATTATGGGGTTTTAGAAGGAATCTCCAAAGGGACTTCAACTATTACAGCTTTTGATAGTACAAGGTCCTATTCTAAGAGCTTTATAATTGAGGTTAGAGAGCCAATTATACAAACTCTTACACCAACAGATATATATTACGTAACAGCTTCAAGTTATGGTATTTATTTAGATAATACCCACTCAATTGAAACTACAAATGGGATTATTAATGCTTTAAACTTTGCCAAGTCAATGGGTTATAAAAAGATTGTATTCCCCTATGGAACCTATCTTGTTACGCCGATGGCTGGAACAGTGAATTTCCCTAACAATATGATAATTGACTTCAACAATTCCAAAATAAACATTGAAATTAGTGCGAAAACATCGACAGGATATGAAATGTTTAAAATGGATAACGTCCAATATACAAAACTTATTAACGCAAATGTTTATGGAGAAAGGGATTTTACAACTATTGCAGGATCCCATGAAGATTGTGTTTCTTTACTCATTGGTGATGCCTATAAATCGGGTATTGAATTATGCACTTTTAGTAAATCACCTGGTTTTAATGTCAAAACATTAACAAAACGCATGAAAGATGGCACAGGTGATGCTTGGTTTACCTATTCCAATTTTGAACCTGGTAATATTGATAATTCAGGTATTCATGATGATAATATTGTTACTTATCATTTCCGGACACCTAGCTTTATTGATGTTTCACGTTTAGGAAATTATTTTATGGTGGGCTATAATCAAGGCTATTGGGATTACCGTTTCTTACGATCACGTTTATATAGTATTTACTTTTATGATGTGAATTATCAATTCATTGAAGTCCAACATTACAACTGGCAATATTACTGCTACGATAAACCTCAAAATGCATATTATGCAAAGATTGTAATATATCAGGATACTGCTCCTTCTTCGGGCGATACAGATTTTAATGGTGCAGTTGCTTTCATCCGAACATTAGGAATCCCACGAAAATGTTTTATAAAAAGTTCTATTCTTTCAGATAGTTGGACTTCAGGACTAGCAATGACAGGTGGACAAGATTGGACTATTTCAGGAAATACCTTCTCAGGTAATGGTGGAAGACCTCCGGGGTGTGATATTGTCTGGGAAGATGGCTGGGATGCAATGGTTGGCGATATCGTGAAAAACAATACATTTAACTCAACTTTAGGTATTGTAACGACAGCAGGAGCAAACCATTCTATTTTTGATAATACCTTTAATAAATCCTATATATATATTTGGGAAAGAACACAAAATTGGAGGATATTTCGGAATTCTT
>Ga0182745_1003888_pt1 | contig 12649 bp, 9 predicted proteins | sample eDN3rd30CKraftBY_FD_128523 | JGI IMG/M metagenome (GOLD analysis project Ga0182745, IMG submission 128523) | Enriched backyard soil microbial communities from Emeryville, California, USA - eDNA 3rd pass 30_C Kraft BY (version 2) (version 2) | ecosystem: Environmental > Terrestrial > Soil >...
AATAAGCCCGGCAAAGACGAGCCCGAGGAAATGCGCTCGGTCGGCTGGCTGATCGACAACGCCATGGAAGCCGTCGAGCGCGAAAACGCCCGCCTGAAGAACGTGCTCAACAAGGACTTCGCCCGCGTGCAGCTCGACTCCAGCAAGCTGGCCGGGTTGATCAGCCACTTCTCGGATACCGACTTCAGTGCCAAGGAATACAAGGGCCAGCCGCTGGACCTGAAATCCAAGGACATCCTCGGCCACGTCTACGAATACTTCCTTGGCCAGTTCGCCCTGGCGGAAGGCAAGAAGGGTGGCCAGTACTACACGCCCAAGAGCATCGTCACCCTGATCGTGGAAATGCTCCAGCCGTTCAAGGGCCGCGTCTACGACCCGGCCATGGGCTCCGGTGGCTTCTTCGTGCAGAGCGAGGAGTTCATCGAACAGCACGGCGGCAAGGCAGCCAACGGCAAGAGCGGGCAAATCAGCGTCTACGGGCAGGAGAGCAACCCCACCACCTGGCGGCTGGCCGCGATGAACATGGCCATCCGTGGCATCGACTTCAACTTTGGCGGCGGCCCGGCCGACACCTTGCTGAACGACCTGCACCCGGACTTGCGCGCCGATTTCGTGATGGCCAACCCGCCCTTCAACATGAAGGAATGGTGGAACGAAAAGCTGGCCAACGACCCGCGCTGGATCGCTGGCACGCCGCCGCAAGGCAACGCCAACTTCGCCTGGCTGCAGCACATGCTCTGGCACCTGGCGCCCACCGGCAGCATGGCGCTGCTGTTGGCCAACGGCTCGATGAGTTCCAACACCAACAACGAAGGCGAAATCCGCAAGCGGCTGATTGAGGACGACTACGTGGAGTGCATGGTCGCGCTGCCGGGCCAGCTGTTCACCAACACACAAATTCCGGCCTGCATTTGGTTTCTGACCCGCGACAAGCAAAACGGCTTTGCGTTGGACAAGAGGAAGCGCGACCGGCGCGGCGAATTCCTGTTCATCGATGCTCGCCAGTTGGGCTATATGAAGGACCGCGTGCTGCGCGACTTCACCGCGGACGACATCCAGAAAATCGCCGAAACCTTCCATGCCTGGCAGCAGGGCGAGGCGTATGAAGATGTCCCGGGCTTTTGCCATTCCGCCAAGCTGGACGAAATCCGCAAGCACGAGCATGTACTGACGCCGGGCCGCTATGTGGGCGCAGCGGAGCAGGAAGAAGACAGCGAGCCCTTTGCTGACAAGATGCAGCGGCTGACGGCCCAATTGGCGGAGCAGTTTGCGGAGAGTGAGAAGCTGGAAGGTGAGATCAAGAAGAATTTGGCGGGGCTGGGTTATGTCGTTGAAGACTGAATCGCTTGCATCAATGTGCGAGGCAATCATTGATTGCCCCCATTCCACACCTGTTTGGATGAAATCCGGCTATGTCGTACTGCGAAACCAGAACATTAAGGATGGCAGGCTAGATCTTTCCGAGCCGAGTTTTACCGACGAGGAGCACTTCAAACAACGCATTCGACGTATGGCTCCTCGGCCAGGTGACATTGTGATCACTCGCGAAGCGCCTATGGGAGAAGTCTGCAAAATTCCAGAAGGTTTGACGTGCTGCCTCGGGCAACGGCAAGTACTGCTACGACCCAAAGCTGATGTCGATGCGGACTACCTGCTTTATGCGCTTCAGTCCCCGTTCGTTCAGAACCAGGTCCGATGGAATGAGGGAACAGGTTCAACGGTCAGCAACATTCGTATACCTGTCCTGGAAAAAATTGAGATCCCACGCCACGATCAGGCGGAAACGAATATTGCGAAAGCACTTGGCTCGCTTGATTCGAAGATTGACCTCAACCGCCGTATCAACCGAACCCTCGAAGCCATGGCACAAGCCATCTTCAAATCCTGGTTTATAGATTTCGACCCGGTCAAGGCCAAGATCGCCGCCATCGAACAAGGCGAAGATCCGCTGCGCGCCGCCATGCGCGTCATCAGCGGCAAGACCGACGCCGAACTCGGCCAGATGCCCCGCGAGCACCACGACCAACTCGCTACCACCGCGACGCTGTTTCCCGATGCCATGGAAGAATCGGAGTTGGGAGGGATTCCGCATGGGTGGAGCAGTGGGACACTCACCGATCTATGCGATTTGAATCTTGAAAGCTGGAGCGCCAAAACCCTGCCTAATGCGGTGCGGTATGTGGATTTGGCAAATACCAAGAGAGGCGAAATTACAGAAGTACACAGCATCAGCGGAAAAAATATACCAAGCCGTGCCAGAAGAATCTTACGACTGGGCGATATCATTGTTGGCACGGTGCGTCCAGGCAATAGATCCTTTGCTTTGGTCGGCGAGGCTGGACTGACGGGGAGCACAGGTTTTGCTGCACTACGTCCAACTACTTCTTATTGGTTGGAGTTCGTCTATCTTGTGGCAACGTCAGAGAACAATTTCAAGCGTCTAGCTCATCTAGCAGATGGTGGCGCATATCCTGCCGTGCGTCCTGAGGTCGTTGTGCAAGAAGAGGTGGTTATTCCGGCACAAACTGTTGCGCAAGCATTTCATCAACACGTGCAACCGCTTTTTGCCAAAATTCTTGCGAACAGAAAAAGTGAAAAATTCTTATCAGAACTCCGCGACACCCTCCTCCCCAAGCTCCTATCCGGTGAGTTGTCCGTCGATGCGCTCAACGAGGAATATGCGTGATGCCGAAATTCTTGCGTGAAATCAAAGTCACAGTATTTGGAAACTTGCGGGAGTTAAACTTCCAGGCCACCGAAGATATGAGGCGATGGCTAGATGCTGAGGAGCCTTTCTGGAAGGATTTGAAAACCAAATTCACGAATCAAAAGCTAAAGAGGCATTGGGACGGACAAAGAAATTTTTACGCAAGCGCTCGTCTGCAATTGCAGCAATTTGAGGGAGCGTTATCCAAGAATCAAGAGCAACAAGCGGTCGAGCATAATCAGGCCCTACAAAATCACTTTAATCAAGTTGGCACAGGAGGAGTCATAACCTCTGACTATGATGTTTATCCTTTGATCGTGGATATGTCCAAGATCAACCTTGATGTGGCTGGTTTGCTGTATCTGATGGCGAGAGGGGATGCTGAGCAGACTTTTGGAGCATTCTCCAATATGGGTATTCCTTTCAAAACGCTGTTTGACCTCATCCTGCTCCATTCCAAGAGCAAAGGAAATAAAGACTGGCTGCTTCCTCAGCGTAGGGAGGTAACCGCACTAAAGGATGAATCTCAAGCCGAATTAACTGCCATTCGCGCCAAATATGAAGAACAAAACCAAGCCATAGATGAACAGCGGCAACAGGCCGACGAAGCGTATCTGGATAGGGAGAGACAATGGAGCACCTTCAAGGAAAAAATGGCGTCCGAGTGGGATGCGCTAAGAAAGGTTTATGACGAGCAACTAGCTCTGTTAGCTCCTACGCAGTATTGGGGTAATCGTGCAACAGTCCATCGAAACGTAGCCGTTGCCTTTGCTGTGGCATTTGGCTTCGTGTTGGCCGTTTCCATCGGGTTGTTCGCATGGCTTGCCATGCCGCATATGTTTGCTGTTGCTAGGAACAAGGAAATCTCTCCTATTTTGACTTTAGTACCGATTGCGATTCCAGCTTTTGCCGGAGTATGGGTATTGAAGATGCTCAGTCGTTTTCTTTCAGAAAACTTGCAAATGATGCGGGATGCGCGAGAACGCGAAACGATGGTCAAGACCTTCCTTGCACTGATGCGTGATGACAAGAGTGGGAAATCAATTGTCAATGACAACGACCGCATCCTCATTTTGCACTCCCTGTTCCGCCCCTCATCCGTGACTGCAGTTGATGATGCGCCACCCGTACATTGGTTCGATATCTTGACCAATAAGGTCGGATCGAAGGATGCTAAGAGATGAACCCAATCACTTACGTGGATATAGAGAACCATGTAGAGCATTTGGCTTGGCTGAGCAAAGAGCAATCACATGATTACTGAACAACAACTCGAAAACCTGTGCATCGAATGGTTCCAGAGTCTCGGCTGGACGTACGCACAGGGGCCAGACATTGCACCAGATGGCGACAGCCCTGCTCGCACCGATTATCGCCAGACCGTACTACACGAGCGCCTGCTGGCAGCGCTGTCGCGTATCAATCCACATATCCCCGCCGCTGCCTTGGAACAGGCCGCGCATGAATTGCTGACGGTGAGCGAGCCATTGCTGATCGTCCGCAACCGCCATGTGCATCGGCTGGTGCTGGTCGGCATCCCGGTCGAGTTTTCTTTGGGCGACGAGAAGCACAGCGATCTGGTCAACCTGATCGACTTTGCCGAGCCGCGCAATAACGACTTCCTGCTGGTCAGCCAGTTCACCGTCAGCGGTACCAAACAACCGCGCCGCCCGGACCTGGTGGCCTTCGTCAATGGCTTGCCACTTGCGGTGATCGAGCTGAAGAACCCGACCAATGAACAAACCGACATCTGGGACGCCTTCAACCAGATCCAGACCTACAAGGAAGAGATCAGCGATCTATTCAACACCAACGTGGCGGTGATGGTCAGCGACGGCTTCACGGCGCGGTTAGGTTCGCTCACGGCGAATCAGGAGCGTATGCAACCCTGGCGGGCGATTACCAATGAGGATGACCGGCCTTTGCTGGAGTTCGAACTAGAAACGCTGGTGCGCGGTTTTTTTGAGCCTGCACTGTTTCTCGACTACGTGCGCCACTTCGTGCTGTTCGAGCAGGACGCCGCCCAGATCGTCAAGAAGATCGCAGGCTACCACCAGTTCCATGCGGTGCGTGAAGCGGTCAAGGCCACGGTGACTGCTGCTAGCAATCCGCATAAGGGCTTGCTGGAAGTACGGGAGCCACGTGCTACCTATGGCAAGGAAGTACAACCCGGCAGCCGCAAGGCCGGGGTGGTGTGGCATACGCAGGGCTCGGGCAAGAGCATCACCATGGCCTGCTACGCGGGCAAGCTGTTGCAACAACCGGAGATGAAGAACCCCACACTGGTGGTGGTGACCGACCGTAATGATCTGGACGGGCAGTTGTACGGCACTTTCTGCGCGGCCGAGGATTTACTGAAACAGACACCGGTGCAGGCGGGTAGCCGCGAAGAGCTGCGCGAGATGCTGGCGTCGCGCGAGGCTGGCGGCATTATTTTCACCACAGTGCAGAAGTTCGCGCTGCTGGACGGCGAGGAGCAACACCCGCTGCTATCGGATCGCAGCAATATCGTTGTGATATCCGACGAAGCGCACCGCAGCCAGTACGGCATGAAGGGGCGACTGGACACCAGGACAGGCAAGTATGTATTCGGCTACGCCAAGCATCTGCGCGATGCGCTGAAGAACGCGACCTTTATTGGCTTCACCGGTACGCCCATAGCCCTAGAAGACAAGGACACCAGGGCGGTGTTTGGTGACTACGTCAGCATCTATGACATCCAGGATGCGGTGGACGATGGCGCCACGGTGCCGATCTTCTTTGAGTCCCGCTTGGCCAAGCTAGACGTGAACCAGGGCGAGATCGACGCACTGAATGCCCAGGTGGATGAGGTCATCGAAGACGAAGAGGACATGACCACCCGTGAAAAGACCAAGAGCGATTGGGCGGCACTGACCAAGCTGGTCGGCGCGCAGCCGCGTCTGGAGCAGGTGGCGGCCGACTTGGTAAAGCACTTCGAGACGCGTACGGCCACGTTGGAAGGTAAGACGATGATTGTCTGCATGAGCCGCGATATCTGTGCCGCGCTGTATAACACTATCGTGGCCCTTCGCCCAGACTGGCATGACGACGATCCGGAAAAGGGCGCGATCAAGGTGGTGATGACTGGCTCGGCAGCGGACAAGCCCTTGCTGCAGCCGCACCTGTACAGCCAGCAGGTGAAGAAACGCCTGGAAAAGCGCTTCAAGGACCCGGCAGACCCGTTGAAGCTGGTGATCGTGCGCGACATGTGGCTGACCGGCTTCGACGCGCCTTGCTGCCACACCATGTACGTGGACAAGCCCATGAAGGGCCACAACCTGATGCAGGCCATTGCCCGCGTCAACCGGGTGTTCCGCAACAAGCCCGGCGGGCTGGTGGTGGATTACATCGGCATCGCCAACGAACTGAAAGCGGCGCTCAAGACCTACACCGAATCCAAGGGCAAGGGCGACCCGGCGCATAACGCGGCCGAGGCGCTGGCAGTGCTGCTGGAGAAGCTGGACATCGTGCGCGGGCTGATGCACGGCTTCGATTACAGCGGGTTCAAAACTGATGCACTGCAACTGTTGGTGCCAGTGGCCAACCATATCCTGGGGCTGAAGGACGGCAAGCAGCGCTTCCTCGATGCCATGCTGGCCGTGAGCAAGGCGTTTTCCCTGTGCAGCACGCTGGATGAAGCTGCGGCGCTGCGCACGGAGATTGCCTTCTTCGCCGCTGTCAAGGCCGCCATCGTCAAGTTCACCACGGTGGATCGTAAGCGTTCCGACGCGGACAAGAACAGCGCGCTCAAACAGATCCTGGACAACGCCATTGTCGCTGACGGGGTAGCGGACATCTTCGCCTTGGCGGGCCTGGACAAGCCCAATATCGGCCTGCTGTCGGACGAGTTCCTGGAAGACGTGAGGCAGATGAAGAGCCGCAATCTCGCGGTGGAACTGCTGGAGAAGCTGCTGCGCGACGAGATCAAGGCGCGGGCGCGCAACAACGTGGTGCAGGAGAAGAAGTACGGCGACCGGCTGCTGGAAACCTTGCGCAAGTATCACAACCGAGCGGTGGAGACGGCACAGGTCATCGAGGAACTGATCCAGATGGCCAAAGATTTCCAGGCAGCGCTGGAGCGTGAAGCGGCGCTGGGGCTAAACCCGGACGAGATCGCCTTCTACGATGCACTGGCCAACAACGAAAGCGCCGTGCGGGAGTTGGGCGACGACACCTTGAAAAAGATCGCCGTCGAGATCACCGAGAAACTACGCAACAGTACCACTGTGGATTGGCAAGTACGCGAGAGCGTACGCGCCAAGCTGCGGATTCTGGTGCGGCGTACGCTGAAGAAATGGAAGTACCCGCCGGTGGGTGAGAATGCTGCGATCGAACTAGTTCTGAAGCAGGCGGAATCACTGTCGAACGCTTGGTCGAAGTGATGACTGCGTAGGGGTACTTGGTATGAATAACAAAAAACTGATTCGCAACAGCACAGCCGAGTTTCTGATCTTCACTGGCCAGGCCGGCGAACAATGCATCGAGGCCCGTTATGAGGATGAAACCCTGTGGCTGTCGCAGAAGCTGATGGCCGAACTGTTCGGGGTGGATGTGCGCACCGTCAGCGAGCACCTGAAGAACATCTTTGCCAGCCAGGAACTGGCCGCGGAAACAGTTATCCGGAAATTCCGGATAACTGCCAGTGACGGCAAGAACTACCAGACCCAGTTCTACAACCTCGACGCCATCATTTCCGTCGGCTACCGGGTCAACTCCATACGTGCAACGCAGTTCCGCCAATGGGCGACCGGCGTCCTGCGTGAGTTCGCCATCAAGGGCTATGTGCTGGATCGTCAGCGTATGGAAAACGGCAGCTTCCTGGGCGAGGACTACTTCGAGCGGTTGCTGGCGGAAATCCGCGAGATCCGCCTCAGCGAGCGACGTTTCTACCAGAAGATTACCGACATCTACGCCACCAGCGTGGATTACAACAAGGACGCACCGACTACCAAGGCATTCTTCGCCAAAGTATAGAACAAACTGCATTACGCCATCCACAGCCATACCGCTGCAGAGTTGATCCGCAAGCGGGCCGATAGCAGCAAGCCGCATATGGGGCTGACTTCCTGGGCGAGCGCCCCCGAAGGCAAAATCCTGAAAACCGACGTGGCAGTGGCCAAGAACTACCTGACCAAGGACGAGTTGGATTCATTGGGCCGTATCGTCAACGCCTATCTGGAACTGGCCGAGGATCGTGCCCGCCGCAAAATCCCCATGAGCATGGAAGACTGGTCCAAGCGGCTGGACGCCTTCCTCGAATTTGATGAACGGGAAGTGCTACAGAACAGCGGCAAGATTTCTGCAAAACTTGCCCAGACACATGCGGAAAGTGAATTTGAAGAGTACAGAATTGTGCAGGATCGCCTGTTTGAAAGCGATTTCGACAAAGCAGTGAAAAAACTGGCGGCCGGTGAGCCGAACACCAGAGATGACGGATAAGCCTCAGGTTCCCAGCCATCAATCCGAACTGCGCTCCTCCCGTTTTTTCGAGCTGAAGCAGGGCGCAACATCCTTGGTGTTCCGGATCAGGAGGTGGGAAAATGAGCACGCTGCAGCGCATTGGACGTTGCTCAACGTCGATGGCCGGGTTCGCTGCCTCTGACCAGGTTGTCCGCTGACACGTTGCACCGGTAACAAGAGAGCGAGGAGCGTCCAAGACAGGCCATCCGCCGCTACCAAGGGACACGCTTGGTATTTGGGTCCAAGCGCGTTGCGGGATAGCCATGACTATCTTGAAAATCAACGACATGCGGCAGAAATGCCGCTTTGCATCGGGACGTGAGGGGTAGGCCAGCATGGATGCGAACGGATGGCGCTGATGAGGTTTCGACCAGGAAAGGCAGCAACGCATGACGGAATCCAATCGGATCGAATACAAGCGGGAGATTAGTGACGGCCTGGAGCGGGGCTATGACGGAAGAGGCACAAACAAAGCCTGGGGTAGAGTCAGGGGTAGAGTCAGGGGTAGAGTCAGGGGTAGAGTCGGAAATGGCCTTGCAAGTCATGTCCTTGCTTGTGGGCTCGCCCCTATCCAAAGCCGAAATCGCCAGGGCGTTCGGGAAAAGCAAACCGACCCGCTACCTCAATGATCTGATGAAAAAGCTGTTGGAAGCAGGGCAAGTCGCTTACACCCTCCCGGACAGGCCCAACAGTCGATTGCAGCGCTACCGCCTAACGAGAAAAGGTAGGACTTTCTACAAAGCAAGGGAGAAGAAAGCGGATGAATAAGAGCAAGAAGCACTCGCTGAATTTGAATTAGATGAAGACTCGTTATCCAGAATTTTCGGATAACTACGGTTGACGTGGGCGAACGCTCCTGCGGTGGCAAAATTGATTTGAGTGTGGTTAATACAGATCTAGTGGATATCAAGAAAAAATTCAGGAGTCGACAAAAACACACAATGGCTTTCTTAAAAACCTAGGGCTGCCACCTTTACCCTGCTGTGACTACGAAGCCATTGCTAAATAGGAAAAAGTGATGAATACCACTAAAGGCCAATCCCTCGAACTGTTCTTCATTGACGGGAAGCCTGACGGCATGCTCACTGCCGAGGTTTTCAATTGGACCGGCCATGTGCTGATGACGCCGAGGACTCAACTAAGTGGAGCTTTGAAACGGCCCGAGGCGCGTTACACAGGTATTTATCTTTTGTTGGGCGAAGACGATAACGGCCCGCTGGGTTATATCGGTGAAGGAGAGGATATCAGCGATCGAATCCGAAGCCATGATACTAAGAGGGATTGGTGGACCGTTGCGATACTGATCACTTCTGCAGCCAATAACCTCAACAAGGCCCATGTGAAGTATCTGGAATCACGCCTGGTGGAAGAGGCGCGCCGTGTCGGCAAGATCGTTCTGGATAACGGGAATACTCCGCCTCGTCCTTCGCTGAGCGAAGCAGCGCGCGCCAATATGGAAAACTTTCTTGAATACATCCTAATGGTGTTGCCAGCCCTGAGAGTCGACTGTTTCCTTGCGCACACCCGGCCTAAAGCCTCGGCAGCGGTGCCGCAAGGTGAGGCAACAGAAGACGCCACCATCAGCTTCATGCTTCGTACGCCGAAGCATGGCCTTGAAGCCACAGCATTGCTGGAGAACGGTGAATTTGTGGTTCAAAAGGGCTCCCGCGCCAGCCATTGCTGGAGAGGAAAGGGCTCGGAACAACCGACGTATGGCAAGCTCTTTGCAGAGTTGGTAACAACAGGCGTATTGATCGAACAGAGTAACGGCCGGATATTCAGCGAAAACTACGCCTTTAAAAGCCCCAGTGCTGCTGCTGCCGTCGTTAACGGCTGTCCGGCCAATGGCACCATCGAATGGAGGCTGGCCAATGGACAAACTTATAAGGATTGGGAGGCCAGAAAGCTGGCGAGGGATAGTTTGTGAACCTCCAGTGGTAACAAAGCGTATCGGCTCCAAGGATCGAGTAATTCCGTTGTGCTAAACTTTTGCGAGGTCATTCAAGTGTTCACCAGACCGAGGTCGTTTATTAATGTCTACTGATATCAGTGAATTGTGCTCAGATTTGATCGGTGTTGGTCTGTATAGTCCTGCCGAAGCCGCAGCCTATACGGGTATTCCGGCGGTCGAGCTGCGCCGCTGGGTCTTTGGCTATATCACCAATGGTAGACGTCACAGCGGCTTATGGCAGCCCGAGTTGGCACATGCTGCGGAGAATGCCTTGAGCTTCCATGATCTTCTGGAAGTTCGTTTTGTTCACGCATTCCGGCGTCACGGCGTCAGCTTGCAAGCTATTCGTCGAGCATCAGAGCATGCTCGCGAAATGTTCAACCAAGCATATCCTTTTACCTGTAAGCGTTTTCAGACCGACGGCCGCAGTATCTTTGCCGAGGTGCAGGAGGAAACAGGGGATGAAACCCTGGTGGATCTGGTGAAGAAACAGTACGTATTCAGGCAGATCATTAGCCCATCTTTGTATGATGGTATTGAATATGCGGATGACGATACCGCACTGAGGTGGTTTCCCATAAAAAATAACAACCGGGTAGTGCTGGATCCGGCTCGTAATTTCGGGAAACCCGTGTTGGCCGATTATGGAATAGGGGTTGAGGCTGTAGTAAGTGCCTGGCATGCAGAAGGCGAAAATACGCGACGTGTAGCAACACTTTACGATATTCCGATTGTCGCAGTGGAGGCGGCAATCCAGTTTGAACGCAGGATGGCGGCTTGAGATTTCTGCTAGACAACAATCTTCCTCCAGCGCTTGCCAAAGCGCTTAATGCTCTTTCAGAGGGAGAAAATCATCAAGTTTTGCATCTTTCAGAAAAATTTCCCCGCAACGCTCCGGATATCCAATGGATACAAGCTCTTAGTGAGGAAGGTGGCTGGGTCATTGTTACCCAGGATCAGCTCAGAAAAAATGATCTGGAAAAGCGGGCGCTAAGAGAGTGCGGACTGGTTGTCTTCTGCTTGGCAAAACATTGGGCTGCGGCGAGGTACTGGGATAAGGCATATCAGCTTGTACGATGGTGGCCGTCAGTGATTGATCAAGCGGAAAGAATGTCAGGAGGGGCGGCCTTCCGTGTGACCTGGAAATTTTCGCCACCAGGTAAATTTGAGCAGATCAGAGTTTGAAAATAGACTGATCTTGGCAAACGGAGGGACAACCAAGTATTCTTTCTAGAGCAAAGCGGCGTTTGTGGTACTTCGCAGGTGATAGAGAATGCAGCTGGGCTAAGCATCCACCGAGCCATGTGGCGGCCAGAGCTCGGAGAGCCACGTTCAAAAGAAGCGCAAAGTTCTCCGGCGTGCGCATTTCTTCCAGCTAGATGAGGACTTCGGGATTCACCCCAGACCTTTATCGATAATACGCCCCGCAAATCATTGGCAATCAATGATTGTTGGTGCCCAAGCCTTGCTTGACGAGTTCTTCCTGGGCCAAAGTCCAGATATGGCCGACATGATTGATGGTCAGCGCTTCGGCGCGATCGGCATCCCTGTTGCGAATGGCTTCGTAGATTTGCTGATGTTCAGCGACGGATTTGCGCCGGGCCGCCCAATTGACGTCGGAGTAATATCGACGGATGCGCGATTGGAGATCCTTGAGGCTATCGGCAAGAATCGAATTGCCTACGGCGTCGGCGATCACACTATGGAACTGGCTGTTGATACGTGACATCTCGACCAGATCCCGTACCTTGACGGCAGCCTTGCCCGCCGTGATCGCCTCTTGCAGTTGCACAAGCTGCGCCTCGGTGCGCCGTTGCGCCGCCAGCCTCGCTGCGTACGGCTCCAGCACTCTACGCATCTCAAAAACTTCAAAGAGTTCGTCCTGCGAGAGCGGGCGGACGTATGTTCCCCTGCGCGGCTGGGATTCGAGCCAGCCCGCCGTTTCAAGCGCCTTGACGGCCTCGCGGACGGGAATCTTGCTGATGCCGAAATGTTCCGCGAGCTTGTCGATCAGCAGACGCTGGCCCGGCACAAGCATTCGCGAAAGAATGGCCTCCAGAAGAACCTGTTGCACGTGCTCCGGCAAGTTGCGCGCGACGATATTTCGGGGAAGGCTGTCAAAGTTCGGAATCGAATTCTCGGAAGAGTCTGACACAGTTTCGTCGGTGTTTTTTAGCATTCTCGATTATCTCATAGCTTGTTTGGGCAAAGCCGGGGGCGGGAACGTGGCGGCCTGATGTGCATGAGAGATTTCTCCGATGGGGAGGGCATCATTGTCCGCGCCAGCCTCACATCAAGCCATCCAGCGCGCGCATGAGTCCCTCGAAGTTGTCGACCTGGATTTGATGGCCGCCATCCGCGACATGGCGCACGTCGATGTGCGGAATCAGCTGCTTGATTTCCGCCTCTTCCTCGGGGCGTATCACGTCGCCGTGTTCCGGAATGATGAGCGCCGCGGGTATCGTGATGTGCGGCAGGTCGGCGTGGATGTCGTCCTCGTGAAAACTCCG
>Ga0182745_1003889_pt1 | contig 12647 bp, 10 predicted proteins | sample eDN3rd30CKraftBY_FD_128523 | JGI IMG/M metagenome (GOLD analysis project Ga0182745, IMG submission 128523) | Enriched backyard soil microbial communities from Emeryville, California, USA - eDNA 3rd pass 30_C Kraft BY (version 2) (version 2) | ecosystem: Environmental > Terrestrial > Soil >...
GCGCGCTCGCGCCGTCTCCACCGCGAACAGCACACCGCCCGTCGCCAGCACGGCGAGCCCTGCCAAGGCGCCCAGGCCGGTAAAGGCCAGGCTGGAGTAGAGGACGTAGGCGCAGACACCGATGAAGAGCAGCGGCGTCAGCGGATACAGCGGCACCCGGAAGGGGCGCGGCGCGTCCGGCTCACGCACGCGCAGCACCAGCAGCGACACGCCCGTGAGCAGGAAGAAGAGCCAGAAGACGGGCGCGGTGTACTCCACCATCGTCTCGAAGCCCTGCCGCGTCAGCGTGCCCAGGCCCACCAGCGCCAGGGAGATGGCCCCCTGCACCAGCAGCGCCCTCGCGGGGCCATGGGCCCGGGCGTGCCACTGCCCCAGGCCGTTGAACAACACGCTGTCCCGGCCGAAGGCATAGTGGGTGCGGGCGCCCGTCAGCACCGTGGCGTTGGCGGAGGTCAGCGAGGAGATGGCGATGATGACGCTGATGACCACCGCGCCCACGCTCCCCACCGAACGCTGGAGCAGGTCCGCGGCCACCGCCTCCGAGCGCGCCATCCCCGCGAGCCCCAGCCCGCGCAGGTAGGCGACATTGACCAGCAGGTACAGCGCCGTCACCAGACCGATGCTCGCCAGCAGCAACCAGGCGATGGTGCGCCGCGAGCCCCGGACCTCCGATGACAGGTAGGCCACCTCGTTCCAGCCACCGTACGTCAGCAGCACGAACACCATGGCCAGCCCCCAGGCCGTGCCCGCCGGCGCGGCGGGGGCCGCCTCCGTGGGCGCCGGCGCGGGAGCCAACAGCAGGCCCACGGCGATGACGGCGCCCACGCCCAGCACCTCCAGGGCCGTGAGCAGGTTCTGCGTGCGCGTGCCCTGCTGGAGCCCGGCGATGTTCAGCGCCGTCAGCCCCACCACCAGCACGGCGGCGTAGAGCGGGGACGAGTACGGCCCCAGGGGGAGCAGCTGCGTGGCGTAGTCACCGAACACGAAGGCCAGCAGGGCGATGGAGCCGGTGGGGATGACGGTCAGCCGCGCCCACGCGAAGAGGAAGGCCGGGCCCCGGCCCAGCGCGCGATAGAGGTAGTGGTAGTCCCCGCCCGGGTGCGGCCACGCGCTGGCGAGCTCCGCGTAGCACAGCGCGCCCACCAGCGAGGCCACGCCCCCCAGCAGCCAGGTCAGCAGCATGGCCTCCGCGCTCGCGGACTGCGCCGCCACCAGCGACGGTGCCTTGAAGATTCCCGCCCCGAGGACGATGCCCACGGTGAGGGCCATCACATCGAGCACCCGCAACGAGGGGCTGGGCGCGGCCTCGCCACCGTGCCCGGCCTTCAATCCTGCCTGCTGCTCCTGCATGGTACGTGCTCCACGCGCCCCACCGCCGACGGCGACCGGGGCAAGATGAGGCCGGTGCCCGGCCAAGGGGAGGATGAGCGTAGGGAGTGCCTGCTCACCGTCCATGGACCGGAGGGCCCACCTGCACTGCCGTGGACAGGGCCCCACGTGCCTCCGGCCGGGCGGACAACTCGGCGCGCGCGGCGGCCTGGCTCTATGCTGGGCGCCGATGAGACTCCCGTCGTCCCGGCTCGCACTGCTGGGCGTGCTCTACTTCGTGCAAGGACTGCCCTTCGGCTTCCAGGCCACCGCGCTGCCGGTGTACCTGCGCTCGGAGGGCGCATCCCTGACCACGATTGGACTCCTCGGCGCGCTCTGGCTGCCCTGGGCCTGCAAGGCGCTGTGGGCCCCCCTGGTGGACCGCTATGGCTCGGCACGGGTGGGCCGGCGCAAGTCGTGGATATTGCCGATGCAGGCGGGGCTCACGGTGAGCTGTGCCGCCGCGGCCTTCGCCGCCTCCCGGGACGCCCTGCCCTTGCTGCTCGGGCTCGTCTTCCTGATGAACCTGTTCGCGGCCACGCAGGACATCGCGGTGGACGGTCTCGCCGTGGACATGCTGCGCCCCAGCGAGCTGGGGCTGGGCAACACCGCGCAGGTGGTGGGCTACAAGCTGGGCATGCTGACGGGAGGCGGGCTGCTGGTCTGGGCCAGCGCGCGCATCGGCTGGTCGGGCCTGTTCCTCGCCATGGCGCTGCTGTGCCTGGCCGCCTTCGGGGTGACGCTCGTCGCCCGTGAGACGCCGCCTGACGCCCACGCCCCGCTGGCTTCGCTTCCCTCCCGGAGCGGGCCGGCCTGGGGCGAGGTGTTCCAGCGGCTCAAGCAAGCGCTCCTGCTGCCGGGCGCGCGCTGGCTGCTGCTCTTCATCGCCACGTACAAGCTGGGCGAGAGCATGTCCGACGTGCTCTTCAAGCCCTTCCTCGTGGACGCGGGCATCACCGCCGCGCAGATTGGCCTGTGGGTGGGCACGTGGGGCGCCACGGCCTCCATCGTGGGCTCCCTCGCGGGAGGCCTGCTGGCCTCGCGCATGCCGCTCCTGGGCGCGGTGGGCCTCACCGCCGCGCTGCGCGTGGTCCCCCTGGTGGGACGGTGGCTGCTGGCCACGGGCGGCGTCACCGACAGCGCCATCATCGGCGTCACCCTGGCGGAGGAGCTCTTCGGCGGCGCCCTCACCACGGTGATGTTCGCCTTCATGATGTCCCGCGTGGACCGGCGCATCGGCGCCACCCATTACACGCTGCTCGCCAGCATTGAAGTCTGGGGCAAGGCGCCCGCGGGCCCCCTCGCGGGCTGGCTCGCGGACCCCTCCCATGGGCCGGGCCTGGGCTACGCGAACGTCTTCCTGCTCGGCACCGTCCTCTCGGTGGCCTTCCTCGCGCTGCTGGTGCCGATGCGCCGCCAGCAGCGCGCCGCGCACGCCGCGTTGAACACCGCTTGAAACGCGCGGCGCGATGCCCCCGCGGGCCGCTCAGTCCTCCGCGGGGAGCTCGGCGGCGCGCCACATGTACCAGCTCGCCACCGAGCGCCAGGGGCGCCAGCGCTCGCCGTGGGCCAGCAGCGCCTTGGGCTTCGGCATCTCGGGCAGGCCATAGGCCCGCATGAAGCCCTTGCGCACGCCATAGTCGTCCACGGGCAGCACGTCGGGCCGCTCGAGCTGGAAGATGAGCAGCATCTCCACCGTCCACTGGCCAATGCCGCGCACCTGGGTGAAGTGCTCGATGAGCTCGGCGTCTTCCATGCGCCGGACCTTGGCCAGCGAGGGCACGGTGCCCTCCAGCGTCTTGCGCGCCAGGTCCTGGAGCGCGGCCAGCTTGTTTGCGGACAGGCCCGCTTCCCGCAGCGACGCCTCGGGCACGGCCAGCAAGGCCTCGGGGGTGAACTTCCGCCCCGAGCCCACGCGCTCGCACACGCGGCCGAAGATGGTGGCGGCCGCCTTCCCATGGAGCTGCTGGTAGACGATGGACTCCGCCAGCGCGCCGAACGGGCTGTGCAGCGGCTGGACCAGGAGCCGGAAGGGGCCCACGCGCTTCATCAGCGCGCCCAGCGTCGGGTCCGCGCGGGCCAGGGTGCGGCGCACCGAGGGCGTGTAGTAGCTGGGGTATCGGATGGTGTCGGGAGGCGGACGCGGCATGGGCGGTGGCCATGATGCCGCCGCCCCTCCCACCCCGCGCAACCCGATTCTTGCCGCCCCGTACCGCTCAGAGGGGCAGCTTCTTCGCAGGCAGGTCCTTCATGGCGGGGCCGTTGAGCACCCTGCCGGTGGGGCTGAAGCGGCTGCCGTGGCACGGGCAGTCCCAGGAGCGCTCCGCGCCGTTCCAGTGGACGTGGCAGCCCAGGTGTGTGCACACCGGAGACACGGCGTGCGCGGTGCCATCCTCCGCCCGGTAGACGGCCACCTTCTGCCCGTCCACCTCCAGCACCCTCCCCTCGCCCGTCGCCACGTCCGCCAGCCGGTGGCCCTCCGGACGAGACAGGCGGTCCGCCACGAAGCGGAAGGCGACCTCCGCGTTCTCCTCGATGAAGTCCCTGGCGCCCGCGTGGGGCTTCACCCGCGTCGCGGCGTAGAGCGAGGCGAAGGGGTTCTGCTGGTCGAGGATGAGGTCGGAGAGAATCATCCCCGACAGCGTGCCGAACGTCATCCCGGTGCCGGAGAAACCGGTGGCCACGTAGACGTGGCGGCTGGCCGTGTTGCGCCCGATGTACGCCAGCCCGTCCGCGGGCTCGATGACCTGGCCGGACCAACGGTGGGTGATGTCCGTCACGGGGAAGCGCCGCAACGTGTACGCCTCCAGCGCGGCGTAGCGCTGCCCGGTGTCCGTCTCCGCGCCGACCTTGTGGTCCTCTCCGCCCACGATGATGAACGCGCGCCCGTTCACCTGTTGCGTGCGGATGTAGTGGTAGGGGTCCTGGCTGTCGCAGTACTGCCCCGGCTCCAGCGGGCCATCGAGTGGCCCCGCCACCGCGTAGGTGCGGTACGGATACAGCTTCGTGTGCAGGGCCACCCGGTTGAGCGGCGTGGTGGTGGCCTCCACCACCGCCGCGGCGGTGACACACCCCCGGTCGGTGACGATGCGGCAAGGCGAGCCATCGTGGACCTCCGTCACGCGCGTGCCCTCGAACACGTGACTGCCGTCGCCGGGGATGCGGTCCGCCAGCGCGAGCAGGTACTTGCGTGGGTGGAAGAGCGCCTGGTCCTCCACGCGCAGGGCCCCTTTCACCGGGTAGGGCAGCGGCACGTCGCGGGTGAAGGTGGCCAGCAGGCCGGCGTCGCGCGCCGCGGCGACCTCGTCGTGCAGCTCGGCCAGCTCCCGCTCCGTCTCCGCGTAGCGGTACATGGGCACGCGCTGGAAGTCACAGTCGATGCCGAGCGTTTCGACGAGCCCGGCAATCTGCTCGATGGCGGCGCGGCTGGACGACGCCGCGAGCCGCGCCCCCTTCTCGCCGAAGTCCCGCCGCAGCGTGCCGTAGGGTGTGTCCAGCACCTCCGTGAGGTGCGCGGTCGTCTGCGCCGTCTGCCCGGACACGATGCGGTGCAGCTCCAGCACCGCCACGCGCTTGCCGGCGCGCTTCAACAGCCACGCCGTGGTCAGCCCCGCGATGCCTCCGCCGATGACGGCCACGTCCACCGTCATGTCGCCCGGTAGCGCCGGAAAGTCGCGGGGCGGCGCCGTCACCGTCCAGAGCGACCTGTGCACCCGTTGCTCCTCGCCCATGGAGCAAGGCTAGGGACGCGCCGCCAACGCGATAAGCCACGGGGGCCCGCCGCGCGGCCGTCTGCCTGCCCTGCTTCGAAGCACCGTGGATGTGCAGGAGCGAACAAAGCGCGTCGTGGGGTGTTCGCAAATCACGGTGCGACCCCAGCCCGTTCTGGGGTGCTTCGCCGTCGCGCGTTACAAACCCAGACAGGCAAGAGCCGAGGAGCTTCGACGATGCCCGTGGAAAGAATGGCTGGGAGCGCCAGCCTCGTCGACGTCCTGGACCGGGTGCTGGACCGGGGCCTGCGCTGGGACGCCAGCGTCCGCGGGCGCGGCCTCCGGGACTGGCCATCCGTGTCCACGAGCCCCATCGTGGTGGCGTCCGTGGAGCCGCGGCCCCTCGCCCCCCCTGTCCGTGGAGGCTGACCCCGTGGCCTCTCCCGTCGCACTGTCACCTCCCACGTCCACGCCGGACGTCGAGGCGCGGCTCGCGCTGGCCGAGCAGCTGCTCGCCTGCGACGAGCCCCGCCAGTGCGCGGAGCGGGTGGTGGCGTGGCTCGCGCGGCAGGGCCAGCCGGAGGTGGTCGCCTGCCTCGCGCGCGAGCCCGGGACGGGGCGGCTGGTGTGCCTCGCGGCCCGGGGACTCTCCGACGCCGGCCGCGCCGCGCTGGAGCTCCCGCCAGATGCCGCAACGCCTCCCCTGGCGGAGGTGCTCCAGCAAGCCGCGCCGCGCTTCTTCGCGCCGCCACGGACGCCGCTACCGGGCATGGGCTGCCTCGCCGTGCCGCTGGGCCGCGAGGGCGCGTCCGTGGTGGGCCTGCTGCTCCTCTCCGCGCCCAGCGCCGCGCTGCCCCCGGACGTGGCCTGGGTGAGCACCCACTTCGGTCCGCGGCTGGCGGCGCTGCTGCCCGCGGCGCCGCGCGATTGGGCAGGCGGCGAGCTGCTCCGCCGCACCCTCGACACCGTGGCGGACCCCGTCCTGTTGACCGACCTGGAGGGCCATCCGCGCATCGTCAACGCGCGCGCGGAGGTGCTGCTGGTGGCGGGCCCGGACGCGAGCGAGGGCCGCCGCCGGGCCACGGAGCTCAACCAGCAGGTGTTCTCCGCCGCGCTGGCCAGCTTCGCGAGCGGCGTCGCGTCCGGCGTGCGCCGCCGGGAAGTGCCCCTGGTGGACCCGGTCGAGGGAATCGACCTGCTCTTCGAGGTCGTCAGCACGCCCGTCGTCGAGCCGGATGGCCGGGAGCTGCTGGTGAGCGTGCTGCGCAACGTGACGGACCTGGGCCGCGCCACCCAGGCGCTGGGAGAGAGCTACCGCCGCCTGCGCGCCACCGAGCGGGAGGCGCGCAGCGAGCGGCACCGGCTGGACCGCGTGCTGGACTCGGTGCCGGACCCCATCATCCTCTCCGACCCATCGGGCGGCATGGTGATGATGAACGGACCTGCGGAGAAGCTCTTCGCCACGCACCCTGACAGCGGCGAGGCCGCGCTGCGCCGGCTGCGCTCCAACAACGCGGCCTTCTCGTCCTTCCTGGCCAACATGCTGGACGCGGGCGGTCAGCCGCGCTGGCGCGGGCAGCTCTCGCTGGTGGACCCGGCCACGGGCGCCACGCTGCCCATGGAGGCGGTGGCCAGCAAGGTGCTGGGCGACTCGGGCGAGCTGACCGGCATCGTCACCCTCTTCCATGACCGCAGTGAGGCCCTGGAGAAGGCACGGCTGCTGGAGCGGGTGAAGGAGGGCTCCATCCACCTGGAGGCGCGCGTGCAGGCCGCCACCGCGGAGCTGGCCGAGCAGAACGAGATGCTCCGCCGCCAGGCCATCCAGGTGGAGCAGGCCAGCGCGGCCAAGTCCCAGTTCCTGGCCAACATGTCCCATGAGTTCCGCACGCCGCTCAACGCCATCCTCGGCTATACGAACATGCTGCTCCAGGGCGTGTCGGGCGAGCTGACCCCCGCCCAGAAGCGGAACCTCACGCGCATCGACTCCAATGGGAGGCACCTGCTGGAGGTCATCAACGAGATTCTGGACATCACCCGCATCGAAGCGGGGCGAATGCCGCTGAACCTGTCCGACTTCGGCCTCCCGGAGCTGCTCCAGGAGGTGGTGGCGGAGGTGGACCCCATCATCGCGCGGAGCAAGCTGCTGGTGACCACGCAGCTCGGCCCCCGCGTCCCCGCCGTGTACAGCGACCGGCAGAAGGTGAAGCAAATCGTCCTCAACCTCCTGTCCAACGCGTTGAAGTTCACCCATGAGGGCACAGTGGAGGTGCGAGCCGAATACGTGGCGGCGACGTCCACCGTCACCATCTCCGTGACGGATACGGGCATCGGCATTGCTCCGGCGCATCAGGAGAAAATCTTCGAGGACTTCCAGCAAGTCGACAGCTCGCCCACCCGAGCCTATGGAGGCACGGGGTTGGGGCTGTCCATCTGCCGTCGCCTGGCCACCATGCTGGGGGGACGCGTCACCCTCCAGAGCATCCAGGGCGAGGGCTCCACCTTCACCTTGCACTTCCCACGACGCGCGAGGCGCGCATGACGAACCCACGTGAGACCCCGAAGCCCCTCGTGCTGGTCGTCGACGACTACCAGGATGCCCGGGAGATGTACGCCGAGTACCTCGAGTACTCCGGCTTCCACGTCGCCGAGGCGAAGAACGGCCAGGAGGCGCTGGACAAGGCCTTCGAGCTGCGCCCCGACATCATCCTCATGGACCTGTCGCTGCCCGTCATCGACGGCTGGGAGGCGACCCGGCGGCTGAAGAACGACGACCGCACGCGCACCATCCCCGTGGTGGCCCTCACCGGCCATGCGATGACGGGGCAGTCCGATGAAGCGAAGGGAGCCGGCTGCGACGCCTTCGTCACTAAGCCCTGCCTGCCGGACGCGCTGGTGGAAGAAGTCCGCCGCGTGCTCGCCCTCCACGGAGGCGCTCAATCGAGGTGAAGCGCACCATGCCCCGGACGACACGGCCCCGGAAGGGGACGGCTCGCGGCGCCAGGCGCACCTCCGCGGAGCGGCCCCCCTCTCCCTCCCCCCAGCCTTCGGCAAGAACGCCGGAGGCCCCACCCGCCGATGACCTCCGGTACCTCTACGGCATCGTCCGGGACGCGGAGGACCTCGCCTTCGGCTACATCGGCCTGGGCGTTCCCGCGGCGGACGTCTACGCGGTGAGGGAAGCCGGCCTCGCGGCGCTGGTCTCCGTGGCGCCGGGCTGGGTGGTGGACCCGACGCGGGCGAACCTGCTCGGCCATCAGCGCGTCAGCGAGGCCATCCTGCGTGAGCACACCCTGCTCCCGGTGGCCTTCGGCACGGTGCTGACGTCCGAGGCCCAGGTCCATGAGCTGCTGCGCACGGGCCACTCCGCCCTGTCGCGCGTGCTGGACACGCTGGAGGGCAAGGTGGAGCTGGGCGTCAAGGTGCTCTACCACCGCGAGCACCTCCTCCAGCGCCTGATGCTGGAGGACAGCCTGCTGGCCCGCCGCCCGGACGAATCGGAGGCCGAGCACGCGCGGCGGCTGGATGCCGCCGTGGAGGACCGCGCCCGGCGCGACATGCACGCGCTGATGGACGGACTGCGCCCGCGCGCCGCCGCCACCCGCGAACACCCGCCCGTGGGCGAGCGGATGCTGCTCAACGCCGCGTTCCTCGTCGAGCGCGAGGCGCTGGAGTCCTTCGAGGAGAAGGTCCGCTCCCTCGCCGCGCGCTCGAACACCTACGCGTTCCGGTTCACCGGCCCCTGGGCGGCCTACAGCTTCGTGGACATGCGGCTGGAGCTTCGCGACGCGGGCGCGGAGGAGACCTGAGCCCAGGCCCCCACCCGCGTCACTTGCCGGACGCGGTGGACACCGGCGCCGCCACCCGCGCCGCTTCCTCCGCCAGCGCCTCCACGCCGGCCTGCAGCCGGGCCCAGCCGGTGGTGTGCTCGGTGCGGACGAAGAAGCCACCCTCGCCCTTCGCCACCGCCACCTGCCCCACGGGTCGGCCGGCGCGGCGGTACTCCACGCGGAAGGCCTCTTGCGGCTCGCCGCCAGGGGGCAGCTCGTCGCGACCGAGGAAGTCGATGGGCATCAGCCGCCACACGCGGTCATGCCAGTTGCGCGCGAACTCATCCGCGCGCTCCGGCGCCTCCTCCGGCGCCAGGGACACCGGCCCCGGCGCCTTGCCCGTGGCCGCGAAGGACCGGGAGCTGCCTCCTGCCGTGACGACCACGGCGTCGAAGTCCCCGAGGTCGAAGGTGTGCAGGCGGCGGTCCACCAGGCGGCTGCTGGCGTTCTCCAGGTCCGGCAGCAGCGCCGGGCCCAGCAGGTACACGCGCCCGTCCTCCTCGCTGCGCAGGTACGGCGTCCCCCAGCCGCCCGCCGGTGACGCCAGGGTGAACGCGCGCGCCTTGCCCCCCACCGTCACCGTCAGCTTGCGCGCCGAGGTGGAGAGGCCGACCTCCTCCAGCTTCTTCGCGTCCAGTTCCCCCAGGGAGCGCATGGCGCGCAGGGGCGCGAAGCGGGTGAACAGCTTCTCCGCGACCTCGTTGGCGCGCAGCTCGCGCGGCGGCGGTGGCTCCTCGCGATCCGCCATGGCCGGCTCCGCCGCGGCGACCGTCCCCGCATCGGAGCTCGCGTCCAGCGTGGCCACGCCCGCGTCCGCGGTCCCCGCGTCGGCCTCCTGCGCACCGGCCGCGCCCGGGCCCGTCTTGGAGGCCTTGTGGCCCAGACGTACCCAGAGCTGGTCCCTTGCTCTCGGCTCGCGGAAGACGTCCACGATGCGGGTGTCGTCCTCGTAGCGGATGCTGTCGAGCGCCCGCGCCGGGGCATCGACCACCGTCACTTCGCCGGGGCCCGCGGAGGGCTCGCGCTGCCACACGGCGAACGCGGCCACCAGCGCGGCCGCCGCGAGCGCCCCCTGGAGGGCCAGGTCCCGAACCTTCATCGCTCACCTCCCACCACCGCGGCGCGAGGCGCGCGGCGTCCCCGCCGGCGCGTCGTCACGAACCCTACCGCCAGCACCAGGGCCGGGCCCAGGAAGACGGTCGCGTAGAACCAGATGACGTCCTGCTCCCGCGTGTGCTGGATGGGCGTGTCCTCCTCCGTGGATACGGCGCCTGAGATGGACTCCTCGCCCGTGAGCCACCGCAGCGTGTCCACCGCCAGGTATGCGTTGCCCATGCTGCCCAGCAGCAGGTCGCTCACCGCGTCGGCGTCCGCCATGACCACGGCGCGCATCGCCTCCCTGCCGGCGGGCGCGGGCTTCTCCACGGCGATGACCAGGGGCCAGGGCCGCCGCGTCTCGCCCGCGTCCAGGGTGAAGTTGCCGTTGGCATCCGCGAAGGTGGCGCCGTGCGCGCGCACGGAGATGTCATGCACCACACCGCCCGGCAACGGCTGTAGCTGGTCCAGCGCGCCCGCGCCCATGAAGACGGCCGGCGCCTGTCCGGCCAGCGCCGACAGCGACGTGACGGACGGGTGTGAGGAGAAGGTCGCCGTCCCCAGGTTCCCCCGGTCGCTCTGCTGCCGCGTCACCCGGAAGTACACCTGGTCATTGGCCAGCGGCGTCTTGAGGTACTTCAGGCCCAGGGGCTCCAGCAGCGGCTGGAAGTCCGGCCCCTCCGGCTCCAGCGCCAGCCACAGCCGGCCGCCGCGCTCCGCGTATTCGCGCAGGGCATTCAGCTCCTCGGCGAGGAACGCCTGCGTCGGGCCCGCCACCACCACCACGGACGCGTCCCGGGGCACCTCGGTGCCCAGCCCCTCGGCGACACCGAGCGGCCGCACCTCGACGTTCTGCGCGCGCAGCACCTCCTTCAGCTTCTCCACCGACGGGCGGGGCACTTCTCCCGGCACCGCGCGGGACTCGGCGCGCTCGCCATGGCCGGAGGTGAAATAGATGACGCGGCGAGGCCGCGCGACCGCCAGCAGGCGGCGCTGCACCTCCTGGTCCAGCCGCTGGAGCTGCCCCCGCGCCCGCTCAACCTCCAGCCCCACCGTGAGAGGCTCCTTCCGGTCACCGCGCGCCAGGACGATGGTGCCGTTGTTGTGGACGCCCAGCGTCCGCGCACGGGTCGGCTCCACCGCCTGGTCCAACCGCTCCAGCTTGAGGAGCCCCGGGCTCTCCACCGCGAGGTCCCGGAAGTACTGTCCCACCGCCTCGCCCACCTCGTTCGCGGGCGGGAAGAAGAGCGTCACCTGGAGCGGCTCGTTGAGGCCACGAATCACCTTGCGGGTGCTGTCTCCGGGCTTCGCGGTGCGGAAGTAGGACAAGTCCCACGTCACGTCGGCCTGGGTGGCCACGAACATGGACGCGAAGGCGAAGACGAGCACGAAGGCCAGCCCCAGCCCCGAGTACAGCGCGCTGCGCACGCGCCCCGTCTCCAGCACCGGCGCGCGCGTCATCGCCGCGGCGGCCACCTCCACCAGGGCCAGCGGCAGCAGGCAGCACGCGAGCAGCGCGGGGAAGAGCGCCGCCAGCGACACCGCCAGCCGTGGCGCCCTCTGCGACAGCGGCCCACCGAAGAGCCCCGTGCCCACGTCCGACTGGAGGAAGTAGAGCGCCAGGGCCCCCAGGCCCACAGCATACAGCCCGAGCACCCACGCCTCGACCGCGCGCCGGCCCCCGCTGGCCGAGCGCAGGCGCACGAAGCGCCACACCAGCGCGCCCACCGCCACGGCCACGCCCAGCCCCGACAGCACGGTGCGGCCGGTGCCGATGCCGAAGATGCGCTCCCCGATGAAGACGGCCAGCAGGCCCGAGACGAAGGCCAGCGTCACGGGGAGTCCCCCGCTCGAAGGACGCGCGCTCATCGCCACCTCCGCGCCTCGAGCACCCGCGTGGCCGCGAACAGCGCCACGTAGGTCACCACGAGGTAGTACACGACGTCACGCACGTGGATGAGCCCCGCCTGGAACGGCGGGAAGTGCTGATTCCACAGCGACATCGCGCTGAAGACATCCGCCAGCGGCTGCTCGGTGATGCGCGCCAGCAGCCAGCACAGGATGAGGGCCACCAGCATCACCGCGGAGGTAATCGCCGCGAGCAACTGGTTGCGCGCCAGCGCCGAGCCGAACGTCCCCACCGCCAGCGACGCGCTGCCCAGCAGCAGCAGGCCGAAGTAGCCCGCCGCCACGTGCCCGAAGGACACCTTGCCATTCACCATCACCAGCAGCGGCATGTAGACGGTGCACAGGACGTACAGCGCGAGGAAGGCCAACCCCGCGAGGAACTTGCCCAGGACGATGTCCCGGTCGCGCAGCGGTGACGAGTACAGCAGGGACAGCGTGCCCGTCTGCCGCTCCTCGGCCAGCAGGCGCATGGAGATGAACACCGAGGCGACGATGGTGAAGCCGCTCGAGTAGTAGAAGAACTGGGACAGCACCTCGGCGGAGCGCTTGCTGGCGCCGCCCAGGGCATACGCGTTGAAGAACAGCCCGTTCAACGCGAGGATGACCGCGATGATGACGTAGCCGCTGAGCGTGCGCAGATACGCAGCCAGCTCTCTGCGGGCGATGAGCAGCGCCTTCACGCGCGCACCTCCTGGCCGTGCGTCAGCCGCAGGAAGATGGATTCGAGCTGCCCGGCGCC
>Ga0182745_1003890_pt1 | contig 12647 bp, 7 predicted proteins | sample eDN3rd30CKraftBY_FD_128523 | JGI IMG/M metagenome (GOLD analysis project Ga0182745, IMG submission 128523) | Enriched backyard soil microbial communities from Emeryville, California, USA - eDNA 3rd pass 30_C Kraft BY (version 2) (version 2) | ecosystem: Environmental > Terrestrial > Soil >...
CAATGCGGCCGACTTGGCCTTGGACGACGCGGTCTCGATGGCCGGGATGCAGCTTTACCTGAATGCAGGGGCACCGGGCTTGATCATTGCCGTTGTACGCGGCGATGACGTTGTCATTCAAGGGTATGGCGAGACCGCGCCCGGCAGTGGCGTCGAGCCGGACGAGAATTCCATCTTCAGGATCGCATCGGTATCGAAAGTCTTTACCGGCGACGTATTAGCGTCGCTGGCAGCTAAGGGCAAGGTCAGGCTGACCGACCCGCTATCGAAGTTCGCGCCCGAGAACGCCAGCGTTGAGGCGAATGGCCGACCGATGACGCTGCTGGACCTGGCGACCCATTCCGCAGGTCTGCCGCGCGAACTACCGGATCCGGATGCCAAACCGTCCGAGAATCCGTTTGCGGTGTTTGACCGGGCGTACTACTGGAAATGGGTTGGCGACAACAAGCCGGCCTACGCGCCGGGAACCACCACGCTCTACTCGAACCTCGGCTACGGTTTGCTGGGCGACGCGCTCGCGAAAGCGGGCGGGGCGGATTATTCGGCTTTGCTGGCCAGCGAGGTGGCGCAGCCGGCGGGCTTGGTCGACACGACCAACGTGCTGAACGACGCGCAGAAGAAACGCCTCATGACGGGGCTGGATCCTTTCGACAAGCCGGATCCGAACGCCGTCGTGCCCGACGTGATGTATGCCAGCGCGGGCGTGTATTCCACGGCGGGCGACATGGCGCGCTGGATGCGTTGGCATCTAGATGGCGCACAGCAGTCGAACGAGGCATCGGTGCTGGCTCACACGCTGTGGTTGCCTTATGACGGCCTGAAGTCCGTGGTGGGCACGGAAGTCACCGACGCTGACGGCATGGGCCTGGGCTGGGTGGTGAGCCTGCCTCGCAACGGTTCGCCGCTGTTACTGGGCAAAAGCGGCGGCCTTGGCGGATTCATGAGCTACGTGGTGCTGTCGCCGAACCGTGGGTTGGGCATATTTGTCGTTGCCAGCCGCGTGAACTTCGCCATGTTCGGGAACATCCATTCTCAGGTGCGCGAACTGGCGGCTGAGCTGGCGCGGTGAGCGGATCGAGGACTGAGGCAGCTGTGTTTAGGCGCGCCGGTCCGCTGTTCGGCAAAGCCCTGATCTTGGGCTGGTTGGTCTGCGCGATGCCGCTGGCGTCCGCGCAAGAGGCCAGGGATATTTTCAAGACCGAAATCTTCCTGACGCCTTATAGCTCGTTGGGCGATGGGCAGGGCGATTATCCACGACTGAATGGCAGGTTTCTGCTGATGACCGGGTACACCGGCTATTTTGGTATCCAGGACGATAACGGGCAGATTCCGCGTTCGCACTGGAGCAGCGTGCAGCCGACGGCGGAAGCTGCCTTGGTCCTGCAGCTGACGCAGCGGTTTTCGATCCGCGCGAAGGCGACTTTCGACTCGTCGACCAACGAAACAAAGGACAACGCTTTCTCGGATCTGGGCGTTGGTCTGGACAATCTGTTCGCTGCCTACACCGCGGACAATTACGCGCTGTACGCCGGCAAGATGGACCTCGGCTTTGGCGACGCCTGGCATGTTATCGACGGCTTGTACAGCGGCTACAACGAGAACTCGGAATTTCGCGGATCGATTGGCGTTGGCGGCCGCTATACCTTGGATACCGGAGGCGCAGGGGCTCATTCCGTAGCCGCCGTGTTGTTCAAGAGTGACGATACCAGCCTGAATCACCGGCTGAGCTTTGAGCAGGGTTTCATCGGCCCTGATCAGCCGCCAGCCTTCAGTGATCAGATGAAGTCTTTCATCCTGTCTTATGACTTTCGCGATCTGCCCGGGTTGGAGGGCTTGTCCGGCGGCGTGGACGCAGGGCAACTGCATATGGATCCCGGTCATGGGAAAAGCGCGAACACCGTGTCGGTCCGATTGCGGTATGACGCAGCCCTGGGCCAGGGGTGGAATGCGAGCTGGTTCAACGAGGCGACCTTTTCCAACGCGTTTCGCGGGGCGCCGGTTTCCAACGGCAATGCCGTGACCTCGGTGTCTCTGGCCCGCGACCGCTGGCAACTGACGGCCACCGCTGCCGCGCGCAAGCTGTCGGGTAGTGACGAGAAGCTCGCGCGATTCGGGTTGCAAGGCGAGCTGGACTGGGCGGTTTCCGCCGCGGTCACCTACGTCACGCCTATCGGCTTCATCGTGCAGGCTGGACTGACACATCAGCGCGATCAGGCGCTGCTCATCAACCAGGGCGTTTTTCGCATCGCTTATCAAACGGGATTCTGAGACCATCATGACACGCAAAAAATCACTCATCTCCGGGGCTGGTCTGCTTGTGCTGGCCTGCTCCATGACCGCCTGGTCCCAGCCGGTCACCATCGACAGCGGCACCAACCCGCCGGCCGATGCCATCGCTATTCCCAAGGACAGCAAAGCGCTCGCGGTCAAAGCGCTGCCTGACGTCGTTGCAGAGATCATGAAGCGCAGCCATGTCCCGGGCATGGCTGTCGCCGTGGTCATTGATGGCAAGACGGTTCTGGCTCGTGGTTACGGCGTGCGCGAGCTTGGGAAGAAAGAACCGGTGGATGCGCAGACGGTGTTCGAGATTGCCTCGCTTTCGAAGTCGCTCACGGCGACCGTGGCGGCGATTGAGGTGACCAAAGGTACGATTGCATGGGACGATCCGGTCGTGCGCTACTTGCCGGATTTCAAGCTCAGCAACGCCTATGTATCGCAGCACGCCACCATCGGCGATTTTTTCTCCCATCGGTCTGGTTTGCCCGGTACGGCCGGCGACGATCTTGAAGACCTGGGGTACCAGCGCAACGACATCATCGCTCGCCTGGGCCAATTGCCGCTGGACGCTTTCCGCATCTCTTATCACTATGCCAATTTCGGCACGACCATTGGTGCGCAGGCCGTCGCGGCGGCTGCGGGGCAGCCGTGGGAGGCGCTGGCCGAGGAACTGCTGTTAAAGCCCTTGGGAATGAAGTCGACGAGCTATCGCTATGACGACTTCATGGCGCGCGACAATCGGGCCGTCTTGCATGGATACCAGAATGGCGCGTTCGTGCCTCTGGGGCAGGTCGACGCGGATCAGCAGGCGCCGGCGGGCGGCGTGTCTTCTAACGTCGTTGACATGGCCGAATGGCTCAAGCTGTTGTTGGCCGACGGCGAGCATCGCGGCAAGCCGATGATCGCCGCGGATGCGCTACTGCCCGCACTGTCGCCCCAATCGTTCAGCGCGCGACCGCATGACCTCGCATCGCGCCCGGGTTTCTATGGCTATGGCTTCAACGTCAACACGGAGCTGGGCGGACGTCAGTCGATGGGGCATTCAGGTGCCTTTTTGCCGGGCACAGGTACAACGTTCAAGATTGTGCCGTCCGCGGGCATTGGCATTGTGGTGCTGACCAATGGCGCTCCGGTGGGCGCCGCCGAATCTGTCGTGGCGACGTTCATCGATACCGCGCTTTACGGCAAGCCCACGCGGGACTGGTTTGCCGCGTACAACACTGCCTTGAAGGTAATCTTTGAACCGCAGGCTGACTTGTCGGAGCAAGCCAAACCGGCCAATCCAGCACCTGCAAAAACGTTGAGTGTGTATACCGGCCGTTTCGATAATGCCTATTACGGCGCCGCCGAAATCCAGGAAGCCGATGGCGCGTTGACGCTGGTCCTCGGTCCCAAGAGCATGCGTTTTCCACTGCGCCACTGGGATGGCGACACGTTTGCTTTCGCGCCGGCCGGCGAGGCCGCGCTGGTCGACTCACTGGCGTCGCTGACTTTCAACGGGGACAAGGGCCAGCCCGGCGGATTCGATATCAAGTTCTACGACGACAACGGGATGGGGCGCTGGGTTCGCAAATAGTCAGTCGGGTGTCTGCAGCCGGTAGCGCTTCGTGAATAACACTAAGGAAATCCCTAATTTTTTCACATTGTGCACATATTCTGTTTCTTCGTTTGTTTAGTTGGCCTGCGTCTTCTTCAATCGCGAGCAATACCATCGATCTCGTAGACGCCGTTCGCTCATGACCCGATTTGAAACCCGCTTTCAAGACGACAACCAGGAGTACGGGCGTCGCCGCGCTGGCCAGGGATGGGCTGTGGTCGTTCCTGCTTTCCATTGACGGTACACCTGCGCGAAGCCGGGTCAATATCCGTTAGGACCGGCGAGCGCTTCATGACAAAACCCTGGGTATTGATAGGAGCGAATTGTGGTGAATAAAATCCTGGCGGGGGTCAAGGTTCTGGATCTGACCCGTGTTATTGCCGGTCCGCTATGTACGCAAAACCTGGCGGATCTCGGGGCGACCGTCTACAAGATTGAAAAACCCCATGAGGGTGACGATACGCGGCGCATGGGGCCGTTTCTAAAGGACGCGCAGACGCAGCAGGATTCCGATAATTCTGCGCTGTTTCTCGCCTACAACCGCGGTAAAAAATCCGTGGCGATCGACATCACGACCGAGGAAGGGATTCATGTCCTCCACGAGTTGGCAAAGAAAGTGGATGTTGTCGTCGAAAACTATAAAGCGGGCAACTTGAAAAAGTATGGCCTCGATTACGCGTCGCTCAAAAAAATAAATCCCGCACTGATCTACTGCTCGATCACCGGATTCGGTCAGACCGGCCCGCTCGCGGAGCATCCGGCCTATGACTTTATTCTTCAAGGGATGGGCGGCGTCATGAGTACCTGCGGACATCCCGATGGCGTGGAAAATGGCGGCCCCATGCGGACCGCGATTCCGATTGTCGATATGGCGACGGGCCAGAACGCAACGATTGCCATCCTGGCGGCACTCTTGCACAAGCAAAATACCGGACAAGGCCAATACATTGATTGCGCCATGCTGGATTCCGCGGTGGCGCTCAATGGTCATTTGGCGGTTGGCTACCTCATGACCGGCAAGAATCCTCGGCGTGTCGGCAACACCAATCCCATCGCATCGCCATCCGAAGTTTTTGACTGCATTGATGGAAAGGTGATTATTGCGGTGGGGAATAACCTGCAGTTTCGGCAATTTTGCCAGGCCGTTGATTTGCTGGGGCTACTGGAGCTCGACGAGTTTTCCAGCAACGCCAAACGCGTCAAGCATCGGGACAAGCTACGCAGCATTATTGCGCCAACCGTCGAGAAGATGTCGCGCGCCGCGCTGATAGAAAAGCTCAATGCATTGGGTGTGCCGAGCGGTCCTCTTAATGAAATCTCGGATGTGTTCGAAACGCCGCAATCGCAACACCGCCAGCTTGCAGTCCAGTTGCGACACGGAACCGGTCAACAAATATCGGTATTGAAAAATCCGTTCGGCATGGAAAGCATGAGTCACGATTATGCGCCTCCTCCGACTTTGGGCGCGGATACGGAGGCCGTGTTGCGCGAGTACGCCGGCGTCGATAAGGAACCATTGGAGTCAGTGGTTTAGAGGGTCGTTCGATAACAATAACAATGAAAATCAAACCAAGGGGGCAAAGGTGGACCGCAAGCGCAGATCTATTTTGACAGCCGCAATGTTCGGCAGTCTCGCTTTACCGCAGGTTTCGTGGGCTTCAGGTTATCCGGAAAAACCCATTACATTGATTGTTCCCTTCGGGCCTGGCGGGGCAACGGATAATGTGGTTCGGGCGATGGCGGAGAAAGCCCGTCGCAACCTCGGGCAATCGATCATTATCGAAAACAAGCCCGGCGCTGCAGGCATGTTGGGCGTCAATCAGATTTCAAAGATGAAATCCGATGGGTATACGTTGGCTATTGCGCCGGATCCGATTTTTATTATTCCTTATCTGCAGAAAACGCAATTTGATCCTGTAACGGATTTCACGTACGTGATCCAGTTGTCGGGCTATGCATTGAATGTTTCCGCCAACATCAATTCGACGATAAAAAGTTGGCGTGATGTCGTTGAGCAAGCCAGGGCGCGCCCGGGGGAGATCTCCTACGGCACCACCGGTGTCAATGGCACGATGCATCTGACGATGGAAAAGATTTCCGACATCCAAAAAATAAAACTGAACCATGTCGCCTTCAAGGGAGAGGCGGAAATCATCAACGCCTTGATGGGCAATCACATCGATCTGGCCGTCACGGCGGGCTCCATTGCGTCGATGGTCGAGGCTCAAAAGGCTAAGCCATTGTTGATCTGGACCCGAAACAGAATCGAAAAATGGCCCGACACACCTACCCTGAACGATATCGGGATCGATCTGGTCGCCACCGCGCCGTTCGGCATCGTGGCGCCGCGCCAGTTGGATCCGGCGATTACCTCGAAACTACACGACGCGTTCAAGGCCGCGTTGGAAGACGAGGAGATTAAAAACCTTCTGGCCTCGCTGAATCAGGAAATCTCATATTTGAGTAGCGATGACTACCAAAAATATGCGAGTAATGCGATTCAGACGTCAAAATCCCGTTTCTCGTCCGTTAATTAATTTTCCGAACAAAGGCTATGAAATTCAGATCCATATTCAGAGACAAGGCTTTTCAAGGGAAAAATATCATTGTCACAGGCGCCGGGTCTGGCATCGGCCGATGCGTGACGCATGAGTTAAGCAGCCTGGGCGCTAACGTCATTCTTATCGGAAGAAATATAGAAAAACTTCGTTCGACGTCCGATGAAATCGCGCAAGAATACAACAAGAAACCCACGTTTTTCTCCTGCGACATTCGCGATGAAAATGCCGTAAAGAGCACGGTCCAAAGTGCCCTGGAGGAATGTAAAACGATCGACGGACTGGTGAACAACGCGGGGGGACAATTTCCATCACCCCTGGCTGATATATCGCTCAACGGCTGGAATGCCGTCATCAGCAATAACCTGACGGGTGGATTCATTCTGTCCAAAGAGGTTTATAACCAGTGTATGAAGCAACACGGTGGGGCGATCGTCAACATCGTGGCGGATATGTGGCATGGCATGCCGGGCATGGGCCATTCCGGCGCCGCCCGTGCCGGAATGGTGAATTTTACGGAGACGGCGGCTTGCGAATGGGCAGTGTCCGGCGTCAGGGTGAATGCGGTCGCGCCTGGCTGGATTCAATCCAGCGGTTTCAGCACGTACCCGGAAGCGTTCCAAGAAAAAATAAAAACGCTATCGGCCAAGGTGCCGTTGCAACGATTCGGAACCGAGTCTGAAGTCAGTGCGGCGATTGTCTATTTGCTGAGCGACGCCGCCGCTTTTATTACCGGAACCACGATCAGAGTCGATGGGGGTGTGCCAAATGCAAAACATACCTGGCCCTTGCCGCCACACACTAACTCCACTCCGTATGATGGCTATTGAATGACTATGCTGCTCAATTCAAATCCGGTCTACTACACGCCGGAGCATCAAGACTTCAGAAGCACGGTCCGTCGCTTCTTTGAAACGGAAGTGCTTCCGTTTGCAGATGAATGGGACGAGTTGGGAGAGTTTCCGAGAGCGTTGTATAAAAAGGCCGCGGATGCCGGACTGCTGCAAGTCGGTTTTCCCGAAGCGTACGGCGGCATCGAGTGCGATACCTTTTTTAAAATAATCCTGTTCGAAGAACGCGCCTGGGGTGGTTCGGGCGGCGTGGCGTCCGGCCTGTTTTCGCATACGATCGGTATCCCTCATCTCTGTCAATTCGGCCCCGAGCACTTAAAGCAGCAGGTCATCCCAGAGGTGCTGAGTGGAGAGAAAATCGCCGCGCTGGCCGTTACCGAGCCGTCGGGCGGCTCCGATGTTTCCCGAATAAAAACAACGGCAAAACGGCAGGGCGGCCACTATATCGTCAATGGCAGCAAGATTTTCATCACGTCCGGCATGCGGGCGGACTACTTCACGGTGGCCGTAAAAACAGATGAAAAAGAAATTTCCTTGATTCTGGTCGACGGCGATACGCCCGGAATCACGCGGGCGCCATTGAGGAAAATGGGGTGGTGGGCCTCCGATACGGCCGAAATAGGATTCCAGGATTGCAAAGTGCCCGTTGGCAATCTTATCGGCGCCGAAGGTGACGGCGGGAAAATGCTCATGCACAACTTCAACCAGGAAAGGCTGGCGTTGAGTGCAGCGTCGTGCGGCTATGCGCAGGTCTGTCTTTCCGACGCATTGGAGTGGGCGCGGACGCGTTATACGTTCAATAAGCCTTTGAGCGAACGCCAGGTGATCAGGCACAAGATCGTCGATATGGTCAGTCATATCGAATCGACCCGCAGTCTGATTGACAGCCTCGCATTTCGTATCGAGTCGGGAGAGTCTCCCACCGCCCAGATCGCGATGGCAAAAAATCTGTCGACTCGCACGTTTCAGATGTGCGCCGATAGTGCGGTTCAAATTCTCGGCGGCGCCGGTTTTATGCGCGGCACTCGGGTCGAACGGCTGTATCGAGAGGTCAAGGTGATGATGATCGGGGGCGGCGCGGAGGAAATCATGAAGGACCTCATCGCCAATAGGCTCGATCTGTAGATTGACGCTTCAGCCCTTTTGGCGTCAACGCGACGAGTCGGGCGCCCGCCATGTAGATGCGGCCGATGAGCGCTATTGCTCGGGCGCGAGCCACTCGACGCCCATGTCGGTGAAATTCCGCACGTAGGGTTGCAGCAAGCCGATCAGTTCATCGTGTAGCGCGCGTACTGTATGCGGGTTGCGGGTGATCACGGGGCTGCCGGCGATCACGGTCCGCTGCAGGGGCGGGCTGATGATGGGTGCGCCCGCGAATCGCTTGGCCTTGAGCAACGAGGTAATCGGCATGACCGGAAGGATGGTGTAACCCACGCCGCGCTCGACCAAGTCCAGGATGACGGCGGTACTGTCCGATTCCCCGATCAAATTCAGGTTGGTGCCGATGATGGTGCAAGCACGGTCGATGGTGTTGCGCAGGCTTTGTGCCTCGGGAACGACCAACGGCATTTTTGCGACCTCCGCGAGGTCGATCGGATTGGCTTGCGACAATCCGGAGTCGGGCGGACCCACAACGTAAAGCGGCTCGCGCAATACGGGTGATGTCTGGAGCATTTCGGATTGCAGATAGTCGCCCATGAGGCAGATATCCAGCTTGCCGCTTTCCAGACCATCCTGCAGAACATCCGAGAATCCAGTGGCGATTCGTATTTGCAGATCCGGGTATTGGCGGCGTAGCGACGTGACCAGCGGCCCGGCCAGTGCGGCGGCCAGATTGGGTAGCATCCCGATCGCCACGGATCCCATCAGGTTTTTCGTCGCGGCGCCGATGTCGGCCTTGGCTTGATTAAGCCCTTTTAGAGAAACCCGCACTTGATCGACAAAGCGGCGCCCCGGGATGGTCAACACCATGCCGAGGTGGTTGCGTTCGAATAATGGCGTGCCCAACTCGTCTTCTAGCTGTTTCAGCTGTCGGGAAAGCGCCGGTTGGACGATATGAAGCAGCTCCGACGCGCGGGTGAGGCTGCCCGTTTCCGCTATGGCCAGAACGGTTCGCAGTTGTCTTAAGTCCATGGTCGGTTCACCCCAATGGTTGAGCTATGCCGAACTGCTATAGCTATCAGAGAAAGATGTGAATTGTGTCGCAGTTGCGCGGCAAATACCATTTCCGCATCCGTAAACGGTATCCGTGGTGAGCCGGACATTCACGAAAAACGCCATCGCGCCGTTGCCGCCAAGCGCAATAAAACCAGGAAGACAATGTTTTTTCGGAGACAAAATGCAGGCGAAGACCAAGCGATTCCACTGAGCGTTCCAGGTATGTCCGCTGTTCTCGGGCGCTCGGCGTCAGCGCGCAAGCAAGTGAATTACTGAGACAAGAAGTCAGGAAAATGATGAAGAGAATTTTGGTTGCCAACCGTGGCGAAATTGCCGTTCGTGTGTTTCGCGCTATACGTGACCTCGGCATGCAGAGCGTGGCGGTTTATTCCAGCGATGATTCCAACTCGCGGCATCGAATTTTGGCGGATACGGCCGTTGCGTTGGCGGGCTCCGGCCCTGCGGCATATATCGATATCGATGCCATCATCGCCGCTGCAAAGCGCGAAAATTGCGATGCTATTCACCCTGGTTATGGATTCCTGAGCGAGCGCGCCGATTTCGCGCAAGCCTGTGCCGCAGCAGGGATTACCTTTATCGGCCCCGACGTTGAGCAGCTCGCTTTGTTCGGCGACAAGGGGCGTGCCCTGAAGCTCGCGCGGGAATGCGACGTCCCGGTCATGCCGGCGACGCACGGCGGCGCCACGTTAGACGAAATCGTGCGGTTCTTCGATGAACAGGGTGGCGTGGGGATTGTCATCAAGGCTGTCGGCGGCGGCGGCGGTCGCGGCATGCGTGTCGTAAAAACCAAAGCCGAGATTCCCGAGCTCTATGCGCGCTGTCGTTCCGAGGCGATGTCTGCGTTCGGCGTGGATGCGCTCTATGCCGAGCGACTGGTGAATCGCGCGCGTCACATCGAAGTGCAAATCGCCGGCGATGGCGCCAGCGTTGTTGCGCTGGGAGAGCGGGATTGCACGCTGCAGCGCCGTTTCCAGAAAGTGGTCGAAATTGCGCCGAGTCCGGTTCTCAAGCCCGAGCTGCGCGCGAACATTCTCGCGGCCGCCACGAGGCTCGCGTCACAGGTGAACTATCGCAGTCTGGGCACGTTTGAATTTCTCGTCGAAGAAGATGAAAACGGCGTGCAGACGGACTTTGTTTTCATCGAGGCCAACCCTCGACTGCAAGTCGAGCACACGATCACGGAGCAAGTCACGGGCGTCGATCTGGTCGCACTGCAGATCGGTATTGCTCAGGGAAAAAGCCTTGACGCCCTGGGCGTGAACCCCGTGAATCCGCCGCAACCGAAAGGCTATGCCATTCAAGTGCGGGTCGCTGCGGAATCCACGGACGCCAACGGCATGGCGCGTCCGGCGCACGGGCGTCTGGTGCGGTTTGATCCGCCGGCGGGGCCGGATGTGCGCGTCGATACGCATGCTTATAGCGGGTATTCGCCCGCGCCGGCCTTTGATACGTTGTTGGCCAAGTTGATTGTTTCGAGCGCCAGTGAGGATTTCTCGAGCGTGGTCAGGCGTTTGCGCCGTAGCCTGGCCGAGTTCAGGGTCGTGGGCGTGTCGACGAATATCAATCTGCTGACGGCGCTCGTCGAACGCGATGACTTTCTGACACAGCAGAACCATACGCGTTATGTCGAGTCGATTCTCCCGGAGTTGGTGACTGCCGCCGCCGTGCTCGCGCAAGAGCAGGACGCGAAGGATCAGCTCATCGGCGAGATGACGCCTACGCCGGTGGCCTCTGCGGCTTCGAAAAATGTCGTACGCGAAGTGCTGGATGAAGGGCTGGTCGCGTCCTATGCGCCGTTGAGCGGCCGCATCGTCGAGATTGCGGTCGAGGTCGGCGCCGCCGTGGTGAAAGGCCAATCGATCGCGGTCATCGAAGCGATGAAAATGGAGCACTCCGTCGTTGCCGAGTTCAACGGCCGAGTCGTCGACGTGCGGGCGGTCAGTGGTAGTCAAGCGGCCGAAGGCGAGATTCTGGTGGTGCTGGAGCAGGACCTGGACGGCACTGACGTCGCGGTTGATGAGCAAGCCGTGGATTTGAATGTCATTCGTTCTGATCTGCAAGCCGTGTTCGATCGCCACGCCGTTGTTTACGACGAGGCCCGACCGGAAGCGGTAGCCAAGCGGCGCGCGCGCGGACAGCGAACCGCCCGCGAGAACCTCGCCGATCTGTGCGACGAAGGCTCTTTTGTCGAATACGGCGCGCTGGTTGTCGCCGCCCAGGCCACCCGGCGCACAAAGGAAGACTTGATTGCGAACACGCCGGCCGACGGTATCGTCACTGGCATCGGCAACATCAATGGCGCCGAGTTCGGTTATGAGGGATCGTTGAGCGCGGTGATGGCGTATGACGCCACGGTTCTGGCGGGCACGCAGGGCAAGCGCAATCACATCAAAACCGATCGTCTGGTCGAGCGAGCACGGCGCGACGAAATGCCGTTCGTGTTGTTCGCCGAAGGCGGCGGAGGCCGTCCCGGCGACGTGGATTTTCCATTCGTGTCGGGGCTGTATCAACCCTCATTTGCGGCTTTGGCGGAGTTGAGCGGCGACGTTCCGCTGTTGGGCATCGTGTCGGGCCGATGCTTTGCCGGCAATGCCGCTTTTCTGGGCGTCTGTGACGTCATCATTGCGGACAAACGTTCCAACATCGGCATGGCCGGACCGGCGATGATCGAGGGTGGTGGGCTGGGGGTATTCAAGCCCGAGGATGTCGGGCCCGCGTCGGTGCAGTATGCCAACGGCGTGATCGACATCCTCGTGGAAAATGAGGCCGAAGCCGTTGTGGCCGCAAAGCACTATCTTTCGATGTTTCAGGGGCGTACGAAGGACTGGTCCGCGCCTAATCCGCTCGAGCTGCGACATGCGGTTCCCGAGAGTCGTTTGCGCGTCTACGACAGCCGCAAGGTGATCGAAGGTATCGCCGATGTGGGTAGCGTACTGATGCTTCGCTCGGGGTTCGGGCATGGCATGCACACCGCGTTGGCCAGGGTGGAAGGGCAGCCGGTCGGCATCATCGCCAACAATCCGCAACATCTGGGCGGCGCCATAGATGCCGATGCGGCGGACAAGGCCTCCCGCTTCATGAATCTGTGCGATATACACGGTTTGCCGATTATTTCTTTGATCGACACTCCGGGGTTCATGGTGGGCCCCGACGAGGAAGCCAAAGCGCAGGTTCGTCATGTTTCTC